>OLPA01000004.1_pt1 | contig 173900 bp, 130 predicted proteins | sample 1672811 | NCBI WGS metagenome assembly OLPA01 (sample SAMEA3136726, study PRJEB25190) | human gut metagenome | biome: human gut; feature: human-associated habitat; material: faeces | place: Austria | collected 2013
CAGCTTTTCCGGGTCAGCCATTACAAGGAGATTTTCGTCTGCATCAAGGACGGCGGTATTTCCTCTTGCCGATAATGTTGGATAAAATTCATCTATGAGCTGCACCAGCAAGCAGTATAAATCTAAATTTTCCTTTTTTAGCGGAACAGTTTTTGTGTGGTATCTGGTAATTTCAAATAATTCATTGAGTAGTTTTTCAAGACGTTCCGCTTTTTCCAAAGCAATTCCCACATATTTTACTCTCTGCTCTGTTGGCATATCGGGAGCTTCACTTAATAAGCTCAAATAACCAATTACTGTTGTAAGTGGCGTTCTAATATCATGTGCCAAATACATGACTAATTCATTTTTCTTATCCTCGGCTTCTTTGGCCGCCTGTTTGCTTAAAAGAACAGACATTTTGATTTGGTTCATTTGGTTGGCTATTTCCAGAAGCGGTTCAGATAAAGCAATCGTGTGGTCGTTCTGTTCGTAGATCGTTTGCGTAGCTTCTACAATTTCATTCAAATATGCCCAAGGCTTTTTCCAGTAGTAATAAAAAATCGCAAAAAAGCCTATTATGAGATAAAAAATGAAAAGCGCATCCATACGCCAATACAGCCATGTTATAACGGGATTTTTTGATAGTGTAAAAATATATCCCAGTAATAATGTCAGCACAAAACCGATGATAACATATAAAACCAGTGTGATATAGAGTTTACAACGCAGTTTCTTTTCTATGGGATAGTCATTATTCTTCATAGGGATTTCCCTCCGTTAATTCGCAATAAGCAGAACAGCCAGCCCGCCAGCAACGAGGACGGTTGCAATAGAGGCTATTGCTGTAATGACTTTATTTGCACGTTTTTTGCTCCGAAAGAGCTTCGCAAATATATGGTAAATAATTATTCCAAGTATTCCGCCACAGGTATTTGTAAGTATGTCCGTAATATCAGAGCGTCCGATTGCTAAAATATATTGGAGAACTTCCAGAGCCAAACTCGTCCCCAAAATAAGCATTAGCTTAATAGAAAACATTGGTTCATGTTTGAACATACACAGATAAATACCAAGTGGCGCAAAGATGGCAACATTCTCCAAAACTTCTGTCAGATGAAATCTTACTCCGATCTCATTGTCATAATGGAAAGGAATTAAATTGATGCTCCTGACAGTATCTAATTCACTAATTGAAAATTGCAGTTTGAATACAATAATCCACACTAAAAGTACCATGTAAATAATAAAGAGGAATGGTACAAGAATACTTACTTTTTCTTTCTTACTCATAAGATCACCTCACTGGGGATAGCTTGACTATATCTTATAGCCAACGCCCCATATTGTTTTAATATACTTCGGTTTTTCTGCTGTATCTTGCAGTTTTTCTCGCAAATGACGGATATGCACCGTGATTGTGCTGCTGTTCTTGCTGTAATATTCATCTTTCCATACAGAGCAAAACAAATCCTCGACTGTCACAACAGTACCCTTATGCTCTAAAAGAATACGCAGGATAGAAAATTCGGTGGGTGTCAAGGCAACATTCTCGCCATCTAATAGGCACTCATAGGTCTGCGTGTTTAACTGGAGCTTGTCATAAGTCAAGAGAACATTTGTCTTTCTTTCCTCTATAGGAGTAGGGGAGTATTTTTTGTACCGCCGCAGTTGAGCTTTTACTCTGGCAATGAGTTCAAGAGGACGAAAAGGTTTGGTCACATAATCATCCGCTCCCAAGGTCAACCCTGTAATTTTATCCGTTTCCTCGTCCTTCGCCGTCAACATGATAATGGGGTATGTGTGTTTTTCCCGGATTTTCTGGCAGAGGGAAAATCCGCTTATATCGGGAAGCATAGTATCAAGAATTGCAAGGTCAAGTTCTTCTTGCTCAATACAAGTCAGAGCGTCCTTTGCAGAGTTAAATTTATATACGATGTAATTCTCGTTTTGCAGATAGACTTCAAGAAGATCTGCAATATCGTGTTCATCGTCAACAACAAGAATTTTTTCGTTCATCCTGTTCTCTCCATTCTTTTTATATTTATCAATTAAGTATAACAAATTCCATATTCGAACTCACAAAGAATTTTCAAAAAATATATTAAAATTCTCCTAATATGTTTCATTCTATTCTTGTTTATCTCATCGCATAATAAGGCATTCCATAATCTCTATTATAACGCAAGCAACCATTCCCTCGGTTTCTTACACAGCAAACAGATTCAAAAGTGAGAACTAAAGACGACTGCTTAGGTCAATCTGTCTAAGCAGTCGTCTTTTTCTAACAATATTCAATAATGTGAAATCTTTGCTGATTTCCTTATCAAAATCAGTCGGAACGGCTTACTTAGAATACCTTTTCTTCTTGGAATATGCACTTGTTCCGATCAGTATTCCACCGGATATGAACAGCACTGCAAACCACAGCCACAGATTACTGTTATCGCCTGTCTGGGGACTGTTGGTATTTTCATTCCCACCTCCGTTAGGATTGGTCGGCTTATCGCTATCCGGATTTACAGGATTTGTTGTGTTGTCATCACCCGGATTTGTCGGCTCTGTAGGCTTTGTTGTTCCTGTAGCCGGGATTTTCTCTCCCTTTACCTCATAACCGCAAACCTTGCACGTCTTATCGCCCGTATATCCTGACTCAGTGGCTGTGGCATCCTTTGCATTTTCCACCTTCCAGTCATGTTCAGCCCTATCACTGACAGCCCCGCAGTTGCATTCGTGCCAGTGTCCATTTTCGTCTGACTTCCACTCACTGCCATAGCTGTGCTGGTGCGTATCATCTACCGTTACCGTGATATTCAGCCGTTCGCTGTAATCCATGCCATCCTTATATGCTGCAATACGGAATTTTGTATTTTCCGTAATTGGTATCGGGTTGGTATAGATTTTCCGGCTTGAGCTGTTCTGGCAAGGACAGGTATCGTCCGTCGTGTAATAAATGGTTACGCCATCCTCAGCCGATATTACAAGCTGTTCTCCGCCTTTTACCGTAATATAGTTTTCCTTCGGAGAATTTTCTCCAAATTGAGTTTCCCCAATCGCCGCCGTCGGACGCTTCGGACGTCTTTCCTCCAAGGCGGCACGGAACGTAAGCGTTTTTTCAAGGCTGGTACCCGCTGCCCGGAACGTAATATCTGTATATCCCGGCAGCAAAGCGTTTGCCGTAAAAATAGTTTTTCCCTCCACATCCGTGACTTCTGAACCGGAATACAGCGCAGCAATCAAGGTATTTCCAAACTCCGCCTCTACGGTAACACCTTCCATGTAATTTCCTTCCGAATCCTTTACCCGTACCGTAATCTCTTTTCCTGTACCGGCTTTTGCAAAAATAACACTCTCATAATCCAGGATAAGTTCCGCCGGACGTGCGGAAACGGTTAATTCTCCGCTATTGTAAAAAGCAAGCGCTTTTCCGGTATAATTCTGTGCGCCGTCAAGGGTAAAGGAAACCTTACTGCCTTTTTGGAAGCCGCCCGCCTTTGTAATGTGCAATACCTTTGAATATCCACTGTCAACGGACTGCCACATACCGGTCATGCCTGCTGGAAGTATGATTTCTTTTTCAGTATCCATGTACTGGCTAAAGATCACTTCGATATAATCGGGATATGCACCCACCGACGAAACCACAGGCTTTTCCGTTGATTTCATGGCAATTTTCAGCCCCATCCGCGGCGGCGGCACTTGCATCCATTCAGTTGCTGTGGATTCATATCCTTCTTTTTCAAAGCGCACCTGCCACCAGCCGATTGGAACGTCCCACGCGAACATCCCGCTGTTGTCCGTAATCTGCGGATTAATCTGCTCATAATTCTCCGCATCCCATACTTGTGCATTCGTGCCTTGTGCATCCTCTGCATACCATACAGTTGCAGTAACACCGGATACCGTATTGGATTCCACCGCCTCGTAAACAATACCGGACGGATCCATGACCGGCTTTACCCTGCTGCTCTTATGCGTCTTCCGCATCAAATCTTCCATATCCGTATCATCACACTGCTGTTTGCGTACTCTAGTCTGACGGTCTAAATCTTCTAGTAATTTCTGAATCTGAGCCGCACGTCTTTCACCTACCGTATTCGTCGCAGCATCCCATACGACGCCGACGCTGTCGGAAAATCCGGTCTTATCTATATATCCGGCTGTATAAAGAACCGAACCAGCAATCGCATTTGCCTCGGAGCGAAACGCCTCGTTATCCAGCAAAAGCCGGATATCCATAGCGATAAACCGCTCCCGCATAATGGAATTGGAGCAGAGCGGCTGATTCGCATATCGGTTTTCATACAGCTTCAGTTCCTCGATATAACCCTCCATCTCCGCAGTTTTCTCGGTGAAATCTACCATCGCCTCGGCATCTTGACGGATGTTGTCAATGGTTGCCAGATCTCCGGCCACATGCATCCCTGCGCCGACGCCACCCAACATTCCGGCTTCCAATGAGCCACAGTCCGGATGCTTGGTGATCGCATCTGCGAAATCATCATACGCATCTGTAAGCTGCCCGTAATTAAAGTTATTAATCGCCTGTTGGGTATTGCCTTGTGCATTCCCAACGAAATCCACCTGATTGCCGTTACCATCCACAAACGTAAAGCCTCCGGTCACTCCGCCTACAGCCGCATCTCTTGCAGCAGCCTTCCTGCTCGTCTTCGTTTCTGCCAATTCTGTATAATCTTTATAAGCAGTAAATTTGCCATCCTGCTCTAAAACAGTATAGCCCTCGGCTCGAAGTTCGTCTGCGCTACGGGTATTCTTTCCAAATGTAAATCCAAGTTCCTTATAAACTTCCTCCCAGGAACCATATTCGGTCAGATTCTTTTCCAGCCCATAGGCTTCGGAATAAGCAACAGTCACATTGTCTATTGCTTTTTCCAAATTATATGCCGCACTCTGTACATCTTCCGGGAGACCTTTAAACCAGTCGCTTCCGGAGACTCTGTATTTTGCGCCGAAAATGTACTCCGAAGGATTCTCTGCCTTTCCTATCCACTGATTTAACTCCTCGGATATATGCAGTTTATCCATAGATGCGGTAACTGCATCTTCCCGGTCCAGTGCATTTGCTGCTGCCTTCTCATCAATCCTTGCCGCCGCTTCTGCATCATAGGTATATGTTTCGCCCTGATTTTCCCAGTCTATGGCAAATTCTTCCGGTATCTGCCCTTCGGAGATCACACCGTCCTCATCACACGGAAGCGTCATCTCGCCGGCAAAGGTATAATGATATCCTTTTCCATCCGGCAGTTCTTTCTTATTTAACAAGGTCATCGACACAAGCTTTATCTTACCATCCAATGTTTTTACATAAGTTACAACATTTTCCGGTTCCGTCTTTCCCACAAATGTAGCTCCGATGGTCCAGTCGTTATCCGCCTTCTCATTGAATAGATAGTAATAGAAAGAAGGCGGCTGGAATCCATTTTCTGCCCGGTAAAGATAAGCGCCATTATAAGGCTTTCCAAGCCGATTCGTTTGGTAAAAATTCCATGTCTCCAGCCCTGACGCTGTCATCTCGTAAAACACTTCCGCAGATGCTTCCACGCCACCTGATTTTGCTGTCAGCTTAAATGTCTGACCGGTAACGGCAGACTCTGGAAATTCATAAGTAAAGGTTACACTTCCAAGCTTGTTTGTTTTCCCCTCTTTTGCAATCATTCCTTCCAGATATAAAGAAACTTCTGTTTCCGGCGCAGCCTTGACTGTCACCGAATTACCTGTCCGCTTATTCGTAATGCGCGCCGCCGGATGAATGGATAGTTTCCCTACCGTATAGGATGCGCTTCCTACCGGAGCAGTTGTATTTCCAACGGTTGCCGCTGCCGATATATCATGTATGCCCTCTTTCGAATTGGACAGCAGAATATAATACATGCCCTTCTGTCCGACACTTGAGATTGTCACTATATTTCCGTTTTTCTTGTAATCTGCGGTACTAAGCTGTGTTGTCGAGGTACAGATATAGTTCAGTGTACTGTCCTCTGGCAGAAGAATTGATAAGCTTCCTTCCTCACCATCTGCAAATCCATAGTACACCCGCACTACATGATTCTGCCCTGCAACGACTTCGTCATGCTCCACAACGACAGAACATTGGGATTTATCCAGAATGCCAGCCACATCTGCCTTTAATAATGGTATAGTAACCTTAATTTCATTCTCAGATCCATCTGCAACCTCTGCCGTAATCTTCACATAATCTCTGCCCTCGTTAAGCCCCATTTTCGCAAGTACATCCATAGAAGCGACTTCGGCAAAACTTTCATTTGCATTGTAGGCCAGGATCGTATAGGTTCCAGCTTTCAGGCTTCCGGTTCGATAGAATCCATTCTTTGGCATCCGACTCTTTCCTACAAGACTGCCGGACACATCGAATACAAGGATATGATTATCTCCGGCAAACTCACTCTCCGTTGTAATCTCAAGACTGCCCCACTGTGTCATAAGCAGAGAAAAGATACCATCTTCCCGTCTGGCAGCCGCACTGCCTCCGGTATAACCTGCCTGATCTGCTGAAACAGTCAGTGTAAAACTGTCCTCCGTTACCGTATCGGCAAGCACAATATTCGGATACTGAAGAGTATAGTCGGTTCCTTCCGTCAGTATCCGTTCTCCTGCTTTTAGTGTCAGCTCCAGATTACGGAAACTTGAAATCTTCGCTTCTCCAAAGTCCACGCGCAGAACCTGATTCACTGGAAGTCTGTCTCCCTCTGTGAAAGCGATCTCTCCCAGATCCCAGTCTGTGTTTAACTCTGTCTTAATAAAGTGTTTGCTATAATATCCATCCAGTAAAATTTCTGCCGTCACCTTTGCTCCGGCGTCTGCCTTCACTTCAAAATGATTGTCCGTAAGGGTAACAGGCGTTTCCTTTTCATTTACATACATCTCTACCTTGCCCCCGGCAGGAACAGTTCCCGATACGGTATAAAAAGAAGCGCTGCTTTCAAGCGGTTCAAAGATATACAGGTTCTGTGCGTTATACTGCGCATCTTTCTGTGTGTCATAGAACTGCTTCAACATCGTCGGATTCCCGGCAGAATTCGTCTCATAGGTTCTGATATTTGTAAAATCCGGGAACGGGTTCTCATAAGTCTGACCATCTATGTCCACCGTTTCTCTGCTGTCTTCATTCCATGGCGTCAGACCGAAATCCCGGTTTCTCACTTCCACCGTAATTCCAGTGAATGTCGTATCATCATTCTGTTTCTTACATCCGGCGAATGCACCGCTTCGAAGCTCCGTTACCGTTTCCGGAATCACGACGGTTCTTCTGGCAAGACCTGTGCAATTTTCAAATGCCCAACGCCTGATCTGTTCCACACCCGGAAAAATTGTAAGGGAAGTCATATTCAGATTCCCGGAAAATGCTGACTCTCCGATATTTCTGATATTTGCCGGAATCGTCACCTGATCAAAATTACAGTTCGTAAAAGCATAATCACCAATCGCTGATACACTGGGAAGCGTCAAAGCCTCGTTCAGTTCCGAAACCGGAAGCGCCGTACAATTTGTAAATCCTGCCACCGTCATGAAATTCTTATTTGACGGCCATGTAATATCCGTCAGTGATGTACAGCTATCAAAGGCCTTAAACCCAATATCCGTGACGCTGTCCGGAAGTACAAGAGACGATATCGGGCAGGATGCAAATGCTTCTTCGCCGATACTCTGTACTCCCTGTCCGAGAGACAGATCTGTCAGCTTCTCACACCACCGAAACGCACAGTTGTCAATTCTCGTCACACAGTCCGGTACGGTGAATTCTGTAAACGCTGCATTCTCAAAAGCATAAGCCGGGATAACCGTCAGCGCAGTGCTTTTTGAAATATCCACTTTGGAAAGGCTGTGGCAGCTGGCAAATGCCAGTTCCTGCATATCCGACACACCTGCCGGAAACGCGACTTCTTTCAAAAGAATCGCTCCGGAAAATGCACTGTCCCCAAGTGAAACTGCTTCCGTACAAGCCGAAAAATCAGCAGTCTCTAACGCTATACAGCCGGAAAATGCATAAAGTTCGATGGTTGTCAGATGAGCCGGGAACTTCACATAAACCAGTGGTTCATTATAGCGGAATGCTTCCCCAGCAATGGTTGTAACAGTTTTTCCGTCGATTTCATCCGGGATCACGATCTCCGTAACCGTATCCTCGCAGCCTGTAATGGCAACCGTTTCATCCTCCAGCACCTTATATGTTACTGTGCCGCCTGTGGCATCAAAAGTTCCCGTCTCGCCGTATGCCAATGCATTGGACGGCCGGATTCCAATAAGCAGGCATATGGCCAAAAATATGGCCATAACCCTTTGCTTTTTTATTTTCATTCCAAAACCTCCGTTTCCACTATCATCGCTTATTCAGCTTTCGGCGTCTGCTGTATACCGCGCAGGTGATTACGCCACTGCATGAAATGAACAATACGGCAAACCAAAGTGCAAGGTTGCTGTTGTCGCCTGTCTGTGGGCTTGTGGTATCCTTGCCACCAGTTGGCGTTGTAGTATCAGTTTTGTCCCCTTCTGTTGGCTTCGTCTGCTCCGTGGCAACTTTCTTAACCTCAAAATTTGCACTGCATTCACCGTCTGTATAGACAACAGTTAATTTATGTGTGCCGACAGAAAGCGTTTTTAGGTAATCTGTACTCAGCGTGACGATCGTAGAACCGGATTTCGCCGTATAATTCTTCGCGTCGATCAGCGTACCGTCAACCTTAACGCCTGTGAATTTACTGAAATCACCGTTTACACGGAAAACAAGCGTTTCGTTGCTGTTCTGCGTCCATGTGCCGTTTGCTCCCTCGATAATTTTGTAATCCGAAGCACCTGCCGCAGTAGGCGTCATGGTAAGGTCGGTTTCGACCCAGAAGCTCTGGGTGTCATTCTCATCGCCTATACGAGTATACTTCACTTCCTGGCCGTTGATCTTTAGCTTGGCATCGGGGGAGATGTCGGCAATATAGGCAGTCACATATACGCCGTAGTGATAGGTCTTTCCAGCTTCAAAAGTAGTGATTTTGTTTTTATAAATTTCGCTTCCCCACTCCGGCTCAGTAGAAACCAGACCGGTATCGCTGTCCAGGCTCCACCACTCACACCGAAATGCGTAGTCTTTATTATCGGGTACATTGCCAGTAAATACAGGCTTATCACCATCTTTAAAAGTTATGGTTGCATTATTGATTTCTATAACTTCAATTTCCTTTGGCTCAACCGGCTTGGTCGGTGTAATTGTTGCAATACCAGTAACATACACAGATTGTCCGTCCAGATTCACACTAATATTTTGCTGCTCAACCGTCCAACCATTTACAGTTACTGTCAGTCCCGAATCTGTTGCTGCGAAAGTCCGTCCGTTTTTCACTTTCAGCAGAATTGAATAGCGATAGGATTTCCCTTCCTCAAAAGAAGTAAACCTGCCCCCTAAGAGTTCAGTATAATATTCTTCATTTGAGAACCAAAAATCATTCTGATTGGTTTCATCCCAACTTTCCCAGCTTTCATAAGCAATCTCATAGTTTGCGCCAATATCTTTAGTCACAGCAGTAGCCTTCGGTGTATCTCCCTCATTATAAGAAAGCGTAGCGCCAATCACTTCAACATCTTTTATTACGGTATCGTCTGCCCCGTCGCTTACTGTGACAGGCGACAAAAATTCCCACGCAGTAAGGGTTTTCCCATTATCAGACACGTATGTACATCCGGTATATGTTTTTCCCTCACAAATAAAAGTCATATTATCAGAAAATACATATCCCTTTTTCGCCTTTAACACAATGCTATACCAGTATTCTCCACCGGCAATCGGGTTACGGGAAGTATCTGTGCTTTTAATAACGTCTGTTATCGGGGTACTTTCACCATAAGTGGACTTCTCCCACGCTTCTTCCACGATTTCCACTTTTCCGCTGCAAGCAGAATTGTTGGGATTTACTTCCGCTGTAAACGCAACGGGCTGTGAAGAATCAAGTTTTTTCCAAACATTACCGATGTCAACTGTGGTAATAACCTCGTCGGTGCTGGCGGCAGGAAGATCGATTGAGTAAGGACTGTAAATACGCAGTTCCGTACTCATCTCTTTTATTTCAAGATTCGTGTCGGACCCCGCCTTACCCCACTCATAATCGCCTACGGAAACAATTGTATCGTCGCTGATAAAGTAGCCGCTATTTGTTTTAAGTACAATATTATAGGAATAATGGTGTCCTGCTTCAAACTGTGTAATCTGCTTGTCTGCTGCAAGAGACGCCATTTTACTCGAATCAGAATACCAATACCGTCCTGTACTTGTCCAGACACTGCCTTCTGTTTTTTGTTCTATTTCCATCCAATACTCATAGGCAACAGAGCATTCTCCCTCTGTCACCGTCGCTGCTGCCTGCGGTGCATCGCCAGCTTTATAGTCAGGTTTGGTGTAGGTGACACTAATTTTGTCAATGTAATTGACTCCTGCCGCAAACGCAGTTATCGGCACAATGGTCAGCACCATGCAGAGTACGAGCAAGATGCTCAGCAGCTTCCTGCTGTGTCTTTTTTGATTTTCCATAATGATTCCTCCATTTTCTAAGCCTTGCAAACAGACTTTTGTAATTTTGATTTTCTCAGCGACGCATTCGCCAGCACTGTCTCATTTTCCAGATATTGTGATATCCGGTCGGCAACAGCAGTAACGGCTCGCTGTATCCCATCTGCGGACAAGTATTTGTGTGGACGCACCATTGTGACAAGCAATTGTGTTCCATCTGCCCGTTCGCTTACAGAAATAGAAAAGACGCTTTTATTTCCATATACCGATATCTCGGAAACGATTGTTGACGATTCTGTTTTCTCGTATCGGATTCTGTCCTGTTCCAGCACCTCGTATATGGCAACGATGACATACTGCCGGACATATGGAAGTATCCTTTGCGTAGTATTCACGATTCAGCCTCCTTCCTTGGTACGCTTCACTTGTTTCGCATAAATACCGACTCTATTATGGGCAAAATAGGAAGAAAAGTATATAAGGGAACTCCGCCAATCTGTCAAAACGGGGTGGCGGAGTTCCGCCATTCTTCAAAATCAAGACAAAAATGTGATTTTTATCAAAAAAGACATAAAAAATCCGCCCTCCGTTTCCGGAAGGCGGCAGAGCAAATGCCAGGGTGAAAAACTATTTATTGTAAAGATTAAGCAGTCCGACACGGGATTTTACACCGGTCTTTTCGTAGATAGCGGAAATATACCGTTCCAAAGTTCGTCTGGAAACATACAGGCTTTCAGCGATTGCCTGAACGCTGTCCTCTGTATTGACAAGACAGCCGAACACCTCAGTTTCTCTTTCCGTGAAAGAAAACACTTCGGAGAATTTTCGCAGCTTTTCTTTCTCGCTGACAGCATCAGATGCATCTGTAATAAGCTGTTCCATAAATGCTTCCTTTTGAAAGGTATATGCTACCGCCACGATACTGACTGCTACAAATAAAAACAGCACAAGAACAATGACGGTAATACTGCTGTCGGAGGACAGCAGGGTTAAAACGAGATTGGCAATGACAGCGGCGGTGATATTATTGACCGCACGTCCCATGCCTGCCCACAGCTCAGGTATTTTCATATGACTGGAAAGCTCCATAAAGCTGGAGGTAAAGAATACGGCAAAAAAGCCCGCCGACAGGTAGAAAACAATCAGGCCTACCAAAAACGGTCCGGCAAGTTTAAGTACGACGATACATATGGTTGACAGCACCATCACACAGTACATAACAAGCCCCATATATTTGCGATTCTTTATGTCAAACACAAATCCCGCCGCCAGACCGCTTAGCGCAAGCAGGATTCTCGGCCATTGTCCTATGTCAACTGTTCCGTTTGCATGTACAAGCGTTACCGCACTGTCAAGCGTACTGAAAATAAATGTCATCAGCACTACAAGCAGAATAATAAGAATACCGACTATTGATCCCTTTGTGTGTTCTCCAGTATTGCTTTCGCTCTTTTCTTCATCCGATGACGCTTCTGACCTCTGACAATTACTTTCACAATAAACACGGTCGTTCTTTATCAGCATCCAAACAAGCAGCAGCAAAAATACCGATAAAATAATTGCTTCCGCCGTTTCCGAACGAACAAGATTGTTGTTTGCAAACTGGAGCAGGATACCCAGCGCATAGGAAATACCCACAGTCCTTGCCAAATACCTGTCTGTTTTCATCATACGCATGGAAACATAAAAAACCGCGCTGCCGGCCAAACCAAGAAGAAGAAACAAAACAAGTCCCGCTATGAATGTCGCTGTATAAGCAGTCCCCATACAGATGAGGGCTATGCACATAACAGATGCCAGGCTGATCATAACGAAGCATACTGCTTTGAGACGGTTTTTACAAAAGCGGTTCAATAACGGATACAGCAGAAAGCCTGCCGTACTTACTCCGAGTGCATAATTCTGTGCCAGGACGGTTTTATCCTCTGATACCATGCGGGAAAGCACATCTACATATAGATATTCCACACCTAAAAACAGAAAGGTGAACAGTCCCATCAGAACAACAGCATTTATGTAAGGGATTCTATCTTTCTTTTTCATATCCTTGTCAATGAGCAGCTTCCAAAGTTTCTTATAACTCACAGTCATACAGATTCCCCTCGTTTCTGAAATTCTTTTTTGTAATAGCAACGGTAACTGGCAGAGAAAACAGCCCGTGCATTTAAATTTAATTCAGCATATCATATTTCAGCTAGTCCAGCCCATCCTTTATCCGATCCTGTATATTGACCAGACACTGTAGGAGAACAGGAATATCATCAATCCAGTGTTTCTTCTATCTGCTTCATTGTATACGTCAGATATATTTCTCCTCAAAGCTTTCTATGCACATTGGCTTATCGAAGAAATACCCTTGTATGTAATATATTCCCATCTTCTTAATTATAGCATATTGCCTGTCAGTCTCAACTCCCTCCACGCAGACATGTACTCCTATTGTGTTGGCAAGCTCTGTAACCATCTTGACAAATGCATCAGAAAAATCATCCTCCCCAAGATGCTCAATGAAGCATTTATCTATTTTAATGATATCAAGAGGCATCTCCCTGATATGGTTGAGTGATGAATATCCTGTACCAAAATCATCCAGTGCAACCTTAACACCAAGCGCCTTTATCTCACTGAGTATCCGCTTCATGCGCACCATGTCATTGATTGCCAGACTCTCTGTCACCTCAAGACACAGATTTCCCGGTTCTATGCCCACCTCGTCAATTATGCCTTTGATTTTCTTGACTATGTCATTCTGCAGCAGCTGCACCACAGACAGATTTACGTTGACCTTGTAGTCAGGATGTCCCATGTCATTCCAGTACCTGCAGTGCTTCGCCGCCTCTCTTAATACATGCTCCCCGATCGGGTTTATAAGCCCAAGATACTCAGCAAGCGGTATAAAGTCAACCGGATTTATAAAGCCCATGGTTGCTGAATTCCATCTGACAAGAGCCTCTGCACCTGCACAGACATCATCCCCCTTCACGTTTATAATCGGCTGAAAGTACACGGTGAACTCATCGCACTCATTCATTGTGGCTTTTCTCATGTACTTTTCCAGGTCAAGACGCTTTGTGCTTGTGCCATCAATAGCCTCGTTGTAGAACTCTATACGGTTTTTTCCTTCTTTCTTAGCATTGAAAAGAGCTATATCAGCTCTTCTTATGACATCCTCCACATTGCTTGCATCTGTCGGAAAAAATGCCACTCCGGCACTTATTGTACAGTAATAGTCCTCTCCCTTCAAGAACCACGGTCTGACAAATATCTGCTGTATATCATTAATGATACTCTCCAGCCTGTCAACAGAGCTGCCTGTCACTATGACAATAAACTCATCGCCACCCATCTTGTAGCAGTGGTTCTCAATTCCCTTCACCTGTGTCAGGCTGTGCGATATAGCTTTTAAAAGCACATCTCCGTACTGATGGCCAAGCCCGTCATTTATATGCTTGAAATCATCCAGATCTATATAAATCATCGCACCTCTGGTGTTGTTTTTCACTGAATCATCTATAAACTTAGCCAGATCCTGCTCACATCTCATCCTGTTATATAGCCCTGTCAGAAAATCATTATTGGCCTGGTTCTCAATGCGCTGCTGATAACGCTTCTTCTGTGTGATGTCATACAGTGTAACAAGCTGCACATTGCGGCCATCCACCCACACTATGCCTGTACGATGAATATCAAACCACTTATCCTCCTCCGTCACGTAGACCTCTGTAAAGCTCCGGCTCTCTGCAGTATGGGAAAAAATATATTTTTCCAGCTTGTTCTGTTCGATAATATTTGAAAGCAGCTGCTTACAGTAATTATTCATGTAAAGTATCTCTGACTTAGACATATCCGCCACATATATACCGCAGCCGGAGTTTTCCAGTATCGCTTCGAGCGAAGCATAGGAGCCTGCAAGCGAGTTGGTTGTTATCTTTTTTGTGAGAATACTTTGAATGACGCGCTTCGTATCATTTAAAAACTTCACATCATATTTTCCCCAGCTTCTGTCATCCTCCTCATCAAAAAAGCACACATACATCTCAGTCCTGTTATCTATATTTACAGGCTGGAATATGGCTGCCCTCATAGCCTGCTTCTCCATGAAAAGGCGGAATTTCTCCGGCATCACAGAGTCTGATGATATAATATAAGGCTTTCCGGTGAAAAAAGGCACCTCGGTAATTGATATTGTATCAAACGGCTTTCTGCCATAGCTTACAATCACATCCAAATGCATGCCGTCCACGTTTTTGCGGATGATAAAAGCACCGGTAAGCTTTATGGTAGTAACTGCACTCTCCAGTGCTTTTTGAGCCATATCAGTAAAGCTTCCATCCATCTCAAGCAGTTTTATAACAGAATTTATAGCCTCAAGCATATGAAACTGTTTCTTGATTTCCTCATCTGACTTCCTGATAAGCGAAAGTGCCTCATTCGCAGCATCCTCATCTCTCATTGTGATCAAAAGCTGTCTGGTCGTAGTCTCCAGAAACTCAATTGTTCTGTTAAAACGCGCTTCACCGGTAGTAATTATGCCATCAGGAAGCAGTTTTCTCTCATCATTAGACATCTGCTCATCAATTGCCGCAGCTATAACCCAATATATATCGTGGGTATTGTCCACTCTTACAATCAGACCATACAGCCTGATATAATCCTTATCCAGAGGTTCATCTATGAGATTCTCAACCCTGCAGTCCGACAGTCTCAAAAGAAGGTTTTCGTATTTCTCCTCACCAATAAAGGTAAGCATACTCTTCCATTCATCGTTACATTGACACACCTCTGTCATGACTCCATCCTTTTTTGTCAGACACGACAAATATATTCCGTTGACCATGCAGAAATAATCCTGTATTTTTTGAAAAAGCTTGGAATCTGACATATTTTCCTCCTAAAAACTCACACAAATCAATCCTCATATCTGATAACAAACAAATAAAAGTCATTCTTATCGAGAATACATGTCTCCTGAAGCAGACGGTATTCGACACGCAGCCTGATTTGTTTCTTCACAAACCCAATCTCATTTGAATACATGACTATGATTCCGCCGGATACCAAATGCTCTGCGGCCTTGTCGAAAAACCTCTCGTAAAAAAGCTCCATCTCCGCCTTGGTCTGTCGGTTACGAACCGGCATATCCGTAATCAGCTCATCAAATTTGTAGTCATGTCTGAAATCAAAGAAATCCCTGTGTATAAAATTAATTCTTGTTTTGGCAAACGCAGCATTCTCTCTGCCCATAGTGATTGCATCTCCATAGGTATCTGTAGCATATATCTCGCGTGCCGGGACTAAATGTGCGCGCTCTATAAGCAGTGTACCAACTCCGCAGAACGGATCCATGATTTGTGCCTCTTCCTTAAGATACGGCTTTGCAAGTGAAACAATAAGTGCAGCTTGTGACGGATGCATCGACGTAGGAAGCACATTCTTTCTGTACGCAAATCTATTATCCTGTATAGAACATAATCTCATGCAGACAAAAAAATTATCATTTTTTGTCGGTATTAGCTTAATCACCACGTCGTAATCATTTGGTGAATTGATCATCCTGCCCGCAAAATGCATATCGATAGCTTTCGCAAGCCTGCTCTGGTACGCCGCATCTGCCGTGCTCTCAATACGATAGTAAAACGGCCCCCCCTCTCGGTGCATGCGTCTTAATATATCATACATATCTGACTCTGCAAGAAGTCCGGCTGCTTCCTGTGCATCCTTTGGCAGAAGCGATGCTGCATGTATGGTAAAGTACATTTTTCTGAATGTGCGCACCTGCATAATAAGAGGTATATTGTCAGTCTTTACAAGCACTCCAAGCGGATGCAGCTTTGTATCCTTAACCGGTATCTGACGTCGTACCACCTCTCTGTGAAGGCGGTTTGTCATCAGAAGCAGCTCAGCCTTTACTCCCTCGAGCACAGGTGTATGGTGCTTTATCCCATTATATTTAATCAAGATTTTATTTATCTCGTTTAATTCTTCCTCAATATGCTTCCTATTTTCAGCTGTGACCGTCATATGCTCAAGCTCTTTTGCACGCTCCATAAGCTGTGGCAAAAGCTCTTTACAGTCCAGCTGTGACAGCGCCGCCAGATATGAGCTCTTTACAAAGCGCTTCTGTTCAGCCTCGTATGCTTTAAAAACCTCATCAGAAAGCTGTGACATATGAAGATCTCCTATCAGAAGCGCTGCGTTCTTTCTGGTTTTTGCATCGTCTGCTCCCATAAACGACACAAGCAGCTCATCTTCTCCTGCAAGCAGCTTTAGAGCCTCTGCTAATGCATTTTCATCTTTAATCTCCTGTCTGAGGCTGCTCAGATTCTGACGTACATTCTCTTTTTTTAACAGATTTCCGATAATTTCCTTCATTTTTTAAATCATCCTTTAATTTATTGTATATTGTCAGTTTTGGCTTGCCTCTTCCTTTGGCACACCATTTTCTTCGATGTATGTATCCAGATCCTTGTGAAACTGCTCCCACGCATCCTCATGCTCCACGAAGTATAGCGGACACTTCTTGCCTGTCACATCGTAGTGCCTTATTACATCATCAGCACTCAGATCATACCGCCCCATAAGCCATGTGGTGAGCTCTATGAGCGACTGGTATGTGCGGTCGTTGAACTTTCCTGTCTCATCCTCTATACAGCACTCTATCGATATTGTGTCACTGTTTCTGTTATTAGATGCATACGATATCTCATTGCAAGGTATGCACTGCACTATCTCACCCTCTAATCCTATAACAAAGTGTGAGCTTGCTTTGGTCTTTTTGGTCTCTGCCAGGCCATTGAAATAGTCTCTGTTTTGTCTGGCTGACGTACCCGGATTTGCTGTATAATGGACAACTATGCCGTTCACCTTCTCAAGTGCCTTCTGTGGTCTGGAATACGGATTGGGTGTCAGCAGCTGCACATCAAGCTTTGGCTGTATAGGATTGTAAAGAGTACTGGTCACCTCTGCCTTTACCTCTTCCTGCTTTGCCTTTTTGCCCCTTAAAGCTCCCACTATGATTATCGTTGCAATTATAAGTATTATCATGCCTATAACAATGCCATTGCCAATAAGCTGCTTTCTTCTAACCTGGGCGCGGTGTCTCTTTCTATATTCTTCGCGCTTTCTCTGTCTTATCTTTTCATACTCGTCCATTTAATTATCCCCGGTTATCTCTTTTGTTTGCTTTTATATATCTATTCCAAGCTTTTATAAACATTTGCATACATATAAGAATATATTAGCACAAATCGGCTTATTATGCCACATAAAATAATACAAAAGCACCAGATATTACAACGTAAACATAATACCCGGTGCTTTATTATAAATGTATATTCTTATTATTAATCACACTTAATCTCGTGAACCCATCCATCCGGTCCATCAATATGGCCCATCTGAATGCCTGTAAGTGTGTCACGAAGCTTCTTTGTGACAGGTCCCATCTCATCCATACCGCTTGGGAAGCAGATTTCCTTGCCGTGGTCTACAATCTTTCCTACCGGTGAGATTACTGCTGCTGTTCCGCAAAGTCCACACTCAGCAAAATCCTTTACCTCATCAAAGAGCACCTCTCTGTGCTCAACCTTGAGTCCTAAGTACTTCTCTGCAACTACCATCAGTGAACGGCGTGTGATTGATGGCAGGATGCTGTCTGATTTAGGTGTAACAAATGTGCCATCCTTTGTGATAAAGATAAAGTTTGCACCACCTGTCTCCTCTACCTTTGTACGTGTTGCAGGATCGAGGTACATATTCTCTGCAAAGCCCTGTGCGTGTGCATCTACAATGGCATGAAGACTCATTGCATAGTTGAGTCCTGCCTTGATATGTCCTGTTCCGTGAGGTGCTGCTCTATCAAAGTCTGATACACGGATTGTGATTGGCTTTGCGCCACCCTTGAAGTATGGTCCTACAGGTGTTACAAGGATTCTGAACTGATACTCATCAGCAGGCTTTACACCAATTACTGCGTTTGTTCCCATAATGTACGGTCTGATATAGAGTGTAGCGCCTGAGCCGTATGGTGGAACCCATGCTGCATTTGCCTTTACTACTTCCTCAACTGCCTTTACAAATCTATCCTCCGGGAATACTGGCATCTCAAGTCTCTCACATGAATCCTTAAGACGCTGTGCGTTTAAGTCAGGTCTGAAGCAGACAATTCTGCCATCCTCTGTTGTGTATGCCTTAAGTCCCTCGAAGCATGTCTGTGCATACTGGAATACTCCCGCACACTCATTAAGTGTCACTGTATGATCCTTTGTGAGCTGTCCATCGTCCCACTTTCCATCTTTATAATTAGAAACATAGCTGTAATCTGTTTCCTGGTAGCCAAAACTAAGGTTTGACCAATCGATATCCTTCTTTTCCATCTTTATATCCTCCGTTTCTTTACGGATCCGATATAACCTAGCGTTATCATATATCGGGTCTACTATCATTTATGCTCATTCTAGTACAATAGAAAAAAAATGTCTAGTACTATTTTTTTATAATAACCATAACTTAAGTTTCTATATAGCTTTTTTTACTATTATAAGATAAGTCCTGACTTTTTCTTACTTTTTTCAATAGCTGTATTAAGCCTTCCAAACGGACGCCCAAGCAGCAGTCCGATCACAAGCGATATTGCTATAAATATAAGAATAATCGCAAGATCCTTGCAATAATCAAAGCGGTACATGCCTCCAACGCACTCTCTCAGGGCATTCATGGCATAGTTAAACGGCATGAACTTATACAGTGCTCTGTACACCTGTGGCAGCACCTCAACCGGGAATGTGCCACCTGCGCCTGCCACCTGAATGACCATAATGACTACTGCTACAGCCTGTCCCACATTGCCCCAGGCTGCTGTGAGTGAGTACATAAGAAGCGTGAATACAAGGCTTGTCAGTGCGCTTGCGCACCAGAAAAGGAACGGATGCCTGCACTGTATTCCGACAAAGAACAAATCACCGAGCACTGTCACAAGTGTCTGAAGCTGGCCTATAACAAAAAATGTGATATATCTGCCAAAAAACTTATGTACGCTGTTTACTTTGCCAAGTGATTTTATATCGTCAGTGTCCTTTACCTTTGTTTTCACAAGTGCAACAGTTATCAAACCTCCCACCCATAGAGCCAGCACTGTGTAAAACGGTGCCATGGCTGAGCCATATGTGGATATCTCATATATCTTCTGCTCATCCATAGACAGCGGTGATGTCACAAACTGCGCAATGAGTGTCGGATCTGTCTGAAGCAGCTTTACAATCTCATTAAACTGCTCATCGTTTGATAAATTATCAAATCCTGATATAACATTCTGCAAACCATCTCTGATCTGCTGTACATACTGTCTGGTATTTACAATATCTGCATTTCCTGATTTAAGAACTGCCGAATAATCATCGAGTGCTTTTTGTATATCCGGGAAGCTGTTGTCCAGAGAACCAAGCATGGACTGTGTCTCAATAAGTGCATATTCTATATCATATACCGCTCCTGTTAGATTCGGTGACACGCTGTGATCAAATGTATTTTTAAGTGTATCTATTGCAGACTTGGCACTTGACACATCGGCTTTTATTGATTCCTTAAGAAGCTTTAGCTTATCTGCCGTCAATTCAGTATCAGACTTAAGGTCTTTAATCTGTGTTTTAATGCTTTGGATATTATTTCTGACAGCCTCTATCTGCGAGCTATCCACTCCCTTTAAGCCTTGAATGGCGGCAAGAGTATTCTCAGCAAGCTGCTCTACCGTATCAAAGCCGGCCACGGAAACAGATATATCCGCAGTACCGGCATCAGCTAATCCCGACGCATTTAAGAGCTGTATGGAGTTTTCCAGCACATCGAGCTGGCTGTTTATGTTTGATAAGCTTATGTCGACCATCTGTGTGATGGTTTGCGCTGTCTGTGCCCCCGAAAGCACCGATGACTGCATGCCGCTTACCGATGACTGTCCCCCGTCAATCAGCCCCTGCACACTCGGAAGCAGTGACTGTGTCGAGCCTATCAGGCTGTCTGCTGAATCCGTGAGCATGGCAAATGTATCGAGCATGCCTGCATATGTAGAAAGAGTCGTATCCATATCCTTTAGCTTGTCAACAACTGTTCCGGCCAGGTTATCGCCTGATTTTCCGTCTCCCACTATTAGCTCTCCCGACTTTGACGCTATCTTTGTAATCGTGCTCACCATTGAAGAGTTTACAGACTGCTGCACCGTGGTCTTGACCTTTGAGGTTATCTTTGTGGCTATGGCATTCTTCTTGCTGTTTTCATAGTATTCTATCTGCGGATTGACCGGCTCACCGCTTAGGAAGCTAAGCATAGCAGTGGAAAAATCCTTCGGCACTATAAAGGCTGCATAGCACTTTCCACTATAAACATACTCCAGTGCATCTTTACTGCTGTCTGTAAAAATCCAGCCAATTGCATTGTTTTCCTTCAGTCCCTTTATGACACTGTCTCCCATACATAGCTTTAAATCACCGACGCTCATCCCCTCATCCTCGGAATATACTGCTATGTGCATCTGTGATGTAGCTTCCTCTCCGTAAGGATCCCAGTTGGACATAATATTAAACCATGCGTACAAAGCCGGGATGATGCCAAGTCCCATAATAATGACTATGGCAACCACATTTGTAGATATGCGTTTCAGGTCAGCCAGATATATTTGAAATATTTTTTTCATTGCTCGGCATCCTCCCCTGTACTTTGCTGCATCGTATCAAATCTCTGCTCCACTCTTTCGGCTATTTCCTGTACCCTGTCCTCAATCTGCACGACAGGACTCACGCTCATATTCTGCGCATCACTGCCGCTTATCTCATTCATCTTCTCCTGCAGCTTATAGTCCACATACTCGACTCCGATTAAATACACTGCGATAGCAAACAGACTCACTATCCACAGCACAAGAAAAATGATTTTTGAACTGTCCGGCACAATCATCAGCAGAACAAGAAAAAAGAGCGGAATGATGTATATGCACCTTAATCCTATTTTTATCCGTTTTTGATTCTGCTCATGGATGGTCTTTTCATATCCGACCAGCTTATCGTACATCTCGCGCAGTCTCTTATCATCGGATAGTGGCTGCTCATTCACATTATTATTTGCATTGTTATTCATATCATTATCCATATTGGAATCTTTATTACTGTTTCTACCTGTATCCTGCATACTTTCCTTCCCGCTTTATAGCTTACGGCACATCAGAAGTACCATATTAATATGCCAATTATTGATTTATTAATTGTACATTTAACTATAGCATCTCAGTATCTTCCATACGCTTCTCTATAAAATGATTGAGTCTGATAAATGGCTTTCGTATCACAAGTCCTATCACCAAAGAGGCTGCACCAAAAAGTAAAAGCGTGATATAACATTTTCCGAGTGTGTTTTCGTACATACCTCCTATACACTCCCTCATCGCATTTATCGCATATGGGAATGGGAAGAAAATATACACTGCCCTGAAAAATGACGGCAGTGCCTCTATCGGATATGTGCCGCCGCTTCCTGCAATCTGGAGTACCATGACAACCACCGCCAGTGCCTTTCCTATATCACCAAAGGATATGGTCAGAGAATATATGAGCAGTGAAAATGTAAGGCTTGTCACTGCGCCTGTCACAATAAATGAAACCGGATGCACACACTGTATTTTAAGCAGATATAAATCACCAAGTACAATGATAAAGGTCTGTACCTGTGACAGTAAAAAGAATGTCAGATATCTGCCAAAATAAAGCTGTGAAGGCTTTAGTTTCCCAAGCCCCTTAGTATCCGCGTGAACCTTTACCAGCGAAACAAGTATAGTCATGCCCACCCATATGGCAAGTGTCGTATAAAAAGGTGCTACACCGGAGCCATAATTGGCTATCTCATAGATATAATTATCTGATACCTGCACCGGCTCTGAAAAGAAGCTGCCAAGCTTTTCAGGATTCCCCGAAAGCAGATTCACTATGATATCAGCTTTTTCATCCTCAGAGGCTGCTTCAAGCTTGTCGAGTGTCGTATTTATCTTGTCAGATGCTGATTCTATGACTCCCTTAAGCTGTGTCATGCTCATATTGAGTGTATCAAGTGTACTGTCCACTCCGTCAAACACCTGCGCCATGGAGCCTGATGTCTGACTTAGATTGCCAAGTGTGGTCTGCATTGAATCAAGAACAGACGACATACTGCTTATCATGCCGTCCACCTGTGGCACTATCTGTGAGGTATATGTATCATTCACTGCTGACGCGGTCGATGAAAGAGCCGACATTACGCTCTTAAGTGTTTCTGCAGAATTCTGTGTTTTTCCCGATAAATCCACAGACTGCGTGCTTTCTATCATGCTCTTTATCTGTTCCTTGACAAGCTCTATATTGGAAATAAGTGTGCCGACATGGGTATCGTCCATATCCGGCTTTATTTTGTTGATTTTATCCTCAAGAGTGTCAATATTACCTTTCAAATCATCCGCTGACTGTTTAATATTTTGCACATCACTTTGAATAGTATTTACATCCTGTGACAGATTTGCATCTGAAATCTGCTTTGATATATCATCAATCGAGCTCTTCACCTTTGCTAATGCCGCTGTGATATCTGCACTAAAGCTGTCGAAAGATTGTCTGGTAGACTGCAGATCATTTTTACTCTCTTCAAGCCTGTCTGTGCCATTTGCAAGCTTATCCTGTCCATCTTTGAGTGCTTCGCCCGTTTCTTTAGACACCTGTGACAATGCCTTATTTCCGTCAATAAACGTATCTATCATGGCATCGTACTGCGCAAGACTCTCAGATACCGCTTCAAGCTTACCGGTCATCTGCCCCACAGCATCCTTTTCCTTCATGTCATCGGATATTACGTTGGTCTCCTTAAATACCTGCTCTGCAAGCACCTTTATAAACTGCTTATTAATACTTGATTTAACAGCACTTGCTGCACTGTCCGTTATCTTTGTCGCAACAGCATTTTTCTTGTCGTTGAGATAGTAGGTAATCCTTGGATTTTCAATATTGTCAGCTACACCATGATACATGCTGTAGGTAAACTGCTCATCTATGACAAGTGCAGAATAATATCTGCCGGACTTAACACCCTCAACAGCCTTTTCCTCTGATTTAACAAATTTCCAGCCTATAGTATCCTTTTGCTTTAATGACTCTACCACACCATCGCCCATATTGACAGTTTCGCTGTCATTCTTCGTCCAGCCCTTATCCAGATTGACTACTGCAATTGCTATATTTCCGGTGTTGCCATACGGGTCCCAGTTGGCATAGATATTAAACCATGCATACAGCGCCGGCAACACGCACAGTCCAATAACTATAATGAGTACAAGCACATTTCGGAATATGCCGCACATATCTCTTTTAAAAATTCTTAAAATATCAGCCATGAATCATCCTCTTATATCCGGTGTTTATATCCGGTGCTGTTTAAGCTCCCCAATAAAATACAAGGAGCCAAATGCAACATTTTTTGTATCTCTTTTCAGGTGCTTTCTTATCTCATCAACTTCTGAAAGCTCTGTTGCCTCAACTCCCTCTTTTCTGATAAAATCAGCAAGGTGCGATGCCTGCAGTGCCCTGTCCGAATCCGGTGTCACTGTATAAAACTCCTCAGCAAGCGGCAAAATCTCACGTATCATGACATCATAGTCCTTATCAGCCATGACTCCCATGAAAAAGCAAAATTTCTCACCCGGATACATCTGCATGAGGCTTTCCTTAAGCGCATCAACTCCATTGCTGTTGTGTGCTCCGTCCACCAGCAGAAACGGCTCCTTTGATACTATCTCCATGCGTCCCGGCCACACAGCTTCTTCAAGAGCGCTTTTTATCCTTTTATTCAGGTCTGTTTCCTCTCTCTTTGGCTCTGTCTTATCATATTGCATTTCGTATTCCGGCCCGCTATAGCGCTTTCCCAGCACATACCGCGCCGCAAGCTCTGCAGCTGCTGCATTCTCCCACTGAAATGTGCCACAAAGCCTCAGTGCGTAGTCGCTGCAGCGTGCTATATCGCTTTGCTCCACAGTGATTATCCTTGCATGCTTTTTTTGTGCTTCCTGCTCGATTACCTGCATGGCACGTTTATCCTGCTGTTCCACCACCACTGTGCCATTTTCCTTTATGATACCGGCCTTCTCAGCCGCTATATCCGCTATATCACTGCCAAGGATAGCCATATGGTCATAGCCTATCTTTGTAATAACGGCACATTGCGGTGTGCCGATTGCATTCGTTGAGTCAAGCCTGCCTCCGAGCCCTGTCTCAATGACCATATAATCGCACTGCTGCTCCTCAAAGTACAAAAGAGCCATGGCAAGGCAGTAGTCAAACATCGTAAGTCCTATGCCAAAATCTATATCAAGCAGGTAGTTTCCAAGCCGTGTGACATCCTCCTTAGGTATCATACGCCCATCAACCGTGATGCGCTCCTCAAAATCTACCAGATGCGGTGATACAAACGTGCCAACCCTCATATGCTCTTTTTTTAATATACTAGAAAAAAAAGCGCACACCGAGCCCTTTCCATTGGTGCCTGCCACATGGATATACGGTATTATGCGCTTTTGCTTTCCTTTTTCTCTCAGCACCTTTATGACCTGTGCTGTCACTACCACTCCCGGCTCATTGCCGAAACGGCGTGTATTTTCTATTTTGTTTAAAACCTGTGTGTAATCTAAATTTCCCATGCCATCATTATAATATATCCGGCCGATAAAATAAAGACCATATCCTTATACTGCTATAATAATGCCTCCGTCATTTGCATACATGCTTGAGATGCCGGCAGTATCCACAATGACAATCTTCTTAAATCTGGCAAGCTTCTCAAGGCATGCCTTCACATACTGTGCACGCTCCGGACAGTTGCAGTGTGAAATTGCAAGAATCCTGTGCTCACAGTCCTTTGTGGCAGCCACAACATCCTCTACCATCTTGGCAAGTGCCCTCTTCATGCCTCTGGCCTGGCCAAGCTGCTGGATTGAGCCCTCATCGGTTGAGCCCATGACAGGCTTTATATTTAAAGTGCTGGCCACAAAAGCCTTTAGGTTGCTTAATCGTCCTGCCTTTCTTAACGTATCAAGTGTCTCAAGCACAAAGAAGGTATTCATTGAAGCTATATACTCCTCTGTCTGCTTTACAACCTCATCAAACGAAAGTCCGCGCTCTTCAAGCTCCTGCACCTTCATACCGATTAGTGTCTCGCCTATAGATGCTGAGCGGGAATTGAATACATAGATTTGCTTGCCACAGTCCTCATGCTCCTCGTTGTACAGATTGACCGCTAAAACAGCGCTGTTGTATGAGCCGCTGAGCTTGCCCGAAAGTGTGACAACATATACATGGTCAGCCTCTCCCTCAAAGGCCTGCATATATTCCTCAGGAGACGGGCATGACGACTTTGGTCCCTTTACGCTCTCCTTTACTCTTCTTAAGAAATCATGCTGGTCAAAGCTCTCATCATCGCGGATTCTGTATCCGTCAACATCAAGCTCGAGTGCCACATTGCAAAAATGTCCATCCTTCTTAAGGCTATCTGTGAGCTCACCACAGCTATCTATTATAATCTTATACATATCTATTCCTCCTGCACTATATGATAATAAAAGTTTAAATTACTTTTTTAAAAGTTATTTCATTCCGTAACAAGTAGTTTTCATTACTACGTCATATTAGCACGAAAACTAAACTTATGCAAGAGGTTTCTGTATTTATTTTCCCATAATGGTTATCTGCCCTTTAATGGTACCCGAAAAAGGCCGTCACACAGTCGCTTAAGGCTTTCATGTCGCGTACTCCCATAAGCTCACAAGCTGAGTGCATTGCAAGAATAGGTATACCTATATCCACAGTCTTTACCGGCAAAAGCGTACCTGCAATCGAGCCCAGTGTGCTGCCGCCACGGCTGTCCGAACGGTTCACAAAACGCTGGTAAGGTATGCCCTTTTCATCACACAGCTGACATAGAATAGCAATAGCCTGCGCATCCGTAGCATACGACTGAGAGCACGCCTGCTTGATACAAAAGCCTTTTCCCATGACAGGCTTATTTGTGATATCCATCTTTTCCTTTTTATTAGGATGAAGCGCATGAGCCACATCGACAGACAAAAGCATGGCATCATATATGCTCTCATCTATTTCATTTTCTGAAAGGTCCATATTTCTTAAAATACGTCTGAGCATATCGTGAAGCATTATAGAGGCCGCGCCCTGCTTACTGCTGCTGCCAATTTCCTCATGGTCGAAAAGCGCTATGATGTTTATTCCATCAGCTCTGTTTCCATCCTCTATGGCATCAAGAAGTGCCCTGCAGGATGACTGGTTGTCGATTCTCGGCGATGAAATCATGGTGTCATTCACACCGACAAAGCAAGGCTCCTCCATACAAAATGTATTGAGCTCAAAGTCTATGATGTCGCTCTTTTCCACAGACAGCTCTCTAGCCAGAAAGCTAAGGAAATAATCCGTGGTCATTTCATCCTCAGGTATTGAATCAAGCACCGGCATCAGATCCACCTGATTATTTATCCCGACACCCTTATTCACATCCCTGTTCATATGAATGGCAAGATTTGGAATAATCATTACAGGCTTTTTAGACCTATATAGCACCATACGCGGATTGAACACATCCTCACTCTTTATAGCCACGCGCCCTGCCACTCCGAGAGGTCTGTCAAACCATGTGTTTAAAATCGGTCCTCCATACACCTCTACATTAACCTGTGCATATGAGTTTGTCATAAAATCCGGATTTGGCTTTATGCGAAGATATGGATAGTCTGTGTGAGCTGCCGCTATTCGCACCATATCCTTTTTGTTGTAGCCGCTTCCTACAGTAAACGCAAACATGGTCGTATCATGGTGATTTAAGACATACCTGCCGCCGCGCACAAGCTTCCAGTCACCTGTATAATCTATCTCCTCAAATCCGTTTTCCAAAAGCTCCTGCTTTGCAGCCTTCACACACTCGCATGGTGAAACAGCCGCTTTTAGTAAATCAAATAATTTTTCCTGTTTCATGGATTGCCTCCTGTTTTCATTGCATAACGCATTTATTCTACCACGGACTTTACAATTATTCCAGTTGAACAGGCTTTATTTTTATGGCTATTTTTATGGCATAATCTGCGAATCTGATGTATGATATAATAATCGATAACTATTCAAAACCACTTAGAACAATCATTCGCTGTCACATACAATGTGGAAAATGAGGAGAAATTATGATATCAATTGAACTGACAGACACAAAGGACTTTATGAACAAGCTGCTTCGCACGGAAATCTTTGACAACTTCCTGCTCCAGGAGGCCGTCATCACAAAGGCAGCCTCATACGTCATAGATGGTCACCTGCAAAAGGGCTTTTACAGCTCCACAGAGCTTGAGGAAAATGGTATAGTGGGCTATAGCATACTCCCCTTTAGGATGCTTCGCACAAACTGCTTTGACCTGATAAAGGGCAGACAGACGCCATCGTCATTCAAGTTTGTCTTTCTGCTTTCACCCGAAAACATGGAGCACACCCTAAGCAGTCTGCACTCTGCTTTCACCGTGTCCGATATCAGTGGTTTTTTCATAAATATCAGGTATCAGAGCCAGCTTCTGACTCTGACAACCGGAATATCCTACAATATTTTTTCAGCGGATAAGACCTTAGACGGTGAATGGGATAAGCTTGTAATGAAATTTTTAGCAAATAATGACATAAACTTTAAAGAACTTTGACTTTATTGCTTTACATCTTAAACCTGTTATGCTATTCTAACGTTAGTTGCGTAAGCAGCATTATTATTATTTGGAGGTACTTTCGATGAGCAAAGGTACAGTAAAATGGTTCAACAACCAAAAAGGTTACGGATTCATCACAGCCGAGGACGGAAAGGATGTATTCGTACATTTCTCAGGACTTAACATGGAGGGCTTCAAAACTCTCGAGGAAGGTGCAGCAGTAGAGTTCGATATCACTGATGGCGCTAAAGGTCCACAGGCAGTTAACGTTGAGGTAGTTAAATAATTTGGCTACTCAGGCAATCTAGTTTCTATGTACCTTTTTCTTTATTATATATTTAGGTAAAATTATAGTTACAAAAATGTTAATTGGGGAATAAGATATAAGAATCATGATTAAAAAAGAAGAGTTCATTTTGAACTCTTCTTTTTTGCGCTTTTTTATTTGAATGATTTTAGTTGTTTACACGATGATGAGACATCGGTGAGCTTGTGGTGAGTGGTAAAAACGTGTAACCGTTCGCCTGTCCCCACTGGATGATCTGCTCGACCGCATTGACACTGAAATCCTTTATGTCGTGCTGCAATACAACTGATACGTTGTGGCTCTGTACTCCTGAAATGACATTCTGCACTACCTGTTCCGTACTGATTGGCTTGGGGTTTGCATCTCCGCTCGATACATTCCAGTCACAATATAAAAGTCCTCTTGCTGTCACATCATTTACGAGCTGTGTCATAATGCCCGGACAATAATCCTTACTTACAGTATTTGATGAGCCACCCGGGAATCTGATGATTGACGCATCATTTCCTGTCTGTGCCTTTATGATACTGTTCATCTGCTCAAGGTCATCAAAATAGGCCTGCTCGCTTGTATATATCTGGTTGTATTTGTGGCTTGCAGAGTGGATAGCCACTGTATGTCCTCTCTTTGCCTCCTCTGCTATCAGGTTCTGATAGTCAGGATGCGTATTTGTAACAAAGAAGGTAACCTTCACGTTGTATTTATCAAGTAAATCTAAAAGTCCCTGTGTATACTTTCCGGGACCATCGTCAAAAGTCAGATAAATAATCTTGTTGCCCGGATTTACTGTGTCTGCCGTGGCAGCCGGATCATACACACTGACCACTCTTGTGGCTGTAGCCTTATTACCTGATGAATCTGAGACCTCATAGGTCACAGTATACTTTCCTGCCTTATCCTTATCTACCTTATCTCCTGATACCTTGACACTGTCTGTGATGTCTCCGTCACAATTGTCTGTTGCCGTGTATCCCGGATCACTGTACTTATCACCCTTTTTAACTGACATAAAATCATCACCCGAAAGCTTTATCTGCGGTGCAGTGGTATCTGTGACATGCACAGTCCTTTTGACCTCGCTCTCATTCTTTGACGAGTCAGCGACACTGTACTTTATCTCATAGTCTCCCGGCTTTGAAGTATCGACAGCTCCTGTGACAGATACCTTGTCTGTCAGATTCCCATCATAGTTGTCTGTTGCCGTATATCCCGGGTCACTGAACTCGCTGCCTGCCTCTACAGTCATCTCTGCATCGCCATTTAATGTAATCTCCGGAGCCTTCTTATCCCTCACCTCAACCTTGATTGTCTGTGTCGCAGTTTTTTTACCGTACTGAGCAGTTACCTTTATCTCGTATGAACCTGTCTTTGTCACATCGACATTACTGTCTATAGTGCATTTTATCTCTTTTCCCTTCCGGTTTATAAGCCTGCCTCTGACATACGCCTTGATTTTTGGTGCCTCAAACTTTTTGCCATACTCAACAGTAATACCGTTTTTGAACCTGCTGCTGAACTCAATGTGTGAGTCAAAGCATGTGATATATACTATAAACGCCACCACCAGAACTATTGCAGCCGTAAGTATGCCGATAATCATCTTTTTATTTTTGTCCATTTTTCCAATCCTCTTTAGCATTTTATAATTATTCTCTCTATATTATTACTCAAACCTGATAATATTATTTCAAGCAATATCTATTATAGCGTTAAACAATCTTTTTTGCTACTGCAAATTCCTTGAGAATTTCTTAATGTTGGCTTCATATATTTCAGTTGTGTTACAATTGTTTCTTTATCATGAATGCCTCCGGTGCAGTCTTAATAAGTAATTAATTTATTTAATATCTTTGTTACTATTCATAACTAAAAATCCCCCGAACAAGTCGGGGGATTTAAAAAGCTTATGCTGTAACAATCATTTTATTACTGCTCCTTACGGTGCATCTCAAATGTCTCCATATGGTAGTTGGCGATGTTGTCACGAATCTTTCTGTCATCTGCTCTGCTTAAGAGATCATCACGGAACTTCTTGGTAGATACCATGTCATTGTATGAGCTTGGTCCGCCTACGCAGCCGCCCTCACATGCCATTCCCTCGATGAAGTTCTCAGGAAGCTTGCCTGCCTTCATGAGGAGAAGTGCTTTCTTACACTCTGCTGCTCCGTTTGCCTTGCAAACCTTACAATCAACATCCTCGCCTTTTTCCTTCATACTCTCGATTACGGCTGCTGTAACTCCGCCTGAGTTTGCGAAACGCTTACCGTATACTGAGCCCTCCTGGTATGAGGTATCATCAGCCTCAAGCTGTACACCCTTTGCCTTCATAATAGCACGAATCTCGCTAAAGGTAAGTACATAGTCTGCATTGCCCTCTATCTTCTGATCATGTACCTCTGACTTCTTGGCAACACATGGTCCGATGAATACTGTAACTGCATCAGGGTCCTTTGCCTTGATCATTCTTGAAACTGCACACATAGGTGAAACAGTTGTAGAAATCTTGTCAGCAAGCTCAGGATAGTGCTTTCTAACCATATTTACAAATCCAGGACAGCATGATGTAACCTTCTTCTCTCCTGCCTCGTATGCCTCAAGCCACTCGTCAGCCTCGTATGCTGCTGTCATATCTCCTCCGAGTGCTACCTCAACAAAACCGTTGAAGCCAACTGCCTGCATAGCTTTCTTCCAGCTGTTCATAGTGATATTTGCGCCAAACTGTCCCTCTGCTGCAGGTGCAACCATAGCGTATACATGCTTGTTCTCTGACTTGATTGCATCGATTACATCTACGATGTATGTCTTTGATCCGATAGCTCCGAATGGACAGCTGTGGATACACTTACCACATCTGATACATTTGCTCTCATCAATCACTGAAATGCCGTACTCATTGTATGTAATGGCATTTACAGGGCAAGAGAACTTACATGGTCTCTTTAAATGAGCGATAGCGTTGTAAGGACATGCCTGTGCACAGCGTCCACACTCCTTACACTTCTGTGGGTCGATATGTGAGCGGAGACGTCCTGCCTCGATTGCTCCGAACTTACATGCATTGATACAAGCCTTGCCAAGACAGTTCTGACAGTTCTCAGTAACTGTGTAGCTTGAAATCGGACAATCCTCACATGCTGAGCTGATTACCTGGATGATATTGCCGTCATCGTTTATGCTTGGTGCTTTACCCTCTGCAAGTCTGACACGTTGACGGATGATTTCTCTCTCCTTGTAGATACAGCAACGGAACTGAGGTGTCGGTCCCGGAATAAGTGTAAATGGGATGTCATCTCTGATCTCATCGAGGTTACCTGCAAATGCAGCCTTTGCGACCTCAAGCAAAACTGCATGTTTGATTTTGATTACGTTTTCGTCAGCGTACATATTATCTCCTTTTCCTTAAAATAATGTATATTTTGTTACCTAATTAATTACATACTTAGAAGAATCATTACATCATGTGACACTTCCCATATCACATGACCTGATTCCTCTAAAAAAATGCTCCTAGTACAGTATTTATCTACTAGGAACATTCTACAAAATTTTTTAAACTTTTTCTACCCTTGTATTCATCAAAATACAAAGAATTGTTATTTTTTTCACAATAGCGGCAATTTTAATAAAAATTACTCATGGCGCAGTGCATCAATAGGGTTTAAGTTCGCTGCCTTGTATGAAGGAAGCATACCGAATATGATTCCGATTGCCATGGAAAAAAGCACCGCAAGTATAGCTGCCGCCGGACTTATCGCTGTCGGCGTGCCGTTTAACATTGAGATAACCTTAGAGAGTATCACTCCGACCAGCACTCCGACCAGACCTCCAAGACTTGTGAGAACAACTGCCTCTGTGAGGAACTGTCCAAGTATTGCTCCCTTTCCTGCTCCGATTGCTTTTTTAAGTCCTATCTCTGAGGTACGCTCTGTGACTGACACAAGCATGATATTCATGACACCGATACCACCGACTAGCAGTGATATTCCGGCTATCCATATGAGCATCATATTGGTTGACTGGCTGAGCTGCTGTATCTGCTTTGCCTGCTCCTGTAAATCCTGTGCCTTATAGGTCACATCAGAGCCGTCTGTGACATTTAAATTGCTGTTAAGTATCTCCTCAGCAGCCTTTCCCACTGTAGCCATGGTATCCGTGCTGTCTGCCTTAAGCAAAAGGTTCTGTGGCTCATCATAACCAAATATAACCGGCCATGTTCCGCTTGGCACAAATACATTGCCCTGGCTGTCATCATAGGCATACATATAGTAATCATCCATTGAGTTTATTACCAGGTCATAGCTGTCCTTTTCCGTGACTACACCGACTACTGTAAACGGATATCCCTGTATCTCTACTGTCTTGCCGAGCGCGCTCTCTCCTGAAAACAGGCTGCTCTCCACGCTCTCATCGATGAGTGCCACCCTGCGGGCCTTTGCATAGTCATTCTTTGAGAAGCCTCTGCCCTTCATGACTACATAGCTTGCAGTATCGAAATATCCGTCATCGACACCTGTTATATTGCCGCCCGAAAGCGCCGTGTTCAGATAATAGACTGCATTGGAAGCCTGTCTTGTACGGTAAAGAGCTGCATTTTGCACATGGTCGAGCTCCTTTATGCTGTCAAGTGTGGAAGCCGATACCTCAGTCACTCCCGCCGGCGCCGTATCATATGATAGATCCATATCATAGCCATCCTTCTGCAGTGTGACCTTTACGTTATTACTTCCCGAACCTATGAGGTTCTTTTCTATCTGTTCGTTTGTGCCCTGAATTGTGGAAACAATCGCAATAATTGCTGCAATTCCGATGATGATTCCAAGCATGGTCAGAAACGAACGCATCTTATGTGACCAGATTCCCCTAAAGGACAATCTAATATTTTCAAGCATCTTTAATCCTCCCTGCTAAACTAATACATACCATCTTCCGACACCTTGGTTTTCTCGCCCTCCCTGACTCCATACGGGAATGCGATATAGTCATCATTTGTCAGACCTGACTTTATCTCCACATATGAGCCCCAGAGCGACTTGCCTGTTTTGACAGACTGCTTTTTGAGCTTTCCGTTGTCATCCTTGTATATATATGACTGTCCGTTCTCGGTTCTGACATATGACTTGTCGATATATAGTCCGCTGTCAGAGCTCTCCGATGATGTATCTATGGTCAACTCAAGTGAATCGCCCTTTTTGAGATTCTGCGGATTCTCAATGTACGCGGTGTACTCATAGAATGAGGAGTTTGGATTGCTGTCTCCATAATAGTTTACGCTGTCTGACGGCACATTGCTTATCTCGGATATCGTGCCCTCATAGGTATCACCTGTCATGTAGTTGACTGCTGATACACTCTGTCCTACCTTTACCGTATCCAGATCCAGCTCACCGATTGTTCCGCTGATATACAGTCCCGATGCTCCCGAAAGCTGCAGGAAAGGTGTACCGTCCTGCGGTGGATTGGCAGGATCACAGACTGTTGTCACGATTCCATCCTTCTTTGCATATACCACGCCATCCTCAAGCTCGCTCTGCAGTTCCTTTAAATCGGCCTGTGCAATTCTCTTTTGTAAATCAACATCGGCAACACTTCTGGTCTGCTCCTTTATGGCATCCTTAAGCTCATCTGCTGTGTATGTCTTTTCTTCTGCCGCGGTATCAGCTTCTGTCTGTGCGGTCTGTTCTGTGGCACTGTCTGTTTTGGTATCTGACGGCTCACTTCCTTCTGTATCATCAGAAGCTTCTCCTGCTGTAGTTGTGCCTGCAAGGAAAAGCTTTATCTCATCGCTTTCATCATAGCCACCAAGCCTATCTCCTCTTACGATAAGCTCCATATCAGGTGCATCCGCATCTCCTATTACAAACCGCGCTACCGCGCTCTTTTCTGAGAGTGTATTCAAAAGCTCTCCTGATACATATGAAGCTTCTGTACATGTAAATACATAAGGATCGTCCTCTGTACCGCTTCCTTTTGCCTCTGACAAATCAGATATCACATCATGCTGTTCATCAGGCGTTTGCTCAGGCGCAGACGGCTGTGTGTCAGGCTGTGGCTCAGGTGTAACAGGAGTCTCGGGCTGCTTTTCAACCGGTTTAGTGTTCTTTAGCTTGTCAAGCTTCTGCTTTTCCGATGCAAGCTGGTTCTCAAGACTCTGTATCTCAAGCTGCTTCATCTCAACCGAGAGCGAAAGACTCGTCACATCATATGCAAGGAGCTTATCTCCGGCCTTTACCTGCTGATCCTTTGTGACATAAACCTCTGTCACCTTCTGTCCATCCTTTAAATTGATTGTCTGACATGCATCATCACACACCATTCCCTCACTGGTCATGGATGTGTAGTCGTTTGTCGTGCTGATCATTGAAACACTCATGACGGAAGCAAGCCCCTTGGAGTTCCTGTAATAAACAACTCCTGTGATGCTTCCCGCTGCAACTGCAACTACAAGGACAGCTATTATAATGATCTTAATTCTCTTTTTCTTTTTCATTACCTGCCTCCTGTCCTTCCTCTGTTATCTCGCCGTCTATGATGTGGACGATGCGCTTTGCCTGCTCGGCTACCTTTCTGTCATGTGTAATCATGACAACCGTCACACCGGACTCATTAAGGCTCTCAAAGAGCTCAAGCACCTGCTTGCCTGACTTTGAATCAAGTGCTCCCGTAGGCTCATCCGCAAGCAGAAGCTTTGGATGATTGACCATAGCTCTCGCTATCGCCACTCTCTGCTTCTGTCCTCCTGAAAGCTGTGTTGGCTTGAAATCAGCCCTGTCTGAAAGACCTACACGCTCTAATGCCTCCATACCCATCTGCCTTCTGTCCTTTTTGCTCACACCGGCATATATGAGTGGCAGGCATACATTGTCCAGTGCACTCTCTCTCGGCATGAGCTGGAAATTCTGAAATACAAATCCAATTGTATCCCGTCTGACTTTCGTAAGCTCCTTTTCCTTAAGCTCACTGACAGGTCTGCCGTCAAGTATATATGTGCCCGATGTTGGCAGATCCAGACAGCCCACTATATTCATGAGAGTGGTCTTGCCTGAGCCCGACGGCCCCATGATTGCCACGTACTCTCCCTCCTCAATCTGGAGTGAAACATCCTTTAAAACCGGCACCACGAGCTTATCCTGGTCATAGTTTTTATAAATATGCTGGAGTTCTAGAATCATCTACTGTACCTCCGCGTCACCTGAACCGGTGGCATCTGCAGCACCTTCGTCCATTGTGCCATCATCAACAGGACCGCCCTCAGTGCCCTCAAGCATCTGGTCATCAAGAGCTTCTGTACCCATATCGTCATAGACTGAATCTTCACCGCCGCCATTTTCAACGTACTCTTCCCATGTCTGTGCCGGCTCACCCTCATAAAGGTCATCAGATGCCCATACTATATAGTCATCCTTTGTAAGCCCTGACTTGATTTCATACATCATGAGATTCTCGTCATAGTCTCCAAGCTCAACCTTTGTCTTCTCAAGCTTATCCTTTTTATTAAGTGTCCATACATATGCATCATCGCCATCCTTTACGACATAGCTCTCATCAATCCAAATACCATCCTTTACCTCTGTCTGTCCGAAATCCGGCTCCACATATACATGCTGTCCTAAAAGCATGTCGCCTGTGCCTGTAAGCTGCACATAGAAGTTGTACTTTGATGCCTTCTTCTCGCTGCTTCCATCATCATACATGCCGGAATTGCTGTTATCAGTCTGAGGATTCTCAGTATCAACCTTGCTGATGGTACCCTGCCATGTCTTTGACTCATCAACTCTCGAGCGCACTATAACTGCCTGCCCCTCTGCGAGTCCACTGTTTAAAAAGCTCTGCTCATCAATTGTGCCCTTTACCCTGTAATCACCCGTGGCAACGATTGTCATAAATGCAGTATCTGCTGTGTCTGCACTCTGATTCTCATTGATTTTCTTTACAACACCAATCATTGTGCTGTTTACAGTGGCATTTTTGATGCTCTCATCATACTTTTCTATCTCTGCCTTCTTCGTGGCAATATCGTACTGAGTCTGCTTCTGCTGTGTCTGTGCCTGCTGAATCTGCAGTGTATAGTCAAGCTGCTGATCCTTTGGCGCTTCCTTCTTTTCCTTGGTGAGCTGCTCTATCTGTGCATCATAGCCGGAAAGCGTATTGTTTAAACTCTCAAGCTCAAGCGTGGCGCTTTCCTTTTTCGCAGCAAGATCCTTTGTATCATAGGTAAAAAGAGGTGTACCCACCTGTACCTCATCCCCCTCTGACACAAGAATATCCTTTACCGTTTTTTCACTGTCAGCCTTGATATCCATGGTATCGGCTGCTTCCACGACACCGCTGTACTTATCAGTACTTCCCGCCTGATACATGACATCAGCGACCTTGTTTGCATAGACTCCCGATGCCTTTGCTGCATTCTTTCCTTTTGTCATTGCAATGACAACAGCTGACACAATCACTGCTATGATAAGCACAGCTGCAATCACTGAAATGATTATCTTTTTCTTTTTACTCATTTCGACCTCCCGGTTTCTTATAATTAATTGATTGATTATGAATTAATCATACCAAATATATATTGCATCTGTCTTTTAAGATTTTTTTAATATTTTACTAATAAAAAATGGAGGTTAGTATGGAAATAGCATTTAGTGAGAAAATTTCTCCACAGCTGTCCGCCGCCCTGTTGTCCACCCCTTATGAGCTTGGAAAAGAGGGAGGGCTTTCAAGCGGCTATCTGCCGGAGAGTGACAGCTGGGAAGTGATAGTAAAATATGTCGGTGACATCGAAAAAATAAAAGAAAAGTATCCTTCTGTACTCATCACGAGGCTGCTCGGAAACTATGCGGTGCTCGTAATTGAGAAATCACTTGTAAATACCGTTGCCCTGTGCGATGAAATCATATATATGGAAAAGCCAAAGCAGTTTAACTACGATGTGTACGAGGGCTCGCAGGCCTCATGCATCACTCCCGTACACACCAATCCATATAATCTGACCGGAAAAGGTGTGCTCGTAGGCATTATCGACTCCGGAATTTACTATGCCCATCCGGCTTTTATACAGGATGGTGTAAGCAGAATCGCCTATCTGTGGGACCAGACTGTTTCCGATGATTCCTCACACAGTGATATCATCCCTTTCGGCACCTTATATGACCGCGATACAATCACCAAAGCCATAAATGCAGGAAACAGCTTAGAAATGCAGCGCATCTGTCCAAGCATCGACATATCCGGGCACGGCACTCATGTGGCAGGAATCGCTGCCGGAAACGGAAATGGTAATGGTAATGGACAAAACACAAAATACCGCGGTGTTGCTTATGAAAGCACTCTTATAATCGTAAAACTCAAAACCTCAGGCGGTGCCAGCTTTCCCACAACCACGCAGATTATGCTGGCAGTAGACTTTTGCATAAGAAAATCAATCGATATGAACATGCCTATCTCCATAAACCTAAGCTTTGGCACAAGTAACGGCTCGCACAGCGGCACCTCACTGCTTGAAGCATACCTGGACTATATAGCAGGAAATTACCGCTGTGCTGTCTCAGTCGGCTCAGGTAACGATGGAGCCGGCTTTGGGCATGCAAACGGCAGCTCATACCCTGCCGATGCGGAGCTTGCGATAGGCTATCCTGAGCCGTCTCTTTCCATTGATTTATGGAAAAAATACTGGGATGAGATACAGCTGCGCATTAGTGCACCAAATAATGATATGCTGGAGATTCCCGATACAATTACCAATCAGGCAAAGGGCTTTACATACAGATACAGGCTCGATGGGACAGACATATATATAACAGGCGGCGGTCCCTCTCCCTACTCTCCCTTTCAGGAAATATTCATTGAACTCATGGGATCGGAATACATCTCACCCGGCATCTGGAAAATATCACTTGAACCTATATCTGTAAAGGACGGCTCATGGGATATATGGCTGCCGTCAGGTGCTCTGCGCAATGCACAGACCTCATTTATCCATGCATCGCCTGATATCACCCTGACCATCCCCTCAACCGCTCAAAATGTCATATCTGTCGGAGCCTATGACAGCCGAACAAACCGCACAGCCTCCTTTTCCGGCCGAGGCTATACCTGGGCCTTTGACAGCATAAAGCCTGATATCATTGCGCCCGGTGTAGACATTATTTCATGCTCAAACACCGGAGGCTACACTTCAAAAACAGGGACATCTATGGCTGCACCGTTTGTGACCGGTGCGGCTGCGCTTCTGATGGAATGGGGAATTGTGCGTGGAAATGACATCTATATGTATGGCGACAAGCTTAAAGCTTCTCTCATAAAAGGTGCCGGTGAAAATGTATTTACAACTGCCTCACGGGCTGTCTCTGAAAACACTTCCAAAAATACAAAATACCCCAACCCTGTGACGGGCTGGGGTACATTGTGCTTACTGGATAGTATTCCTTAGTGGAAGCTGCTATTCGTATACATGCTTCTGATGCTTCTTTGCATCTGCCTTATTCTTTTTCTTCAATGGATGCTTTGGGTTTTTATCCATTATAATCGCTTCCTTCCGTTCGTTCTGACTACGTTATACACCTGCAATCAGCACTTGTCAAGCAAGAGTGCTATTTTTAATTAATTATTTATATTTAGTGTGAAATCTCAATCATTTTGATGTCAAAGTGTCAATTTGTATGCACAATTATTGACAGTTTGCTAAATTTAATTATTATCTCTTCATCACACTCTTTTTAAACACAGCCATCGCAATTCAAAAAAATACATCATTACATAGCTGCCAAATATACAAAATATGCCGCATAGCAAAGCAGCATCACCACTCCACATGGCTTTCTAAGCTCTTTATGTCTTATCGTACCGACCCACAGGAGCACACCGCACAGGATTGCCACAACTGTATCAATCACAAACCTGCTCTCAAACGGTACCGGACAAATGAGAGCTACTGTTCCGACTACAAAGAGTATATTGAAAATATTACTGCCGACTATATTTCCAATCGCTATACCGGCATTTCCCTTGCGTGCTGCTGAAACAGATGTAACAAGCTCCGGAAGAGATGTGCCGAATGCAACGATTGTCAATCCAATAAAGCGCTCACTCATGCCGCAGGCTCTTGCTATGGTCGTGGCACCGTTTACGACAAGCTGGCTTCCAATTACGACGCACACACCGCCCAGCACAATAAAGAGCAGACATTTCCATACCGGATATAGCTTTACCGACTGCTCATCACCGCTGTCATTGCCCTTTTTTGCCAGAATATACAAATAAAGCAGATATGCAATAAATAAAATCCACAGTATAACACCCTCAATGAATGTGATTTCATTACCTGTCATTCCCATCACGAGAAGCACCGCTGTGATAAGAAGCATGTACGGTATCTCGTATTTGAAGGTAGTTTTTTGTATGGCTACATTTGTGATGAGTGCCGTCACTCCCAGGATTATAAGGATATTTAGTATATTGCTGCCGACAATATTGCCGACTGTAATCCCCGCATTGCCCTTTATTCCTGCAGTGATGCTGACTGCCGCCTCCGGCAGCGACGTACCCATCGCCACAATCGTCAGTCCAATCACAAGCTGCGGAATACCAAATTTCCCGGCGAGCGCCGCCGCTCCATCCACAAACACATCCGCGCCCTTCACCAGTGCTACAAAGCCTGCTATAAGCAGTAAAATTGCTACAAAAATCATAATTTTCCTCCTTCTGCTGTCCTTTTTAAGGATGCCTGATTAATTGATAGTTACATCTATGTCTTATCAGCAGAAGGCTTTTATATACAAAAAAGGCGACACTTCTGCTGTATAAAACAACAAAAGTCTCGCCATTTAATCACTCTCCGGATTGCTGTCATATATGTATGATATGTATGAGCAATCGTACTGACGGATAAGTAAGCACTCTCGTGCCGGCTACTCCCTTTCACTTATATACTATGATATGTCAACGCAGGGTATTCGTCAATAGGGAAGTTTAAATTATTTTCGGTTTGGCTTTTTCGCAAAAAGTGCTGCTCCCACAAGACTTATCGATGCAAACGCCAAAGCGAGCATGCCCATAAGAGGGTTTGTATCACCTGTCTTTGAAGCCTTCTTTACTGTAGCTTTTTTAGCTGCAGTACCTGTTGTGTCAGTGGTCGTAGAATTTGACTTGCTGCCTGTCGCTACAGCTGCTTTTGTATCTGCCCCATTTGAGCTTCCTGTACCTCCTGATATCGCACCTGTGCTTCCTGCACCACTTCCCGGTGTTCCCGGATTTACAGCTTCTTTTTTCTTTAGGCCTTCAATAGCCTTATTGAGTGACTCAGCTGCATTGTCAATCTTTGTCTGGTCATCCTTCTGCTTTAGTACTGCTTTTGCACTTGAAAGCACCTGTGAGAAGGTTTTCCAGCTGTCTGCTGTGTAATCTGCCTCTTTGATTGTATCTGCTTTTTCAATTGCACTCTCAAGTGCTTTAGTATCAATGACTACAGGCTTCTCATATGTAAATGAAAGCTCATCCTTATATCCTGTTGCTGATACCTTGATTTCAAAGCTTGAACCCTCAGCAAACGGAGCCTGAGTAGTATCAATTGTACCATCTTCCTTGATAAGCTTTACTGCCCCCTTGCCTGTTGCCGGATAAGCCTTACCATTTACATTTACAGACTTGATTTTTCCAATAAAATCTGCAAACTGTGCTGCTGATGCACCATCTGCCACTACAAGCTTCGGTGCTGTTGCATCATTATTGTATGCCGCAGAAACTGCCTCTGCATAGAGCTCGAATGTGGTAGTGATTGGTGCATATTTTTTGCTCTTATCGGATACTGTCAGCGTATACTCTGTATTCTCTGCATCCTTCGGATATGTAATTACAAGCTTCTTAGTCTGAGTATAGCTTGCTGCATATGTTGACACTGCCGATGCTAAGTTTTCCTCTGTAACCTTAAATCCCTTTACTTCATTTCCTTTTGCATCTGTAACTGCATATTCTGCGTTAAAATCACCCGGAAGCGCAACATCAAGATTAGCCTTTCCTGCTGATACAGCTGCATTTTCTGCTTCAACTGCTGCATCCTTAGCGTGCTCAAGTACCTTGTACTCTACAGGTAAAGTGAAGATTCCTTTACTTGTATAGTATGTTACATTTTTGATTGTCTTTCCAACCATGGACTTGTAGTGCTCAGATGAAAGGGTACATCCGTGTGAATCTGTAACAATTCCCACACTCCATGCAAGCTCCTCTGTTTTCCAGATGTTCTCCACATGACGCATAGCATAATCTGTGTTGTCATCAGTGCTTACAATAACACCGTAAACCACATCGTCATCTTCAAAGCCCATAGCATCCTTTATGCCATCAAGATTGAGCTGATAGTCTCCGTACTTTGTTTTTGTCTTGAACTTTGTAGTTACCTTGTCAGAAGCTATCTGCGTCTTAGCTCCATTTACAGCGCCAAATGACAGTTTATTATCTGTGCCTACTGTTGCAGTCTTGTAGTACGAATGGATCTCACTAAGTACATAGTATGAGTAGTCAGCACTCTCAAAAAGAGCCTTCTTTCCCTCATATGTTGTTGTAGAAACCTTGCCCTTTATATTAGTTGTGATATCTACCTTACTGTCATCTGTAATCTGTGTATAATTCTTATTATTATCATAGAAATCATCTGTGACCTTTACCGGGAAGGTTACACCGTTTATGTGCTCTCCTTCTGAATCAGCATGATATGAGCCGGCTGCCAGAGTATTTCTGGTCTTCTGCTTTGTGGCAGATGTGGTAGCATCTACTGTGACTGAATTGTTATTAAGATCAGCCTTGTAAAACTCATCATATGGAATGTTCATGAGTACATACTGTGATTTCAGGTTATTTACAGCATCTGTGAGGTGTGATAATGCTTCCTTTGCTTCCGATTGCATGAGGTCAGTCTTTGCTAAAGCATCCTTTGCTTCCTTAAGCTCAATCTGCATATTTGACCATGTTTTATCAGTATAAAGCTCCCGGGTCAGCTTATCAGCCTCCGAAACCTTATCAGAAAGAGCTTTCTTTGAAGTCTCATCTGCCGGTACCTGTGGTGTAACTATATTTGCAGCTGTTGCCTCAAAATTATATGTATAGTCCTCATATCCCAATGCATAAATTGTAACAGACCAGTATCCTGTTCCATCATATCCACTTGGCAGGCTGCATCTGAGCGAATCTGTAAGACCAAGCTGGATTCCCATAGACTTATGCATCCAGTTGTCTGATGCAAACTTTGTGCCATATGTAGCAAGCGCTTTGGTTCTTGTGCTGTCATTACCATAATATGTCCACTTAACCGCCTGCATATTGGCTCCAAGATCACCATAGTTACCGTTAAAATCAACTCTTAAAAACTCTCCGTATGATCCGCTTGCAGCCTTAACTGTACCTGTAACATCAGCTTTTTTAAGAGAAGTATCTTTCACACCGGAGTCGGTTCCGGTTGCTCTGGCAGAAAAGCTGAAGCTTCCGTCAGCGTTCTTTGTAACAGTCTTAAGACCGTTTGTATTTTCTGTAACGTCTGCTGTCTCGTCTATTGTTTTAAGATTATTTTCTCCAAAGCCTCCTTTTAATTCAGAACCATTCTCGTAAACTGTATATTTTGCCTTAAATGCCTCGTAGTCTGACTCTTTTACCTTTACCGGTACAAACTTAAGTCCTGTTACTTTGTAGTCCTTTAGCTTGAGAGTTGTTCCATCTTTGGTAAATACACCCTTATTGTAATTATATTCAGTACCATCTGTCATGACAGCAATTTGCTGATTATTTTCGCCTGTCTTCCAATATGAAAGATTGAGTGTCGTACCTTCTTCTGTCTCGACAATAGCATTACACTGGAAGCTTCCTCTGTGAAGACCGTGATTTGCAGTAGCACGGGTTACTGTATCGAAAGCTCCTTTATCTGATTCATTATGTGAATCCTTTTCGCTTGAAGATGCTGTGCTTCCGGCGGCCTGAACTCCCTCAGCAGCCCAGTACTCTGCCCATGTAAGCCCTGCATAGCAGTATACATATTTTTCTTCTTTTACAAGTCCCTTTACAGCAGCATTTAAAGCTGTTGCTGCTGAGTCAACTGCTGTCTGTGACTCTTTTGCTGTAAGTGCGCTCTTTGCTGCTTTAAGAGCTTCTGATACCTTGCTCCATGTAGCTACTGTATAATCAGACTCTGTAAGTGTCTCTGCTGACTTGATAGCTGACTCAAGAGCTGCGGTGTCCACTGCTACTTCATCTTTTTTCTCTGATGCCTTACCAAGAGCTTTAAGAGCAGCTTCTTTTACTGCAGTTGATGTACGTGTTGCTCCTGAAACAGTATCCCAGCTGTTTATTGTCTCTTCTGTTGCAGCCTGACCTTCCAGCTTTGTCTTTATACCTTTTGATTTGTTATATGCCTTATTGAAATACGAGTCATTGTCTGAATCATATCCATTTTCAGGTGAGACAGTTATATCCGAAAGCTTTCCGTCCTTTACCGTCAGCTTTACATTTACATCATATTCATCCCACTCATCATCTGTATCTTCCTCTGTTCTTGTCACATGAGCCGTGCTGCTATACGTTCCGTCAGCCGCCACCTGGCTGTCTGTCACTGCAAATGCACTTGTCGGAAACATAGTGGCTGTCACCGATGCTGTCAGTGCAAATGTAAGAAATTTCTGTGCTAAAATCTTTCTCTTCATTTTTTCCTCCTTAAGATTTTAATGCTTTATAGTTAATGTGGCTGCATTCTAATTTGCAATCCACAATTGCTACCGATTTCAATATTAAGCAGATATACTTAATTGATACCTTTTCTCAATAAGTTAGTTCTCGCTAACCTATGTTTAAAAAATTTTCCCCGCTTATTCCTACTGCGGGAAAGACCTTTTGTGCGACAATTCCTATCAAAAGGCCTGTCAGTGTGCCAGCCACAAGAAGTGGTGGCAGATAATACACCACCGCAGTGCTTTTAAGCACTATCGCAGCGGCCAAAAGCTGTCCTATGTTGTGGCTGATTCCACCAGCCACGCTAACACTGACCATCGAAAATTTATCTGTTTTCTTTATAATTAGCATTACCGTAAGACTCAGCAGACCACCTGCCAGACTGTATATGATGGAAACACCATTTCCAAACATAAAGCCCACGAGAAATATCCTCATTATCACTACGGTAAGTACCTCACAAGGCCCAAGGAAAAATATACCAAGAACAGTGACCAGATTTGCCACTCCTAGCTTAATACCCGGAATACCTATAGTTATCGGAATAAGGCTCTCCACATAACTGAATATCATCGCAAGCGCCACAAGCATGGCGCCGTATGCTATTTTTCCTGATTTAGTCATATTTCTTTTCATTTAGTTTTGTTCTCCATAATACCTGCATGCTACACACCAAGCCATATACATATAGCTATAAGTATCGCAGCTCTTATACCAGTAAACCAAAGCTCATTTCCTCGGAGCCGCTTTATACCTGTATGAATATTGCTCTTTGGACATATTCCGTTACATTTCTGACACTGGAAGCAGTCACCTGATATCCTGCCTGAGCCATCATCCGGCAAGCCTATGTCACACGGACATATCTTCTCACAGGCTCCACAGCCCTTTATGCAGCCTGCTCTATCTCTGTGCAAGGTAAAGGCAGCTGCTATAGGGAGTATTGAAAAAACAGCTCCCATCGGACACATAAAGCGGCAGAAAAACCTCTCCTGCACACACATACCGATGATTATAAGCCCAAGCACTACTGCTCCTGTGATATATGAACCAAGACCTAAATTTCCTGCCCGAAGCATTGAAAAAACATCCCACGGACTTGTGCCCTTCAATGAGCTATACACTCCCAGATAGCATAATATCAATATGATTGTAAGTATCACATATTTCATATATGTAAGCTTTTTTGCAGCCTTCGCCGGTATACTCACCGGCTTTTTATTAAGCTTACGGCAGCATGACACATATATTGCATGCACAGCATCACCAAAGCTTCCGAATGCACAGGCAAAACCACAGAAGAATCTGCCGAATATCATTGTGTACACGCAAAGCATCAGAAGAACCGCTACAAATGATGTAAGTTCAATTCTGTTTCCTGAGCCAATCTGTGTAAAAATATACTTGACGCCATTGAACGCTGCCGTGAACATTGACGGAAAAAGTATAAAAAATAAAAGCTGCATTCCTGCACGAAACCATGTCTGTATCTTTCTCTTTCGAAGCTTTGGATTCATATCTTTTATTCTCATCTATTTCACCGCCTTATCAAGTGCCTGCTTAGTGGCATTTTTTATTGCAGTTGAGCTGAATGTCGCACCGCTTACCGTGTCCACATCCGCAGACTGTGCCGAAATGATGGACGGTATGATATCCTCTGCCATCGCCAGGTATGCGCCATCTTCCTTCTCTGCCGCTGTAATGTCAACCGATGATATTTTCCCTGCCTCGATTGTCACCTTGACATCTACATTTCCACCAAAGCCCTCTGCACTGCCTGTGTATGTGCCATCCTTATAAGCGCCTTGACTGTCAGTGCTTTCAGTTTCTGCAGCAATATGCTGTGTATTTTTATTTTTCTGTTCTCTTTTATCTATTGTCATGTTGTATCCCCAAAGCGACGATACAACTATAAACAGGCTCACCAGTCTGATCCAAAATTCCTGCATGTTATCTCCATCCTGTAAATGTCCTTGCGGTTTTATTTCTTTTTAGCAGCTTCAAGTGCGCTCTTACAGCCATCAATTATAGCCTTTGATGTGCATGTGGCACGGGAAACAGTGTCAATGCTGCTAAAGTCGATGCTGTCTGCATTTGCCTGTGATGTAAGAACAGAAACCATACCGGGCTGATTTTTTGTGCCATCTGCCGCTTTGTTTATATAAGAAACATTTTGTGAATCTCCATCTCCCTTTACATCAGTAATGGAAACTATCCTGTCATTTGCTATAGTCACCTTCATGCTCAGATTATATGCACTAAAGTCCATGTCATCATCCGGTATGCACAGTGTAGATACATCATATGTGCCATCCTCGTATACATTTGTGGATGTATCATTTTTCTGAAGTGCATTTATTGCAGCCTGAAGCTTCTCCTGTGCGCAGCTTACATCCTTCTTGGTTGACTCCGCGGATTCCAATACCTCCTGTGCATCCCCCAGACGTATCTGAAGCAGATACCAGCTAAGCTGCGTGTACTGTGCGCCGTCAAGCGATGCCTGTGACTGCACAAGCTTCAACAGGACTGCCTTGTCCTCTTCTCCCGCAATATTGCTGCTATTATCATTACTGTTGTTATTATTGTTATCTGAATTGCTGTTATTGCTATCTGAATTGCTGTCACCTGTATTCTCACCTGCAGTTGTCTTTCGTGCTTCCTCAAATGCTGCCTTTACGGCTCCTATGAGTCCCTTTGAGCTGTAGGTGGCTCCTGATACCGTATCCACATCCGCACTCTGCTTTTTCATCATATTTTTTAACACATCCATTGCATTAGTGATAAAAGGCTCATCATCTTGTTTTTCAGTGACAAGAATCGCTTTAAGCGTCTTGTCCTGGATAACAACCGCTACCCTTATGTCGCCCTTGTAGCCCTCTGCTGTGCCGTAGTATACACCGTCAACATACGGAAGTGTACCTTCTGTGCCCTTTTCAGATGCACTGCCGGATGAATTTTCATCAGTCTGTCCATTTCCCGATGCCTCTGCAGCACCCTGTTTATCTGTATTATTGCCCGTTGTATTATCACTCACAGCCGCCTGACTCAGTGCACTTCTTACAGCAGCTATGATTCCACGCGAACTGAATGTAGCACCTGAGACTGTATCCACGTTAGTGCTCTGCTTTTCGACTATTGTATCAAGCAGCGATGATGCGCTCTTTACATAGCTGTCACCATCCTTTGTGCTGACTATGCTTATAGAGGCTATTTTACCGCCTGATATATCAACCTTTACCTTCATAGTGCCCGCAAAGCCTTTTCCGGTGCCGTAATATGTGCCATCCTTGTAAGCGGATGCGTCCTGTACAGCCGCTATCTCTGCCAAAGAGCTGTCAGACTCTGACTCTGATGTGCTTTCCTGTTTTGCTTTTCCTGTAACACCATTATCCTTCTCACCTGTCAGGGCATTTTTCACTGCTCCGATTATTCCGTTTGAACTGTATGTAGCTCCGGATACAACATCCACATCAAAAGATTGCGACGCTATAATCCTGTCTATTACACCCTTTGCCCTATTGAAAAATGCCTCATCATCCGTAGATGAAAGAATATCAATGGAAGTAATCTTCTTATCCATGATAGTTACAGCCACTGTCACAGGTCCGCTAAAGCCTGTCGCAGAGCCCTTGTACACACCATCTGCAAGTTCGAACGAGCCTGTGGCTGTTTGTGTATTCTCTGCAGCATTCTCTGTTTCAGTTTCAGTCACCCTATCTGAAACCTGCTGCTTTTTATCCTTTGAAGGTTCACTCGCCTTTGTCTGATATCCACTCAATGAAATCACCACACATGCAGCAATCACAAGTGACACTCCAAGTGGTGCATATACCTTTATTTTTTCCAAAACTTCCTTGAACTTCATATATACCTCTTATATTTCCGATAGCACCGCTATCTGTACAATTTTACTTTTGCTCTGCTCTATTTTGCATTTATTACCTCATACTCATAGTCAGATGAATAGTCATCCGCTATCCCCTCTGAAATATACATTCTGTCATCATCTGTAAGCAGTACGAAATCAAATTCATCACTGTGTGCCTTCCAGAACTCACACGCCTTATCCTTTCCCATGATAAACAGCGATGTTGACAATCCATCTGCGAGTGTTCCATCATCACTCACGATAGTGACTGATTTAAGTCCGCTCTCTGCAGGATAGCCTGTAGCAGGATCTATGATATGGTGGTAGATTTTTCCATCCTGCTCAAAATAACGCTCATATCCCCCGGAGGTGATAACCGCCTTGTCGCTCACATCAACCACTCCTATATACTGACTTTCATCCTCCGGGCTTTGCACAGCAACTCTCCACTTGCTGCCATCAGTCTTGGTTCGATAAGTCTGGACATTGCCTCCCAGATTCACAAGACCGCTATCCACGTCATACTCCTTGAAAATATCCATAATCCTTGATGAAGTATATCCCTTTGCAATACCACCAAGGTCTATCTCCATACCTGCATCCTCAAAGGAAATCTCCCTGCTTTTATTGTCGTAATCTATTTTTGAAACGTCTGCAAGCTTTAGCAGCTCTTTTAGAGTTGCATCATCCGGCACCTTAAAATCCTTCGTTGGAAATCCCCACTCCTGCATAACAGGATATATCGCTATGTCAAAGGCTCCATCAGTCATCGTACTAAGCTCAATTCCTCTCTGCACGAGATATCCCCCATCCTCTGACAGTGTGGCTGACTTATTCACATTCAGCTTTGCTATTTCACTGTCTTCATCTCCTGTAGAAAGTAATGCATCAAGCCGCTTTATCTCTTCTATAGATGCATCCACCGCTTTTTTCGCATTTTTACCATATGCAGTCACTGTCATATATGTATCCATTGCAAATACTTCCTGTGAGGACTCTTTTGCGGATTTTAAATCACTATTTATTCCTTCCTGCGAAGCTGTTGTATTCTCTGTCGCATCACTTCCACCTGAGCCACAACCGGACACTGCCAATGCGACTGTCAGTAATATCGTAGCTGCTATCTTATTTTTCACCTTATTACCTCTTATCTAAAAATATATATTGTTAACTTACGTACATTACGCTAACTTATGTATTGCATTTCTACCTTTGATTAGTTTTTACTAACTTCGACATTTTATTTTAAATCACGTTTTATGTCAATAACAGTCCACGAAAAAAATACCTATCGAGTTTTTTTATCATTAATTTTTTCTTGCCTTTATCACGCTAACGTGGTAGCATGGTTACTAAATAAACTATTAAAGAGGTACTACAAATGAAAACATCAGAAATTATTGTATTTATCGTCTATCTGCTGTGCATGCTGGGTATCGGTATCTTCTTCTTCGTGAAAAACAAAAACGGTGGAGAAAAGACCTACTTCCTCGGCGGACGTGAGATGGGACCATGGGTTGCGGCACTGTCAGCCGGAGCCTCAGACATGAGTGCATGGGTACTCATGGGACTTCCTACTTCTATCTATGCACTGGGCTTAGGTCAGGTATGGATTCCTGTAGGCCTTGCAATCGGCTACACTATAAGCTGGCTGCTTGAAGCACCGAGACTGAGAAAATTCTCGATTGTAGCAAACGACTCAATCACCATTCCGCAGTATCTGACCAACAGATTCCTGTCCAAATCACTTGCACTACAGGTGATATGTGCAATTGTGTTTTTGGTTGCATACACTATTTATGCGGCATCAAGCGTAAAGGCATGCGGTACTCTTTTCCACACTGTAATAGGAATGGATCCACAGATTGCCATGTATCTTGCAGCAGTTGTCATCGTAGGCTATACCTTCCTCGGCGGCTTCTCGGCTGTATGCTGGACCGATTTTTTTCAGGGCATGCTCGTGCTTGGTTCTATGTTTATAGCACCTATTTTTGCAGCATTTATGCTTGATACATCATCCATGTCATCACTCCCGGGCGGTTACTTAAATCCATTCTCAAGCTGGCAGGATATCGTGTCAGGACTGGCATGGGGACTTGGTTACTTTGGTATGCCACATATCATCATCAGATTCATGTCCATCAAATCACAGAAGGATTTGAAAAAATCAGCAAAAATAGGAATCACATGGACCTTGCTTATTGTATTTTTTGCAACCTTAATCGGAGTAATCGGAAGACTTTTCCTTGGCTTTGACGAATCAATCAATGAAAACTCTCTTGTTTTCATCCAGATTGTAAGAAAGATTTTCCCGGGTGTTATCTCAGGTATACTGCTCTCAGCAGTGCTTGCCGCTTCCATGAGTACCGCAGACAGCCAGCTGCTTGCTGCTTCATCTGCTTTCTCTAGCGATGTGTACAAGCCTGTCATCAGAAAAGGTAAGGCAAGTGACAAAGAGATGATGTGGACCGGCCGTATTGTCGTTCTTGGAATCGCTGTTGCAGCACTCATCATCGCATCAAACCCTAATGCCGGCTCTATCATGGCACTTGTTTCCAATGCATGGGGTATCTTTGGAGCTGCCTTTGGACCTGCAATCATGCTCAGCCTCTTCTGGAAGCGCTTTAACTTCAAGGGTGCTGTTGCAGGAATCATAACAGGTGCTGCCGTTGATATATTATGGTATGCATTCCTCACATCAACCGGAATCTACGAGCTGCTACCGGGATTTGTTTTAGGACTTATCGCAGCCGTTGTTGTGACACTTTGCACAAATGAGCCTTCAAAAGAGGTTTATGAGCTTTTCGATAAGGCTCAAAAATTTGATGAGTAATTAAAATAATTAATCATTTAAGAACATAAGTAAAACCGTCGTACCCTGCCATTTACGGCCCGGTACGACGGTTTTATTTTTCTTATGCTTTATGTTGTTCTTTTAGAAGAGCTGCTTTAGTACCTGCATTGGTATTTACCTTTACAAAGGCAAATTTTTATGTTACATCAAGCTATTAATGTAATATATCTCTTTTTTCAGAACACTAATCTCATTCTCAAGTGCATTCTTCTGTTTCGTAAGCTTTTCAGATGCCCTGGCACATTTCTCATATTTTTCTGAGAATTTCTGCTTATAAAGCATTGCATTGTTTACGTCCCTGAGACGTGCATACATATCCTTTTCAAATTCTGCCTTGCGGCACTCCACGTCGAGCCTGTCATATTCGCTTTGCAGCTTTGAAAGCTCGTCTGTACGCTCCTCAAGACCAATATTCCAGATTTCTTCATTAGTCATAAACAACATCCTCCTTTACCTTCTACAAATGTAGTACTCGCTCTTTAATCTCCTGAGTTCTTCCCTGATTCCAGAACTGTGTGCCTATATAGCCGCATGTACGACGTGCTACACTCATCTTGTTCTGGTCACGGTTGCCACAATGTGGGCACTCCCAGATAAGCTTGCCTGAGCCCTCTTCCTCTACGATTTTGATTTCTCCGTCGTAGCCACATACCTGGCAATAGTCGCTCTTTGTATTCAGCTCTGCGTACATGATATTGTCGTAAATGTACTGCATTACTGAAAGCACTGCTGGGATATTGTCCTGCATGTTTGGTACCTCCACGTAGCTGATGGCACCTCCCGGAGACAGCTTCTGGAACTGTGACTCAAACTTGAGCTTGTCAAATGCATTAATCTGCTCTGTTACATGCACATGGTAGCTGTTTGTAATATAGTTCTTGTCAGTAACACCCTCGATGATACCAAAGCGCTTCTGTAAGCACTTTGCGAACTTATAGGTGGTAGACTCAAGCGGTGTGCCATATATACTGAAATCGATGTTTGACTCCTTTTTCCACTGCTCACATGCATCGTTTAAGCGCTGCATTACCTTAAGTGCAAACGGTGTTCCCTCTTTTGGCTCTGTGTGTGATACACCCTTCATGTAGCGCACACACTCACAAAGTCCTGCATAGCCGAGTGAGATTGTTGAGTATCCGTTAAATAATAACGGGTCTATAACCTCTCCCTTTTTCAGACGTGCAAGTGCTCCGTTCTGCCAGAGAATCGGTGCTACATCGGATTTGGTACCAAGAAGTCTCTTATGTCTGCACATAAGTGCTCTGTGACACAGCTCAAGTCTCTCATCAAGTATCTTCCAGAATTTTTCCTCATCCTTTTCTGATGAGCATGCCACATCAACGAGATTTAATGTGACTACACCCTGGTTGAAACGTCCATAGTATTTACGCTTGTTTGGATCAAAGTTCTTGGCATGTGCCACATTGCCTGCTGTCTGTGAGCATCTGTCCACTGTGAGGAATGAACGACAGCCCATGCATGTATACACATCTCCGTCCTTAAGCTCCTTCATGACCTTCTCTGAAATATAGTCAGGCACCATTCTCTTTGCGGAGCACTGTGCGGCGAGCACTGTGAGATTCCAGTACTTTGAATCCTCTGTGATATTATCATCCTCAAGCACATATATGAGCTTAGGGAATGCCGGTGTGATATATACACCCTTTTCGTTCTTTACACCCTTTATTCTCTGGTGCAGCATCTCCTCAATGATTGCGGCAAGATCTGCCTTTGTCTGCGGATCGGATACCTCATTCAGGTACATGAATACTGTGATAAACGGTGCCTGTCCGTTTGTAGTCATGAGTGTGATGACCTGATACTGAATCATCTGCACACCGCGGTTGATTTCTTCCTTGACACGAAGCTCTGCTACCTCGTTGATTTTTTCTTCATCCAAATCAAGGCCTACACTCTCGAATTCCTTTAGCACCTGCTTTCTGAACTTCTCACGACTGACCTGTACAAATGGTGCCAGATGTGCAAGCGAGATACTCTGTCCACCATACTGTGAGCTGGCAATCTGTGCGATAGCCTGTGTAGCGATGTTGCAGGCTGTTGAAAAGCTCTTTGGTGTGTCAATCATAGTCTCACTGATTACTGTGCCGTTCTGAAGCATGTCCTCAAGGTTTACAAGACAGCAGTTGTGCATGTGCTGTGCAAAATAATCTGCATCGTGGAAATGGATAAGCCCCTTCTCATGAGCCTCCACTATATCCTCAGGAAGCAGGAAACGGCGTGTGATATCCTTGCTCACCTCACCTGCCATGTAGTCACGCTGCACGCTGTTTACAGTAGGATTCTTGTTGGAGTTTTCCTGCTTTACCTCCTCGTTATTGCACTCAAGAAGGCTAAGAATCTGCTGATCCGTAGAGTTTGACTTACGGACGATGGCTCTCTTGTATCTGTAAGTAATGTAGTTTCTGGCTACGGTAAAGGCACGCTTGTTCATGAGCTGGTTCTCCACCATATCCTGTATCTCCTCAACGCTTGGAGAGCGCTTCATGTTCTCACATGCAGTCTCCACGTTGCTTGCAATTTCCTCAATCTGATCAGCAGTAAGCTTCTCATAGTCCAACACTGAATCGTTTGCCTTTCTAATGGCAGCTACAATTTTGGCCGCATCAAATATGTCCTCACTGCCGCTTCGCTTGATGATTTTCATGTAAATTTCTCCTCTCTGTATACTATATTTCATATAATGTAGTGTACTATATATAGTATTATCGTCCAACGCACATACTATATATATGTATTTTATCATGTGTAATGGCACAAAATATGCAGCTATAAATGAGATGTAATCATTAATTCATGTCACTGCCCTGCAATGTAAAGCGGGCTTTTCACCAAACAATTACAATATAGCTACATATAAAATGCCATATTATTTAATACAAATCTGTGCATCTGTCTTTTGATGACAATCTAAATTATACAAGATATTGTTGCTATGTCAATACGCTCAACAATATTTTGTAGCATTTTGACTTATTGCACAAAAAAAGCCACAATATTTATGCTACTTTTTCAACTCTGTAATTATTTTGTTACCTGTTAAGCTTTTCCATATTGTCAATCACTCTGTCCAAAAAGCCAAGCATCATGTTAAACTCTTCCTTAGAAAAGCCTTCGTGCATGGCTTCCTCTATTTCCCTTATATTTTCCCTCACCCTGTTTTCGTGGTCCAGTGCTTTTTGCGTCAGCTCAATCCTCTTAAGCCTTGCATCATTTTCCATAGGTGTGCGCACGATATAGCCGTTTTTTTCAAGACTTTTAAGCATATTTGTCACTGTGGCTCCTGACAGATGAAACTTTGCCTCGATATCCTTTTGAAATATATTTTGGCCCGGATTATCCATTATATATCCAATCATCATACCCTGGCTTCGCGGTATACATTCTGTTTTGCTGCACCTTTTTCTGTCAAAATATCTGTCTATGCTCCTGCTGATGCGGTTTATCTTGTGTCCTAAGTATTTATCCGGTGTAAACTCCTTCATATCTGAAATCCTTTCATAAATTTTTCTTGACAATAAAAAAAGTATATCTATAATATAGTTAGCACACTAACTAATTAAATGCAAGTATTTTTTTAGTTAACCACATTACCATAAATGTGGGAAGTTCGTTTTAATCAAATATAAAATATAAGAAGAAAGGACAAAACATATGTTAAAAACACTAGGTGCCCAAATAAAGGAATACAAATGGGCTTCAATTGCAACACCTGTTTTCATGCTGCTTGAGGTGGCTGTGGATACCATAATCCCTCTTCTCATGGCTTCAATCATCGACAACGGTGTCAATATGGGCGACACAAGGCATATCTATATCATGGGTGTCTGTATGATTATCGCAGCACTGTTTGGTCTTTTGACAGGATGTCTCGGTGCAAAATATGGTGCAAAGGCCGCCATGGGCTTTGGAAAGAATCTGCGTGCTGCAATGTTTCGCAATATCCAGACCTTTTCCTTTGCAAATATCGACAGATTCTCATCCGCGAGTCTTGTCACACGTATGACAACCGATGTGACCAACATCCAGAATGCTTACATGATGCTGCTTCGCATGGCTATGAGAGCCCCTGCGTCCATAATATGTGCGATGGCTATGTCATTTTTCATCAGCCCTCGCCTTGCGACAATATACTTAATCGCTGTCATTGTGCTTGGAGCTTTACTGCTTTTCATCAGTAAGGCGGCCATGAAATACTTCGACAGAGCCTTCAGGCGCTATGATGACCTTAATGAAAGCGTACAGGAAAACGTATCCGCTATCCGCGTTGTAAAGGCATACGTCCGTGAGGATTATGAGAAGAAACGTTTTTCAAAGGCAGCACAGAATATCTACGACGTATTTGTGAAGGCAGAAAGCCTTGTGGTATACAACTCTCCGCTCATGCAGTTTACAGTGTATGCCTGCATCCTGTTAATAAGCTGGCTCGGAGCTCATATGGTGGTAAGCAGCTCTCTCACTACAGGTGATCTGATGGCTCTTCTCACCTATTGCATGAATATTCTGATGAACCTCATGATGCTCTCCATGGTTTTTGTAATGATTTCACTCTCGCTCGCATCTGCAAGACGAATCAGCGAGGTATTAAATGAGCAGAGCACACTGCACAATCCAAAGGAGCCGCTTTACGATGTGCCTGACGGAAGCATAAGCTTTAAGCATGTAACCTTCAGATATTCAGACACCGCTGAAACTCCGGTTCTGTCGGATATAAATCTAGACATAAAATCCGGTGAGACCATCGGTATCATAGGAGGAACCGGAAGCTCGAAATCTTCCCTTGTAAACCTGATAAGCCGTCTCTACGACACAGACACCGGCTCTGTAATCGTCGGTGGCCACGATGTGCGTGAATACGACATGGACACTCTCAGAAACAAGGTAGCTGTCGTGCTCCAGCAAAACGTGCTTTTCTCGGGCACCATACTCGAAAATCTGCGCTGGGGTGACAAAAATGCTACCACGGATGAGTGTATTGAGGCCTGCAAAATGGCATGCGCCGATGACTTTATCGAGTCCTTCCCTGACAAGTACAACACCTACATAGAGCAGGGTGGAACCAACGTATCCGGTGGCCAGAAGCAGCGTCTGTGTATCGCAAGAGCTCTGCTTAAAAAGCCAAGGATACTCATACTCGATGACAGCACCTCGGCTGTAGATACAGCAACAGATTCAAAAATCCGTGCTGCCCTCGCAAAAACAATACCGGGAACCACTAAGCTCATCATCGCACAGCGTATCTCATCAGTCATGGATGCTGACCGTATCATCGTGATGAATGACGGAAAAGTGGACGGCTTTGACACTCACGAAAATCTGCTTAAAAATAATGAAATCTACCGCGATGTTTACGATTCCCAGACAAACGGCGGAGGAGACTTTGATGAAGGAGGTGCTGCCTGATGCCAGGACCAAGAGGACCACAAGGTCCAAAACCCAAAATTAAAAATCCCGGTAAGCTTTTTGCGCGCCTCATGGGATTTATTTTCAAGAAATATTTACCGGCCTGCATAATTGTTGTGATATGTATCTTTGTCAGTGTACTTGCAAATGTGCAGGGAACCATGTTTACCAAAAATTTGATTGATGACTATATAGTACCACTGCTTAAGACAGGAAGTCCCGACTACGGACCACTCCTTGCAGCAATGGGAAGGGTCACCGTATTCTACGGCATCGGCGTCATCAGTACGTTTGCATACAGCAAAATAATGATCTACGTATCACAGGGCACCATTAAGAATCTGCGTGTTGAGCTCTTTTCCCATATGCAGGATCTGCCAATCCGATACTTTGACTCACATGCGCACGGCGATATCATGTCAATTTATACAAACGATATCGATACACTCCGCCAGCTCATCAGCCAGAGTCTTCCGCAGATACTTAACAGTGTTATCACTGTTGTGAGCGTTTTTGTTTCAATGGTCATATTAAATATTCCGCTCACCGTACTAACTATCGTGATGGTAATCGTAACAACAGTCGTGACAAAGAAATTTGCAGGCTTCTCCAGCCGCTATTTCCTTGCGCAGCAGCGCGACCTCGGCAAGGTTAACGGCTTCATCGAGGAAATGCTCAACGGCCAGAAGGTAGTCAAGGTATTTACCCACGAGCAGGAAAATATTGAGGCCTTCGACAAAATAAACGATGAACTCTTTGAAAGCGCCTACAATGCCAACATGTACTCCAACATGCTCGGTCCTGTAAACGCACAGATTGGAAATCTAAGCTACGTGCTCTGCGCTCTTGCAGGCGGTGTTATGGCTCTTTCAGGCTTTGGCGGTCTGACCCTTGGTAAGCTTGCGAGCTTTCTGACCTTTAACAAGAGCTTTAACATGCCTATCTCGCAGGTCAGCCAGCAGTTCAACAGTATCATCATGGCGCTTGCCGGATGTGACCGTATCTTCTCTCTGCTCGACGAAACGCCTGAGACTGACGAGGGCTATGTCACACTGGTAAATGCTAAGGAAGAAAACGGAAAACTTACCGAAACCCATGAACGCACCGGCTTATGGGCATGGAAGCATACTCATCAGGCTGACGGCTCTGTGGACTATAAAAAGCTTGAGGGCGATGTGGTATTTAACGATGTGGATTTCGGATATGTGCCTGAGAAAATTGTACTGCACGATGTGGATCTTTTTGCAACACCCGGTCAGAAGATTGCCTTTGTTGGCACCACCGGAGCTGGAAAGACTACCATCACTAACCTTATCAACCGCTTCTACGATATAGCAGACGGCAAGATAAGATATGACGGCATCAATATAAACAAGATTAAAAAGGCTGATCTGCGCCACTCTCTTGGCATTGTTTTGCAGGATACCCACCTTTTCACAGCTACTGTCATGGAAAACATCCGCTACGGCAAGCTTGATGCCACAGATGATGAAGTATATGCAGCTGCCCGCCTGGCAAACGCCGATACGTTTATCCGCCAGCTTCCTGACGGCTACAATACTGTACTGACAGGTGACGGTGCAAACCTAAGCCAGGGCCAGCGCCAGCTTCTAGCCATTGCGCGTGCCGCTATCGCCGATCCGCCTGTGCTCATCCTCGATGAGGCTACAAGCTCAATTGATACACGTACCGAGCGTATTGTTCAGGACGGCATGGATAAGCTCATGCATGGCCGTACTACATTTGTTATCGCACACAGGCTTTCTACTGTCAGAAACAGCGACTGCATTATGGTTTTGGAGCAGGGACGCATTATTGAAAGGGGAAGTCATGATGAGCTGATTTCAAAAAAGGGAAAGTATTATCAGCTTTATACCGGAAAGACTGCGTAATTCACTTGACTAACTACGAAAACCGGGAGACCGGGAACGCAGCCGGGGGATGGCACACCCTCACGTGCGCTAACGCTTTGCTGTTAAGATTCTGTACGAATTATGCTTATAGTGTTTCTATGCTTGACGAAACCGGCTTTTATGCGCCGTCCATGGCGCATAACACCTTGCCCAGCCATCCATGGCTGGGCATTTCTGTGTTTCATGTGCATAATTCTACAGTATCTAAACAGCTTCGCTAGTCGCAGCGGCAGCGGCAAGGTCTTTGTTCTTCGCTAGTCGCTTACATGAGGATGTGCCCCCTGCTGCGTTCCCGGTCTCCCGGTTTTCTTACGCTGTGACTGGATGTTCATTTGTGGTTAGCTAATATTTCTTTTATCTTTTTGCACTTCGGCCTAATACAATTCCACCATATCGCTTGGCATTCTCAGATCACCTCTAGGCGATAATGAAACAGTTCCCACCTTTGGTCCGTCAGGTATGCATGAACGCTTAAACTGCTGCTGTCTGAAACGCGTAAAGAATATTTCCAGAGTCTTTTCTATTTCACCCTTACTTACATTTGCAAAAGCAATCTCTGCAAGTTTTAATATCCGCTCCCGGCTTTCTCCATTACGCAGAAAATGATAAAGGAAGAAGTCATGAAGGTCATATTTGCCGATGCTCTCCTCTGTTTTCTGTGCTATGTTACCGTCTTTATCCGGCGGCAGTAGTTCAGGGGAAATAGGCAGGTCTGCTATTTCGCAAAGCACATTTTTCATTTCATCCGTTGACGCGCACTCGCTGGCATAAGCCTGTACAATGTATTTAACAAGTGTCTTTGGTACACTGCAGTTCACGGCATAATTGCTCATATGGTCACCGTTGTAGGTGCACCAGCCAAGTGCAAGCTCTGACATATCACCTGTACCGATTACAAGTCCGTCTACCATGTTTGCATAATCGAACAATACCTGTGTACGCTCTCTAGCCTGAATGTTTTCATATGTCACGTCAAAAACATCATCCGGATGTCCTATATCCTTCATGTGCTGTCTGCATGCAGCCTCAATATTAACTTCCACGGCTGTCACTCCAAATTCTTCCATAAGCCTGTCAGCAATTGTTTTTGTAGTATATGTAGTTCCAAATCCCGGCATTGTAATACCATAGATATTTTTCCTGGAAATGCCAAGTGCATCAAATGCATCACAGCATACCAAAAGTGCAAGTGTGCTGTCCAGACCGCCGGATATTCCAAGAACAACCTTTTTTATTCCGGTGGATATGAGTCTCTGTTCCAGACCTTTTGCCTGAAGCGACAAAATCTCCATGCAGCGGTTTTTTCGGTTGTTTTTATCACTTGGTACAAACGGATACGGATTAACTTTCTTTGGCCATATTTGATAATCCTTCATCCGGTTTTCACCATTTAAAATTACTTTTATCACATCCGGCACATCAGCCCATGAATCGCTGTTGTATCTGTGGCGGTCATTCATGCAGCGATCAATATCTATCTCACTTATCACAAAACCAGAGCTCATCACATCATCTTCTGATACCTTTTTATTCATACGTTTTGAATAATCTGACGTCTCACCAGCTATTCTGCCATTATCAGCTATGATGCAGTGGCCGGAAAATACCAGATCCGTGCTGCTCTCTCCTGCACCGCTTGACGCATACACGTATCCGGCACGGCATCTTCCTGACTGCATCGCCACAAGACTGCGCCTGTATTCTCTTTTTCCGATTACATCATTGCTTGCTGATGGATTTATAATGATATTTGCACCGGCTTTGCAAAGCTCCCCACTCGGAGGCGCACTTACCCATAAATCTTCACAAATCTCAGTACCGACAATTGCGCCTCTTATATCCTTGATAATAATATTCGGAGAAAAAGGTACTGTTGGTCTGTTTGCGACATAATTTAAAGTAATCTCATCTGATAATCTCTTGTCTGCGCTTGTAAACCAGCGTTTCTCATAAAATTCACCATAGTTAGGAATATATGTTTTTGGCACAATTCCAACAATTTCTCCGCCGTGTACATATGCAGCACAGTTGAAAAGTCTGCCAGCTTCATCTTCTATCGGCAGTCCCACGCATACAAGAATGCTTAAATCCTGCAATGCTGTTTTAATCCTGTCCAGTTCTTGCTGAGCCTGCGCGAGCAGTTCTTTTCTCAAAAACATGTCTGCACAGCTATATCCCGTAATACACAGCTCCGGAAAAACCACAAGCTGCACATCCTTTTTTGCAAGTGACTCTGCAATGTGTATGATATTGTCAGCATTGTTCACGCAGTCCCCGAGATAAATCTCAGGGGACGATGCGGCAACACGGTAAAATCCTGTATTCATGACATTTCCTCCTAGCGGTCATTTTTCATCCTGTAATCAATGCAGCGGTTTAAGTAATCCACATAATCCGGATTTTTGCACATCCCCTTGCCGGGTGTATCAGAAATCTTCGCTACATCCATACCATTGCATATTGTGGTTTTCATGACAATATTGAGTGCAGGAACATCTGTATCATTGCTTAAGTATGTGCCAATACCAAAAGCTACATTTGTTTCCTTGCAGAAATGTCTGTAGAGCTTGTCAGCACGCTCAAAATCAAGACTGTCGCTGAATAAAAGTGTCTTTGTTTTTGGGTCAATTCCAAGGCTCTTGTAGTGCGCAATCATCTTTTCACCCCACTCATACGGGTCTCCGCTGTCATGACGCACTCCTGAGAAAAGTGTCGCATAGGTAAGCTGGAAATCACGCAGGAAACAGTCTGTTGTGATTGTGTCAGTAAGCGCGATACCGTTTAATACTCCATACTCCTTGATCCATGCATCGAGTGCATACCAGTTTGAATATGCCGGATTGTGCCTGTGATTGCCCTGTCCTGTGCACATAATCCACTCATGAGCCATGGTGCCTACAGGTGTAAGTCCGTACTTCTTTGCAAGATACACATTTGATGTGCCGACAAACTTTGATGAACTGTGCAGGGTGTCGTTTAAATGTGCGAACTTCTGCACTGCAAGCTCCTGCGCTTCAGCAGAAAGTCTTCTTCTGAGACCAAACTCTGAGAATGTACCCGCGTACCAGTGTCCGTTCTTTAAATTCTCATACTTTGCATCCAAACGCTTCTTAAAGCTGTCAAGCAGCTTATCATAGTCATATGCCATTCTGAAATACACTTCATTTACAATGGCTAGTGTCGGAATCTCATACATTGAAGTGTTAAGCCATGTTCCTTTTGCCTCGATAGACAAGCCACAAGATGCATCTGTTCCTATCTCAAAATCCTCAAAACGCGGCTGCCAGAGACGAAGAAAATCAACATAAGAGCCTTTGATCCATTTGATATTGTCAAGATATGCAAGCTCATTCTCTGTAAACCGAAGCTTACAGAAAGCCTTAATCTGTTCTGTTATCTCCTGCACCATTTTCTGTGTAAAATGCACATCTTCATTTCTGCACTTGAATGTCCATGTGGTCTTGTAATCCGTAAACTGATGGAATATTGTCTGACCCATGCTGAATTTATACATATCAGTCTCTAAAAGACTTGTGATTATCTGGTTTAATTTCATAATATTCTCCTCCCATTTCTTACGCTATTAGTATTTCAGAAACATTTTTAATAAATGACTTTCTATATAATATTGACCTGAATCATCTTCATTGCTTCTATTGCCGTCTTATGACTTTCAGGCGTTACGCAGGCACAGGCATTTTCTATCACGGACACCTCTGCATCTTTACAGAACGTCTTTGCAATCGCTACGTTGCTGATTACGCATATTCCCGTGCAGAATCCGCAGAAATAAATCTCTGTATCGCTGTTGTCATATCCCGCAAGCAGTTCGCCAAGCTCTTTGCTGCCAAACGTTGGCTTGTCAATATAAGTCATATCGTCACAGTCAACTCCGCGCTCCTTCATTGCAGCTTTAAGACGAGCGTCTACTTCCCATCCGTTTGACCCTTTAATACAGTGAGCTACCGGAAGCTTTCTTCCCTCCTGAGTATTCAGATAGTTTTCATCATGCGTATCCCTTGTGAATATCACGTCATCATATTTTCCTGACCTGATTTCATCTGCAATAACATTTGTTGCCACATTACACTCCTTGTTTCCAAGAACTCCTGTAATAAAGTCATTCTGTGCATCCACTACTACTAAAATTTTCTTTGCCATAATCATTTCCTCCTACATCATATAATCATCATTTGTTGCATCCATAAGGATTTTTCCAAGCTGCTTTAAATCCTTCCACATCCATCGCGGAACCAGATCCCTGACTTTGTCATAATCTTTCTTACACAGCAAATCTCTGATCATTGTACTTGAAATCTCAACATCGCTTCTGCCAATGTTTCTGATGGTCACATTCTTTAAAATATCATCTGTAAACCAGTTTTCCGCAATCTTCGGGTCGTCGTTGTAATAGAATGTAAAGCTTTTCTCTCCAATTTCATTAGCTATGTTGTAATAGAAGAAAGAACCCCATTCCTTTACATACCGGGCTGCATCCTCCATGCTCCAGTCTGATAATGTCATAACCTTTACATCTGCACCGCTTAAATCCTCTTCCTGCAGTACGTTTTCAACAAGTCTTTTTCTGTATTCAATTGGAAACGGATTTCTCTTTGTATAGCTTTTGTTTGCACTGCCTATCACAACAAGCAGATTTTCGCACTCCGATGCGGCCTGTTTTATCATGTTCAGGTGTCCGTTATGGAATGGCTGTGCCCTTGTGAGTATCACACCGTTTTTATATTTCTTCTGCACTTTAACCAGTTTACGTTCATCCATGTTAAGATCAACATATCTGTACACAGCAGCCGGTTTTCTTCCGACAATAGGTCTCTGCGACCTGTCAAGTGAAACAAGCTGTCCTGCAATCTTCTCACGGAACACCTTTGGATGAACTTCCTTTCCTGAAAGAACCTCAAACACCTTAAGCAGGTCCGGAATGGTAAACTCACGCGGCACAAGGTTAAACATAATTCCTGTATACTCTGTCTTATTCCTTATCCTCATAAGTCCTTCCAGTATAATCTGGTCATGGTCAAAAGCAAGCTTTTCGTCTGATACGCTGACCGGAACAAAGTTTTCCACTGTAATTACACCGTTTTTAAATTTCTCAGACCTGAGGGAGTATTCAATTTTAATCAAGTCGTTTGCAAACTCAAGTTTTTCATCTGCAAATTTCACATCAAACCATCTGGCATCCTTTGCGTCATCACCTGCAACGGCAGACTGCTCATATCCATATGGAAGCAGTGCAATGTATGCAATATCAATAATTCTCATACGCGGGTCCCTGTCCGGCTGGCTCATGGTATAGAGCTGCTCAAGATAAATGTCTGTAAGACCTGTTTCCTCTTTAAGCTCCCTGCACGCTGCTTCATATGCTGATTCCTTTATGTTAATAAATCCGCCTGGAAGCGCCCATTTGTCTATCTCCGGATGAGCCTTTCTCTTTATCAGAAGCACCTGCATACAGCTTAAGTCTTCCTTCATACGAAGCACCATCATGTCAACTGTAACCGATGGTCTGTCATAATCGCCCGGCTTATATTCTGCTAAAAACTCCCGTTCTGTTAATCCATTTACATCTACTTTATTCATGTGTTCAACTCCTATAATTACTTTCTGCGCTTCTTATATTTACTTTATGTACTTATTATAGTAACTCTTAGTAACTATGTCAAGTACTTTATAGAATTAATTATAATTTTTGCAAATTTATTATGCTTCCACAACCTGTCTGCAGGAGACGCTAATATATAAGCTCAAAAAAAGAGGTACATTTCTGTACCTCTTCCATTATTCTGTGTTTCATGTGCATAAATCTACAGTATCTAAACAGCTTCGCTCTTTATAATCACCTCGCGCTCTTGAACCAAAAAGAATAACTTTTTCAACACAATTCTTCTTCGCCTATTCTTCCTCTTTAATCACCTTTAGGAAACGCTTGACCTCCGCCCACGCACGCTTGGACTCCGGGAAATTGAGATATCCCATCTGGAACACATGAAACATGCCTTCATACACTGACAGGCGCACCTTAACGCCCTGGTTTCTTGCCTTTGCAGCGGCATCGACCGAGTCAGATAAGAGCATCTCTATCGAGCCCGCCTGTATGAGCATTGGAGGAAAGCCTCTGAAATCGCCAAACAGCGGCGATATGTATGGATCCATTTTATCGTGGTCACCGGGATAGTCATTCACGTAGATGAGACTGTCCCTTGTGTTTCCAAACAGTGGGTCCCTTTCATAGTTCGTCTCGTAGGATTCTCCGCCTGCTGTGAGGTCGGTCCATGGTGACATGGCTACTATTCCTACCGGAAGTGGCATGTCGTGGTCACGAAGATACATGGTGAGGCACATTGCAAGACCTCCTCCTGCTGAGTCTCCTGCCAGCACAATCTGCGAGCCAAACCACCCCTGTGACAAAAGCCATTTATAGCAGGCTATGGCATCCTCAAGCGCTGCCGGATAAGGGTGCTCCGGTGCCACGCGATAGTCAGGCGTGAGCACGGAGCAGCCCTCACTTACCTCATTATAAAGACCAGCAAATACATAGTATGCATTGCGCACTGCACCCATATATCCACCACCGTGCAACTGCAGTATCACACGCTCTGTATTTGGGTTTTCCTTGGAGGATAAAAGCTTCATAGTGAAGCCGCCCATATCTATATCCTCTGTTACAAAGCAGTCCGGAACAAGCCATGCAGGTTCCTTCATGCGCTTCCTGAGCTCTCCTGATTTTATTTTTTTGCCGATTGCAAGGTCATTTGTGATATGTCCCATCAGATTAGCAAGTATTTTCCCCTGTATACTGACTTCTTCATCTGCCACAGCTGCATTGCTATGGACTTTTTCCGCATGCTCACTTTTCATGGCAGATAATGGATTCTTAAATGTCTTTTCAAGCTTATTTCCCAAAGCTCCTATTATTCCAGTTTCATTATCACCATTTCTGTCGCCGTTTTCAATTTCCGGATGGTAGCTTCCCATCTCCTCATCCTCAAACATATGCGAATTTCCTATTCCATGAAAGCCTATCATATATGAAATCTCCGTTTCAGCTCTGTTCTGGCTCTTTTGTCACCGATAATCAGTGTTCCGAGAAACAAAAACAGCGATGCGCCCATCGCTCCCATTGCCAGATATGGGAACCATATGACCTTGACTGCAACAAGTATCATCGCAATCACGCTCATCAGCACAAGAAAAAGCTGCATCATCATGTAGCTCTGCCAGTTTCTTATGTTTACTATCATAAGTATAATTGTTGCAAGAACCATCGCCAGTATGGCACTTGGGAAAACAAATGTAAGTGCCCAGCCACTGGCTCCTGTGAGCAGGTCTATGCCCTCGAGAAACAGCACCGTGAACACAAATGTGCTTACAATTTTAAAAATATATCCGTTTCTTCCGACTATTGCCAGACGCAGCGTCACATTCGCATAGATTACAACAAGAAGCACTATAAAGCTCCAGTTTATCTCATGGTCTGTCATGTAATCAACAGTTGTCAGCACAATCTGCCCTACTATAGACAGAAACAATATGATATTTTCCAGTAATCTGTATTTTCTTGATGCGCCTTTGACGTCAGGATATCTCGTACCGTTGTCATGGCTTGCTGTACTATCTGCCTTCTTTGCTGCAATATCTGTATCGTTTACGCACTTATCCGGCACATCATTATGCTGTTCAAAAACCCCTTCATTGCCCTGATGATTGTCCGATGACAGTTCAACCGGTGCCACAACCTGCTGGCAGAGCGGGCATTTATCTGTATTGTCTGCAATATACACACCGCATTTCATGCATTTAGTCATAATACTCTCCATTTGTCTCAATTGTCACTTCCACTCCGTCATTTACAAGCTTCTTAAAAAAGCTTCTCTGAATCATCGTATCTGCCAGAATAGATGAAAAAGTAAACACCAGTGTGTCCTTGTAGGAGCATATGGTGCCCTTCATAGGCTGTCCCTTGGACATTGGTATAAAGGAATAAAAGCCTGTTATATACGGCTCGTATTCCGGCTCCACCTTTATATTTCCAATATTGGTGATAGTGGTGGTGTTTGCCAGTGCCGACTGCGTATAGACCGCCTTCATTGCCAGATTTTTTATAAAAAGAGGCACCGGTCTCATCAGGATATTTTTCTGATTTGACACACTGTATGAGAAAAGATCCTCCAGATGCTCCTTCGAAATCTGTGAATTGATGGAATCCGTCACTATTTTAAGCACCTCCTCAAATGTGTAGGAGCTGTTTTGCGGTCTGAACTCAGCAGATATCATGACAAAAAAGTTCTTTGTGGTCACTGAGTCAAAATAAGGACGAAGATTCACAGGAACCGCAACCCTGACAGGCATATCGTTTGGCATGCCGTGAAAACACTCCTGATACACACTCCACACAAAGCATGCTACCAGATAATCATTTATGGAAACTCCATAGCGGTGGCAGACCTGCTTCAGCTGTGATACAGGCATCATGCCATGTATCAGCCCAAACTCTCCATCAGGTACCTTTTCCAGCTTTAAAAGATACGCCTTCTGCCTGTTAAAGCCACTTGGCTTACTTGATTTGTAGTTCTTTACAAAGCTGTCCTCTCTATTTAAGGATGTGCCCTGCGTCAATGAATCGCCCTTTAGCTTTGCAATCTCCGGATGTGTGAGACGCAGATACTGGTAGGTGAGCTCCCTAAGGAAATTGATGCCGCCCATGCCATCTGTCAACACATGAAATACCTCAAGATTTATTCTGTTCTTATAGTATGTCACCCTGAAAAGATAGCTATGATTCTTGTTCGGTCTTATAAATCTGCACGGAAATGTATTTTCCTCATGCACCTTTGGTGCCTTTTTGCCATTTTCCTCAAAATAGTTCCAGAATACTCCCATCCTGAGTCTCACATTAAACAGACCAAACTTCGGAAGCACTATATCCAGTGCCTCCTGCAGCTTTTCACTGTCAATCTCATCAGTTAAGGTGACTGAGATCCTATATACATTTGTCATGCTCTCCCCCGCTATACTAGGGAACAGATTTGCTGTGTTGTCCAGCTTGTCCCAGCGGATTGAACGCGTTTTCGCTGCCATATTGTATCTCCTATTTGTAATTATTGCATTCGTCATTAGATTATAACGATTGCAAAATACTATTGTTTAGTATACCATATCCTGCTCTAATTAGCCACACTTAGACACAAAAAGAGCGCAGCCATAAAGCTGCGCCCCAAACACTGTAATAATATTTATTTTTTCTTACGAGCCAGCACAATACTCTGTACTACCAGGAATATGCACAGCATTGCCGCGATTGTAATTCCTGTCCACCATGCCTGATCAAGTCCTGCCGATGATACAATGTTCTGGATAGTACTAAGTGAAAGAACTCCAAAGAATGTGCCAATGATGTTTCCTACACCACCTGTCAGGAGTGTGCCACCAATGATGGATGATGCAATTGCATTCATCTCCATTCCTGTAGCATGGGATGCTGCACCTGAACCCACATGGAGGAAATAAACATATCCTGCGATTCCTGCGAGCAGTCCGCTTAAAAGATGTGCAATAAATCTGGTTCTCTTTACATTGATACCAAGCATCAGTGCACTCTGTCTGTTTCCGCCTACTGCATAGAAGGAACGTCCAAGCTTTGTCCATTTTAACATCACAAACATAATCACTACGATAATTATTGCTACAACTACTCCTATCTCAACATATGCATCCACATATTTGCCGATTCTGTTTACTGAGCCCATTCCCGGTACAATAACTCGTGTATCCTTTAATTTTACAAATGACTCATTTGCTACGTTAAAAGGATCTGTATGTACAATAGTAGTCATTCCTCTTGCAAAGAACATACCGGCAAGGGTTACGATAAACGGCTGGATATCAAGATATGCAATAAGAAATCCCTGTACCAGACCAAATGCCAGTCCTATACCAAGAGCTATTAGCAGTGAAACAAATACATTTCCACCCATGAAATCAAGATATACTGCACAGCTCATACTTACAAGTGCTACAACACCTCCGACTGAAATATCTATACTTCCTGTAATCATTACAAGGCTCAGTCCACATGCGGTAATGATAAGTGCTCCGTTTGCATTTAAAATGTTAAAAAATGTCTGCGGCTTTAAGAAACCGCCTCCCTCAAATATCATTGCCCCAATATACATCAGGAAAAATACTACTATTGTAATCGTTAAAAGCAGGTTAGCATCTGAAAGTGCTGCCTTTTTCTTTTTTGTTGCTGCCATTCTAACCAACCTCCTTTGTGCGAACCTTCATCTTTTGTGAAAATGAAGCAAATTTTTCTCTGACAACAGGTGCGCTTATTACTACAAGAATAATTACTACTACAGCCTTGTAAGCTGAAATTGCGTCTGATTTTACATTGAATTTGTAAAGTGTAGTGGTAAGAAACTGGATAACATATGCACCGAGTATTGATGCCGCCATGTTGAATTTTCCTCCACTTAATGAGTTTCCTCCGAGTGCTACAGCAAGGATTGCATCCATCTCTATATCCTTTGCTATTACTGAGTAGTTGATTGAAGAAATACGGCTTACCTTGATAAGTCCGGCTACTGCGACAAACACACCGAGTATAACAAAGCTTAAGAACTTGATAAATGTAGGATTGATACCATTAAGTCTTGCTGATTTCTCGTTAATACCAACTGCCTGTGTGTAAAGTCTGAGATTTGTAAACTTCATGATAAGCGCCATAACAACCATGCAGGCTACTGCAATGAAAAATGGCGTCGGAATCGGTATTCCCGGAATGAAACCTCCGAAATATCCAAACGAAGGATCACTTATTACAGGAAGCTCATTGTTGTTAATCCATGCAGCTATTGAGCGGCCGGCTGTGTAGAGTATAAGTGTTGCAACCATAGGCTGTATCTTAAAAATTGATACAAGTATACCATTAAATGCACCACAGAGCATTCCGGCTACGCACGCCACAAGAAAAGCCACGATGATAGGTGCCTGAAGCTGATCAGGCCTTGAGTTGGTGCCGCATAATACACGAAGGATAACTGATCCTGCGATTGCTATTCCTGCACCCACACTGATATCCTGTCCACCGGAAGCAGCTGTTACAAGTGTCATTCCTATTGCAAGAATCGCAAGCTCTGAACCATAGTCAAGTATCGTGATAAGATAACCTGACAATACATGGTTTCCTGCGCTGTTTACATCAAGTGATATTTTATAAAACGACGGATCTACTATCAGATTAAACACTGCCAAAAGCAAAAGTGCTGCTATTGGAATAAGTATCTGCTTTCCACTCAGCATATCAGCTATGCTTCTTTTTGTTTTTATACCTGTTTTCTGCATTATTTATCGTCACCTCCGGCAATTGTATCCATGATATTCTTCTGAGTAAGCTCATCACCTGAGATTTCTCCAACCTTTTTGCGGTCTCGCATTACAATAAGTCTCGAGCATGTGCGAAGCATCTCGTCTGTCTCTGACGAAATAAATGTCACGCTCATTCCCTCAGATGCAAGCTTTAATACAAGCTTCTGTATCTCTATCTTAGTTCCTATATCAATACCTCTGGTAGGCTCGTCAAGTATCAGATACTCAGGATGCGTCAGCAGCCATCTGGCAAGTATTACCTTCTGCTGATTTCCTCCTGACAGTGATTTTATCGGTGTATCTGCCGATGCCGTCTTTATCTCGAGCAGCTTGATATATTCCTCTGCAAATTTATTAGCCTGTGTCTTTGAAAATGGCCTGAAGAATCCTCTCAACACCTGCGCCGCCAAAATGATATTGTCCCGCACTGACAAATCACCTACTATACCATCTACCTTTCTGTCCTCAGGCAGATATGCTATACCGTTTTTCATTGCATCCAGCGGCTTGTTTATCTTTATCTCCTTGCCATTCTTTTTGATCTTGCCTCCAAGTATACGGTCAGCACCGAATATAGCCCTTACACATTCACTTCTTCCAGATCCAAGAAGTCCGGTAAAACCATTTACCTCTCCTTTTCTGATATTGAAATCAAAAGGCTTGATGCCTGCATTACTATAAAGACCTTCTGCCTCTATTACCGGAGGTATCGACTCATCTGCCGCATATACCTGTGTATCATCTTTTATGGCAGCCTCATCATCAAGCTCTTTGCCAAGCATTTTTGCTACAAGCTTTACTCTTGGAAGATCCTTTATCAGATATTCTCCTACAAGCTTTCCGTCTCTTAAAACAGTTATCCTGTCGCACACCTCATATACCTGATCAAGGAAATGTGTTACGAAAATAATTCCTACACCTCTGCTCCTAAGATCTCTCATGAGTCCGAACAGCTTCTGAACCTCCTGCTCATCGAGTGATGATGTAGGCTCATCAAGGATAAGTACCTTACAATCCATATCCACAGCCCTTGCTATTGCAACCATCTGCTGTATGGCGATTGAACAGCTTGAGAGCTGCTGTGTTGCCTTTGCCGGAATGTCAAGTGATTTAAGTATTTTATTCGCATCAGCATTCATCTTTTTCCAGTTCTGTCCCACACCTTTTGTACGTCCGATAAACATATTTTCCGCTACTGAAAGATTCGGACACAGTGTAATTTCCTGATACACAGTGGAAATTCCTAAATTTTGTGCATCCTGCGGTGATCTTATCACTACCGCCTTATCCTGTCCCTTAAGGAAAATATCTCCTCCATCCTTCTCATACACACCTGTAAGACACTTTATAAGCGTTGATTTTCCTGCCCCATTTTCTCCCATAAGCGCATGTATCTCGCCCTCTCTGAGAGTGAAATTTACTGCCTGCAATGCCTTTACTCCGGTAAAATTCTTGTGTATGTTTTTCATTTCAAGTACTATATTATCTTTCACCAGCTCATTCCCCCTTGTCGTTTAATCCTGCCTTGCTGCATAGGAAAGCACCCATTATTTCCTATACAGCAAGCATTATTTAAAAATACGGTGCAGCGTACCTAATCTACGCTGCACCGTAAACTGTCATTTAGATACCATACTGGTCAACGTCAGCCTGTTTGATTGTTGTTGCATCAAAGCCCTTCTCGTCCATGATGATAGTTTTTTCTGAAATTTTCTCACCCTTCTCAAGCTTTTCTATTACATCTGCAATGTATGAAGCCTGGAATGGGTTACACTGTCCATCATAGTTCCAGTTCTGATTCAAGAGTTCTGTAAGTGCCCACTGATTGCAGTCAAATCCCATAACTACCACGTCTTTGCCTACACCATGTGAGATATTTGCTTTGTCAAGAGCTGCTACGGCACCCTTTGCCATGTCATCATTCTCAGCATAGATTACGTTGAATTTCTCTCCGCTGTCGATAACTGACTGAACAATCTGCTGTGCTTTCTCAGCGTTCCACTCTGCGGTCTGCTCTGTTACTATGTTCCAGCCCTCTTTATCAGCCGTATCTGTAAGTGCTCCTGAACGACCTTTCTGTGCTGCTGAACCCATAACACCCTGGATATGTATGATATTATACTCAGCCAGGTTCTGATTCTTTAACCACTCACATGCTGTTTCGCCTTCTTTATTCATATCAGATACGATTGAGGCTACATAGAGACTCTCATCTGCATCAATTGTACGGTCGAAGAGAATAACCTGTGTTCCTGCATCCTGTGCGTCCTTAAGCACTGAATCCCAGCCTGATGTATCAGCAGCAGAAAGAAGAAGGTAATCAACACCGTCCTGGATGAACTTCTGTGCTGCTGTAATCTGCTCATCATTCTTTAAGCTATATGCAAAAGAAGCGTCATATCCGTTTTCCTTAGTAAATGTATTCTTCATATCTTTATCATTTGCAGTACGATATCCTGACTCATTAGGATCATTATTGATGATTCCCACCTTGATAAGTCCGTCATCACCGCCCTTTGCAGATGTATCGCCTGAGCCGTCTTTTCCGGAGCCACATGCCACAAGCCCAAATATCATTGTAGTTGCAAGTAATACTGATAATATTTTTTTCTTCATACTGTTAATCCTCCCAAATAACTGTATAGTCTTACTTTTCATTTTATTTTTTGTCGAAAGGCCTTTCAACTTTGTAAACTAACTATATCATCACGCTTTCATGTGTTCAATGCTATAATCCTCGTGTTTACTGCATTTGTAAGTAGTTTACAATACAAATATTATATGATATCATCTATTTATGGTACAAATTTAATGTAAAGGTCAAATTTATACTGTTTTAGGTATAAAATTTTCATATTTTAGCATTTTATTCACATGTTTCGTTATTTTTTAAACCGATTTTCTTTAGTAATATTTAATAGTTTTCGGGAAAAAGTATGATTTTTTATAAAAAGTTTAAATTTTCAGGGGTAATATTTATGGCTATAAAATATAAATGGCTTGAAGAAAGGTTAAAAATCTTAATCAAAAAAAGTGTAGACAGTGGAATTATCCGTCTGCCTACCGAGGCTGATCTTTGTGACCGCTACAAGGTAAGCCGTCAGACTGTAAGACAGGCACTCTCTCTGTTAGAAAAAGAAGGGCTTATAGAAAAAAGACAAGGAAGCGGATCCTATATCACAGGGCTTAGCAGTCTGTCCGAACAGAATATAATAGAGCTTATTCTTCCCACCGACTCTGAGTACATATATCCGAAGATGCTCTACGAGCTTCGCTCCCGCCTGCTCACAGACGGCTTTTCACTGCATGCCAATATCACACATGACGAGTTTTATCATGAGAGGATTGTCCTGCAAAAGCTGCTCTCAAGCCCTCCGCGTGTGCTGCTTGTCATACCGGTACATACCAGTATCCCAAATCCCAATATAGAGCTTTACCACACTCTGCAAAAAAGAAACTGCCATATTATTTTTCTTAAAGAAGCCTATACTCAGCTTTCCGACTGTATATGTATAGGCTGCGACTATGAAGGTGCTGCAGCTGATATAGTAAGATATCTCATAGCAGAAGGTCATCATTCAATCGGTGCCATCTTAAATCCACTCTCACAAAACGGGATTGACAAATACAACGGATTTATTCACTCAATGATATCAGCTAATGCCAATTGTTTTTTTAATTTCTAATGTCATGCCACCCGATACCATGGTAAAATGGCTTACTGCCACAGACGAGGATTTCATAAAAAAAGCAGTACAGACTCTATCCGAGACCTGTACTGCCGTCATATGTGATAATGATCAGATTGCCTATGAAGTTATGAATCAAAAACCTACATTTAAAGTATTCTCCTTTGACAACAGCTATCTGCGACTGCTTAAAGAAGATGCTTTCCTGTCAGTGGATATAGATAAAAAGCTGTTTATCAATATCATAGCTTCCACTGTAAAAAATGTGCTGCGCGGTCAAAAGTGCAGCTCCATCATGCTCCCTTTCTGCTTCGATATTCTCTAGGACTTATGCCAGCAGTCTTTTTAAACACAAAGCTGAAATAGTGTGCATCCTTATAGCCCACCTCTGTCGCTATTTCGGCTGAGGTAAGCTCTGTTTCAAGCATCAGCTTTTTTGCCCTGTCCATGCGCTTTTCAGTGATATACTCCGTGAAAGTGCGCTCCATGCTCTGACTGAATGCCGAGCTTAGATAGTTGGCACTAACCTTCATTTCACATGCTACGCTGCCAAGTGATATATCCTCATCCATATAATGCTCATCAATATATTCCAATGCGCGCTTTAGCTTTTTACTGCTCTGGCTGCTGTTTAGTGCGTCTCTCATGGATATTGCGGCATGCAGCATATGCACAAAATATTCAAACACCTCATCCTTTTGCATATGTACATTCTGCGCATATCTGCCTATCTCTTCAAGATATGTTTCCATGTCCATTCCGCTGTTTTCCACGTAGGATAATACGGCAAACCTGATATTTAATATCACATAGTTACAGAACATGGTTGAATTCATTGCCTCATTTATGTTGTACAGATACGATTCCACAAAATCATGTATCTCGCCTACACTGCCTTTCTTTAGAAAATCCACTATTATATCAGGTGATGTCCACGAGGTGTCTATACCGGCAATATGCGCATCCTCCCTCTCCGGTGCATATTTCCCGACCGTATTGGAATTTAGCAGGAAACTGTCAGGATAAAGAAATCTGTATGCAGAAAACTGCTTTATCTGTCCATAACACTGTTTTAGGAGGCTAAGCCTCTCCACCGGATCTGCCACCACAACATGCCAGTCCAGATATTTTCCTGCCTGTTCACACTCACTCATGGTGTTTTCCACTGCATCGTAGGTATCCCGTCTTATATCATCCGCATCCGATTTTACCAGTACCCCGTAGCAGTTCATCTCCCATCTGAAAAGGATATACTGCGGATACTTCATATAGTATGACAGCACCTTCTCCTGCTTTCTAACAAATTCGTTTATGTCTGCCTCCGGTGCATTTTCATTTCGCTGCTGTATGAATAAAAATATAAGCGTATAGCTCGAAGCAGATATGTCAATACCCTGCTTTGCCGCTTCATCATATATTTCCGTTACACTCATGCCACCGCCAAAGATATTTTCAAAAAATCTGCGCTTGGAAAACTGCTCATACTCGTGCACCTCACCTGCCAGTTTTGCCTGATAATCCTCCTGTCTGTGCTCCTGCTCTATTTTTTCCTTCAATTCCTCGAGCACCTTTCTAAGATTCATCCTCGTAACAGGCTTTAATATATATTGATCCACACCGATTGTAAGTGCCTCCCTGGCATATTCGAAATCATCATAGCCACTGACTATAAGTATCTTTGTCTTCGGAAATTCTTCCTTTACTATGCGGCTTAGCTCCAGTCCGTCCATAAACGGCATCTTTATATCTGTAATAATCAAATCCGGACGCGTTTTTCTGATAAGTGGCAGTGCCATCTCACCATCTCCTGCCTCTCCAACGAACCTGAAACCATACTGTTCCCATGGTATCCGATCTCTTAGTCCTTCTCTTATAAGTGTCTCGTCTTCTACTAAAAATACCTTTAACATACGCTTCCCCCCGGTAGTCACTCTTTACGCTAATATTTCCTGTCATCAAGAACGCTCAGCACGTTTTTCTGTGTAAATACTTTCTCTTCAACATAGTTTATCTTGTCCACACTCTGTCCATTCTCAAGCTTTGATATTATGCTCTCAATGTCCGGTGCCAGTATAGGATTGCACTCTACATCCACATTTATCACACCGGATTTCACCTTTTCAAGAGCTGTCTTTGTACCGTCAAACGATATGAGCGTAATGTCTCCACCTGTTCCGGTTGTCATGCCGTTCTCACGCAAGGTCTCCAGTGCTCCGAAGGTCATATCATCATTCTGCGACACAACGACATCTATATCAGCATATCTGTCAATATATTCCTGCATGACCTCTTTTCCCTTTGCTGTGGTAAAATCTGCATCTTCACACGCCAGTATATTCCAGTTGTCATGCTCTGCAGCTATTTTGTTAAACCCCTCCGTTCGCCCAATCATAGCCGTGGAATTTGCTGTTCCCTGAAGCACCACAATATTTACCTGATCATCGCTAAATTTCTTGCCTCGCAATTCATCCTCAAGCCATCTTCCGGCATCCTCGCCCTCCTTTTCAAAATTTGAGCCTATCCATGCCGTGTACAGCGAATCATCATCCACATTTACATTTCTATCCATTATGATAACAGGAATTCCTGCCTCTTTTGCCTCTTCTAATACTGTATCCCAGCCGTCCTCGACTATCGGTGAAAACACTATGTAATCCACCCTCTGCGATATAAAGCTTCTGATTGCCTTTATCTGATTTTCCTGCTTTTGTCTGGCATTATCAAACAACAGAAAATATCCATTATCCCGGCTAAATGTCTCACGCAGGGAGTTGGTATTGGCTGTTCTCCACATAGACTCACTGCCAAGCTGCGATACCCCAATCACAATAAGGTTCTCATCTTCAGGAGGTATATTGGTTTTTTCTGTTTGTAAATCTGTTCCGCTGCACGCAGTAAAAAGAAGTGCCGCAATCATGAAAAGAACCGCAAGACAATATTTTTTTCTACTCACATTCATGCTCTGCTGCCTCCTTTTCCTGCAGTGTCTCTTCATTCTCAAATCTGCTGCCGTCCAATATGGCAGGTATCACAATTGTAATCTTTGTTCCCCTGCCTGGAACCGACTCTATATGAATACCGTATTCTTCACCGAAATACATGCGTATCCTCTCGTTTACATTTGCAAGTCCAAACCCTCTGTCGGTCTCCTTACATGGTTTTAATATTTCATGGCTTAGATTCTTTAAATTTTCCTCATCCATACCGGCACCATCATCCGATACTGTAAGATATATAAGATTGCCAGTCAACTCCCCGGATATATCTATGATGCCCTTTGAGCGCTTATATTTTATACCATGATACAGTGCATTCTCAACTATAGGCTGCAACGTCATCTTCGGTATCTGGTACTCGTATAGCTCAGGCGATAAGTCTATATGATACTCCATAATATCGTGATAACGCTTTTCCTGTATCTGTAAATAGCTTCGGATATGCTGCTCCTCCATCCTTATACTGATAAATTCTTTTCCTTTGCTTAATACAAGCCTGAAAAAATCTGACAATGCGACAACCATCTCTGTAGCCTCATCTGATTTATCACACTCTATCATCCACACTATCGTATCAAGCGTATTGTACAGGAAATGAGGATTGATCTGCTCCTGCAAAAGTCGTAGATCTGCCTTTCTCATCTTCTGCTCATCCTCACGCACCTGATCCACGAGAGTCTGCATATTTTCCGCCATCTCGTTGAAGCCGTGACTGAGCACCGCTATCTCATCATTTGTATTTACATGAGTCCTTACCGCAAAATTGCCTTCTGCCACCTCTCCGGTAGCATCATAAAGCTGCCAGAGTGGTCTTAAAATACCTGTTGTAACCAGAAATGCCGCTATACATACCACCAATACCAGCAACAGAAGTAAAATAGTAACAATTATCACAAAGTTTCTCATCTGTTGGTTCAGGTTTCTCGTTACAATTTCCATACTCTGTGTCTGGTAATATATGTAATACTGGATATCGTCCTGTATAAGCTCTGTCAGGATATATATATTGTCATCAAGCTCTTTTATGTTGCTGTCATATTGTCCACCCTCTTTTATATTTTCCATGATATCATCCACACGGTTTTTAAGTGTATCCACATTGCGCAGCAGACTGTCGAGCCACATACGGCTATTGTAATCACTCGTGACATCCTTTAGTTCAATAAAACTGCCCTTTAACTGCCTCATAAGTACATATGGATCCTTAAGCTTATCATCTTTTGCCACATTATCAAAGGATACATAGCCTACGACAACCTTATACAGGCTCTCATCCATATCCTCCTTGAAGTTAATATTGTATGCATTTGCAACTGTCAGATTGTTTACTATATCATTGTAAGTGCTGTTATATTTGGCGATTGATGCCAGAAGATATACTGCTATCAGTAAAAACGGCAGTGCCGACATTGTAAGTAACAGTAATATTTTATTTCTTATAGAAAACGCTACCCTCTTGCATTTTTTAGACTTTTGCATTTATATTTACCCCGGATTACCTATATAGTATGCGGCAGTGCTCTAATCGAGCCTGCCGTACACCTCCATCGGCACATATGCCTTTATCTGTATCCCATCAGCCACATATTCCTCCGACACAAGCTCGCCCTGTTTTCTGATGAGCTGTATCACGCCTGCCTTATCATATGGGATAATTCTCTCAATATATACCTTGTTCTCTCTTAATATCTCCTCTAAAAGAGATTTTACCTCATCTAATCCCAGATCCTTTGCCGCTGAAATGTTAAGAGTATAATCTGCCCTGAAATCATGCAGCGGTTCGTTGTCTGTGCGGGCATCCTGCTTATTAAAAAGTGTGACAAATTTCTTGTCTTTTACACCAAGATCATCCAATGTCTGGTAGGTTATGAACATCTGCTTTTCTCGCTGCATATTTGATGCGTCCACCACATGGAAAATGATGTCAGCGTACTTTGCCTCCTCAAGGGTGCTCTTGAAGGCCTCTATCAGATGATGCGGCAGCTTTCTGATAAACCCGACCGTATCAGTTAAAAGCACCTGCTGCTTGCCATCAAGCGCAAGAATACGCGTTGTAGGATCAAGCGTTGCAAAGAGCTTATCCTCCTCAAGCACATCTGCCTCTGTCAGGTGATTTAACAGCGTGGACTTACCTGCGTTAGTATATCCTACTATCGCAACAACCGGTACTTTATTTTTTTCACGCTTTGCCCTTGTGATATCTCTGTGCTTCTGCACCTCTTTCAGCTCTCTTCGAAGCTGTGCTATCCTGTCATTTATAAGACGGCGGTCCACCTCAAGCTTTTTCTCTCCTGGACCTCTTGTTCCTATTCCACCGCCAAGCCTCGACATTGACTTTCCCAGTCCCGACAAACGGCTTAATCTGTACTTGAGCTGAGCAAGCTCAACCTGTATCTTACCCTCACTTGTTGTGGCCCTTGATGCAAAAATATCAAGAATGACAAGTGTCCTGTCCATGACCTTTGTGTCAAGGTACGTCTCCAGATTCTTCTGCTGTGCCGGACTCAGCTCATCATCGCACACAATGCCTGTTGCCCCTGTACTCTCCACAAGCTCTGCAATCTCTGCCACCTTGCCGGTGCCGACATACGTGCCCGGATGAATTTTTTCTCTTCTTTGGATAAGTGTGCCTACAACTGTCGCACCTGCTGTCTTTACCAGCTCCGCAAGCTCTGAAAGTGAATCATCCGCATCATCACCGTCCTGCTCGCTCACTCCGACAAGCACCACTCTCTCCTCAATATCCTCTATCTTAATAGTATCTGCCATAATCTATCTGGTCTCCAAAAACTGATATTCTCTTGCTGCATCCTCGTCATCGGGATAATCCTTCATGTATTCCTCCATTTTGCTCTTTGCTGTGGTAAAATCGCCGGAATACTCATATGCTATAATCATAGCCTTTGTTATCTGCTGCTTGTTCGGCACACTTTCAAGTTCAAGTGCGTTCTGAAAATAAGTAATCGCAGTGTCATAATTACCATTGTCCATCTGCGCCTGTCCCATATTCATCAGATCATAAGAATCTGCCTCACCACTGTCCAGGTATTTCTTAAAATACTTCTGTGAGCTGTCATTATCGCCCTTCTTCTGATATACCTCACCCATATAGTAGTTTGCCTTGACAAGTTTCTCATCAATAGCCTTTTGCAGACTCTTTATTGCTGAATCATAATCACCGAGCATGGTGTATATACGGCCTCTCTGCATATAGTCGTCAGCAGTTTTTGCCTTAAGCTTTAATGCCTTATCCAGATATTCCTTTCCCTGGTCATTCATGCCATACTTTGACAAGGTCTCATAAACGCCAAGATAGAGCTCATAATTATCATTATTCTCACTGAGCGCCGTCTTAAAATCCTTCAAGCCCTTGTCTGAATCATTCTTGGCAAAATATATACAGCCTCTCAGATAGTATGCGTCAGAATCCTTATTATAGTCAATAATAGCCGTATATGTATCAATTGCTCCATCCACGTCACCGCTTAAATACTGTGCTTTTGCCTTATAATAACATATGTCAAGCTCCTCTGCGCCTACTGAGCCCACCGACTGGTCCAGTGCCTTCTGAAAAGCATCGACCGCATCATCAAAGCTGCCGTTTTCTATACAGTTGATGCCATACTGTCTGTACGCATCCTTGTCCTTTGCCTTGTCGCCGGAGCCACAGCCGGTAAGCATGCCTGCTGTGAGCACTACGGCAATCGTGAGTGCCATAAATTTATTCTTTATCATAATAGTTCTCCATGTGTATATTCTTCCCCTTATTATATATGTATTTGCCAAACTTGTAAATCCCGCCCTTACATTTCTGCTAGGTGCCCGCAGTTCACGGTGAGGCAGGGCCGGTGAACTGCGGATTATGAGATTGTAAGCTGCAATAGTACGGTTTATGGGCGTGGTGGGGGATATACAGTCTCGGGAGTGCTACGCTGCGCTGCCAAGATACTGTAGGAATTATGCCTTGCAGGCTTTATATGCTCGACGTAACCGTCGAAACTCGCCGTCCATGGCTCGATTTCTCCTTGTCCCGGCGTCCATGCCGGGCCATTTCTGTGTTGCATGGGCATAATTCAACAGTATCTAGACAGCTTCGCTATTCGCTCTCACGAGACTGTGTATCCCCCACCACGCCCACAAACCTCACTTTCCCATAAAAAATATAAGTATCGGTAAGTAGTGCAACACATCATCTCACATCTCTACACAACATAGTAAGACGTAAGCACCGGTCATCGGTGCGCACACGTCACCCCAATCTCACCACAACGCAGCAAGACGTAAGCACCGGCCACCGGTGCGCACACGTCACCCCACACATTTTGCCACAGCGTAAGGGACGTAAGCGCCGGGGACGGCGTGCACACGTACTCTTGCGAGAGCGCATAGCGAAGCTGTCTAGTGTCTGTAGGATTATGCTTAGAACCACAGAAATGCACCGCCATGGACGGCGGGGCAAGGCGTTATGCGCCACGGACGGCGCATAAAAGCCGGTTTCGTCAGCCTGCGAAACACTCCGGGCATAATCCGTACAGACACTTGGCAGCGTAGCGTAGCGAACGCAAGAGTATGTGTGCACGCCGTCCCCTGCGCTTACGTCCCCGACCTACCAAAAAAAGAACCCCCGCGGGATGCACCCACAGGAGTTCTTAAGCCCAATTTGTATTTAAAGGAGGAAGAAAAATTCTAGGCCTCTAAATGCCAGATTTCATCATTGTACTGCTTGATTGTTCTGTCAGAAGAGAAGAAACCAGCCTTGCTGATGTTGACAAGCATCTTCTTAGCCCAAGCCTTCTTATCTTCATAATCAGCGTAAGCCTTCTCTTTTGTCTTGCAGTAATCCTCAAAGTCTGGGAATGTCATGAACCAGTCTTTGTTGAGGAGCTCGTTGTAAAGTCTCTCTAAGTTCTCCTTAGAACCAACCTTCATCATCTCATCACTTACAAGGAAGTCAACAGCCTTCTTTAATTCTGCATCCTTGTCATAGTAATCCTTAGAGCAGTAATCACCTCTCTCATATCTGTCGATAACAGTCTGTGAATCCTCACCGAATACATAGATGTTCTCATCGCCGACAAGCTCAGCTATCTCTACGTTTGCTCCGTCACTTGTTCCAAGTGTAACAGCACCGTTAAGCATGAACTTCATGTTTCCTGTTCCTGATGCCTCCTTAGAAGCAAGAGAAATCTGCTCTGAAATATTTGCAGCCGGGAATAATTTCTCAGCTAATGTTACGTTGTAGTTCTCAACCATGAATACCTTAAGGTATGGACTTACCTCAGGATCATTGTTGATAATCTGCTGTAAGCAGAGGATTGCATGGATGATATCCTTTGCAATGATATATGCAGGAGCTGCCTTTGCACCGAAGAAGCATGTGATTGGTGTAGATGGCTTCTTGCCTGCCTTGATCTCAAAGTACTTACGGATGATGTAAAGCACGTTGAGCTGCTGTCTCTTGTACTCGTGAAGTCTCTTAACCTGGATATCAAAGATTGAATTGTCAGGTACGTCGAGATTCTGAGTCTTCTTTAAGTAAGAAGCAAGCTCTGTCTTTTTTGCGTTCTTGATGTCAACAAGCTTTGTAAGAACGGCGTCATCATTGATGAAATTGCCAAGCTTCTCTAACTCGTTTGCATCCTTCTTCCAGCCTTCACCGATAAGCTCTGTGATGTATGCTGAAAGCTCCGGGTTACAAGACATTAACCAACGACGGAATGTGATACCGTTTGTCTTGTTGTTGAACTTCTCAGGATATAACTTGTAGAAGTTATTGAGCTCTGTATTCTTTAAAATCTCTGTGTGGAGGTATGCAACACCGTTTACAGAATATCCGAAATGAATATCCATGTGTGCCATGTGTACAAGACCATCCTTGATAATGTATGTGCTCTCGTCAGCTACCTTTGCGCGAACCTTGTTGTCAAGCTCACGGATGATTGGCATAAGCTGTGGAACTGCCTTCTCCAAGAAGCTGATTGGCCATTTTTCAAGAGCCTCTGCAAGGATTGTGTGGTTAGTGTATGCACAAACCTTTGATACAATCTCAATAGCCTCATCCATCAGGATGCCCTTCTCCTGAAGAAGACGGATAAGCTCAGGAATAACCATTGATGGATGTGTATCGTTAATCTGAACTGCTGCATAATCAGCAAGGTCATGTAAATTAGAGCCCTTTGCCTCTGCCTCTGCAAGGATAAGTCTTGCTGCGTTTGATACCATGAAATACTGCTGGTATACACGAAGGAGACGTCCTTTATCATCTGAATCATCAGGATATAAGAATAATGTAAGGTTCTTCTTGATATCCTCCTTGTCGAAATCAATTGTGTCGCCTACGATTGACTCATCAACTGACTCGATGTCGAATAAGTGAAGCTTTGTTGTACGGTTGTTGTATCCAACTACGTCGATATCGTAAAGTCTTGACTGTACTGTGAATCCGCCAAAGCTTACAGGATATGTGATATCTGTCTTTGTAAGCCAGCTCTCCTTTGTAATCCATGGGTTTGGAGTCTCCTTCTGGAGATTGTTCTCAAATACCTGCTTGAATAATCCGTAGTGGTAGTTGAGGCCTACACCGTCTCCGTTGAGTCCGAGTGTTGCAATTGAATCTATGAAGCATGCTGCAAGACGTCCAAGTCCGCCATTTCCAAGTGAAGGCTCAAGCTCGATTTCCTCGATTTCAGCAAGTGACTTTCCGTTCTTCTCAAGAGTCTCTTTAACTTCATCGTAGATACCTAAGTTGATAAGGTTGTTTGATAGAAGCTTTCCGATAAGGAACTCTGCTGAGATGTAGTAGAGCTTTTTCTTTCCTTTGTTTGAAACCTTTTTCTCTGCCTTGTCTTTTACAAGCTCAAGTAATGCGTAGTATACTTCCTCGTCTGTACTAACGCTGATTCCCTTCTGAAGCTTTGTTTCGATTTCCTGCATGATTGCCATTTTGATTTCCTCCCAAATCTGTTATCATGTATACACGCCAATGTGTCAAATTAACTAATTTTCATTTAGCGTGCTTAACTTCTTTGTGTCATTTGATGAATCAAGTATAATCCATTACACCACACAATTCTTGCAATATACAGTCGAAAACTTGCACAATCCTATCATTTTTCGGTATTTTTAGTGGCTTTTCAAGAAATAATATGTTAAAATATCATCATGAATATATTAGAATATGAAAATTATCACGAAGACAAAACACATGTGGAGCTTACGTTCCCATACAATACCTACCTGTGCTCTATTCCTCTTGATTTTTCCGGAGTTCCGCTGCACTGGCACGACGACATGGAGCTTATCTATATAAAGAAGGGCCGCGGTCATATATCTGTAGATTTTAAGGAGTACCAGGTCACTGCGCCAAGCCTTGTGCTGATTCTGCCGGGACAGCTTCACTCTATAGACCAATATATGGATGAATCAATGGAGTACGAAAATATCATATTTTCCCTGTCGATGCTGCTTCCCGGAAAGTACGATTACACCAATGAGAATTTTCTTACACCTCTCTTAGCCGGCAAATTTACAGTCCCGACGGTTTTTACACCGGTGTATCCATACTACGAGGATGTCGTGGCTCCAATAGATGCATGCGATGAGATTTGCAAGACGATGCCGCAGGGCTACCAGCTTTATATAAAAAGCAAGCTCTACGAATTCTTTTTTGTGCTTGATAACCGATGCCGTAATCTGACAAAGCCCTTAAAAAGCAGAAAGACGCTCGATAAGATGAAGGTTGTACTCAAATATGTGGAAAATAATTATGCCGACAAAATCTCTATCGCTGATATCGCTGATGTAGCCGGGTTTTCCGAGTCTCATTTTATGAGGTATTTTAAAGAAACCATTGGCACATCGTTTGTTGACTATTTAAAGGACTACCGCCTAACCATGGCTGCGAGACTTTTGCAAAGCTCAGACAGCTCGGTGCTTTCTATTTCCGGTGAAGTGGGGTTTGAAAGCCTGTCATATTTTAACAGAGCCTTCAAAAAGCACTATGGCATAACACCTCTGCAATACCGCAAGGGCAGTTGACACCACTCTAGACAGTTACAATACAATATTTCTTAATTAAACGATGGAAAATAATCATGAAAAAAAATACATACATAAAAATGACTGCCCCATTCCGTGAAAATAACAGGGCAGCCCAAAAGCTTGAATTAATCAATAAAATATGCACTTATTTAGTTTTTATCACATACCCTGTATACGTGCTGTATCTGTGCTTTACAGCCGGTCATATGCTTGCACTCTCAATCATTGCTCCGCTTGTCGGCTTTATTGCAGTATCGGTTTTCAGATATATCGTAAACAGACCACGCCCATACGAAAAATTTGATATGCCGCCTGTCATTCCAAAGGATACCCTCGGCAGGTCGTTTCCTAGCAGGCATGTTTTTTCTGCATTTATAATTGCATTTACTGTCTTAATCTGCTCACCTGCTGCTTCGCCTTTATGGTTCACTGGCATTTTGCTTGCAGTCCTTGCAGCTATCATTGCCTGTGTCCGTGTGATATCAGGTGTGCATTTTATCAGCGATGTTGTCGGTGCTTTTGTTTTTGCAGCCATTGAAGCATATATAGTGACTGTTTTCTTTTTATAAATAGCTGTTAGTTGTTGTTTCCACCATCAACACTCTTTTTTACAGCGTTTCCGGCATCATCTACGGCATCCTTTGCGCCGTCTATTACATCCTTGCCGGCATCGTCTGCGCCGTCTATCACATCTTTTCCGGCATTGCCCGCTCCGTCTATCACATCTTTTCCGGCATCGCCTGCGCCGTCTATCACATCCTTGCCGGCATTTCCGGCGCCATCTATGATATCCTTGCCGGCTTTACCGGCATCGTCGGCGGCAGAGCCACCTCTTTGTGTATTTTCAACCATTGAGGTGTCAGCCACATTACTATTGTTTCCACAGGCTGCAAAAGCGCTTGCAGCAGCGAGTATCAGGCAAAGTGCCAATAAATATTTCATTTTCTTCATTGTATCAGTCTCCTTTTCGTTTTGGAGATAGTATGGGCAATTTACTGTTAATTATGCATTATTCTGAAATTAATCAGCTCTTTAACTTAGGTTTCGTGATGAGTGCCGCGATATACGAAAAGATAAGTGCTGCCGATACTCCTACCGCACAAGCCTTAAAGCCGCCCTTAAACAGGCCTATAAAGCCCTCGCTGTCCACAGCCTCCTTCACACCCTTCCACAGTACATTGCCAAAGCCCAAAAGCGGTACGTTGGCACCGGCACCTGCCCACTTTGAAAATGGCCCGTATATGCCGACGGCGCCAAGAAGCGCTCCCGTGCACACGAGCATTACCATAATTCTGCCCGGCATGAGCTTTGTTTTTTCCATTAAAATCTGTACGATGGCGCAGATTATACCACCCACCACAAATGCTTTTACATAATCCATTATATCCTTACGCCTTTCTTCATTTTTTTGAACGTGCAGCCATCCCAAAAACGGCTCGTTCACCCTATTATATATGTGAAGCCATCAGCTTCAAATTGAAGCTTCAAGCACCACACCATGCGCAATTCCCGGTACTGACTCGCCCTCGTTGAAGCTGACAGGCGAAAGAAGTGCTCCTGTAGGCACAAAAAGTATACGCTTCAATTCACCGCTTCTAAGCTTTGGCAGATAATATGCTGACAAAACGGTTGCCGAGCACGCACAGCCCGAACCACCTGAGCCCGTGTTCTGGTTCGCTGCATCAAACATCTTCATGCCACAGTCCTCGTGATTTTTGCTTATGTCCACGCCTTTTTGCCTGCACAGGTCAATCAGTATCTTCTGTCCGACGCTTCCAAGATCTCCTGTCACTATCCTGTCGTAATAGGAAGCCTTTCTGCCAAAATCACTCAGATGATTTACTATCAGCTCACAGGCCGCAGGTGCCATAGCGGCGCCCATGTTCATGGCATCCTTTATGCCATAGTCCACCACAACTCCTGTTGTGATTCCCTCAATCTGTACATTCCTTGATATACTATCTGCATTGTCACACCCGGCCTGTATCTCATTACCACCTGCTCCACTGCCCACAATAAATGCTGCACTTCCTGTCACTGTCCACGTCGCTGACACCGGTCTTTGATTGGCATACTGGTTAGGGAAGCGAAACTGCTTTTCGGCACTGCCAAAGTGGCTCGATGTCACTGCCACCGCATGCCTTGCATACCCTGCTGCCACAAATGCCGCGGCAAGTGAGAGCGACTCCCCGCATGTGGAGCATGCTCCATACACTCCAAACCAAGGAATACGGAAGTTTTCCACACCAAAGGTTGTGGCCATAGACTGTCCGAGCAGATCTCCTGCAAATACATAGTCCACGTCGGATGCATCCAGATGTGCTTTCCCAAGGGCCATTGTGAGTGCATCGCGCTGCATGGAGCTTTCTGCCTTTTCCCACGTATTCTGCCCAAACCTGTCATCTTTGCCTACAATATCAAACAGACCACCAAGCGGTCCGTCCGCCTCCTTTGTTCCTACTACCGAACTGCTTTCCAATATAAAAGGAGCCTCCGTAAAACGGAGACTCCACTTTCCCAATTTTTGCTGCATACCGACTCTCCTTACTCTTAATCTCATCAAATCATAGATTTAATTAATGTCAGTATGCACAAACATATAAAATATATTCATTCAGATATAACAGCTCTATTTGCCATCATATGACACAACTGCGTCCACATCATACCTGCTAAGAAGCTTTCTGCCATTAAGACCTGCAAGCTCAATAAGGAAAAGCATCTTCACAACCTCTCCTCCAAGCTCCTCAACAAGCTCTGCTGCTGCCTGCATTGTGCCTCCTGTAGCGATAAGATCATCCACGAGAACCACCTTCTGACCGGGCTTTACAGAATCCTTGTGCATCTCAATTGTTGCTGTGCCATACTCAAGGTCATATGTCTTTGATACAGTCTCACATGGCAGCTTGCCTGCTTTTCTCACCATGACAAACGGCTTATGAAGCGCATATGCTATCGGCATGCCAAAAACAAAGCCCCTTGATTCAGCTCCTGCTATCACATCAAAATCAAGTCCGTCAAGCCTCTTTATCATCTCATCAATTGCAAGCTTTAATCCATCTGCATCCTGGATAACACTTGTCACATCGCGGAACATGATGCCCTTCTCCGGGAAATCCGGGATAGTTCTGATATAGTCCTTTACTGTTTTCATTGTATGTACCTTCCTTATATGTATTTAATATGTATTTACAAATATATTCGTGACGCATTTGTCCTTTTTGTATGCATTACCATTTTACTCTCTTGTGGCGCCATATGCAAATCAAAATCACTTCACCTTATGAAACCCATCTATGCACTCCACGACATCCACTATCTCTATCGTGCCGGCATGTGAATCAGCCACAAAGCGTATATCAAATTTGCCGTATCTCATGCCATAGATATAATCCCTGGCCTTGTTGTATGCAGCTCTTGGATCCTGTGCCAGAATATGCTCCACAGTAATGCGGGTATCTTCATCCATACAGCTTTTGAGTGCCTCATTCCTCCATATAACATGCACCGTATCCCATCTGTGCTCTGCGGCAAAGCCATCTGATGCCTTAGGATGTGAGTCTGCATATGCCAGATACGGCTTTATATCATAGATTGGCGTACCGTCAAGCATATCTACACCCGACACATGAATTATGGGGCCCTTGCTGTTTTTGTACTCAACCCTATCAAGCCTTACAGAGGATAGTCCCATGCCGTTTGGGCGAAACGGCGAACGTGTGGCAAAAACACCTCTCTTTTCCCGGCCTCCCAGCCTGGGTGGTGTGACGAGCGGTGTGAATTTCTCCACCCTGTTTTCAGAAAAGCCCCATATAATCCACAAATGTGTGAACTCCTCTATTCCACGAAGCGCATCGGGATTTTGGTATTTGGGTTCAAATACTATCTGCCCTGCCGCCTCAGGCACAAGGCCGCTCTGCCTTGGAATGCCAAATTTCTCTCCAAATCCGGTGTGCATAATCGCAACCGGCTCTATAGTCTTCTCATACATATTTCTATACCAGTATTTTATTCAGTATATCATCCTCGAGCACAAGCTTCTTTGCCGCATCGCGGTACTCCTTCTCATGCAGATATGTGTGCCTGAACGGCTTCATGGATGGCGCCATATCTATCGCATCCAGAAAATCCTGCTTTCTCATGCCAAGAGTGGCCGCATAGTCGAAAAAGCCTGTCCTTTTGAGCACTGTGCACACCCTTACATATCTGTGGTTCTGCACCACACTCATGATATAGGTTGCTATGCCGACCTGTATGCCATGAAGCTGTGGATGCTCAAGAATTTTGTCAAGCGCATGTGATATAAGATGCTCACTGCCGCTGGTCGGCGCACTGCTTCCCGCTATCTCGTTTGCTATGCCGCTCATGGCAAGCGAATCCACAAGCTCCTTTAGGAAAAGCTCATCCTTTATGCTCTCATAAGGTGTACGCACAAAGCTGTTGACCGCCTTTTTAGCAACCATCACGGCGAAGTCATTGACCACTCCTGCACCATGTGCTTCCTCAAAAATCCAGTCATAGAGTGCTGTAATCTTTGACACCATATCCCCGATGCCTGAATATATAAACTTCTCCGGTGCTGTGCGGATGACCTGTGTGTCAACTATGATACCATGCGCAAGCTTTGCAGGAACCGACGTACGCTTGCCGTGCACCAAAAGTGATGCACTGGCGCTAGAAAAACCATCACTTGAGCTTGAGGTCGGCACACTGATAAATGGCAGATTTCTTAGAAAAGCTGCATATTTTCCTGCATCTATCACCTTTCCGCCGCCCACTGACACAACTGCCTTTGCCTTGTTTGGTATATCAAAGGCAAGGGTGATGATATCATCTATCTCAACTGTATCAAGCTCGCTGTACTCAAGCACGGTGATACCGGCATCAGTAAGCGACTTCATTATGGTATCTCCAAACATATCTATGAGACCGTTTCCCATAAAAATGACTACGCTCGTCAGCTCCTCACTCTTTAAATACTCTCCGATTTTGTTTAATGTTCCATTTCCCACCTTGAGGATTGATGGAATGGATATTGCTTTTCCTGTCTGCATTTTCATTCTCCTCTTTTTATTTAATATGCCGGACTATCATTGCTTTGCATCAAAAATTGTCGCACTGTAGCCCTGTTTTTTCTTGCTGTCATACATGGCGGTGTCTGCCCTTCTGTAGAGCTGGTCAAACGTGATACGATCCATTCCGTCATAAAAGCATGCGCCAAGACTGAGCAGTATATGCTTTCCATTCATCTCTGCTATATCAATATGCTCTATGTTTGAAAAAAGCCTGTCAAAAAAAGCTTCTGCCCGCTCTTTATCAAGCATCCCCGGTATAAATACCGCAAACTCATCCCCGCCCAGGCGAAGCACGACATCATCATCACGACATGATTTGCGCAGAGTATCAGCAATTGCTATTATCACCTTGTCACCTACCGCATGTCCATAGGTATCGTTTATTGACTTAAACTTGTCACAGTCTAAAAGGCATAACAGACCGCACTGTTTGCGGACGAGATACTCTGTTATCTTATTCTCTCCACTTCCGCGGTTGCGTATACCTGTCATCAAATCAATCTGTGCCAGATACATAAGCCTGTCTTCACGTCGCTTTTCCTCGTCAATATTCTCCACGCAGTAAAGCACATGCCACAGCCTGCCATCTGCATCATAGTCTACAGGAATAAACCTTTCACGGCACCAGCCTGATACCTTTCCGATAAACTCGTGCACTATGGTATTTTTTCCACGAAGTCTGTCCTCTACAGTACTGATATCCACAAACTCCAGAGCCTCTTTGCGCTGTGCCTTAGTACAGAACTCATTCATCACACTGTTCATATGCCCCGGGAAATCCTCATCTATCCTATATTCCCCCTCACTTTGCGGTTTTACCCCCATGAAGTGTACAACCTCATCCAAAGTCTTTACTATATGGTATCTGTGTGTCTGCACATTTACCAGTGCCATGGATATATAGATACTTGAAAGTGATGAATAGCTGCTAAGCATCGCTTCCTTATTCGACTTTGTGAAGGAATTGCGCAGCTTAAGCAATGATATAAGCAAGGTTCCTATCATATCCAGGAACGTGGTCAGTCCGAGAGTATCACTTTCCGGTGGATTATCCACACCGAAAAAGCCCTTTATCTCATCCTTGTAGCGGATTGGACATACCACCAGGTTCTTTACATTTTGCGCCTTTAACAGATTATAGGAGACCTTGTGCTCATCCTTTATCTGCTCTATATCTGTGATAATTACATTCCTGTCCTTGTCAAAGGTCTGATACCACCAGCCTATTATGTCCATATCGACATTCTGCAATTCATGTATCTCCGGCACTATTCCATCCGCACACCACTCATATGTATTTTTGGTGACATGCTTCTCATCACAGTCCTCAAATATATATATGCGGTCAGAACCGATATGTTTTCCGAAAAATCTGATAAACTCATTAATCTGCTCATCCGGTGTATCATAGTTGAGTGCAGATCTGAGTGCCTCATTTATAACAAGCTCGTATTTTATAATTGTCTTCATACCTTCTGCATCCTCGTATTGTTACTTGTATATTACTCGTATTATTCAAAACCACCACACACATTCGCAAAACTGCACGATGTCCGCGCTTAACAACATTATACCAAATTTTTTCAAAAATGCACATAAATCATGGTATTCTTACCATTATTTTTTTCTCTTTATTTTCAATCATCGTAAGCACAGGAATGTGCTTCTTTCTGAGTGCACGTATAACCGGATATGTCTCAAATGCGTTTCCTTCCACATACACAGCCTCCGGTCTGTACTTTACAATCTGCTTCACCTGCTCCTTTACATATGCCTTCCACTGCGGCTTCTCCATCAGCACCTCTGCATATGCTGTCTCACTGTCAAGCTCTGTTAATTCAAGCTGCGGAACAGGCATTGCATCAACATGACAGATATGCACGCCCTTTATGCCTCGTGCTTTTGCAACATTCATAAGCAGCTCGTCTGTCTGACTGTCACATGCCTTCGCTGCAGTATCTCCTTTACTGCCATACCATACTATCACAGAGCTGTCTTTATGAAGAGAAAGCGCCTTTTCGCATGCCTTTACAGCTTCGTCCTGCTCCTTAACAGTCATGATAAAGCCTCCCTTGTGACAGAATATCGCACCGGGAATTCCTGTAGCATTTACCAGCTCCTCACCTTCAAGCCCCAGCCACTCTGCCGGAAAAGAACACTTGTAATTCATCGAGTATTCTCTTTTCTGCGGCTGTATACAAAAGCCGCCTCTGTTTGACGGAAAAATAACAAACGCGATATCCGTCTCACTCAGAGCCTTCTGACACGGGATAAACTCAGGAAGCACCAGTATTCTACTTGCCGGATCGTGCTTTGCAAGCACCTCCTCCACTCTCTTATCGGCTCTCTCATTGCCACGGTATCTCTCAAATTTGTTTTCCAGTATCATGCCTGCCACGCTTACCGCCTGAAAGAAAGCCTCATCGCTGCCACCCTCATAATCCCATGACGGATTGAAATTGCCTATAAGTGTTGCAAGCTCGTTTTTCTCACCTGTATTGTCATTGTTGTCGAGAGGCTGGACAAATGACTCATCAAATTTCAACGCAAGCTCCTCGCCTAGAATATCCGCTCCAACAGCCTCCCACAACAGGCCAAATGCCGCATACGGCACACCGTTTTCCCTGATTCTGCTGTCCTTCTGGTGATGGTCAAACTCACCACGCCCTATATCAAAAACTATTCCTGTGAAATCATCAGGCACACTGTTGCCCCTTGTTATGCTGATCTCAGGGTTTATATACAAAAGCAGGGCTGATGAGAACACATCATCTGCGTGAAATTTGCCGCCATGTGTAAAGGCACAGGCATCCTTTTGTTTTATCTGCTCTATTAATCTGCTCATTTTTTAACCTCATATGTATTCTTTTACGTTGCGATACCTTATAACTCTTTAATCATAATTGTAATACTCAAAATGTCAATATAATTGATGCTAAAACATCAGTTGACATAAAGGGTTGTCTGTATTACTATATATAATACAAACAATACAATTATATCACTTACAAGTTTTGTCAGATTACAGCCTGCTCATAAATATTGATGCATTTCAAACAGGCTATGACATATAAACATTAAGATACAGGAGGTTCACATGATAATAGAACTCGACATGTCAAGCAGCACCCCGATATACGTACAGCTTAGAAACCAGATTGTAAAGGGAATAGGCAAAGGTGAGCTAAAGACCGGCGAAAAGCTTCCAACCGTGCGCCAGCTGGCAAGCGATGCCGGTGTAAACACAATGACGGTCAATAAAGCCTATCAGATTTTGAAAAATGAGGGATTTATCCGCACAGACAGACGGCTCGGCGCTTTTGTGTCCGAATCCATCGCAGATGATACCGATTTCACTGAAAAGCTGGAATCAGAGCTTGAGCTTTTAAGTGCTGAAGCCTGTCTCACCGGAATGAGCCGCGATGAATTTTTATCAATGTGCGATAAAATGTATTCACAAATGAAACCATGCACCGCTTAGCAGAGGAGGCTGACTATGGAAATTATCATGTTTATTATCTTTATAGTTACAAACCTTTTTATCATACTATGTATGCAATTTGCGTACACACACGCCTATAAATATGAAAACGGCATGTATCTCAATGTACATATTCCATCATCTCACAAAGAAGATGCCGAAGTAACCGAAATCGTCACCACCGGAAAATGCAAAATGAAACACTTTCAAATTGCCAATGTGATTATCTCCATTGCGATATGCTTTATTGTTTTTATTAACATTGCCGTTTTTGTTCTGGTGTATATTATCTGGATGTTTGCATATATCTTTGGAATTATTCATATTCCAAACAGCTCCCACCGGAAAATGTATGCTCTGAAAATACAAAACGGATGGATAATAGAAGCCCAACGCAAAAAGGTTTATATCGACACCCGCGTTTCAGCAGAAGCCGGTGCCACGACAGTCAGCTATAAATGGCACGCACTCTTTTTAATTACTGAGCTTGCAGCATATATACCATACTTTATGCTTGGTGACACCCATTACAATCTCCTTATGATTTCGCTGTTTTTGTGCTCTGTTTTAATATCCACACTTTCGCTGGTATTTCATGCTTTTATAAACAAAAGCGAGCGCCACGTATACAGCATGGATTCAAAGCTCAACCTTATTGTCAACAATACCATGAAAAAATATAAAAGCATCGCAATGCTTCTCCTAAGCGGACTAAACGCTGTCGCATGGATTTATGTAGCATTATACACAGGTATCACCGGAATACTTCCGGCATCATCCTATTATGTGTATATTTTCATTCAGTTAATAGCCGGTTTTGGATTTATTGTTCCAATTTATATGGGCTTAAACAGAAAGAAGGAACTGCTGTCTGCCAACACCTCACCAATAGATGTGGACGATGATGAATACTGGAAAACCGGCTACTACTATAATCCCGACGACAAACATATTCTCATTGAAAACCGCATGCAGTCCGGCAACTACACGTTCAATTATGCTAAAAAAGGTGCGTGGATTTTCACAGGAATCACCGGTGCAATAATAGCCGGCTGTATCATCCTGGTGTTTGTCTGCATGCTTCCTTTGATTAGTATACAGGAAAAAATCACTCTGACAAACAATAACCTTACTATTTCTGCCGGTGGCTATACAAGCAAGATTGATGTAAATGACATCACAGAGCTTAAGCTTCTGGATGAGCTGCCTGATGACAGTTTCCTGCGTACAAACGGAGCCTCTACCGACAGCTATGATATCGGCAGGTACGAAGGACGCACCCTTGGAAAATGCAGCCTGTATGTATTCGACGGATACTCTCCTATTCTCATGATAAAATCGGATGATACACTGGTGTTTGTAAATTCTAAGGAAGATGGAGAGATAGAGGGGTTGTATGAAGAATTAAGTCAATAAATTTGTTCTTTTTATGTTATACTGTAATCGTATACCTAAAAAGAAAGCAGGCAAAATCTATGAAAACACGACAAGAAGCATTAGACTACGGCTTATCATTTCCAAATGCATATCAGGAGGCCCCATTCCACGACCCAAACTGGCAGCTCATCCGCGTAAAGGACAGCAAAAAGGTTTTCCTGTGGACCTACGAGCGCAATGGTTTTATCAACTTAAATGTCAAGGTATCTCCTGCATGGCGAGACTTCTGGAGAGATGCCTTCCCATCGGTCATCCCCGGCTGGCACCAGAACAAGGACAACTGGAATACTATCATTCTCGATGGCAGCATACCGGATGATGCTATAAAAAACATGATTGCAGACAGCTATGACCTTGTCACCTATAATCCGACCCGGCTCATATATGAGGCTGTAAAAAGGATTCCAAAGGGCTGTGTTGCCACATATGCACAGGTTGCTGAGCTTGCAGGCAATAAAAAAATGTGCCGGGCTGTCGGCAATGCCCTGCACAAGAATCCCAATCCTGATGAAATTCCATGCTACAGAGTGGTAAATGCAAAGGGTGAGCTGTCAGGGGCTTTTGCCTTCGGCGGAGCCGATGAACAGGCTAACCGTCTAAGATCAGATGGCATTGAGGTCATAGACGGCAGGGTTAATCTTGATAAATACGGAATACGGATTGTAGATGATGTTATATATACAAAAACAACAGTGGAACCACTTACTTAAATAATGGTTCCACTGTTATTTTTACGCATATATTCAATGATTGCAGCTACTATACTCTCTGCATTATCAAATTGTTTTTGAGCTTCTTCTTTCGATGCAATAAAAAAATCATCATAATCACTTTGCTCTCTTTTTTGCTTTAATCTTGCAAGATTTCTTCCTATTTCACGATCAAATATACCTGTTGCAACATAATTTTTATTAAAATATGCTATGATTTAAGGCGCACTTTTCCAGACTACCTAAATATTTGAGCAGCTTACGGAAATTTAAACTGCCATGTCCCGGTACAGCGCTGAGCCTTTGCCCTTTCGTGCGATCCCTTTGAAATATAAAAGGTACTTGTTTTATTAGAAGTCTTTGGTTTTCACTGGTCCTTGTATGGACAGTTTTCAAATTTATTTTTAGGAAAAGAAGATCTTACTTTTCTGGTACTTTTTACAATGGAAGAACTCTTAGGCTGATTTCCGGCAGGCCTTGGGTAGCTGTAATCCATAAAACTTCTAAAACAGCTCCCCAACCTAGCCCAAAATCCGGAAAAGACCAGGGAAAAAGTAGCTGAAATCACTAAAAATCCCAAAACAGATCAAAATATAGCCTGTTATTTATATTTACATGATGCTATCAAACAAATATTTCATCCTCTATCTGTATAATCCTATCATCCGTCAGCTCCGTCAAAACCATTATATCCATATCTGAATTATCTCCATAATCTCCTCTTGCATATGAACCATATAATATCATCTGCTTTAACGAATCACCCATAATGCTTTTTGTCTTATTTCTGAACTCACATAATATCCGGTTTCTATCACTCATATTATCACTTCCTAATTCTTATAAAACAATTGTAGCTATTCATTTTCGCACCATATTTCTGATAAATATTTCTTAACATCAAACCCTATTAAATACAAGAAACAGTTGCATCCTCTTATATATGCAGCTTCCGAAACTGCGCCGGTGTCATCCCTGTAAGTTTCTTGAACATGACGATAAAATGGCTGGCATCTGAGTACCCCACATCAGATGCTATATCCTGCACCTTGCGCCTGCTGTTTATAAGCAGTAACTCCTTGGCTTTATTAATGCGGTAGTTGGTCAGGTACTCATACACCGAGCAGTTCATAAACTCCGTAAAAACACGCGATAGATATTGCTGCGATACAAATACACCATCAGCAAGCTCCTTGGCACTGATATCGTCCATGTAGCTTTCTTCTATAGCATCTATAACAGGCTTTATAAAACGTACATAGCTTTGGTCATCATTATCGTGTGTGTGATTAGACTGGTCTGAGAGCAAAAGCAGGATGCCATAACAGTCAAGTGAGAGCATTTGCGTATCACTGGAGCGTTCCTTAAAGTCTTCTACTGCCCTGTTAATCGCTTCCGACACCTCCATCCCCTTATTCTCATCAATCAGCCGGTATTCCTTTTCATCAAACATTTCCCTGAAGGCTGCCGCCATTGTCCCTGTAAAAGTGGCAAACTCTGTTTTCCAGGGCAGGCTATTGCCGGATGAGATGTTTTTATTGTGATAGGAGTGTGGCACATTTGGAGCAATGAGAATCCCCTGCCCCTTTTGTAGCTCAATCGTATGACTGTTTGACAAAATATTGTCTGAAACAGCCTGATTTCTGCTGTATACAGTTACCTCGCCCACGCCCTCCTTCGTCTGTAAATAATGATACAGCGGATACCCTTCTGGGCGCGTCACGCTTTCCTGCTCCCAGTCATTACCGACAGAGTCGAATTGAAACGGTTCTCTTGCAAAATTACTTCCAAAATAAATAGGCATGCTTTCTCCTTTCAAAAACGGTTTAGTTTCAGAATGTTATATAATTTGGTTTATGATGTTATACTTTTTTCCGTAAATCTATTATATGATTAGTGCATAAGGAAACACACTTATAGTTTAAGAATATCATAATATTGGGGTTAATACCATAACGGAGGTAAAAAATGCAGTCAAAATTCAAAAGAATCCTTTTCGGAGGAGATTACAATCCAAATCAGTGGCCTAAGGAGGTCTGGGAGCAGGACATGGCATACTTTAAGGATGCCCATATCAACAGTGCCACAATCAACGTTTTTTCATGGGCTAAAATACAGCCGTCTGAGAATGAGTATAATTTCACAGAACTCGACGAAATAGTTGATATGCTCTCAAATGAAAACTACGACATCGTCATGGCAACATCCACAGCAGCACTGCCTGCATGGATGGTCAAGAAATATCCTGAGACGATGAGCACCGACTACGAGGGACGCCAGCATAAATTTGGAGCCAGACACAATTTCTGTCCGAACTCCCTGGTGTATCAGAAGTACGCAAAGGCTCTTGCGACAGAGCTTGCAAAACGCTATAGCTGCAATAAAAATATTTCTGTATGGCACATCAATAATGAGTACGGCGGATACTGTTACTGTGACAACTGTCAGAAGCAGTTTCGTGTATGGCTCAAGGATAAGTACAAGACTCTTGATGCCGTAAATGATGCCTGGAACACAGAGTTCTGGGGACACACCTTCTATGACTGGGATGAGATAGTCGTACCTAACGAGCTCAGCGAGGAGGCCTGGGGTGGCATGACAAGCTTTGCCGGAATATCAACAGACTACCGGCGTTTTTACTCTGACAGCATGCTGAACTGCTATAAGCTGGAGCGCGATGCGCTAAAAGCTATCATTCCTGATGCACTTGTCACAACAAACCTGATGGGTACCTTCAAGGGTCTTGACTATTTCAAGTGGGCTAAGGAGATGGATATCGTGTCGTGGGATAATTACCCTGCATACGACACACCATGGAGCATGGTTGCGATGACTCACGATTTGATGCGAGGTCTTAAGGATGAGCCATTCATGCTCATGGAGCAGACTCCAAGCCAGCAGAACTGGCAGCACTACAATTCATTGAAGCGTCCGGGACAGATGCGTGCACAGAGCTATCAGACCATAGCCCACGGTGCAGACACTATCCAGTTCTTCCAGCTCAGACGAAGCAAGGGTGGCTGCGAGAAATTCCACGGTGCTGTAATAGCACATGTCGGAACAAACGACACAAGGGTATTTAAGGAGACTGCACAGCTTGGAGGGGAGCTTGAAAGCTTCGGCACAAGGACACTTGGCACACGCAATAAGTCAGATGTGGGAATCATCTTTGACTGGGACAATTACTGGGCACTTGAGTACACAAGCGGACCTACACAGGACCTTAAATATGTTGACCAGATTCACCACTATTATGAGTATTTTTACAACAAAAATATCTCTGTTGATATGATTCCGGTTGACGGTGATTTTTCAAAATATAAGGTAATTGCCGCACCTGTTCTGTACATGGTAAAGGAAGGCATGAAGGAAAAGCTTGAGCAGTTTGTGAAAAACGGCGGTACTCTCATCACAACATTTATGAGTGGTATTGTGGACCAGTCTGACAACGTGCATCTGGGCGGATATCCGGGACCGCTTCGCGAGATGGCAGGTGTCTGGGTTGAGGAGATTGACGCGCTCGCACCGGAGCAGTCAAACACTGTAAGCTTTTCGGATGGAAAAGAATATAAATGCAATCTGCTGTGCGACCTGATGCACCCGGAAGGTGCAGAAGTACTCGCCACATATGAAAGCGATTTCTATGCAGGAATGCCTGCTGTCACAAAAAACATCTACGGAAAAGGCCATGTATACTATGTTGCCACACAGCTTGAGGCAGCCGGACTTGCAAGGGTGCTTGATGAAGCCACAAATGAAGTGTCTGTATCAGGTGTCATTGCTGAAGAGACAGGTCTTGAAATCACATGCCGCGAGAGCGAAAATACACGCTTTTACTTTGTGATGAATTTCACTGATGAAAAGCAGACTCTCCCTGCAAGCCTTGCAGGAATGGTTGACCTGATCACCGGAGAAGCAGCTAAAGAGGGCGATGTGATGAATAAGTGGGATGTGAAGATACTTCAGGAAGCACTATAAGAGAGCCTTATGCATTAAAACATATAGTAAGCTACACAAAAAGCCGCTGCATACACGCAGCGGCTTTTCCTCATTTTTAATTATTATTTTTCACCATACACCGCTTCTTAAAGAAAGCGATTCCATAGCAGAGCACATCATCATAATCCTCTTCAAGCTGCTTTGCATACATCTGATTCTCTATCTGCTTTAAAGCTTCATCACACTCATTCTCAAGCTTTTCAAGCTGTCTTGTGTATTTTGCTTCAAACACTGCTACTCTGCCATTTATCTGGTCTTTCACCACCACATCACTTCTGCCATCGCCATACTCCTTATTTGACTCCACCATATAGCCTGCTCCGGCAAAAATTCCTGCCAGAAATGCATGGTAAAAATCCTCTTTGTAATCATGATAGCTGATAGTTCTGCGTAAGAGTCTGTTTAATTCGCCTTGAAGCTCCTGTATATTACCACTCCAGACAGCATCAAACAATGCGCTTCTGTTCCATTTTGGCGCACTTTCATCAAACCATCTGATGACCGTTGTCTCATATATTTCCCTGATTTCCTCGTTTGGTATTGTCAGAGCAGTAAACCTGTCAGGCAACGGATTTTCCAACTCGTCTGCTCGGACACTTGTCAGATATCCGGTCAGGTACAAAATGCTCCACAGGTTCTCTTCCGATGAATGAAGATAATCATATGTCAGATTTTCATCAACCTGCTGCACTATATATCCTCCTGAAAGAAGCGTCTCAAGCTTTTGAGTAATACTGCTTCCCGCATAATCGATAAATGATCTGATAATTGCATTATCACTAGTATTTTTCCAATAGCTAAGTGGTTTTGCATCAGGCTTACGCTGTAAATCAAGCACGTAATTCATCACATCCCACGGACAATAAACATCCACATCTCCAAAATGATATCCATCATACCATTTTCTTATATTTTCTGACTGATTAAAAATATCAGCATCCTTTAATATCTCATCAACCTCACTCTGAACAAATCCAAAATACTCGGTAAGCCGTGAGTCTGCAACAGAATCCGAAACAAAATTATTCGTTCCCGTAAAAATACTTTCCTTCGCAATCTTAAGACAGCCCGTTACAACAGCAAATTTTAAGGCGCAATTATCCTTCAATGCCTGCATAAGACCCTTCATCATATCAAGCATCTGTCTGTAATAACCGCCTGCATTTGCCTTTGCAATCGGCACATCATATTCATCAATAAGTAAAATGACCTGTCTGTCATAATACAAATTCATGAGTGTTGTAAGAAGCCGTAAGCTGTTCTTAAGCTCGGTCTGCGTTGCCTCTCCTGTAGCAATATTTCTAAATGTCTTTTTCTGGTATTCAGTAATCTTCTCATCATCAAGCAGATACAAATGCTCATTAAAAAGCTCTGCAATAACTGAAGAGAGCATCTCACATGCACTTTCAAAATCCAGGCCATCTATCTGACGGAATGACACAAAAATTACAGGCCATTTATTCATCCATTCATCACACAGACTCTGATGCAACATAATATCAAGACCCTCAAATAACACCTTCGAAGCTTTTCTGATATCAAAAAAACTCTCAAGCATACTCATAGCCAGTGTCTTTCCAAACCTGCGCGGTCTGGTAATCATAGTAACCTCCGTCCCTGGTGACTGTAAAAGCTCATATATCAGATTGGTTTTATCGACATAATAATAATTATTCCGTCTTATTTCTGTAAAATTTGAGATTCCTACCGGAATGTTTAATGCCATAATGTGCGCACTCCTTCCGCCTGTTTTCTGATAAAATTATAGTAACATTAAACAGCCCTAAATACAAGGAAAGCCGCTGCATTTTTGTATCATTCACAACCTGCAAAATCCCGGGTTGTCCGTACACACCTTAGTGTGAGAGACAACCCGGGATTCTGAATAGCTGTTTTAATATTATTTCGATAATCTAAGTGTAACAACACTGCATGCCGGAAGAGTAACCTTCACACCGGTCTGTGTATTTTCATATGCTGTGAAATCCTTCTCATCCACTACCTCAGGTGCTTCAAAGGTATTGTGTGCATCCATGGCACCTTCGATGTATCTGGCCTCACTTACACTGTATTTGTCACCCTCATTTGTGAGCATAATATCAACATCCTCTGACGACTCAAGAGAATTGTTTGTAAGTGTAACTGTGATCACGCCATCCTTATCCTCTGATACAGACTCAAAAACCTTCGGAAGCTCATTCTTTCCTGTACCAACTGTAGCTCCTCCTACAAGAGAGCTGTCCAAAAGAGCTGCGCCCTGATGATGTCTCATCATATGGAATACATAATATGTAGGTGTCTTTATCATCTTATCGCCGTCTGTGAGCATTACAGACTGAAGCACATTTATAAGCTGTGCAATACATGCCATCTTGACACGGTCGGAATGCTTGTTGAAAATGTTTAATGTCATACCTGCAACAAGCGCATCACGCATTGTGTTCTGCTGATATAAGAATCCCGGATTGGTACCAGGCTCCACATCTGACCAGATGCCCCACTCATCAACAATAAGACCTATATTCTTATCAGGATCATACTCATCCATTATAGCTCCATGACGATTGATGAGCTCCTCCATGAAATATCCTCTCTTAAGAGTCTGATAAAAGATATCCTCTGTAAACTCTGTCGCACTTCCCTTGATATTCCAGTCATCCTCAGTCTCAGGAAGTGTGTAATAATGAAGAGATAATCCATCCATCAGACCATGGAGTTTCGGATCACAATGGTCAAAGCATGTAGCCATAACCTTCTTTGTCCACTCATAGTCATCCACATTTGGACCACAGCAGATTTTATTAATTGGCTGATTGCCTGCATAATTTCTGACATAAGTCTGGTATCTGCGGTATTCATCTGCATAATGCTCAGGGCGCATGTTTCCACCACATCCCCAGTTCTCATTTCCAACTCCGAAGTAGTCAATAGTCCACGGCTCTTCGTGACCATTTTCCTTACGCAAATCAGCCATAGGAGATACTCCGTTAAATGTGATGTACTCTACCCACTCACTCATCTCGCGTACTGTTCCGCTTCCTAAATTTCCGTTCACATATGTCTTACAGCCTAACTGTCTGCAAAGCTCAAAAAACTCATGTGTTCCGAAGCTGTTGTCCTCAACTACACCACCCCAGTGTGTGTTGATCATCTTTTTTCTCTTCTCCTTAGGACCGATACCATCCATCCAGTGATACTCATCTGCAAAGCAGCCGCCCGGCCAGCGGAGCACAGGTATCTTCATTTCCTTTAATGCATCTACAACATCCGTACGCATGCCGTTTACATTTGGTATATCTGAATTCTCACCTACAAATAATCCCTCGTAGATACATCTTCCGAGATGCTCTGAAAAATGTCCATAAATTTCCGGAGCAATTGTACTCTTTTTATTCTCATTATTTACAATAATTTTTGCCATAGTTTCTCCTTTATCTCTTATACATTTATCCTGCTCTGCCATTGTTGCACACATAAGTGCTCTGATTGTTAATGTGTTTTGCTTATGCACATAATATACATGAGAGTAGCTGCAATGTCAATATTTATTTTAGATTATCTTAAACTATTTTACACATTATTTAATAATGTCTAAAATTTTATTTTATTTTCGATTTAAAGCGCATGTAAGTTATACATATTGCACAATATATTTAAATTATTTTAAAATATACTTCAATATAGCTTAAAACTATACGATAATATATTGACAACATAGGAGCTTATTCCTATAATTAAAACATGATTTACACACAAGAACTCGTTGTTAATTTTATAAAATATTTTAGGAGAATCTATATATGATACATATCACATCATTAGACGATGGTCTCGAACTGTTTAAAGCTCTCGGCTCTGATATTCGTATCCAGATTTTAAAAATTCTGCTCGAGAATAACCAGATGAGCATGAATCAGATTGCAAACGAGCTAAACATCAGCAATGGAGCTTTAACCGGACATATAAAAAAGCTTGAGGAGTGTGGACTTATATCCGCCTCAAACGATTCATCCGGTCACGGCAACCAGAAGCTGTGTTCACTGATTCAGGATCGTATATTAGTAGAAATTGAAAAACCAATAGACTTAAGTAACGTATACAACACATCCATAAAGGTAGGGCAATTTTCATCTCACAATATCTGTCCAACCTGTGGCCTGGCTACATCCTCATTTGTGATAGGAGAGCTCGATGACGTGCGTTACTTTGACCATCCTGACCATTTCAATGCAGACATTATGTGGTTCACAAAGGGCTATGTGGAATATGTAATTCCAAACCTCATTCCACGTAATCAGAAAATCACCCAGCTTTCACTCTCAGCCGAAATAAGTTCTGAGGCTCCGGGCATCGACAACGACTGGCCAAGTGATATAAGCTTTTACATCAATGACACTCTGGTCGGCACCTGGACCTCTCCCGGTGACTATGGAGATGTACGCGGAATGTTTACCCCTGAATGGTGGCCTCAGAACTGGAATCAATACGGTCTCCTCAAGCTTTTAGTCATAAATCATAAAGGCACCTTCATAGACGGTCTCAAGATATCAGATATCACAACCTCTGAGCTAAAGCTTGACTACACAAGCACTATACGCTTCCGTATCGCAGTTGAGGAGGATTCTGCCCATGTCGGCGGACTCACAATATTCGGAAAAAGCTTCGGTAACTACGATCAGGACATTGTTGTATCCATCAATTATGCATCTCTTGACACTGAAAAAAACACTAAATAATAATAAAATGACTGCGGAAATCAAAACCGCAGTCATTTTGTTATTATTTTATTTGTACTACCACTTTTTATGAGGGCAGTGCGAAACGCCTGTAAGCGCCCGAAGCTCCACATAACAGCCGCATGCATTACAGGTTCCGGCATTTAGCCTGTCACACGCCTTGCACACTGCAAGCCTTGCCTCATACTCTTTTTCCGGCACTCTGTCCTCGCCCTTTATCGCATCAACATATTTTTTTATCATTGCTGCGTCGGCCTCTGCCATTTCTCTAAGCAGACACTTCTTACATATCAGTTCCATGTGATGTCCCCTTTCTTTTGCCTTATCGGTTATACGAAAACACAGGTCGTCCAGCATTTATAGATTTAATATATCAGATAAAAACCTATAACACAATATATATTTTATAATTTATTAAATTATTTTACGCTAATTAAAACATTAAAGTTTTTATATGTATACAAAGCAGAAGAAAGGACAACCGTATCCCGGCTGTCCTTTCTTTTATTAGTTTATTATTATATTGGGGAAAATGTGAAAAATGATAAAACCAAACTATTTTAAATACTTATAAAAAATCCTTCACTGATGCATAAATGCCCTCTGCATCAAGTCCGTATTTTTTAAGCAAAGCTACAGCCGGACCTGACTCACCAAAGCAGTCCTGTATGCCTATTGTCTTTACCGGTGTTGGAGCCTTACGCGAAAGTGTCTCACATACCGCGGCTCCAAGTCCTCCTATTACAGAGTGCTCCTCCACGGTAACCACCCTGCCGCATTCCTTTGCTGCAGCTACAACAAGTTCCTCATCAAGAGGCTTGATAGTGTGTATATTTATGACCTTTGCATTTACGCCATCTGCTGCAAGCTTTTCTGCCGCTGCAAGTGACTCTGCCACGCACAGACCTGTAGCTATGATAGCTACATCCGTGCCCTCACGGAGTGTAACACCCTTTCCGATTTCAAATTTATACTCTGCATTGTCATTTATTATCGGTGTTGCAAGACGGCCAAACCTCATGTATACAGGGCCCTCATGCTCATAGGCTGCCTTCACGGCGGCTCTTGCCTCTATATCATCGCTTGGGTTTATTACAACCATGCCTGGAATTGCTCTCATGAGTGCAATATCCTCGTTGCACTGGTGGGTGGCTCCATCCTCTCCTACCGAAATACCTGCGTGTGTCGCACCGATTTTCACATTGAGATGAGGATATCCAATAGAGTTTCTCACCTGCTCAAACGCACGACCTGCCGCAAACATGGCAAATGAACTGGCAAATGGCACCTTTCCCGTAGCCGCAAGTCCTGCAGCAATGCCCATCATGTTGCACTCTGCGATTCCACAGTCTATGTGACGATCTGGAAATTCCTTTTTGAAGATGGCTGTCTGTGTGGCAGCCGCAAGATCAGCATCAAGAACATATACGTCATCGTGCTCCTTTGCAAGCTCTACAAGTGCATTTCCGTAGCTGACACGTGTGGCGATTTTCTTTACTTCTGACATAATGCTTCACCTTCCTTTCTCAGATCCTCCATGGCAACTGCATACTCCTCATCATTTGGAGCCTTGCCATGCCAGCCGACCTGATTTTCCATAAATGAAACACCCTTGCCCTTTACGGTATGTGCTATAATTGCCGTCGGCATACCCTTTGTATTTCTTGCCTCTTTAAATGCGTCAGCAATCTGATCCATGTCATTTCCATCCTTCAGGTCAATCACATGGAAATTGAATGCCTTGAATTTCTCACCAATAGGATATGGTGAGCAAACCTGATCCACCGGTCCATCAATCTGAAGTCCGTTGTTATCAACTATAACAACAAGGTTATCAAGCCTTCTGAAGCCCGCAAACATGGCAGCCTCCCAGACCTGTCCCTCCTGAATCTCGCCATCGCCGAGAAGTGTATATACTCTGTAATCATCATTTGTAAGCTTTGCAGAAAGTGCCATGCCCACTGCCGCAGAAATGCCCTGTCCGAGCGAACCGCTTGACATATCCACACCCGGGATATGCTTCATGTCAGGATGTCCCTGCAGATATGATCCCAGATGTCTGAGTGTTTTTAAATCCTCAACCGGAAAATAGCCTCTCTGCGCAAGTGCAGAGTAAAGTCCCGGAGCCGTGTGTCCCTTTGAAAGCACAAAACGGTCTCTATCCGGCTTTTTAGGATTCTTTGGATCAATGTTCATCTCCTCAAAATACAGATATGTAAATATATCTGCTGCAGAAAGCGAGCCGCCCGGATGTCCCGCCTTTGCAGAATGCACAGCCGTGACGATACCCTTCCTGACTTCATTTGCTGTAATCTGAAGCTCTAATTTGTTCATTTTGTTCTCCTGTTAAATCTATGACATGAAATAAAATATTTATACCTGTCTTTGGTTTATAATATCTAATCCCCAAATACAGCTCTGTAATCAGCCTGGAACTTCTCGATTCCCTGATCTGTAAGCGGATGCTTTGTCATCTGCTCGATAACCTTGTAAGGAATTGTTGCGATATCAGCTCCTGCAAGTGCACAGTCTGTGACATGAATCGGGTTTCTGATTGAAGCTGCAATAATCTCTGTGTCATATCCATAGATATCAAAAATCTCAGAAATCTGTCTGATCAGCTCAATGCCCGGCTGGCTGATATCATCAAGTCTGCCAAGGAAAGGTGAAACATATGTAGCACCTGCATTTGCAGCAAGAATTGCCTGATTTGCTGAAAAAATAAGAGTAACGTTTGTCTTGATGCCCTCTGATGAAAGTACCTTGACAGCCTTAAGTCCCTCAACTGTCATAGGAATCTTAACTACCATGTTTGGATGAATAGCTGCGATTTCACGTCCTTCTTTTATCATGCCCTCTGCATCAACTGTTGTTGCTTTTACCTCTCCACTTATCGGTCCGTCAACGATAGATGTGATTTCTTTAATTACCTCATTGAAGTCTCTGCCCTCTTTTGCGATGAGTGAAGGGTTTGTTGTAACTCCACAGATGACTCCCATATCGTTTGCTTTCTTAATGTCCTCGACATTTGCTGTATCTACGAAAAACTTCATTTAATAATACCTCCGCCTTATATAATTTGTGTTTGCTTTTATTTGATGATATAAATATAACACTTTAAAAGAAAAAATGCAATAGCAAAAGTAAATAAAAGTAAAAATAAATATAATTAAATGTCATCAAATAAAAAAACATAAGCAATCGAAAACACTAGCTTTATTTACTTATTTGAGTTATTATATATTTATGCAATGCTTTGTGATAAAAATATGTACGCAAAAATACAACAGAAATCAAAAGAAAGAGGAAAATCTATGCTGCAATTAGAAAGACAACAAAAGATTCTCGATTATTTAAAAGAAAACCGTAAGGCCACCACCAATGAGCTCAGCGAGCTGCTTGGTGTATCGACCACGACAATAAGAACAGATTTAAACCAGATGGATAAGGAAAAGCTTCTGACAAAGACTCACGGCGGTGCTATCTACAAGGATAAAACCCATGACATGACTGATTTAACCTCGAGGGCCTACCTGTTCCATGACCGCGCCTTGGAAAACAAGGAAGCTAAAGAGGAGATTGCAAACGAGGCGATAAAGCTCGTAAGTGACCATATGTGTATATTCCTTGATGCCAGCTCCACAGCCTACACTCTCGGCATGAAGCTTTCAGGCTTTACAGAGCTGACCGTCATCACCAATGGCATCAATCTGGCTTTAGAGCTAAAGGATATCCCGGGTGTCACAGTCATCCTGACAGGCGGTATCGTAACCAGTGCATCCGCTTCCATAGAAGGACTGCTTGGCGCTGATTTACTCAAAAAGATACACACCGATATCGCGTTCGTGTCAGCAAGAGGCTTCTCTGTAGAAGACGGACTGACTGATTTCAGTATATACGAGGCTGATTTAAAGCACATGTGTATCAAGGCCTCCGCTAAAACTGTGGCTCTTGTAGACCACACCAAGTTTGATACCACATCCATATCTAGCTATGCATCGCTTGATGACATCAATATGGTAATCACCGACTCCGGTATCTCACCTGAGACAGCAGATATATATGAGAAGGCCGGCACTGATATTGTTATATCCGGAATATAAATGAGACAATATAGCCATATAAAAGTAAAAGTATAAGTACAAATATAACTATAACTATAAATATAAGTACAAATATAACTATAACTGTATATATAGATCCATTAAAAATGACACGCAACGTTTTACGCTGCGTGTCATTTTATAGTTGTCTTATACGCTTAAAGCATCAGACTATCTTATATGCATTTCTACCCTTTTCCTTCACATCATTGAGCACTTCATCCACCGTCTTGAACAGCTTTGAAAACTCATCCGGCACCTTTACATCCGGGGCGGTAACATATGCCTGTGATACAGTCAGATACTCATCCACCTTAGAGCTCTCATGAAGTATCTGTTTTTTGGCAAGCTCAAGTCTTATATGCTCGGCTATATTTTTAATGATATCCTCATCCGTTTCCTGCAGGATTATGTAGAATTCATCACCATAGAAATGATACCCCATTCCCTTATCTTTGATGCTCTCATTTATTATGGATGACAATTCTTTTAGCACTGCATCACCGGTGACTCTGCCACTGTTTCTGTTAAATGACTTGAAGAAATCTATATCCACTACTCCAAACGTGATTCCTGCACCATCTGAATCCTGATTTTTGCTCACAAGCTTTTCAAAATCGTTTCGCATCTTGAACTTATTGCCCATGCCTGTAAGCATATCTGTGTAGTTGAGTCTGACTGCCTTACGGCGCTCATACTCAGTCTCCTGAAGCTGAAGCTTAAGGTCGATTGTATCACCAAGACGCTTTATCTGCTCCTTCACCTGCATAGAGTGGAGATTTGCGTAATATACGCACAGCTTGTTGTACGCCTCTGTATCACCAATGGCGCTCTCATATTTCATCCACATCTTGACACAGGTCTTCTGGAAAAACAGATTTTCTGTTTCAATAGCAAAGCGTTCATACTCCACAATAACCTTTTTCCATGCATCGAACTCCCCCATATTCATAAATAGATTGCAAAGGCTTAGTATCTCAAGCACATAATTGGCAGAATTGATATTGTTTATCGCACCCTCAACCAGCTCTTCCACATGATCTCTGACCTCATCCTCATTTCCCATCTTCCATAGCATATGTGCCTGTGACATATCTATCAGAAATCTGTTTTTATCACTGCCAGCTATCTCATTAAAGAGTATCGCGTCAGAAAGATGCTTTTCTGCCTTTTCAAACTCATTAATTCCCGTGTATGATATGCACAGATTCAGATGAAGCATGAGAAGTTCCTGATAATAGCTATCCCTCTCTCCATGCAGCGGTGGCTTGCACAGCTCCAGTGCTTCGTTGAAATATCTGATAGCCTTTTCATACAATCCAAGCTCCATATAGAGTGAGCCTATATTATTGTTTACAAGCATGATTATCTCTGTTGAGCCCTGCTCCACAGCTACATCCATAGCCTCTAGGTAGCAGTCAATCGACATGCTTAAATCTCCAATAGATGCATATATGACTCCCATAAAATTGACAGTCTTTGCCATCTGTTCATATGCGCCACAGCTCTTATAAAGACCGGCTGTCTCCTGTGCCTTATTCTCTGCCAAAAAAAGCTTATTCTCGCCAAATAAGGCTGCTGCCTCATCCATACATCTGTCTGCCTTTTGCAATATACCCATAAAAACCCTCCTATAGATGACAATACAATCTATTTCTCAGCAAGATACTGCTTATATCCAACCTGTTTCAGTTTCGCATCCTTTGCTACAACCTGAGCCTTCATATCTGCTGTATACTTTTTGATTTTCTCAAGGATTGCATCATCACCTGCTGCGAGTATCTTTGCTGCAAGGATTGCTGCATTTTTCGCACCGTCAATTGCAACTGTGGCAACAGGCACTCCAGGTGGCATCTGCATGATTGAGAACACTGCATCCATTCCATCCAGATTCTTTCCTGAAAGCGGTACTCCGATAACAGGAAGTGCAAAAAGCGCTGCACACATTCCCGGAAGTGCTGCTGCCATTCCCGCTCCTGCTATTATTACCTTTACATCTCTATTCTCAGCGCCTCTTGTCCACTCAATAAGCTCATCCGGCTCACGGTGTGCCGAGATGATGGTGAGCTCATACTCTATGCCGAGCTCTTCAAGCATATCTGCCGCCTTACTCATCACCTTTAAATCTGAGTCGCTGCCCATAACTATTCCAACCTTTGCCATTTTATCCTCCTTATATGTCTAACAATTATTTACTTTCTGCATCAAGCGTATCGAGCGGTTTGTTCAACTCTTCTACGCCCTCAAGCACAAATCTGCCATCTCTTATTATATCACATGTTGAGCCATCGTGTCGAATAACTGTGATGGCTCCAAGCTCATCGTATGGTATTGTGATATCCGTGTGGCAGTTGAAATATGCCTTTGATATATCCTCTTTTCTGCGGATTGAAACTGAATTATCCCTGGCAATGATTGCTTTTCCGTCAGGGTTGTATGTCATATTGTCCTCATCGTATGTGTAGCAGGTATCACCCACCGCAAAGTGCGGTCCTGTCTTCTCTGCTATGAGAATAGGCATCTTTGCTGCGATATCGTATACTCTCGCCATACGGTAGGCTGTCGTATTGGTGCCTATGGCAAACTCACCCATAGGCAGTGTGTCGTGATGGAAAAGTACATTGTCAGATATATACTTTTTGTTTTCTTCCTCATCCTCAAAATTGGTACATGTATATTTATCAATCATGCCATCCTTAAAGTCGATTTCCAGATTAAGGAAATTAAGCTCATTGAGATATACCTGACTGACATGCAGCTTGCCGTTTGTACCCTCTAGCACCGGTGAAGTAAACACCTCTCCGACAGGGATATTTACATCAGCCACACAGTTTTCAAAAGCCGTCTCCTTTGAAGGCTCCTTAAGCTCATGAATCTTGACAAACAAATCTGTCCTGTTGCCGTTTGTTCCGACGATATGCACCCTGTCTGCTGTATCGAGCACATCTATGATTTTCTGCTGCATATCTCTGTAGAGTGCATAATCAAGAGTATTAATCTTTACAGTCTCCGTAAAAATTTCCTTATAATCAGGTCCGATTGCAGCACACGGATAGGCAATAATCGTAAAGCTTCTGTCCTCGCTGTGAATATAGCTGTTCATATACTGTGAGCGCACGCTTGTCATATGGACTGCAAGCTTCTGCTGCTCATCATTAAAGTGCGCAGCCTCCTTCTTTGAAACCGGAGCAAACGGCTCCTCTCCAAATATCTCTATAACAGCCGGTCCACCACATTTACATGCTACATCCTTCATTCTCTCAAGTGCATTGTGCATGCACTCAAGACGATACTCCACATATGCCTTGTCAAGCCACAGTGCCATATCCTCCTTGTGGTCATAGTCAAACTGCTTATTGACCGATGTGGAAAATGGTCTCATGGCAGGCTTCATACCCATTTTCTCAAAATTCTTTAACGCTGCTCTTATCATACGCTCAAAGCCAAGCGGATAAAGCACCTGAACCACCGACTTCTTTGAGATATCCTTGTTGCAGGTAATAAAGCCAATGCGGTATCCTTCTGTATAGGTATCTGCCATGGCCTGTATCTCCTCATCTGAAAATGAAGCCAGATGCGCTCTGCCGGCGCGCTCATTCTCTCCGACATACAGTCCGTAGGAATACAGATAATCATCATTTGACAAATCTGCCTCATTTACAAGCTCTGTATAGTAATCATAAGCCGGGTCAAGGAGTGCTCTATTGTCATCCTCTGCAAATATCTCCTCATAATCATGCATGAACGAATATATACAGCCCCTTATCTCATCAGGACTCAGCTCATCGGCATTCTCAAAATAATTGTATAGCTCTACAATAAGCTCTGCATAAATGCAGAGATATTTTATATCTCCCTGAAAGATATGCGTGATGCTTCCGGCAATTTTTGCATATACAGCCGATAAAAGCTGACCATACTCATCTCCGAGCACCTTTACGGCATATGCCGGGTTGGCATAGCTTTTCTCGTAATTTTCTTTATCAAACTGTGAATAGAATAAATCGTTAAATTCCTTATCTGCGCTATGGTTTTTAATAGTGTTGATGCACTTTGCCACACTTGTGAAATAATCTGCAAAAGCCGGCTCTATCGCAGGCTCTCTGATGATCTGTTCTATCCGCTCCTCCACAAGCTCTAATCGCTCTGCGTAAAGCTCATTGGAGAGTTCATAAATCTCTTTATAACTCATATATCCCTATAATCTTTCTATTTTTAATTCAAATATTCATGACAGTTTTATCGCACTATTGATATAATGCACGTAACTGTTCAGTACCTTCACAGTTGCGAGCCGCAAGCACATTAGAATCAGCTGCGCTGATGGGCGCTTGCTCCTACATAATATACGTTTTCTTACGAAATATGCGGTACCGCATATTTCTGTACTGAATAGTTACAAATGCGCTAAATAATAAAGCCGGCAGCATACGTCCCACCCCAGCTGAGCACCGCTATAAGTGCAAAAAACACTGCCAATCGTGGAAATGTCATGAATGATTCCTCATCAAAGAGGCTTCTGATGGCAAACCCGAAATCTGCCAGAGATATGCCAAGCATCAGTATACCGGCACTGCCATAGTACATAGACAGATTGCCATCTCCTCTGAATGCCGCATTCAAAAAAACTATATATACAATCTCTATGAGGATAGCCACAACAAGTGCAGCTATCCCCCTCTTAGATTGCTTCTTTTCCGTAAACTTATACCTGTTACGTTTTCTTCTGCCAAGCAATTTATATTCTCCTATTTGCAGCCGTACTGCTTATAGTACTCATCTATAGCTGCTTTGATTGTGTCATCAATGACTACTCTGCCATCATGCTCTCTGTTGTAGAGATACTCTGTGACCTCTTCCATTGTAACGATAGCCCTGCCCTCAAAGCCGTACTTCTCATGGATTTCGTCAAGCGCGCTAACCTTGCCGCCCTGTCCGACTTCCATTCTGTTGAGGCTCACCATAAGGCCTACGATTGTAACATCTGCAGCTCCTCTTACCTTTGGAACTGTCTCCTCCATTGATTTGCCAGATGTGGTGACATCCTCTATCATGACTACTCTGTCGCCATCCTTAAGCTTGCTTCCAAGGAAGCCTCCCTTGTCTGCACCGTGATCCTTTGCCTCTTTTCTGTCTGAGCAGTAGCGCACCTCTTTGCCATAGAGCTCATGGTATGCGATAGCTGTTACCACTGCAAGCGGAATTCCCTTGTATGCAGGTCCGAATAATACATCAAAGTCATCACCGTAGTTTGCATGGATAGCCTTTGCGTAGTACTCTCCGAGTCTCTTAAGCTGTGAGCCTGTCACATATGCTCCCGCGTTCATGAAAAATGGTGATTTACGACCGCTCTTTAATGTGAAATCACCAAATTTCAGCACGTCACTCTCCACCATAAAATCTATAAATTCGCTCTTGTAGCTTTCCATTGTATGTTAATCCTCCTGTATGTTTTCTATAAATTATCTTTGTCAATTTTACCACATTGGGGCGTGCTTTTCAATGTGGAAATTAGTGGGGGGATTATTGAACATTTGTTTTGTATATGATATAATTGTCCATGTAATTGAACAGAAAGTTGGATGTGATTTTCCGATTGTTAGATGCCCTCTAGTTTTACATAAGGAGGGTGATGCCCTATGAGTTTAGATAATGTATTAACACTTCTACTCGTCATATTTGCGGCTCTGTCATACATAGACAATCATAATAATAATAAAAAGAAATAGCATCCCACACCGTCCAAAGTTTAGGATGCTATTCTTATAACATTTAACACTGAGGGCAAATCGGAGTCATATCCGATTCACTTTCTAAGTAGATTATACATGAGGGTACTTGAGAAATCAAGTACCCTTTTTATTAGATATACTCACTTGTGTTTACAATCACGCCGTCATATACTGACTGCTTTTTGATAAACTCCGCAGCCTTGTCCACATCTCTGCCGTTTTTGTTCCAGTCCTTTGTGAACTCAACTTTGTCGGCTGCAAGCTCCTTCTCCTGCTTTTGACTGATGAGCAGAAGTACGAGTATTCCGGCATGGCTTAGATGCTTGACTACATTTACGAAGTCTTCACCCTCCTTTGGTGCGTAGAGATAAGTATGGCGTCCGTCTATATTTAAGGCTTTCTCGACATCCTCCACAAAGCCGCGGTTTACACCATCCACTCCGTCTACGAATACGGCGGTGATTGCCTTCTGGCCCTTGATTGCAGCTCTTACGTTTCTGTCTACTCTGCCCTCATAGAGGCCGCTTTCCTCTGTGTGTACCTCTTCAACCACACCACAGGCAGATGTCATATCGGTCACACGGTCGATTAATATGAACTCACCGAGTGTCTTGTGATTTTTGAACTTATCGCAGACTATCTTGTCCGAGAATGCAATCTTTACAACTGCTATCTCGTTCTTTTTGAGCTTGTCGGCAGGCTTTTCCTCACCTGTGTTTACGTCGATGGTATGCTCTATCTCTGTTACGATGCCCGGTATTGACTTGGTACCTAGCTTAAAGAAGAAATTCTTTCCCTTGAAGAGCTCATCGTCATCCATCCAGAGTATTGTAGCTGTGATAGATGAAGCAACCTTTGCTCCTGAACCGATTGTGAGCACGCAGCCTCTTGATACGTCCACCTCTCTGTCAAGCTGGATTGTAACTGGCTGTCCTGTAAATGCGCTATCGCTTAGCTTATCCCCCACATGGATGCTCTTTACATGGGCTGTCTCGTTGCTTGGCAGTGTGGTGATTTCATCGCCCACTTTTACCTCTCCGGCCTCTATCTGGCCCTGGAAGCCACGGAATGTGTGGTCAGGACGGCAGACTCTCTGTACAGGCATGTAAAAGCCCTCTTCCTCGTTCTCATCCTTTATGTCAACATCCTCAAGGTATGATAAAAGAGCAGGTCCCTTGTACCATGGGATATTCTCAGACTTTGTTGTGACATTGTCACCCTCTGTTGCAGAAACAGGAATGATTACTACATTTTTGAGTTCAAGCTCCTTTGTAAGCTCAACAATCTGCTTTGTGATTTCATCGAAACGCTTCTCGTCGTAGCCTACAAGATCCATCTTGTTTACAGCAAATACAAAGTAGTTGATTCCCATGAGCGCGCAGATTCTTGCATGTCTTCTTGTCTGAACCAATACGCCCTGCTTTGCATCTATTAAAATTACCGCAAGGTCTGCAAAGGATGCACCTACAGCCATGTTTCTTGTGTACTCCTCATGGCCCGGTGTATCTGCCACGATAAAGCTTCTCTTATCTGTTGTGAAGTAACGATAAGCCACATCAATTGTGATTCCCTGCTCTCTCTCTGCCATCAGTCCGTCGAGGAGGAGTGAATAGTCGATGGCGCCGCCACGGCTTCCGACCTTACTGTCAAGCTCCAATGCCTTTTCCTGATCTGCATAGAGCAGCTTTGAATCGTATAATATATGTCCGATCAGAGTTGATTTTCCGTCGTCCACGCTTCCGCATGTAATAAATTTAAGTAATCCGCTCATTTTAGAAATATCCCTCCCTCTTTCTTCTTTCCATGCTGCCTGCCGCCTCGTTGTCTATGACACGGGTGGTTCTCTCTGAGGAAACAGCACTGAGTGTCTCATCAATAATCTCATCAAGTGTATCCGCTGTCGACTCCACACCACCTGTCAGTGGATAGCAGCCGAGTGTTCTGAAACGTACACTCTTCATCTGGATTTTCTCACCCGGACGAAGCTTCATCCTGTCGTCATCTACCATGATGATGTTGCCGTCTCTGTATACAACAGGCCTTTCCTTTGCAAAGTAAAGTGAAGGAATCTCGATATTCTCTCTCTTTATATACTGCCAGATATCCTTCTCTGTCCAGTTTGACAGTGGGAAAACACGTACCTCCTGGCCCTTTTTGATTCTGGAGTTGTAGAGCTTCCACATCTCCGGGCGCTGGTTCTTTGGATCCCATGCGTGGTTTTCATTTCTGAAGGAGAAGATTCGCTCCTTGGCTCTTGATTTCTCCTCGTCTCTTCGGCCGCCGCCAAATGCTGCCGTAAAGCCGTATTTGTCAAGCGCCTGCTTGAGCGCCTGTGTCTTCATGATATCTGTGTATGCTGAGCCATGGTCAAATGGATTGATGCCCTGCTTTACGCCATCCTGATTTATATATTCAAGCATCTCGATGCCCTTTTCCTTAGCAATGCGATCTCTGAATTCTATCATCTCATGGAATTTCCAGGTTGTATTTACATGTAAAAACGGAAATGGCGGCTTCTCCGGATAAAATGCCTTCATTGCAAGATGAAGCATTACCGAGCTGTCCTTTCCAATTGAGTACAACATAACCGGCTTCTCGCACTCTGCGGCTACTTCACGTATTATGTATATTGCCTCTGCTTCGAGTTCGTCAAGATGTGATAATTCACCCATGTCTGTTACCATCCTTTTCTTTAATATTTATTGGATTCCTTCTTGTTGATAAGAATCTCTTCCTTGCTTCCGTCACGCTTTTTGATATCCCAGGTCAGCGTGTCCGGCGTGCTTTTTACTGTCATGAGACTTCCCATGCCTCCTATGTCTGCTCCAAGATAAAGAGCAATAGCGCCAAAATGACATTCCTTTATGCATGAGGCACAGCCCCAGCAGTCCTTAGGATATTTGATAAAGGCTTTTTTCTCTGAATCCTGATATATCAGGCTTCCGGGGCATACACTTGTACACATGCCACAGCCCTTACACTTTGCTTTATCAATCATTATGCTCATAACGCGCCTCCCTTCCGACAAGCTCTCTGTAAATCATGTGAAGCTGCCCATTTTCGTATCTGGAATTGACGTATTTCATCCAGTCATCACTCTTGTCGGGATAATCCAGATTCTCAGCAAAGCTGTGCCATCTGGTCTCCTTTCTTGCACCAAGATGTGCTATAACCGAAAGACATACCGTAAGCCTCTCCTTAAGCTCATATATGAACATAAGCTCATGCATATCCGATGCATATAAATCACCGGTCAGCTCTATCAGATGATTTATCTTTTCCTTTGCCAGCGCAAGCTGCTTGCCGTTGAACTGATAATGTGTGGAAATACCGCCTGCGTAGTTGTCCATGACCTTCTGCATGGCTTCCTCGATAGCCTCTGTTGTAAACATCTTGGACCTTTCAGTGAGGAAATGGTCGTACTCTGAAGCTTTTGCTTCAAGCGCCTTTTTCTCATCAAATGCCGATGTGTCAGGACTTCCGTCGGAGGTATCTGCATCTAGCTTTGAAACCATATCTATCGCAGCGATTTCGCCCTCTACCATAGCTCCTGTAACGTATTTCTGTGGACATCCTCCTGCCACATCTCCAGCAGCATAAAGTCCGTGGATTGTAGTCTCACGCTCGGTATTTACCCAGTAGCCGCTCGCTGTGTGCCCACCTACGATATACGGCTCAGTGCCCTCTATCTCCACATTCTGCTCACTTGGATTCTTACCTGCCTCCACCCACTTGAGTGTCTGGCTTGGTGCCATGTTGAGATATGCCTTTCTTAATGACTCATCCTGCTGTGGAGAGATGCCCTCTGTCCTTAAGTAGCAAGGCCCTCTTCCCTCGAGATTTTCCATTACCGTTCCGTATACACGCTCTGATGTGGTAAGGCCGTATTTTGTCTCGTAAACCTCTCCAAGAGAATTGACCTGCTTTGCCCCGACTCCCTGTGCAATGGTTCCTGTCGGTGCGATTGTGTCCTTGCATCTGAGTGCGATAAATCTCATCTCAAAGGTGGTCATCTCTGCTCCACTTCTTATGCCCATCGCATATCCGGCGCCTGTGTTGAAAGGTGGATACCACATCTTGTGCCTTGAAAAGCCGGGATTGTTTGGTCTGTATAAACCGGCCGCTCCGCCTGTAGCACAGAGCACCTTTTTAGCCCTGATTTCATAGGCTGTAGCATCCTCGATTGAAAATCCGTATGCACCCTTTATGGTGTTGTCCTCAACTATATAGTCCGTGATATTGATTCTGTTTATCACTGTACAGTCATTAAGCTTTGAAACAGCTTCTGCCAAAAGCGGCTTCATGTTCTCGCCGTTTATCTTGATATTTCGGTTTCCTCTTGCTACATACTCACCGTTTTCATCCTTTAATATGACAAGTCCAAGCTTTTCCATCTTGTCCGTCACACGGTTTAAGCCCTCGGACATAGTCATGAGTAAGTCTTCCCTTACTATGCCGTCAGCATCCTTTTTTGCGTAATCTACATAGTCCTCAGGCTTTCTGCCCTTTACTATGTATGCATTTATCGCATTGACACCTGCTGCAAGGCATCCGCTTCGCTTTATGTTCGCTTTCTCTGCAATTATAATCGAATAATCCGATTTCTCACGGATGGTGAGCGCTGCATAACAGCCCGCCGTGCCACCTCCTATTATGAGGATGTCCGTGTGTAGGATTTTTTTGTTTTCTATCTTCATTTATCTCCCTCTGCTTCCTCTTTCAATCACAAGCTTTAGACTATTCTTGTATCTAAATGTAGAATACATCCTGCTCCTGCATCTCGCTGTTTTCCATCAGGTATGTTTTCTCTTCGTCGAATATATACAGCCTGTAAATCAGCACATGTACTTTCTCGCCGACTGCTATCAGGTCCTTTTCAAGTGAGCGCTCGCCGACCACCTCGATGCCGTTTATGCTGACTGTGATATCCATCCTGTTTCCTCTGAATACCACATCTGTAACGATGCCCTCCTCTGCCGCTGACTGATAGCGGTCTAAGTTGCCACTCTTTGATATCTTGATAAACTCAGGTCTGATTACCGCCTTGTCGGCATTTTCTATCCTGTCAAAGCCCTTTAGCCTGTCATAGTTTTCAACGACTGTGGTGTGTCCTATAAACTGCGCCACAAAAGGTGTATCAGGCGACTTGTATATCTCAAGAGGTGTACCCATCTGCTCTATCGTGCCGTGGTTTGTGATAATGATTTCATCTGCCACCTCAACAGCCTCATCCTGGTCATGTGTGACGAAAATGCTTGTGATTCCAAGCTTTTCGACCAGCTCCTTCAGCCAGGTACGAAGCTCACCTCGCACCTTTGCATCTATCGCGGCAAATGGCTCATCCAGTAAGAGCACCTGTGGATTCGGCGCCAGCGCCCTTGCAAATGCTACTCTCTGACGTTGTCCTCCGGAAAGCTGATTCGGATATCTCTTTTCAAGCCCCGATAAGCCTGTCATCTCAAGAAGCTTGGTAACACGCTCCTTTATGAGCTTTTTCGGCATCTTCTGAAGCTCCAGCCCAAACGCCACATTGTCGTATATTGTCATGTATCTAAACAGCGCATAGTTCTGAAACACAAAGCCTATACCTCTCTTCGAGGCCGGAATATCATTCACTCGCTTTCCATCTATATATATGTCACCTGAATTTGGCGTCTCAAGCCCTGCTATCATACGAAGAAGTGTTGTCTTGCCACTGCCGGACGGACCAAGCAGCGCCACAAGCTTTCCCTTTTCCACTCCAAAGCTCACATTATCGGATGCCAGGAAGTCTCCGTATTTTTTGTATATATTTTTCATCTCAACGTACATATACGTTATCTCCTTCCTGCTTTTCCCTTGCAGCAGATTTTATTAGTGTAAATCATATTTTCCAAGTATATCTCAGTGTAATTTTTTAAATTTATGCTCAACTATATTTCTTGCAAAAAGAATGATTAATGCAATAATTAACAGTATCGACGATACAGCAAATGCCGATGTTATCGAGCTGTCTGTGCCTGACATATACAAGGCATCAATCTCAAGCGGCAGTGTAAATGTCTCGCCTCTTGTCTTCGAGAGCGCATTTACCGCACCGAACTCGCCGAGGGCTCTCGCCGTACAAAGTATGATTCCATAAATCAGGCTCCACTTCATCTGCGGAAGTGTTATTTTCCGAAATATCGTAAAGCCGGATGCTCCCATCAGCGCTGCGGCTTCTTCCTCATCCTTTCCCTCTGCATTGAGCACCGGTATAATTTCCCTTGACACATACGGAAACGTGACAAATATCGTGGCAAGCACAACTCCCGGTATTGCAAAGGTGATTCTCACATTCGTGCCGAATATCTCATTGAACCATCTGATAACCGGATAAAACCAACCAAGCCGTCCGAAGGTCATAAGATACGCAAGTCCTACGATGACCGGAGAAATAGAAAACGGTATATCAATAAGTGTTGCAAGCACCTGCTTTCCTTTAAACGAAAACCTGGTCAACAGCCACGCTGTCCATATTCCAAAGAATGTGTTGATAACTACCGCAAAAACTGTTGCTATCAAAGTCACCTTGAGTGCTGACAGCACGTAGCTTGTTGAGATAGCTTTCAGATAGAATCCAAGCCCCTCCTTTAAAGCACTTGCCATCACAGAAAAAAGCGGAACTACAAGCATGACAAATATGAAGAGCACCGTGACAGTGACGAGTATTATATTTGTGATCTTTTTTCTTCTTTCAAGCTTTACCTGTTCGGTCATCGCATTGTGCTCCTTTCCTGTTTGTGTGCATCGCATTTGATTTATATGCAGCCTTCTACAACAAATTAGTGCGCTGTGACTGTTTAACCTGCACTATGTTTACAAATAGCAGCAGTAAAAATGATATGACAAGCATCACAAGTGCTATGGCAGTTGCGCTAGCATAATCTATATAGCTAAGCTTCTGCATGATGACGTATGATACCACCTGCGTCCTGTGCCTTGCACTGTTGCCTGATATGTAGATGACGCTTCCGTACTCTCCTATGCCTCTGGCAAAGGCAAGACCAAAGCCTGTTAAGAGTGCCGGGCGAAGCTCCGGAAGTATTACCTTAAAAAATGTCTTAGAGGGTGTGGCGCCAAGCATATAAGCGGCCTCCTCATATGTATTATCCATCTTTTCAAGCACCGGCTGTACAGCTCTTATTACGAAGGGAATGCCTACAAAAACAAGTGCCACAACTATTCCTGCCTGTGTGTAAGCTACATCTATTCCAAGCTTGCCAAGGCCCTTACCAAAAAAGCCTGTGCCTGAGTACAGCTTTGAGAGCGTGATGCCCGCAACCGCTGTCGGCAGTGCAAACGGAAGCTCTATAAGTCCGTCAAGCAGCCATTTCCCGGGAAAATCGTACTTTACAAGCGTCCATGCCACGATGAGTCCAAATACCACATTTACGATTGCTGCGATAAATGATGAGGTGATGCTTGTGATAAAGGCATTCCTCACATTCTCCTTCATGATAAGTGCCACAAAATCGCCCGGCGATATCTTTAGCGAATACACAAGCACTGATGCTAACGGAATGAGAACGATGACTGAAAGCATCGTGACCACTATTCCAAGCGAAAGATGGTAGCCCGGTATGACTCTGGTCTTTATGTTCTTTGATTTAGTTTTCTCTTTTGCTGTTTTATCAGTTACCGTATATTTCATCGAACATTGCTCCATCATCGAAATATGTCTTGTAGGCTTCATCCCATCCGCCGTAATCCTCTATGCTCCAAAGCCTGATATTTAAATCAAACTTGTCGGAAAACCGGTTTAATATATCCTGATTGGTTGGTCTGTAGCCGCTTTCGCCAATCAGCTGCTGTGCCTCATCACTGTAGAGATACTGTAGGTATTCTTTGCTTACCTCTTGTGTTCCGTTGCTCTTTGCATTGTCATCCACAATAGCAACAGAGGGCTGTGCTAAGATGCTGACGGACGGATTCACTATCTCATACTTGCCCGGATATGAATCCATGGTCGTAAGTGCCTCGTTTTCCCACGCTATGAGCACATCTCCCTGACCGTTTTCCACAAATGTGGTTGTTGAGCCTCTCGCACCCGAATCCATAATTGTGACATTTTCATACAGCTTCTTCATAAACGATTTCTGTTTCTTCAGGCTGTCATAATTTGTCTTCGCATAGCTTAGCGCTGCAAGAAAATTCCAACAGGCTCCGCCACTACTCTTTGGATCAGGCGTAATCACATCCACATTCTTTTTCACCAGGTCATCCCAGTCATTTATATGCTTTGGATTGCCCTTTCTTACAAGTAAAACGATTGTTGATGTGTATGGTGCCGAGCTGTCAGAAAACTCATCAATCCAGCCCTTATCAATTAAGCCTGTATTCTGTATCAGGTCTATGTCATGCTCAAGTGCCAGTGTGACAACATCTGCATTACAGCCCTCCACAACCGAGCGCGCCTGTGCTCCCGAGCCGCCATGTGACTGAATCACATTTATCTTTTTGCCGTGCACGCTCTCATAGTAAGACTCGAATATTTTGTTGTATTTCTCGTAAAACTCTCGTGTCGGATCATACGACACATTGGTTATGGTGACTGTGCCGTCATCCTTCCTGCCTGAGCAGCCTGTCAGAAGAAGTGACAGAATCATCACTGTCGACAGCAGGGCTGCCGTATATTTATGTATGTTTCTCATGTATGTTTCTCATTTTTCATGTTACAGTTTCCGGCAAAGCAAGCTTATGCCGTCAGTTTATATGCCATTAGTTTACTGTAAAAAGCGGTGTGGACAGGTATCTTTCTCCTGTATCCGGAAGCAGCACCACGATATTCTTTCCCTTGTTCTCAGGTCTTTTCGCAAGCTCTGTTGCCGCATATATTGCTGCTCCTGAGGATATGCCAACGAGAAGTCCGTCGCTCTTTGCAACCTCTCTTGCCTTGTCAAAAGCGGCCTCATTCTCCACCGGAATCACCTCATCCACTATATCCATGCGCATGACCTTTGGAATAAAGCCTGCACCGATTCCCTGTATCTTGTGAGGCCCCGGTCTTCCGCCTGAGAGTACCGGTGAACTCTTTGGTTCAACCGCTACTATCCTTACATCCGGATTATGGTCTCTTAATCCAAGCCCGGTGCCTGTACAGGTGCCGCCTGTTCCGACAGATGATACAAAGATATCTACCTTTCCATCTGTATCCTCCCAGATTTCCTGAGCGGTTGTAGCTCTGTGGATATCCGGATTTGCCTGATTCTCAAACTGCTGTGGAATAAAGGCATTGCCATAATGCTCTTTAAGTCTCTGCGCCTCATCGATTGCACCCTTCATGCCCTCACGCCCCGGTGTGAGCTTTATCTCTGCGCCAAGCGCTGTGACGATTTTTCTTCTCTCAACGCTCATGGTATCAGGCATGATAAGTATCAGGTGAAGTCCCTTTGAGGCTGCCACAAATGCAAGTCCGATTCCAGTATTGCCACTTGTCGGCTCTATGATTATTGTGTCCTGATTTATCTTTCCATCCTTTATGCCCTGTTCTATCATAGCTGCCGCCACCCTGTCCTTTACACTTCCAAGTGGATTGAAATACTCCAGCTTTGCTATGATTTTTGCTTCAAGCCCAAGGGCTTTTTCATAATTGGTCAGCTCCAGAAGCGGAGTGTGACCTATCAGCTCAGTGAGCTGCTTTGCAATTTTTGCCATTGATATTACCTCTTTTTTGTTAATGTTTGTTTTGAGTATGTTATGAGTTTGTGCTTAGTTTGTATGGCTAGGATTTCCTACCATTCAAATATGATTTCTAAGTTATTGATATGTTACCACTAATTGATATTTTTGTAAATGTAATTAGGGTTATTAATATTTGTTAGCGAGCTATAAATTTTATTGATAACAGATAGATGACTGTGCAGTCGTCCATCCGGTATAGAATTTACCATAAAAAAAGAGTTCTATCATTCGCAGACACAAGGTCTGTGAAAAATAGAACTCTTTTTGGCCTTCCTTTAGCTACTTACGCTTGTTCATTTGCTTTATCGGTTCTCGTGATATACTTGATTCCGACAAAGGTTCCAATCAGGATAAGCACTCCTATGATAAAAGGTACTACAGGATTTCTGACAAAGCCTGCTATGATGTAGGTCAGGCACGATACGGCTGCCACAAGCACTGCGTACGGAAGCTGTGTGGACACATGGTTCATATGGTTGCACTGGGCTCCGGCAGATGCCATGATGGTGGTATCGGATATCGGTGAGCAGTGGTCTCCGCATACTGCACCTGCCATACACGCTGAGATTGAGATGATCATCATCGTATGGTTTGTGCCTGAGAAGATGTTTACTACTATCGGTATGAGTATGCCGAAGGTGCCCCATGAGGTTCCTGTTGCAAAAGCAAGGAAGGCTCCCACCAGGAATATGATTGCCGGGAACAGTCCAAGGAGCGGTCCCGATACACCTCCCACCAAGCCTGCGACGAATTCCTTGGCGCCAAGGCTTTCTGTCATGGTCTTTAGTGTCCATGCAAAGGTCAGTATAAGTATTGCAGGTACCATCGCCTTAAAGCCCTCAGGGATTGAATTACAGCAATCCGTAAAGCTTAGCACCCTTCTGATTGAGTAAAAGCATATGGTGATTATCAGTGCAAAGAAGCTTCCGAGCATAAGACCAATCGACGCATTGCTGCCTGCAAACGCATCGACAAAGCCTGTTCCGTCAAAAAAGCCTCCTGTGTATATCATTCCTATGATGCAGCATATTATGAGCACCAGTATAGGAAATACAAGGTCTATAACCTTTCCCTTGCCCTTTATCACATCCTGCTTTGACTCTGCATAAGGTCTGTCTCCTGTGGTAAATAAATCGCCCTTTTTGGCATTGGCTTCATGCTTTGCCATCGAACCGAAATCCACCTGCAAGATAACAATTGTCACCATGGCGACAATTGTAAAGAGCGCATAGTAATTGTATGGAATGGCCTTTATGAAAATAGAAAAGCCATCCTCTCCCTTTACAAAGCCTGTGACTGCGGCTGCCCACGATGATATAGGTGCGATGATGCACACAGGCGCTGCTGTGGCATCTATCAGATATGCAAGCTTTGCTCTGGAAACCTGATGCTTGTCGGTGACAGGGCGCATCACACTTCCCACTGTCAGACAGTTGAAGTAATCATCTATAAATATGAGCACTCCAAGCATTATAGCTGCAAGCTGGGCACCGATTCTTGTCTTTATGTGCTCACTCGCCCATTCTCCAAAGGCCGCCGAGCCGCCTGCCTTGTTCATCATGCTCACCATGACACCGAGCACGACTAAGAATATCAGTATTCCCACATTGTCCGGATCCGATAGCACTCCGACAAGTCCGTCCTCGAATATGTGAAGCACTGATCTCTCAGCCGAAAAACCAGGCTGAAATACATTTCCATAAAACAGTCCGCCGATCACTATTCCGACGAATAATGAGCTGTAGACCTCCTTTGTAATAAGTGCCAGAACTATAGCCACAACAGGTGGAACAAGCGCCCATACTGTGGCATACATAGAAGGCACGTAATCTGCTGCCAGAATCATTATTTTCTCCTCCGTCTATCCCTTATGCTCTATCTGTCAACCGCACCGACAAGCTCTGAAATATCCTTTACTCCATACCTGTCCATGTACTCTGCGATGCCATCCACTATCTGCTCTGTGGTCTTTGGATTCACAAAGTTTGCTGTGCCGACTGAAACAGCCGTAGCTCCGGCAAGTATCATCTCTATAGCATCGGCAGCATTTGTGATACCGCCCATTCCGATAATCGGAATATTGACTGCATGTGCTGTCTCGTAAACCATGCGCACTGCAACCGGATGAACCGCCGGACCGCTCATGCCGCCTGTCTTGTTTGCTAACACAAAGCTTCTTCTGTTTATATCAATCTTCATGCCTGTAATTGTATTGATGAGCGAAACCGCATCAGCTCCACCGGCCTCTGCCGCCCTTGCTATCTCTGCAATACTTGTGACATTTGGAGAAAGCTTCATGATAACAGGCTGCTTTGCATATTTTTTAATCTCGCTTGTGATTGTCTCAACACCCTTTGGATCTGTTCCGAAGGCAATTCCGCCCTCCTTAACATTAGGGCATGAGATATTTATTTCCATCATATCAATAGGCTCATCCGCAAGACGCTTTACCACATCAAGATACTCGTCAAGCGAATGACCGCAGACATTTACCACAATCCTTGTATCAAACTGCTTTAAAAAAGGAATATCCCTCTTGCAGAAAAGCTCGATGCCGGGATTTTGAAGTCCGACTGCATTGAGCATGCCGCCGTACACCTCTGCTACTCTCGGTGTAGGATTTCCCTCCCACGGCTTATTCGCAACACCCTTTGTAGTGACTGCACCAAGTCTGTTTAAATCAACAAACTCGCTGTACTCTGCACCGGAGCCGAATGTGCCGGATGCAACTGTAACAGGATTTTTCCACTCAACACCGGCCACATTTACTGACATATTACTCATTACAGCTCCACCTCCTTCGCATCAAAAACAGGTCCCTCTTTGCATATACGCTTGTTGTTTACATTGCTGTGGGCATCCTTGTCCTTTGTTTTGCATACGCACGCAAGGCATGCACCGATTCCACATGCCATGCGCTCCTCCATTGATATAAAGCAGTCCATATCATGCTCTGCAGCGTAAGCCTTGAGTGCACGAAGCATAGGCATAGGTCCACATGCATAAATCACGTCTGCCTCAAGAGCATTCTCCTTTATTGCATCAATGACATTGCCCTTTGTGCCGACACTGCCGTCCTCTGTAGCTGCAAAGGAAGCTGCCTGTTCCTTAAACTCATCGAGCAGGAAGGTATTCTCATCGCGATAGCCCATGACGATGTTCATATCGCATACTGCACCTGCCTGTGCCGGATTTTTTTCTTCACCTGATGTCTGCACAATGCCTGCATTTATATCCTTGGCAAGCTGCAGCATAGGCGGCACTCCGATTCCTCCGCCGATAAGAAATGCCTTCTTTCCCGGCTGTACTGTAAAGCCGTTTCCAAGAGGTCCTAAAATCCTTACCTTATCGCCCCTGACAAGCTTTGAAAATTCCTCTGTTCCCGTGCCTTCACCTGTCACACGGTACACGAGACGAATGGTGTCATCATCTCTGTTTATGCCGCAAAGGCTTATCGGACGCGGAAGCAGCTTACTCTTGTCGTTTGAGTAAACCGATACAAACTGTCCCGCCTTTGCTGCCTTTGCAATTTTGTCTGTCTTAAGTGTGAGGTCGTAGATACCATTTCCGAGTGAGCTCTGGTCAACTACAACTGCAATCTCCTCAAATTTCTCTGCCATTTTATCTCCCTGGTTTCGTTTGTTAATATATTTAAGCTTTCTGAATAACTTATTAACGATTTGCAAGTGCTCCTGAGATATCCTCAATCATATCCTCAACAGCCTTGCGTGAAGCATCTGCAAAATTCTCTGCTGTGATACCCATATCCTTGTACTTATCCTGCTTGTATGCGCAGATGATTCCACGTGATGAATTGACAATTGCACCAAGTCCGTCCTCATTGAAGAAATGAACAAGGTCTGCGCCCTTGCCTCCCTGTGCGCCGTAGCCCGGTACGAGAATGAAGCTCTTTGGCATTACCTTACGAAGAATCTTACCCTGCTCAGGGTATGTTGCACCGACAACCGCACCTACATAGCTGTATGAATCACCCATGCAGTCAGCTCCCCACTCTGCAACCTTCTCGCCTACCCACTCATATAATGGGCGTCCGTCAATCATACGGTCCTGGAACTCTCCACTTGATGGATTAGATGTCTTTACAAGAATGAAGATACCCTTCTTCTCCTCCTTGCATACATCTACGAATGGCTTGATACCGTCTGTTCCAAGGTATGGATTCACAGTGGCAAAATCCTCATCAAAGGTAGAATAGCTCTTGCTGCCGATCTGTACCTTTCCGAGATGTCCTGTGGCGTATGCAGCCGATGTTGAGCCGATATCTCCACGCTTTACATCTCCGATAACCACGAGATCCTTCTCGTGACAGTAATCCACTGTCTTCTGGAATGCCTTAAGGCCCTCCACTCCAAACTGCTCATACATGGCAATCTGTGGCTTTACCGCAGGAATCAGGTCATATGTGGCATCCACAATAGCCTTGTTGTACTGCCAGATAGCCTCCGCTGCACCGGCCGGTGTCTCTCCAAGCTCATCAAATGCCTTCTTTGTGATGTGCTCAGGCACATATGAAAGCATCGGGTCCAGACCTACTACGATAGGTGCGTTTGTTTTCTTGATTTTGTCTACTAATTTGTTGATCATTCTTTCGTCCTCTTTATGCGTATTTTATTATACAGACAGATATTGTGATTATTAAATATCTGCATACAGTTATAAATATTTTATAGCATAAACTAAATTCTTGCAACCTAAAATATAATAGCAGGGAGTATAGCATTAATTGCTGCTATACTCCCTGCTGATTTCATCTTTACACTCCCACAACCTCATCAATCATCCTAAGCTCTTCCTCAGAGAAGCCAGTGCCCTCCATAACCTTTAAGTTTTCAAGAATCTGCTGTGGCTTTGAGGCGCCGACAAGCACACTTGTCACGTCATCATCCTTTACCACCCACTTGAGTGCCATCTGTGCAAGTGTCTCACCACGCTTTGTGGCTATATCGTTTAGCTTCTTAATCTGCTCGATGTGTGGAGCGAGCTTTTCCTGATTTAAAAAGCGTCCGTCTGTCTTTATACGGCTATCCTCCGGAATGCCGTTCAGGTAACGGTCCGTGAGCATGCCCTGTGCGAGCGGACTGAATGAGATGATGCCCTTTTGGCACTCTCTTGCAGCCTGCTTCAAGCCGTTTTGCTCTATTGTACGGTTGAAGATATTGTATGAATTCTGATTGATGATAAACGGACATTTCAAATCCGTAAGAATCTCGCAGGCTCTCTTCATGGTCTCGCCATCATAATTTGACAGTCCGACATAGAGTGCTTTTCCGCTTCTTACTATCTGGTCGAGTGCTCCCATTGTCTCCTCAAGCGGTGTCTCAGGATCCATTCTGTGATGATAGAAGATATCCACGTAGTCGAGTCCCATTCTCTTAAGACTCTGATCAAGGCTTGCAATCAGATACTTGCGGCTGCCCCAGTTGCCGTATGGTCCCTTCCACATATCATAGCCTGCCTTTGAGCTGATAATGAGCTCATCGCGGTATGCCGACAGATGCTCCTTAAGGATAAGCCCGAAGTGCTTCTCTGCGCTGCCGTATTCAGGGCCATAGTTGTTTGCCAGGTCAAAGTGGGTGATACCGTGGTCAAAGGCTGTGAAGCACATCTGCTTCATGTTGTCATACGATGAAAAATCCCCGAAATTGTGCCATAAGCCAAGCGATACAACAGGAAGCTTCAGTCCGCTCCTGCCGCATCTGTTATATCTCATTGTGTCATATCTCTTTTCGTCTGCTGTGTACATATTTACCTTCCTCATAAATACATGATATTTAAACTGTTTTACCTGATAAATTATTATACTACAGCAGACTTGATTTTCCTATTGTTTACTAACGAAACTTTTCTATATTCCTAAGGTTGTAACTTTTCAGGAATTAGATAAAATCCTCCGTCAACTTTCCGTGCTTCTCATAATTTGTCACACGTGCTATCTTGTTTTCATCATCCACAAACACCACCTTTGGATGATGCTCCTTTGCTTCCTCCGGTGTCATCTGTGCATAGCACATAAGTATCACATGGTCACCGACTTCAACCTGTCTGGCTGCTGCGCCGTTTAAGCATATCATGCCTGAGCCCGGCTCTCCTGCGATGGTGTAGGTTTCGAATCTGTTTCCGTTTTCCACATCAACAATCTGAACCATCTCATACTCTAGGATGCCTGCTGCCTCAAGCAGCTTTGTATCTACAGTGATGCTTCCCACGTAGTTTAAGTCAGCCTGCTTGACCACTGCTCTGTGTATTTTGCCTTTAAGCATTGTATAATTCATTTTTTGTACCTCTTTTCAATAATCGTTTCTGTCCGGTTACGCGATAAAATTATCAATCAGCCTTGTCTTTCCGATATATACAGCGATTGCCACGAGTGTTGTTCCCTTGATCTCGTCAACCGGTGTGATTGTGTCAAAATCAACCACATCTACATAATCAATTTTTGCAAGCGGCTCCTTGTTTATCTCTGCTGTGATTGCATCCTTTATCGATTGTGCACTCTTCTCACCATCCTCTACGAGCTGCTTTCCGATTTTTAAGCTTCTGCTAAGTACAAGCGCTGCCTGTCTTTCATCTGCGCTCAGATATGTGTTTCTTGAGCTCTTTGCCAGTCCATCCGCCTCACGGATGATTGGGCAGCCGATGATTTCGGTGTCAACATTTAAATCCTTTACCATACGCTTTATGACTGCAAGCTGCTGTGCATCCTTTTGTCCAAAGTATGCGCGGTCAGGTGTCACAATGTGAAACAGCTTCAGGACAACTGTCTGTACACCTCTGAAATGAATAGGTCTTGTTTTTCCACAAAGCTCAGTTGTGAGACCATTCATATCCACGTACGAGCAGAAGCCGTCTGCATACATCTCCTCAGGCTGTGGATGGAAAATAATGTCAACCCCCGCATCCTCACAAAGCTTTGCATCCCTGTTTAAATCACGTGGATAGCTGTCTAAATCCTCTGTAGGGCCAAACTGCATTGGATTTACAAAAATGCTCACTACAACCTTGTCATTTTCGCGTCTTGCCGCATCAATTAAGCTCTTGTGTCCCTCGTGGAGATATCCCATTGTAGGTACAAAGCCAACGCTTTTTCCCTCTCTCTTCCATGCCTTTACTGCTTCTCTTACCTGTTCGATTTGTCCGTATATTAACATTTTATGTCTCCTTATTCTTTTATGCTTTGTAACTATTCTTCTATACTAATACAGTTTATCTATTATTGTCTCATCCATCTTAAAGGTATGCTCCTCACCCGGGAAGCTTCCCTCCTCAACAGCCTTTTTGTAGGCTGTGAATGCTTCATTCATCTCTTTTCCGACCTGTGCGAACTGCTTTACAAATTTTGGCTTCATGTTTGCATACATGGCAAGCATATCCTGATATACGAGCACCTGACCGTCGCAGTCTGCTCCCGCTCCGATACCGATTGTAGGTATGCTTATGCTCTCTGTGATTTTTTTGGCAAGTGCCTTTGGCACGCACTCGAGCACTACTGCAAATGCTCCTGCCGCCTCAACTGCACGGGCATCGTCAAGAAGCTTCTGTGCTGCCTCTTCACCCTTTCCCTGCACCTTGAAGCCACCAAATGCATTTACTGACTGTGGTGTAAGCCCTAAATGTGCACATACCGGAATTGATGCATCCACGATAGCCTTTATCTGTGGACATAGCTCCTTACCACCCTCGAGCTTGACTGCCTGCGCATGGCCCTCCTTCACGAGTCGCCCTGCATTGACCACGGCATCATATACTGATGTCTGATATGACATAAAAGGCATATCTGTGATGAGCAGTGTATCCTTTATTCCTCTTGAAACCGCTGCACTGTGATGAATCATATCCTCCATAGTGACCGAAAGTGTATCCTCATAGCCAAGCACCACCATACCGAGAGAATCTCCCACTAAAATCGCATTGATTCCGGCCTCATCTATGAGCTTTGCTGTAGAATAATCATATGCTGTGAGCATCGTGAGCTTCTCGCCCTTTTCCTTTGCCTGTTTAAAAGTTACTGCTGTATTTTTCATTGTCCAATCCCTCTGTCTTTCTGCAACAATCCTTTTTTGTAACTATTTACGGTATTGTCAGCCTCTTAGCAATTCCATCATCTGAGTGTATTCCTTATCAGGATTCTTTTTTTCAGCAATATTTACCAGTTTTGTGCCAAGCATTTTGTACAAACTGACATCATCGCTATCGTCATTTTGCATACATGCAATATGCTTTTTCACTGTTTCAATATCGTTTCTCTCGATTGGTCCGGTCAGTGCGCCGTCACAGCCTGCTTCAAGTACATTTTCGATATTGCGCATCACAAGCTGACCTGTGGCTCTTACCGCCTCAGCCCTTGTAAAGCCACAGTCCTCCAAAAGAGTGTAACCCATGTCAAGAACAGCAATCACCTGATTGCTTAAAATGCTCGCCGCTGCATGGTATTTTGCCTTTTTAGCACCATCGATGCGACATACCTCATTTCCAATAGAACAAAACAGCCCGGATATTGCTTCAACCGCAGCATCCTGCCCTTCTACTGTGAAAAATGCTTTATTTAATTGCTCATATGATGAAAATCTGTTACTGAACGGTAACATTGGATGAATTGAACAGCATGATACACTCATGCTCTCCCTTCCGGAAAATGAATCGGATGATAATGCGCCACTGCAATGACATATAATCTGATTCCTTAGAGACAGCTCTTTTAATTGTTCCCAAACCGGTATAATAAATGAATCCGGTGTGGTGATAAATATAATCTGTGATTGATCCGCCAGTTGCTTTAGCGAATCAAAGCTCTCTGTCCTTGTAAACTCCGCAGCCTCCTTAGTTGCCGCAGAATCCACGTCATAATAGCCTGCAAGCTCTATGTCCTTTGTTCTTAGATATTTACCTATAGAACAGCCAACTCTGCCTGCGCCGATTATGCCTATTTTCATGCTACCACCTTCTTTCCAAGCCGGTCAGACCATTCCATATATCGCAGCCGATATAATCTCCGCCATATGCCGTATGGCAGCGGTCGATTTATCCTGCGCGCGCCTGTCACTTTGCTGTCTGCTTCATATTCTGATGCAGCAATGTGCTTTTAGGTTCCTTGTGTCTGCCGGATATGCTCTGTCATAAGGTGACAACACATCCTCCATGATACAGTTTCCTTCGAATACCGTTCGAAGAAAACTATACCACATTGACTATTATTTAACAATCCCTATTTTATTTTGCCTCAGTCATCTTGATATACTCATACTGTGGCTTGAAATCCTCTCTGTCACAGAGTTCATAGTAATGCATAAAGATTCTCTCCATGACATTTGGAATCTGATTTTCCTGTGGTTCAAATAGTATGATAAGATACTGCATTGAGCTGTAGCGCGTGCAAACATCCACCTTTCTGATCTTGCTACGGATGGACTGCTCCATGCAGTCAAGTGCCTTCTCAATTTCCTCGATATCTGCAAGCTGCTCCGGCAGAGTGTTCATAGTCACCATGACCAGATAGCAGTTGTGCTTGTGCCTGTCACCTATATTGTTCATGAACTCATAGATTCTTGCAAACTCTCTGTAGTTTAAATCCAGCGCACCTGTATAGCTGCCACTCTCCTTTAAAAGCTTTGCCACGTTTCGTAAATCCACACTCAGATTTGTATTCTCCTTATTGTCAGCTAAGAGCTGCTCATAGAATAAATATGAACCCTTACAGTTCTGCTTCACATAGTAGAGCGCCTTATCTGCCTTTGTGTAGTCACTTTCAAACATGGCTCCCTTTGTCGTCATGCACAGTCCTGCTGAAAGAGCGGCCTCCTTTATCTCACAGTCTGCTTCCCTGGCGCTCTTGAAGCCCTCAAATATGCGCTTTATAACACTCTCCACGCTTGCCCTGTCAGAATATGGCATAAAGATGAGGAACTCATCACCTCCAAGTCTGCAGGCTGCAAAGGTCTCATTCTCAGTCTCTTTAGCAAGGAGATTACCTATAAGCTTAAGTGCCCTGTCACCCGCCTTGTGACCATGCACATCATTGACTTTTTTGAGATTATCCATATCTATGAAGGCAAGACAGCCATCATTATCCTGCATCAGGGCTGCTATTACCTGCTGTCCACGACTTCGCATGTAAAGTCCTGTCAGATAATCAACACTATCGGCTTTTTCCTGACTTCTCATAGTCTTCATGACCTCAGATATGAATTTGTCTGCCACTGACTCGATAACCGCATTATCACGGTAGCCCTGAGCTGCAGGATTATCCTCATCAATCACAACCATGCCATTGTCAAGCATATCAACAAACATACGCGAAATCTGCGGATCAAACTGAGTGCTGCAGTTATCCAAAAGCTCCCTTCGGATTTCTTCATCGGGCAGAGCATTCCTGTAAATCCTGCGCGACCTCATGGCATCATAGCTGTCCGCCACACACACTATACGGGCAGAAAGCGGTATCTCCTCTCCCACCAGTCCGTCAGGATAGCCCTTTCCATCGTAGCGCTCATGATGATTCCTTGCAATATCCACCAGATGGTCTAACAGGGTAATATCCTTTAAGATATCTGCGCCCATCACAGTATGGCTCTTTATGGCGGCAAACTCTTCATCAGTCAGCCTGGTCGGCTTATTTAATATAGTATCAGGCACGCCAATCTTTCCGATATCATGCAGATATGCAGCATTTCTAAGATTTTCCACCTCATTCTCACTCCAGCCAAGCTGCTTTGCTATGAGAGCAGAGTACTCTGCGACTCTGTATGAGTGACCTCTCATATAATCGTCCTTTGCCTCAATTGTAGCAGCAAGTGTCTTCATCATCTGAAGGGAAACTCTCTCTGTCTGATTTCTAAGCCTGTCACTCTCTTCCTTCTGGCGCTTGTATTCTATCTCGCTGATTCTTTTTATTGTGACTATGATATTGACAAACAAAATCACAATAAGGCCTATTCCGATAAAGAAACCTGACATGGTGACAACAAAGTACACAGATGCAGCCTCTATAAGAGCCAGAACAAGTGCCACAATCATGGCAATCATCTCAGGTCTGTAGCCCAAAGCCCTGTGTTTAATTATATCAATGATAAATGTTGTGATGACAACCACGCAGCAGACAGCAAGCATTCCCTGTCCTGCCGGCAGAGTCTCTATATAATCGCACACACCAAAAAGCTGCAGTGATGTGCAGACAATGAAATTCACAGCCGCAAGCGCCTCTATGCATGTATACACTCTTGTATAACGCCCGCCCTGTATGCTGTCAATATAAATCGAAACAGCAATAGGACTAATCAGAATAACCACAAAGCACATAGCCGCCAAAACAGATGCATTCGGCACCAGCATCTGACGCAGCTTTGATTCACCAAGCATCCATATTGCCCCAAGAAGCATACACCAGCCTACATACTCCATGTCAAAATGTGTCTTGTATACAATACTGAGTGCTATACTGAACATAACAGACACTACAGCAGCAAAAAAATGAAAAATGCTATAATCGTCTCTCTTGAGCTATTATGAAATATATTTGTCCATATATCGCTCTTATCTCCACAGTATACTGTATTTACAACGCCTGAATAGTTGGATGCATGGCTTGTCAGCTCAATGCGCAGCTCTTTGCCGGCATCATCCTCCGACATATTGCAAAATACATATCTGCTCGCGGAATCCTTACCGAAGGGTCTCGTGTCCTTTGTATCATACTCTGCTCTCAGACTGCCATCCACGTAAAATCTGACTGTCTGAAGCGATGCTCTGATTGCCATGACACTTGCATTGAAATCATCAGGCAGAACAGTAGTTATGACCATCGTATCCCCCGGCTTAACATCGTACCTGCCGGGTACTTCAATAGTCTCCCTTTCACCATCGGACTTCTCCCATGTAAAGCTGCCCTCGTAGGTGATATTATTATCACTTACAGACTGGCTTCTCTCACTCGGTAATATGCACTCGGCAATTATAAATCCAACAATCAAAAAGGCCATCATTAAATAAAACAATGACCTCTTTGTCCTACTCACGCTGTATCTGTCCATAACTTATCCTATTCCACAAACATAAGGTCTGCTATATAATAGTCAGGTTTTCTAATGCCGCAGATGGGAATTCAGACACACTATGCAGTACGCTGTTCAACCATGGTGTTGATTTCCTTGCTGATTTTATTTACATACATCATGATTGCTACACCTGCAGCAAAAATCACTACTGTGACAATAATTCCAACTGCCGAAAAGCACAGCTGGCTTAAGTATCCGATAAACGGAGTCTTTGCAATAACCTGCCCTTTAACTACCTTATATGATACACCATTTCCATCACGTAATGCAATCTCTTTTGCAGAAGAATCATTAGAATCCACATAGTATGAATCTACCCTTCTGCCTGATGAATCAGCTGATTCAATGGCTACTATATTGCCATCCTTATAAGAGGCCTCGTCGATATTCTTTAAATATACCACACTGCCGTTCTTTGAGATATTTCCTGTATGGTCTGTGCCCGAAAGATATGTATGATAGCCAAATATCGGTGGAAGCACAACCGGAAGCACTATAAGAAGTGCCACGATTACAAGCACATAGCCCAGTATTGTAAGCCCTGTCCTTTTACCCTTTTTCTCGTCTACTGTCTGATTGTTGTTAGTGTTTTTACTCATATTAAGCTCCTTTCTGTTCGTAAACCCTGTATTACTACAAATGGAGTATTTCCATGTAGTCTGTTGCATCAGCCGCTACAGCAGCCTTTTTCTGCATGGCAAGCGCCTCATCAATGAGATGCGGCATAGCCAGTGTCAGGTTGAGCGCCTCTGCCATATCAGCGTACTCGCTCTCCTTAAATGTATTCGTGTCTGCGGTGTAATATGCGTTGTGCATGGTCTCCTCATAGCCCACTATAAGCATATTGTTTAAGAAAGCCCTGTGAACCGCATCCACTATCTCACCCTCGTGATTGATATCGAGGTAGAAATCACACTTCTCAAAAAGACTATCCAACACGGACATCTTTACATTAGGGTAGAGTGACACATTGTCATACTGCCCTGCCGACATAAGCTTTGACGACATTTCTGTGATGGCCGCCACATGAAAATGCATCTGCGGCATGAGTGACGCAAGCTCTGTCAAATGACCTACATTCTCTGAATTGGTACATACGAGTATGTGCGGCCTGTGCTTATTTTCCCTGACGAAGCTATAGATATATCCAAGCTGCTTCACCTTATCGGAAGGAGCGCCAAGTGCTATAAGCCTGTCGTAGGACTCCCTGCGCGATACAAATACGCGCTTTGCCCTCGTTCCCTGATCATGCAGTATAATCTGCATATTGCCGGGTATTTCATCCCCCACCGGCTCGTGCCAGAAGAGTGCGTCGCGAAAGCCGTTTGGCGCAAGCGCCTGTGATGCAAAAAACGGATATGACAGCGAGTTGAAATAAACCGCCGTATCCTCCAGCCCTGCGCACCTGATGAAAAACGCTATAAAGTCTGTCTTACTTCTGAAAATCCAGTCCTTATCCTGCCATCTGACGAGTATATCACCGGTGACGAAGTTCTCCACTATCATCTCTCTGCCCGTCACATCAAAAAACTTCCTGAGTGCCTTCTGTCCCTTTTTATTAAAAACCGTGTGACAGAAAATCGCGCCATACCTGTTATAATGCTCTGAAAGCCTGACCTGACCGGCATCATCGAGCCAGTCAACAATCTTAACCTGCCGCCTGTGCGTAGGCTCCGTGAAAAATATCCTCGCTCGCTCCCTGGTGCGGTCCATGACCTTCGCAGATGAATTATCTCCCTCTATGCGCCAGTAATCAGGAATCTGTATCTGATTGAAATACAGCGGCTTCCCCGGTAAGCTGTCAGCTTTCCTGTAATCGCCTAAGAAAAATCCATACACGCTCATCACATCATCCGGCAGGAAACCGTCATCCTCAATGACTGCTGCATGAAAGGCAGCACCGGCATTCTTAAATGACTCAAGGAGATTCTTGCTCTCGCCAGAAAATGTATCAAACAGCAGTGTGATACCATCTGCCGTGTATGTTACTTCAACAGCTCTATCCATCTGTGAACCACCTCCTTAGTCAGATATTCTTTGGCCTTCTCATATGAATGTTCTGAAAATGCATCCATGTCATCCTCTGTAAACATCCTCACTATACGCTCAGAAAGAAGCTTTATCTTCTCCTTCTGATCCATCTCATCAGTGATTGGAATTTTGTAGCCGTTTTGTCCATCATCGATAAAGGTCTGATTGCCATACCTCACATCAAAGCCCACTATAGGAAGCCCTGAGCCTATGGCCTCCATGAGTGTGAGCCCGAAGCCCTCACTCTGTGAAGCTGCCACATACGCATCATAGTGCTTGTATACATCATCTAATTTCTGCTGTCCCATCAAATGCACATAATCGGCACAGCCCAGCCTGCCGATAAGCCCCTTAAGCTTCGCCTCATCGCCACCCTTTCCATATATGTCAAGTGAAATGTCAGGCACGCTTTCTTTTGCTTTCACAACGGCCTCCACCAGCCAGTCACAGTGCTTCTCAGTCGCAAGACGCGACGCAGTGATGAGCGAGTGCCTCTTTCTTGGCTCATCCGGATACTTAAGCTCATCAAGACTACCCACCGGAATAGTCACCACATGAGGCTCTTTTCCACAATACTTCTTGAACTGCTGCCTCATAAGCTCATTCTGCGCATCTGTCGCTGTGATGTAGAAATCTATATGCTCAGTCTGTGAAAACGAATACTCATAATAGTTATTCCACAGTATGTAATCATCATCAGTGCCGCCCTCGCTGAAATGATCCGCATGCACCACTATTCCTACGCGCGCCGGTCCACAGTTTTCGAGGATTGCCTGACCTATGCCTGTCGTCCTGTCGATGATCACCACATCATCAGCCGTTAAGTTAAGTCTCTTTACCATATAGCCGACCAGGTCAGCCTTGGTATAAAGCACCTGCGCTCCTATCCTGTAAAAGGTGCTGTCATCCTCTATGACCTCCTCGTAGCACACCGAGCCATCCTCATTGAAAAATGTCCTGCCGTACAGATGAGCCTTGCCGTCAAGCGGAGCATAGTACTCGCTGAAGGTCCTGCAATAGGTGTAAAAATCCTTCCTGATCAGGCATCCGTTTGAAACAATCTCGACTCTGTGCACTAGATCACTCGTATCATCTACCATGTAGCAGGTGTAGAACCTGCCGCTCTCCTTAAACTGATACCTGCACGTCTTGCCCTCTCTGGAAAAGGTATAATCCTCCTCTGCCATCGAAGCCTCAAGCTCCTTTAGAGTGAAGGTAACAGGCGATGTCCTCACATCTGTAAAAAATGTATACAGCCATATCACTTCCTCATCCAAAAAGCCGATATTTCTTGTCATGTGCTCTATATTTTCAGTTGGAAACATATCTGTGAAAACAAACCTTGCCGGAATGTGCGCCCTGCGGAGCAGATTAGCCCTGTAGCTCTGTGCGTACTCCACGCCGCTTGAAGCCCAGCCTATTCCGAGATTGAAGTTATATACCATATGATTCTCCTCGTATCTGTCAAACTATTTATATTATAATAACCTTTAAGGGTAGATGACCTGCAGCCTGCCATCCTTGCCGATTTTCACATCACTAAGCAAAATATTCCTTATGATATTACATTTTACCGCTTTTTCTGTATCCAAAAACGACTCGAAAGCCTCATTTTGGTATTCAAACATAACATTTCTCTGTGCGGATGCTCTTCCCGCTACCGCATACTTGAGCTGCTCAAGGTAATCAATCAGCTCAACCCAGCCATCATCCACCGCCTTTAGAGTTGCCTCACGGACAAACTGCTCGTAAGCCTCCTCATCGCCTATGCGCTCACGCTGTCTTGAAAGCCCCTGATACACGCGAAGCATCAGGTAATCGCTAACAGTGGCGGCGCTTTCCATGTCAGACTTTGACAGACCGGCGTCCAGCTTGTAGGAGATGTTGTCAAGAATGTATCTGTTTAATATGGATGTGTATTGCTCTGTATTCGTATTTTTATCGTTAGCTTTCTTTCTGCCACGGCGCCTGCCATGCTTATTATTACTCTGTATGCAGTCAAAATGATTAACGAAGTCTGAGATATTCTCCTTCGCAATCCCTACTATCTTCTCCTCCTCGACTCTTGCACCATCGAGCAGGTTTTTTCTGGTTGCGTAGATTAGGTCTCGCTGGCGCTGGAGGACTTCATCATACTGCACAGACCTCTTACGATTTATCTCTGCCATCTCATTATTTAATCGCTGGCTTTGATTTACAATACGTCTTATCCGGCTCCTGCTTATCCAACGCTTTCCATCAATATATTTTTCAAGCTTTTCATCATCCTCTGCTCCCACAATATCATCCTCGAGACTCACATAGTACTGACTAAAACCCGGGTCACCCTGTCTGCCTGCACGGCCTCTTGCCTGCCTTTCAGACCTTCTGTTTTCCATCCTTCCTACACCTATAACAGCCAGACCTCCAAGCTCCTTCACACCTTCTCCAAGCTTTATATCTGTTCCTCTTCCTGCCATAGTTGTAGCAACCGTGACCGCATTCAGCTGACCTGCTCCTGCTATAATCTGCGCTTCCCAAAAAGCATTACTGGCGTTTAGTACGTTGTGTGGGATATTGTACTGTATCATCAATCTCGAAAACAAATCGGTATCTGTAACAGAGTTTAAAACTACGAGCACAGGCCGTCCTGTTTTATGCAATTCAATAACATCATTTGCTGCAGTGTGAAACTGATCTCTTGCATTTCTAAAATATTTATCTTTATGGTCTTTCCTAATCATTGGCTTGTTTGTCGGTATTTTAACAACCCTCTTGTGATATACCTCAAACAGTTCGTCCTTTGCATCCATTAGTGTACCGCTCATGCCGGCCATCTTGTCAAACAGCATGAACAGATTTTGGAAGGTAACAGATGCCACAGTTCTGTATTCCTGCGATATCTCTACCTTTTCCTTTGCCTCTATAGCCTGATGCTGACCGCCACGCAGCTTTACACCATGCATGAGACGTCCTGTCGCTCCGTCAAAAAGCTCTACCTCTCCATCCGGGCTGATTACATAATCTTTTTTATTTTCGAGCAATTTATGAGCTCTCAATGCCAGCGTAACATGCCTGTTGATTTCAAAATATTCCTTGCCATAAAAGTTAGGAATACCAAAAAAGCTTTCTGCAAATTTAACTCCCTTTGGAGTAAGCCAGACAGCCTTGTCCTCTTCAATATAGTCAATATCCTCAACCAGTGTCGTAACAAAAAAATCACACAGATTATAAAGATTTGACTGCACACGTGGAACTCCTGATATAACAAGCGGCATAATAGCGGCATCCAAAAGCACGGAGTCAGCCTCATCAATAATTACATAATTGAAATCACACAAAAATCTATCTGACTTATTCTTAACAAGATTATCAAACAGATAGTCAAAACCAAGTGTACCATTTGTGGTATATATGATGTCCGCTGAATAAAATTTTTTGCGGTCATCATCTGTTCTCTTATTAGTATTAGAATCATCACCATCAGGATATGAGCATGTCAATCCCATAAAAGAATATACTTCACCCATCTCCTCACCATCACGTGAAGCAAGATAGTCATTTGTCGTGACAAGCATACAGCTTTTACCTGTCAAGGCATTCAGATATAAAGGCATCGTAGCCGCCAGAGTTTTACCTTCACCAGTATTCATCTCTGCAAGATATCCCTTGTGTAAAGCTGCTCCTGCAAGGATCTGAACATCATATGGTCTTTTTCCAAGAACTCTTTCATCAGCCTCAACAATAGCTGCAAATGCATCCGGCAATAACGAATCCAGCGATTCACCACTCTGGTATCTGTCCTTAAACTCAACTGTAAGATGTTTTAATTCATTATCACTTAGATTTTTTATTTTTTCTTCGCTTTTTTTGACCTTTGCTAGCAATCTTTTTAAGCTTTTCAATTCTCTTCTGGTCTTCATCAAACTCTTCCTTTGAAACCTCTTTTATTATAAGTGACTTAAACGTGAAATCCGCATTTCCGCCATTAATCAATTCTATTGAATAACTGTATGTCGTGATTGGTGGTAAAAAATATGCTTTATTATCTCTCACAATAGTGCTTTTCGTCTCGTTATCGTACCTGTCGTAAAATATGATACGAAGAATCAGAGCCTCGCTTTCCACACTGTTATAATCAATGTTCAGCCCGATAAAATATGTGCTCTCGCCATCAATAAGCGGCAATGTTGGTTCTAGCCTGTGCATCTGATAATTCGTCTTTGAATACCATCTGTGAACCACAGTTCCCGGTGGCATAAGCCTGTTAGAATATCTTACCGATTTATCTTTATTAAATTCCACCTCTGACCCATACCCATATGAATCAGACATAAATTCTTCCCAATATACTGTCCAAGTATCATTTACCATATATCTACATCACTTTCGATTAAAATCTTCTTCAAGAATCAGCCTGTATTGACTCAAAAACCATCCCACAACACTCTCGTGATTATCATTATGATGTCCATGGGAACCTTTTCCATATACTTCTACACCTTCTGATTTCAAATGTTCCAGTATATTTTTATATCCATCTGTATCATAATCATCCTCATACAAATATGAAGCTATAAATTTAGTATGAGACCAGTCTGCTTTATCAAATCTTTCCCACATTCTTTTATCAAATTCTTCTACACTCTTTTTCGATAATGAACCATAATTTTTCAATAACAAATCAAGTGATGTCGGAAAAACTCCCGGTCTAAGAAGCCTTTCGTTTTCTGCAACAACGCCAAGCTCTGTAAGTGGCTTTGCTAAAATCAGTGCATGGGGACTCAATTTAGAGCCAAAATAAAGGGAACCAAAAGTACCCATCGACATTCCGGAAATAATAACATCCGATTTCTTAAGCTTCATTTCATTAATCGTTTTTTCAATATTATTAAACAGCTTTTCCTCTAAATCAGCATTATCTATATAAAAAGCACCACCCTCAAGTCTCGGATCAGTAATAAGCATAAAAGGACATCCAAGCTTTCTCATCATATTATAGCCCTCAAAGCCTTCCTGCTTACGATATCCCGAAAAATAAATAGCGAGAGGCGGTTTACAATCCCCTTTATCCAGATATGTGAATATCTCTTCCCCCTGTGATGAGATAATCCTCTCTCCACCCGGAAGAAAATAACCTATATTCTGCCTTGAATATCTGTCATGCAACGATATAACTTCGAGTGTTCCCTGTCCTTTTGCCAAAACTGAGACAAACACCGGGCCTTCAAGCTCGTCATTGTCAATAGTGACAATCCCGTCTAATTCATCCTGACTGAATTCCCATACCCTTTGGATATCACCGACAGAACCATTATAGAATTTATATACATGCAGCTTTACCTCTACAGAGCCTGTCCTTCTGTGTTCAAAGTATAAATCAATATTTTGTCTGTCAAACACAGGAATATTTGATTTCCAGAACACTATCTGAGAAAATGTATCTCCAAAATCTCCTTCTAAAAGCATGTCATAGTTTCCCTTACATCTGACTGAACCTCTAAAAAACTGACTAACAGATATATGCTCCGGCTTAAACTTTTCACCATATGGATGTCTGTAATACTTTGCTGCCTCCTGATCCAGAAAAACCTGCACATCCCCCGAATAGAGGTAAAGACCTGATCGCTCCTCAAAATAATCATGTGTAACACTGTTTTGCATCTTTACATTCTCTGTAGCAAAAAGACTGTACGCTCTTGTAATCTTAGCCAGTATCTGTTTTTCCTTATTGGTTATATCTCTGTCTAAAATAACGATATCTACCTGTTTAGGTGGAAAAATTCCTGTGTCTTCATAATTCTCCCACTCAACGAAATCGGGAATGTTATATTTGGTTGTCCAATCCTCATTTCCAATATACAAAATCTGAATACTATTCAACTATACCTAACACCTTTCGCCATTTATCAAGTAATACTTCTGTTTTATAGTCCTTTCCTGCTTCATAACACGCAACAAGAGCTGCATTCCAATTCTCAAGACTATCCAGATAAAATGCCAGACTTCTGCCTATCTGATTATAATCATCTATGATTCTACCGTTTTTGCCATCATGCAGGAACTGATCCTCTGAAAAACTAATACGCGGAACACCTTTACTTATCGCTGTTATATAAAGGAAAACATCAACCACTCCCCGCAAATCCAATATGATCCTTTGCTCATTGATACATTTGCTGATGGTTCTCTCATCCACACACACATCGATAAAAAATCTCTGTTCAACCTTTTCTTCGTCCTCATCAATAGAGTCAGCTTTACATGCCCATCTTATATCGTGTCCATATTCCCTAAGCATACCGACAAGCTCGTTACGAATATTATCTTCATGTCCCCACTGTGCATTTCTTGTAAAAATGTGTACCCTTGCAAGATCGTTAATACACAAATACTCTGACACCTCACGGATAATTGCTCTATATGCATCCTTTTCCAACCCATCTATAGGAATCAAAATATTCTGAACCTTTAACTGCTGACTTATACCAAAATCCATACGCGTATCATACGGCGGAATATCCATTATACGCAGACTTGAATCTGACAAATTATCCTTTATAATTTTTGTCGTATTTTTTGAATCTGTAATAATATATTCCGAGGACTTCAGATAGCCTTTGATGCTATGAATTTTCGAATAATCATATCTTTCTTCAAAAAAAGTATAAACTACCTTTCTTTCTCGGAGCACCTCGCCTGAAACATTCATATGTAAGCTATGAGCTGCCACGAAAAAAGTATCCTTTGCTCCTGTTCCATTAACAAAATCAGATAGTACCTCCTTTATCACCTCATCAAGTGAGTCATATGACAGCTTACAAAATTGCTTTTCCCCTGTTTTAGTATCATACATCGGATAAGAAGGATTGACCAATACACTGCCATCAGATGCATTTACTCTGAGCTTCCAAATGGTGTTTTCCATCAGGTAATCCTGATATTTCATTTGCCCGTTTTCATAAATAATCGTTGAAGATACAAATCCTCTGTCATCGTAATAATTCCTTCGGCAAATCTGCCCTTCCTCGTACATATCTATAATTATAGGGTTTCCATCCTCGCCGAACTCTACCTGAGCATATTTCTGTCCATTATACAAGGCAACAATTGAGAATGGTGAATATACAAACTCCACACCCTCCGGCCACTTAATATCATGATATGACAACACAGCCATCTTAGTCCTCTTAATCTGTGCAATTGCATCAAAACAAGACCAGTATGGCGAACGATACATACCCTGTCTATGAGAGAAATGTCTGAAATTTGGTGAATAACCAAGTAAAACTATCCGATACTTCACATCCACATTTCTGTGAAATAGTGTAATCTGTTTAATTGTTTCGTCAAACTCTGATTTCATTCTCCTCATGTACCATTGCTGTTCATTTTCAATCCATGAGTTTTCCTTATACCATGCCGGTACAAAATATAACATTAAAAATCTCCTTATACTATATAAATGGATGATATCTGTCCATATTTCTATAAACCTCAGCCTCTCTATATAACGATATCCAAATGCCTGTCGACATCATTATAGAGCATGGTAACATAGCCAGTGTTGAATCAATATATCCTCCAAATTGAAGAAATAGCGGAACTCCCTGACATATACATATAATTATCGAGCTGTATATAGAAAATCTGATCACCGTACCCACAAGATATCTGCGAGTCGGCTTGCCTGCATATATATCCAGAATAGAATCCCCTGATTTCAACAGATTCTCGGCTTCCTTGCCCGGTGTGAGCATTATCACAGAAAATAAAATAGTAAGTAATACAATAATTGCCAAATATACTATAATTCCAAAAACAGCCGTGAGCCTAAGATTATCAACAAGCCACGCAAGCTTTTGATTATCCGGGTACAGATAATATAAGCCTGAACAGACAAACTGTGGCAACATAAATACCGCTGAAGTGAACATAAGCGGCATTGCACCAACAGGATTTAACTTATATGCCAGGTAATTCTTATCTGCATAAATATTGTTTATGGAAACTCTCTGTACTGCTATTCTCTTTTCAGTTGTTTCTATTATAATCATAATAGCAATCTCAACAACACCGATAATTATTGGCAAAATCATTCTGTCTGCTTTCTGTCCTGCAAACATATTCATCATTCCATCCACAATATTTATCATGAATACACTCATGCGACCACCAATACCATATTTCGTGGTTCTATCACACATATACACTACTATAAGCATACCTGCTATAAGCTGTATAAACACAATTACCTTTGTAATCAACAGCATCTGCGCATCCATATCCCTGTATACAAATGTCTGAACCCTATGATATGCCTGGATAAATGCAATTACCATCATAAAAAAAAGTGTCCATATATTAAGTTTTCTTGGAGATATCTTTCGGGAACTGTCTAAAGATATTATTGCTACCAGTAACACTGCAAGTATTGAAGCAATCATATATGGCCACAATCCCAGAATAAACAATGAACAGTTTTTCATATCTCCTGATAATGCCTGAAGCAAAATAGATTGTGCATCAACACTCACATCCTCATATGCTTTCAGATCTATTCCATATAATGGGATATTTCTTCCTATCATATATACAAGCATTATTATCAGAGAATATAATATCTTATACAATAATACATGTTCTTTTTGTCTCTTCTCTTTCAATGATTTCCTCTTCCTTTGAATAGTATTAGTGACCATCCATAACAGATGGCCACTAACATTATAAAACAATATTCTTAGTATTGCTATTGATTATTTATTTCTCATCAGAATTATCCTCAGAGTCATCGCTCTTTGCCGGTTTTCTTCTACGGTTATCATAGACACCCTTTCCTGTGATAGCTGCAACTGCTGCTGCAATCCACCACCACCATGTTTTGATACCGTCCTTGGCTGTTCCGCCTGCTGCAAGAGGTGTATCCTCATCCTCGATGTTCTGAAGATTATCGTCTTCCTCATTTACTGCAAGAGGAACCTGTGCATCCTGAATTGGTGTATTCTGTGCTGCCGGAGCTGCTGGTGCCGCAGGTGCTGCCGGTGCAGGCGCTGCTGGAGCTACCGGTGTAGCTGCTGCAAGAGGTGTAGCAGCCGGTGTGATAGTTGCTGCAGGTGCAGGAGCATTATCTACTGCCGGTGCAGGAGTTGGAGCCGGTGTCGGTACTATATTTGCAGTTGACTGACTCTGACTCGTGCTTGTGCTGATGCTCTCGCTTGTGCTGAGTGATTCACTAGTGCTTGCTGATTCACTTACACTGATTGATGCACTCTCACTTGCTGATATACTCTCTGACTCACTTGCACTTGTTGATGCATTCTCACTTGCTGAGGTGCTCTCTGACTCACTTGCACTTGTTGAGGCACTCTCGCTTGCTGAGGTGCTCTCTGACTCACTTGCGCTGGTTGAGGCACTCTCGCTTGCTGAGGTGCTTGCACTTGTTGAGGCGCTTTCACTTGCTGAGGCGCTTGCACTTGTTGAGGCACTGGTGCTTGCTGGTGTACTTGCGCTGGTCGAAGCACTGGTACTCGCTGATGTGCTTGCACTTGTCGATGCGCTAGTACTAGCCGATGTACTTGCACTTGTTGAGGCACTGGTGCTTGCCGATGTGCTTGCGCTTGTTGATGCACTTGTGCTTTCTGAGGTACTTGCACTTGTTGATGCACTTGTACTTGCTGAGGTGCTTGCACTTGTCGATGTACTTGCCGATGTACTTGCACTTGTTGATGCGCTGGTGCTTGCTGAGGTACTTGCGCTGGTCGAAACACTGGTACTTGCTGATGTGCTTGCACTTGTCGATGCGCTGGTGCTTGCTGATGTGCTTGCACTGGTTGAGGCACTTGTGCTTGCTGAGGTACTTGCGCTGGTCGATGCACTGGTACTTGCTGAGGTGCTTGCACTTGTCGATGCGCTGGTGCTTGCTGAGGTACTTGCACTTGTTGAGGCACTTGTGCTTGCTGAGGTACTTGCGCTGGTCGATGCACTTGTACTTGCTGATGTGCTTGCACTTGTCGATGCGCTGGTACTTGCCGATGTACTTGCACTTGTTGAGGCACTGGTGCTCGCTGAGGTACTTGCTGAGGTACTTGCGCTGGTCGAAGCACTGGTACTTGCTGAGGTGCTTGCACTTGTCGATGCGCTGGTGCTTGCCGATGTACTTGCGCTGGTTGAGGCACTTGTACTTGCTGATGTACTTGCACTTGTTGATGCACTTGTACTTGCCGATGTACTTGCACTTGTCGATGCACTCGTACTCGCTGAGGTGCTTGCACTTGTCGATGCGCTAGTACTAGCTGATGTACTTGCACTTGTTGATGCACTTGTACTTGCTGAGGTACTTGCACTTGTCGATGCGCTGGTGCTAGCTGATGTACTTGCACTTGTTGATGCGCTGGTGCTGGCTGAGGTACTTGCACTCGTTGATGCACTTGTGCTTGCTGAGGTGCTTGCGCTGGTTGAGGCACTAGTACTTGCACTCGTTGATGCACTCGTACTTGCTGAGGTACTTGCACTTGTTGAGGCACTTGTGCTTGCCGATGTACTTGCGCTTATTGAGGCACTTGTACTTGTCGAGGCGCTGGTGCTTGCCGATGTGCTTGCGCTTGTCGATGCACTTGTGCTTGCTGATGTGCTTGCGCTTGTCGATGCACTCGTACTTGCTGAGACACTTGCACTTGTTGAGGCACTGGTGCTTGCTGAGGTACTTGCACTCGTTGATGCACTCGTACTTGCTGATGTGCTTGCGCTGGTTGAGGCACTTGTACTTGCTGATGTACTTGCGCTTGTTGAGGCACTTGTACTTGCCGATGTACTTGCACTCATTGAGGCACTGGTACTTGCTGATGTGCTTGCACTTGTTGAAGCACTTGTACTTGCTGACGTACTTGCACTTGTTGAGGCACTTGTACTTGCCGATGTACTTGCACTTGTTGATGCACTGGTGCTAGCTGATGTACTTGCACTTGTTGAGGCACTGGTGCTTGCTGAGGTACTTGCACTCGTTGATGCGCTGGTGCTAGCTGAGGTGCTTGCACTCGTTGAGGCACTCGTGCTTGCTGATGTACTTGCGCTAGTTGAAGCACTTGTACTTGCGCTTGTTGAGGCACTCGTACTTGCTGAGGTACTTGCACTTGTCGATGCGCTAGTACTTGCTGATGTGCTTGCACTTGTCGATGCACTTGTACTTGCACTAATTGAAGCACTCGTACTTGCCGACGTGCTTGCACTCGTTGAGGCACTGGTACTTGCTGATGTGCTTGCACTTGTTGAGGCACTGGTGCTTGCTGATGTACTTGCCTTAACACTTAAACTCTCTGATATTCTTACTGATTCACTCTTCTCATAGTTTGGATCTGCATCATCCAGTAAATCAATGGAATCCCCATGCTTATATGCGTATTTATACGTATGTACTCCACCTGTACTACTACTTCTAAATTCTACCCATTCATTATCAGACACTTTTAATACAAACGCATTTCCGTCACATATATACAATTCACCTTTTTGAGAATTGTTTTTCCCATTCCGGCCAGTTGTCCAATTAAATGTTACAGAATCAAAGTCATTAAAATATTCCCATTTATCCGTATAAGAATTTCGAATTCTATATTTACAACTCGAATTTTCCCATTTTCCATATGAATGATTATCCTTTGTTTGGATTAAATTGTACTTTGCTCCATACCATGTATACCCCTTATACTGCGAATAATTACTTGCCGTAATCTTAGTCACATGATGTACCTGATCTGATACACAATCATCTCTATATGTATCATTACTTGCAAGCTGCGGCATTCCACTCATTCGAGCATAAACAGCCGTATCCTGTTCTGCATCATCTGTATATGCAGCCGCTACAACATTATCACCACTCTGCTGTTCTGCATCACTCTGCTTAGCACTTTCGCTGATGCTTGAGCTTTCACTGGTACTTTCACTTTCACTTACACTCACGCTCTCACTCTCGCTAGTGCTCTCTGAAGCGCTTTCACTCATGCTCTGTGTTGTACTCTCGCTATACTCTGTTCGCTCGCTCTCAGATAAAGAGCCTGCGTCAGCTAACGAATTGGAATCTGCTGCCGATTCATTAATTGCAGCCATAACCATATCAGCACCCTGGATAGAGCTGACTCCACCCATAGCAATTCCTGCTGCGGTTATACCTTTTAAAATACTGTCAACCTTCTTCTTATTCATATAGTCTCTCCTTATTCACATGAATCCGGACACCTGAATTATATGCTTCCTAATCCTCTTTCATCCGGACATAACTATAGTTTTCCTCTTTTACACTATAAATATAAACTCCTAGGTGTATCTAAAATCGTATTAAAACATTTATATACCGCCAAATTATAGCCTTTCTCTACACAAAATCAAGGTATCCAGCAATAATTTTCTGGTATATACTCCATTTATGAACAAATTTTGCAGTTTTTTGACATTTGCGTAGTATTGACTCAATTTATCTTCCGATTCTGATACAGCTATCCTATATACATCCTCAAAATCTGTTGCTGCTGCTCCTATTTCATTATCTATCACATACTTTTCACAGGACAGCCCTTTTTTAACTATTATCGGGATTCCTGCAGCCATATAAAGTCCGAGTGCCTGCTCGTCAGTATCCCATATTAAGCCAAAGCCTCCGTCTGACAATCTAAGTATAGATTCAGTGACGTGGTACTCATCATATTGCACCACCTCTATATTCAAATTGTTTAATGGATATTCATTTTGACTCGTTTCCGCCATGATATATAGTTTTTTATTTTTATGCTCATTTGCGCAAATGTCTGTCATATAATCCGGTATATTCTGAATCAGATAATGTTTTTCTTTTAATCCATTTGCGATATAGTAATCCCGCAGCGTAGCTGAGGCAAAAATAAACATATCGGCCCGGTTAAGCAGCGTGATTTCATCACTCAAAGAATACTCACTGTCATCTCTATCGGATGCTATTTCCTGTATAAACGCAACAATTTTCGTTCCATGATATCTTCTTAAATGCTCAAATAAAAATCCATCGTATCTGGGACTCTCACCGCTTGGATGCTGAAAAATCACTATATCCTCCGGACAAAGTGATGCAATTATGCCATCCATCCTAACATGCAACTCATCATCACTATCATATGCATCAGGAAATTTAAATAAACTCATTTCTTTAAATCCAAGTGTTTCACCAGCGTTTTTCACCGCATTTTGACGGAGACCAATCAATCCGCCTATGTTATAAGTTTTTGTAATATGTACTCTCATAATCTCTTCCCTATTATTCCACTGTAGCAACTATCTGTGATTCATACACCTGATCATGGTCAAATACTATATCCTGTCACTGTTGATTTGTCTGCTAAATCTATATATGATCTTGATATCTGTTTTAAACCGGTGCGCAGGCGCTTTCCAATACCTCAATTATTGCATCCTGAAGTGTTTTTCTGGTATATGCGCCATCTAATATCAGCTTTTGAATATTCTTTACATTACGATAAAGCTCTATATACTCTGCATCCGTAATACTCTGAACCAGTTTATCAGCTTCATCCAATGTATCGACTGCATATCCCAGACCGTTTCTTTCGACAAATTTCTCATGAACACAGCCTCTTTTTACTATAACCGGTATCCCTGCTGCCAGATTTGTACCGAGCTTGTACGGCTGATTCATCGAATAATATCTGTCAAAATATTCGTCATCACTCCAAACAAGCCCAAAGCCACCTTTGGAAAGCTCATGCATTAGCTTTTCCTGCTCAAAATACCCTCTCCAGCAAAAGCTGTCATCATTTTCTCTGTCCGGCTTATTTGCATCATATTGATAAATCGGTGTCTTGCCATGGTACTCTGCCAGAAACGGAAAACGATTATAGTTCCCGGCAAAGTGAAAGCATCTCGTTACAGCATGATCCACAAAACAAATGTCTGATGGCATATCCCAGATAGTCTGATAGATAACAGGCTTCTCATCAAGCCCATTTTCCTTCAGATAGCGATGCATCTTCTTTGATGGCAAAATAAGTAAATCCGCTTTATTGAGAGTTCTGATTTCCATATCAAGAATTGCCTGCTCAGAATCAAACATGAGCTTTTGTATATCCTGAACAAAAATTATCAGCTTTGTATCCCGGTATAACTTTATCTTGTTTACAAAACTCTCATCATAATTCACCCCAATCCAGCTTGGATACTGAAAAATCACAATATCCCCATAGTTAAGAGGCGCTATTATCCCATCAAGACGTTTGTCTATCTCCTTTGCATAGTCTGGCTTTAAAGGATAAAAAGACAAGCCCATTTCATGACAGCCAATACTCTGCGCCACCTTTAATACTCTTCTATGTGCCAGACTGGCAGTCCCTGCCATGTTGTTTAGTGTTGTAATGTGTGTTTTCATTGATACTCCTGTCTACAAGCCTGTAGTTTCATTGATGTTTTCCAACATTTTTCTCTCATACTCAAGCCAATAATCCTTAGGATGTTTTACCTTCATGTTACTGCATTTCTCTGTAAAATTAAGCTTGACGGATTGAGGTCTAGTATATTTTTTATAAGCTGTATCCATTTTGATTCTATTATATGATTCTCATATTCTTCAGCAATTTTATAGGAATTCTCATGAAATTTCTTTAATCTGTTATCATCCTCAAATATTTTAACTATTGCTGCTGCAGTTCTTTCACAGAGCTTATCTTTATTTTGGAAGTCTGTTTCAATATCAAAATCCACCAGATAGCCATTTTCATCCTGATGTATAAAAAGCCTGTTTCCATATCTGACATCCAATCCAACCATGGCAAGTCCGTCTCCTACAGCCTCCATAAGTGAAAGTCCAAATGTTTCGCACAAAGAAAATGATGCAAACAATTCATAGTGTGGATATATCTTTTTAAGATTACAGTGTCCTTTAAAGTGAATATAATCATCAGCGCCTGCATCTTTAACTATATTTTGCAAATATATAGTATACTCATCGTCGCCACTTCCATATATATCCAGATTGATTATCTGGTTTAGTTCATGAGCTTTTATCACACTCTTAATAAGAATATCAATACCTTTCCTCGGACTAAGTCTTGAAGCAGATATTATGCTGCCTCGCCTACGCTCATTTTTATTATTAAGTTTGCATTCAGGTAAAGCCCCGGGGGGAATAGCTACAATATGTGGAACAAAACAATCATACTCTTTTAAAAATGCTTCCAGACTTCTTTTATGCTCATCCGTACCAACAACAAAACAATCTATTGCCTCTGAATATTTAAACCAATAATAGTATTCATAGTTCATATATAATGAGCCTTCATTTTCATACATTTTATAAAAATGATCTGAATGCAGCACAGCTACAAGCTTTGATTTTCCTTTATTTTCAAAAAGAGGCTGTATATAATCAAGATATCCCGCTCTATCGATTATACATATATCATTCTCACAAAGATTAAGTTCCTTTATAAATCTTTCTACAAACGCTACATTGTCTATAACTTCACCATTTTTAAACAGATATTCAACATTATCTTTATAGATACATTGTTCATAAACCATCTGCCCCTGTCTGTTCCAAAAAATTCTCCTTTCCGGATTTAAACCATCGCTCGAATCATTATCCCAATTATACAGCTCTGTATATGACAAGCTGTCTGTATAATAATTTTCTAAATACTTTTTTCCGTTTTTAAAGAGACTTTCATTTATAACAAATCCATCTTCATCACATAATATTTCAACTAATTTGTCACCGGAATTATATAGACAAATCACCTTTCCATCCTCATCTATATAGTCATACTCATAGTTTTCCTTTTCATTTTCTAAAAGAGCTTCTTTTTTCACAGACAAACTCATATCTAATCTTCCGGTCATAAAAAGATGTGCAGACATAATCTGACCACGTTTTATTTTTTGCAAACCATACAGTTCCATATCCCTAATTGTCGGCAGCTCTGTAAAAATAAATTTAGCGTTTACATTGTTTTTTGCAAACAATCTTGCTCTAAATCCCTGAGCAACATCGACTCCGGAAAATTCATATCCACTAAGTAATGTAAAATCAAATACTCTCATCTGTATCACCCATAACTACTTTTGCAGCTAATTGTTTTAATTGCTTCTTTTGCCTGTCTATATATTCATTAAATATAGCCTGACTAGTTATTATATTTTTTAGAGTTTCTTTCATCTTCACATAGTTGCTGCTATCAAAAATATTTTCCATTGGATATAATTCTTTTGAATGTGCTGTATTGTCAAACGCTAATATTAGCATATTATTTATCAGCGCCTCATTTACTGCATTGTATAGCTCTCTGTAATGATTGATATCCAAATAAATATCGCATCTTTCAAACATTTCTTTTATCTTCTGTTCAGTAATACACGGATATAACTCGACATTATTATTTATATCCAGTTTTATTAATTTATCTGACATAATAGTACTGGCAGATATATGAAATGTTATTTCCGGAAAGTCATTTATAAGCTGTTCAATATACTCGAGCTGATCCGTTTCTGTAATAATAAATGCTTCTTTTTTCCCAAATTTTGATTTATTATTTTCAAGATATGAATATAATCTGTCGCATTTACAATCCGAATTTTCTTTATACCAATTGACCTGCTGCTCTTCACTGCACAGTATTCGAAATGCTGTGTTAGTCTGATTTGCTTCTGCCAAATCTGAGTTTAATCTATTCTGTGGCAGGTAAGATATTTTAAAATTTCCATAATCCCCTGCAAATTTATTTAATATCTCATCACTTATCAACCATATATTTTCATCATATATTTCATTAGATTTAAGATAAGCTTCCAGATAATCAGTAAAGCCTCTATAGCTTCTCGGACTAATGCCTGTGCCCAACGTGGTATATGTCTTTGAGCCTGTCTGTTCTATTACATTAATATCACCATTTCTATCATAGAATTCCCTGACTGTAGCATTGCCACCGTTCACATTCTCAGAACAATACTTATATCCGTATTTATTGTAATAATCTATTCTATATACTGTATTATTTCTGTCAATCCACTCTACTCTGCTGACCATTCTTTTCTCTATCGGATTCTTAAAATAGATATTTGCCATTTTAGTTTTATTATCATATATAGCACCATTTACCCCATCAGCACGAATGCTCCAGTATTGAGGTATCTCTATGAATGCATAATACAGGTCTTTCACCTTAAGCACATCGTTTTTTTCAGACATGCCACAAAACAAATCTATGGCTTCTATTGTTTTACAGTCTTTAAATCCCACATTTTCTACCAGTTCTAGTATATTTTTTTCAATATTACCCAATTCATCAGTAATAAAAATCATAGGATAAACCCACCCTCTGTATAATGTAAAAACCTCTGTGTTATAAAATAATTCTCACCATTTTCTAATCCGGCATTTGCAAGTATTTCTAATCCATTACCATCGTCCGCATCCGCTGAAACTATATAAACTGTGCTATCATCACAGATAATCTCATTCTCTTCTAAATGCTCATACCATTCACAGCTATCAAATTCTCTGTTTAATAAGCTCATTGCATTCCTTATAGAGCTATTCTCTCCACCATAGAATACGAGTCGTATATTGTTTTGAGTAGCTTTTTTTAACAGGTTCTCCAGCATACCTGTTCTATCCACAATTCTGCCCATAGAATTACACAATAAACCATCCTCCATCTGCTCTCCCCATGGGGTTCTCAGTATTGTGAAATAGTAGGCTCTGTCAATTTCATTATTTGTATATAGCATCAACAGGGTTGCAGCATAATGATATATTTTTTTCTCTGCTTTCTCATTATTTTTTCTTGCCTCATCAATAAAATAATTCCATTTTTCATCTATCAATAAGTTTTTTCTGCTGAATATGGCATTTAAAGCATCCTGGTCAGGAAGCCATGTTTGGGAATTAGCTTTCAGATAATCCATAACCTGTTGAAATAAACTACCATTTTTCCTGATATTTTCAAGATTCATGCAAAGAACACCCGCATTAAAATATCTGTCACGACTTGTCTGACCTGCTGCTACAGCGTATGGAGTTCCCCAATTCCTTATTGTCGAACAATCCGGAGCTGCCGCCAGACAGTAGTCTTCTATATTTAGGTTCCATAATTCTTCGATATCTGTATTTACAAACAAATCAGAGTCCAAATATATTATTTTTTTCAAATCCGGCATAATATCCGGCAGCATAATTCTGAACATTGTTCCAATTGTAAATCTATTCATTGAATCAGTCAATGAGCCAAAAATGTCTGGATTAAAGTGATGAAATTCTATGCCGTTTCCACTATTATCAGCAATAAGACTCAGCTTATTTTTATTCATTTCATTCAATGTGTCATCATGTAATATATGAAAAACTATTGGTGCTTTTGTGTTTTCAACAATGGATTGCATCGTTGTTCCAGCCCAGACACTATAATTTCCATCCTTATCATGTATACCAAGACAGATATGTATTGCATTATCTAAAAAGCATATATTATCCATTTTTTTCGTAGTTGCTCTCAGCTTTGACATTCTTTTCAATACCGCATCATCTGAAAAAGCCCTCACATATGGATTATTAAATATATCCGGTTCACTATTCAGGAACTCTTCTTTGCAAATATCCAATTCTTTTTTTAGGAAATTTTCTATTCTATTGTATGACTCCAGATATTGATGCCATAACAAAAATAACTGTATTTCACAGTGACACTGCTCAATTACATTTCCCAGTTCTGCTTTTCTACTTTGAATAGCACGCCTTATATGATCCATAATAATCTTAGCATCCCGGATCTTTGCACTGCTAATTTCAGAACGTATAATGCCCTCTATGTTCTCAAAATAATAATATAATGTCGATTGCACCTTACAATATTTCTTTGCAAGCAATACACAAAGCATGGAAAAATGTGTATCCTCATAATATACATCTTCTATAAATCTGAGATTATGTTCTCTTATGAATTTGGTCGAGTATAGCTTTGCCCATGCTGTTACATTAGTAAATCCGGTCAGACCTATAATGAGATTTTTCCTATTATCAACATTATCCAAATCAAGCCTTTGAATTTCAAAATCATTTACTTCTAATACATTTGGCTTATCTGCTTTAAAACACGATACACCACACTGTGCCACATCATAATTGTCCTCTGTCATTCTGTCATGTAGCACCCTGAGCATATCTGGATGCACATAATCGTCCGCATCCACAAATGTGATATATTTGCCGGTGCAGATATCCATTCCCAGATTACGTGCACCGCCACATTTTCCTTTTTTCTGTATTTTAAGAGATATAACATTCTCCGGGTATTGTCTTTGTAAGGATTCTAATATAGACCATGTATTGTCTGTCGATAAATCATCTATGAGTATCACTTCGAGATTTTCAAAGCCATATGTCTGGCTGTAAATTGAATCGAAGCATCTCATAATATATTTTTGCACATTGTAGCATGGAATAATTACTGATATCTTGTCTTTACCATCCATAACATTTTCTCCATAATATATAAAATAATCAAATTAGTACTTCCTCTAATCGTGTAAAATCACCTTGCAGCTTTTCCAACCAATTTGTACCATTCCCTTTACAACTCACAAACTATACTGTTCACATGATATTTCTCTGCGGCTCTCGGATTTTTCTTTGCGAACTGGCGGTTGATTCTCTTTTTGACTATCTCGCAGTCCTCACGCTTTAATCCTATGAGCATGATAAGAAACTGCACCTTTCCATACGAAGTATATATGTCACTATAGCGGATTGATTCACCGACGCACTTCTTGAGCTGCCTTGAATACTTGTTCATCTTTGTCTCGCTCTGTACCTGTCTGCCTTCCTCGTCCTCGAGAGTACAGAGCATGAGATACACAGATACCCTTGTGCGCTTCATAATACGGATGGACGCCTGGTATATTCCCTTGAATACCGGATAGCTGCAGAAATATCCGCCTCTTTCCGTTTCCTCCTGCTCGTTCATGCCCTCCTGGATGTTTTCCAATATCTCATGTGCATGATTCATCTGATTATTGTATTTCTCAAGGATTTCCAAGAGTCTTGAAGATGGATAAATACCGCACTCCCTGAGATAATAGTCCACGACATCCGTGTATAGCTCTTCCGCCTCATCATAGCGCCTGGTCTCTACCATCGCCTCCATGATGAGCTCCTCCCACTCATTGAACGGGTCGACCTTTGCCGCATATACTCCGAGCTTCTCCAGCCTCTTGAATTGTTTTCTCTTTCGCAGTATGTACGCAGCTTCATTTATGATTTTCTCAAACATGATGTGATAGCGTCTGGCCTCCTGTGCTATCCACGTCTCGCCTGTATATGCCGCCAAAAACTCTCCCTTGTACAGATATAGTGCTTTTACGTACAGCTCAAGCATATTGTCTTCTATTTCCTTTATCCGCTCATCACACACTGTCTCTGCACTCTCCGGCTCCTGTGGCATCTGCTTTTCCAGTGCACAGGCCTCGTTATAAAGCTTCTCAAACTCTGCTGCATCCTCTTCTATCTCTATATCCGGGGTCCAGTAATATATGCCTCCCTCCAAATATATGAGGTCCTTTCCCGGCAGTCCGAGCTGTGCGAGCTTTTGCTTTGTCTTGTATACAATAACTCTTAGTGCCGTGTGAGGTGCATCTATGTCACGCTCACCGATTACTATTTCCTCGAGCTTATCCTTTGCTACTCCGCAGTCAGAATAGTGTATCAAAGCCTGCATCATGCGGTTGAACTGGCTTTCCTTATGCATTTTTTCCGCCACAAATGGTGCTCCGTTATAGTCCATTCTGAAATTGCCAAACATCTGTACCTTGATTTTATGCGTCATAGGTGCCCCTCTTCCCGAGTTTTATAAAACTGCTTATTATAGAATTCATATTATCATTGACTCATATATTCAGCAAGTTTTTAACTAAACAAATTAATCTAATTATCATTATACATCAATTCCGCGCATGGCAATAACAACGACAATTTACACAAAAAGTGTCAAAACTCGTACTTGACAAATTGCAAGATATATGATAGTCATTTCTGCTATCAATCGTCTTCTTTATGCCTCCGTGATATATTTATCCTCTATGATTCATTTATCCTCTGTTATGCAAAATCAGATATTTGAAGCCAGAAATAAAAAAAGATCCTGCAAGAAAATCTCACAGGATCCGGCTTTTCAGATATATTAAATTAGAAAATAGCATTTACAATTGTTGAACCAATGGCTGTTGCAAGGAATGCCAGTCCACACACGAGTGGAAGCTTGTTGTCATCCTCTTCTATTGCCCTTACTCCAAAGAATATGCTTACATATCCTACTACACCCGCAAATGTATGCAGCCAGCTGCTCACATTGCCAAAGAACTGGAATGGGATTATGTCGATGATTGCTGCCACAAGGATAATCGGAAGGTATACTGCATCATACAGACATGCTGCTGAAAGTGTCTGTGCAAATGTCACCTTTTTATCCTTCTGCACTGCGTTTAATACAACCAGAATGACTGCCGCCAGGATGAGTACTCTCACCACCTCTCCTACAATTCCTGAGAAGATTCCCTCAAAGAAGCTCGCCGGGTAAAATGAGAATCCATAGCCGCCTATGCTGCCAATTACGCTTGATAACAGATATACTACAGACAGCACTACCTCTACTATGGCAAATAAGCCAATAAATATAAAGCCTGATGCCATATTTGCATTCTTTACAAAGTCTGCTGCAGCCTGTGCCGGCTTCTTAACAAGACCCTTGTAGAATGTGATGATAGATGCCACATTCTTGTCATTCTGCAGTTGCTGTCCTGCTGCACTCACCTGCTGTGTAAAGTTATCAAACGCCTGCGACTGTGCGCTGCCCTGTGGCTCTCCATTGAACTGTCCCTGTGGCTGTCCGTTGAACTGTCCCTGTGCACTGCCCTGTGGCTGTCCGTTGAACTGTCCCTGTGCGTTGCCCTGTGGCTGTCCGTTAAACTGTCCCTGCTGTGCTGCATTATCTGCCTGTGCATTGTTGTCCTGTGTCTGATTTGGTGCCTGTGGCTGTGCCTGCTGACGACATGTGCATACCTCATCATCAGCTAACTGCCTGCCACAATTTGTACAGTATTTCATAACTGAAACCTCCTTAAAATAATTAATACACTTCTGATAACTATATTAGCATTTCGGATATTTAATAGCAATATTTATTTGATATTTATTCCATATTATATTATGATTATTTATAATCATTCACATTCTATAGAGGAATAAACATGCCACAAACACTTAATATAGCTGTATGCGAGGACGAAGCCGCAGAGACCGTGCTGCTTTGTGATATTCTCAACCACAGCGATATCCAAAATACATACACTGTCTTTACGGATGCAGATTCTTTTCTTGCCTCATATGAGTACGGAAAGTATGACCTGCTGCTCATGGATATATACATGAAAGATTCCATGACCGGCATCGAGGCAGTCTCTATAATCCGCAAGACAGATGCCGATATCCCGGTTGCTTTCATCACAACAAGCACGGAGCATGCCTTGGAAAGCTACAGGCTGTCTGCCATCGGCTATATCGAAAAGCCGGTTTCTTCAGCTGAGCTAAGTAACATTCTTCACCTTGCCATGCTGAAGAAATCCGATGCCCCATCTCTTTATGTGAAGAGAAACAAGAATATGGAGAGACTTGCCCTTTCTGATATCATGTACATAGAGCAGAGAGCCAGGCAGATTTTCATACATTTAAAAGAAAATGAGGAAATCAGCTGCTATGAGAAGCTTTCAGAGCTTTCAGATCAGCTGCCTGCTGAGCTGTTTTTTCTGCCGCACAAAAGCTACGCGGTAAACCTGTCGTATGTCACACGCATCGATACTTCACTTAAATGCTTCGTGATGGCCGATGACACAAATATCCCTATCAAGAGAGAGCTCTCCGGCAAAGCAAAAAAGGCTCTGGAGAGATACTACTTTGAGCACACCAGAGGGCTTAAATAAGGCACTTTCCTATTGATTTGATATGAGCTAAATTGTCAAAAGTAATACACTGTAAGGAGCCCGGATTATGAAAAAAATTAGCGCTATACGAAATATTCCCTATCTGACAATTATACTGCTTACACTGATTTGCATACTGCTTCTTTCCTCAAGAAACATGATTATGAGCCAGGCGAGCTATCCTGAAGCCACTATCGTAAGTTCTGCATATGCTGTAGTGGAGGGCCCGGATTCAGATAAAGAAGAAATCACATTTCCACATACCTTTAAGCACCTTTCGCCGCGCACACATGTCACCGTCACCACACATATCAACCTGAACAAGGATGATCAAATCTACATAAAAACTGTCTATTCCCCTGCGAAGGTCTATCTGGACGATGAACTCATATATGAGTTTGGCCGGGCCGAAAACTATCCATCCTATATGAAGGATCCCGCAACCGAGGGATACCTGATAGGCACTGACGGTCATTCGGGTGATACAGAGCTTCGTATAGAGTATCTGTCTCCAGTTACCAGAAGCTCTCTTACGGTATATTCTCCTATCTACGGAGCATACAAATCCTTATTTTTCACTCTTTTAAAGCTGAATAAATGGTCATTTTTTATAGCACTGCTTGAGCTTGCCGCAGGTGTTTTGTTTATATTTATCTCACTAATGCTTTTATACTACGATAAAGAGGTTTGCAAGATGATATTTCATTTTGGATTCTTCTCACTCATGGCCGGCATGTGGTCTATCGGCGAGTGCAACTACACAGGTGTCATAATCAAAAACCCTACACTGCTTTATCTATGTGCTTTTATAGGGCTTTTCTCGCAGATGATTCCGCTGCTGTATTTCTGCAGGCTTGCAGTTGGTTTTAAGAATGACAAGCCAATTATAGTTATCGCGAAGCTCCTCACCGTGCTTGACCTTGTCGCTTGTGTCTTACAGCTTAGCGGTACGGTTGCACTATCCCAGAGCATGTACGTGTTCCATGTCATTCTGCCTCTCATACTTTGCTTCCTGACTGCATACATCATCCTTGAGGCTGTTCGCAGCCAAAACAGCAGGGCAAAACGGCTGATGGTTCCGGTATTCATACTGGCACTTGCTTCATGTGCCGAGATAATCAACTATCGTTTAAAATTTGTGGCCTCATTGTCATTGCTGTACCAGATTGGAACTCTGCTTTTCATTATAATCATGGGAATAATAATGGGACTTAATATAAGCGATATGCTCATGATAAAACGTGAGAATGAAAGGCTCATATTTGATATGAATCTCCTTGAGCATTCCCTGTTGGAGCAGAAGAAATATAATTCGCTCATCACAACAAACGAACAGCTTTTTAAGAAGCAGCGCCACGATCTGCGTCACCAGCTGGTTGCAATAAAAGGCCTCGCAAACACTGAAAATAAACAGCTGAATGAATACCTGGATGCCCTGATCCACAGCATACCATCTGCGCCTGCAAACTATTGCGAAAACAGGGTAGTCAATTCCATTCTGTCATACTATAGTGCCATATGCAGAAATGAAAATATCGCTCTTGAGACAAAGCTTATTGTTCCGGAAACCGATGATGCGGCCTTGGACAATGACCTGTGCCTGGTATTTGGAAATCTGATAGAAAATGCTATAGAAGCCTGCAGACGCATGGATACTCTGGATTCTTCAGACGAAACGCCATCACGTTTTATCCGACTGCATGCCCACGTACACTATAAGACACTTATTATTACTATGGACAACAGCTTTGACGGACATGTTACCATCCAAAACGGAAAATACCGTTCTTCTAAGAGGGACGACTATGGTATAGGTCTGTCATCCATCCGCTCTGTTGCCGGCAAATATGATGGTGACGTTGCATTTGAAGCAGATGATGATATATTTCAGTCATCAGTATACCTTCAAATATATATTACTCAAGATTTTCCTTAAATACTGTCAGTGCGCCATTTTTCTTTAAAATCAGCATGACAATTGCTGCCACTATGCTTCCGGCCACTGTAGAGATAAGGAATGGCACTATGTATATAAACATGCCTTCCGGCTGAATAAGCATCACGTATTTTGCAAGAGGATACGCTGCCAGGCCTCCGAGTATGCCTGTGCCAAGCGCCTCTGCAATACATGTCGGTATGATTTTTTTGCTGAATCTGTACATCAGTCCACAGCACAAAGCACCTACCATGCTTCCCGGGAATGCCATGAGGCTTCCAAGTCCTGTCAGGTTTCTGATAATACTCGCACAAAATGCCACACCGACACCCCATGCAGGTCCTAAAAATACTGCTGCGCATATATTTACCATGTGCTGTACAGGTGCGCATTTGCTGCCGGCAACAGGAAAGCTTATTAAGCTTCCTGCTACGGCAACTGCCACAAGCACTCCTGCCATGGCAATCTTTCTGATTGAAAGAGTTCTTTTTTTAGTGTTCTTTTTACTTTCCATTACTACCTCACCTTAAAGTATATCGTAACTGTTTTGTACCTTCACAGTTGCGAGTCACAAGCGCATTAGAATCAGCTGCGCTGATGGGCGCTTGCTCCTACATAATATACGTTTTCTTACGAAATATGCGGTACCGCATATTTCTGTACTAAAAAGTTATAGTATATCAATATACTCTCCTGCAAGTGCCTTGTTCATGCTTCGCACTGCACAGAACTTACCGCACATACTGCATGCCTCGCTGTGGTCATCCTCAGGCAGACGGTCATCCCTGATAGCCTTAGCTGTCTCCGGATCAAGCGCACATGCAAACTGTGCATCCCAGTCGAGCACACGTCTGGCATCTGCCATCTTATCATCTATATCCCTGGCTCCCGGTATTCCCTTTGCAATATCAGCTGCATGAGCCGCAATCTTTGACGCAATAATTCCCTGCTTTGTATCCTCCACATTTGGAAGAGCAAGATGCTCCGCAGGTGTCACGTAGCAAAGGAAAGCTGCGCCGTTCATTGCTGCCACTGCTCCACCGATTGCTGCTGTGATGTGGTCATAGCCCGGTGCGATATCTGTTACGAGAGGTCCAAGTACATAAAATGGTGCTCCCATACAGATTGACTGCTGTACCTTCATGTTTGCTGCTACCTGATCAAGCGGCACATGTCCCGGTCCCTCTACCATGACCTGTACGTTGTGATCCCATGCACGCTTTGTGAGCTCTCCAAGTCTTACAAGCTCCTCTATCTGGCATACATCTGTTGCATCTGCCAGGCATCCCGGTCTGCAGGCATCTCCAAGCGAGATTGTCACATCGTGCTCCTCACAGATTTCAAGTATCTCATCATAGTGCTCGTAGAAAGGATTTTCCTCTCCTGTCATGCACATCCATGCAAATACAAGGCTGCCTCCACGGCTTACGATATTCATCTTACGCTTGTGCTTTTTAATCTGGTCTATGGTTTTTCTTGTGATTCCACAGTGAAGTGTGACAAAGTCCACTCCATCCTCTGCATGGAGTCTGACTACATCGACAAAATCCTGCGCTGTAAGTGTTGCAAGATCACGCTGATAGTGGATAACACTGTCATAAACAGGCACTGTTCCTATCATTGCAGGACATTCGCTTGTAAGCTTCTGTCTGAATGGCTGTGTATTGCCATGGCTTGAAAGATCCATGATAGCCTCCGCTCCAAGCTTTACAGCACTCATGACCTTCTGCATCTCCACATCATAGTCCTTGCAGTCTCTTGACACACCGAGGTTTACATTGATTTTTGTGCGAAGCATGCTTCCAACACCCTCTGCATCAAGTGACTTGTGATGCTTGTTTGCAGGAATAGCTACCTTTCCGCTTGCAACAAGCTCCATCAGCTTGTCTACATCCATCTTCTCTTTCTTTGCTACCTTTTCAATTTCAGGTGTTACGATGCCCTTTCTTGCGGCATCCATCTGTGTTGTGTAATTACTCATTGTACTCTCCTGTTCTTTATTTCATTGTGTGATTAATGCTCCATGATTCATAGGTCCACTGCCGTGTCCCAGATCAAGCATGGCTTTTAAACATGCCGTGACATATCGCTTGCCGTTATCCACAGCCTGCTCGAGCGGCTGTCCCTTTGCCAGGCCGCTGGCTATCGCTGATGAAAGCGTGCAGCCTGTGCCGTGTGAGTTTGGATTATCCACTCTTTTGGTCTCAAATGTGATGATTTGCTTTCCATCCCACAAATAGTCACACACGCATGCTGTGTCTGTGAAATGACCTCCCTTGCTTAAAACCGGACAGCCGTATTTATCATAAATAGCCTTTGATGCCTCTATGATGTCATCTGTGCTTTCAATCTGTCTGCCTGATATCACCTCAAGCTCAGGGATATTTGGCGTGATGATGTCAGCCAGTGGAAAAAGCTTATCCATCAGAGTGTTTGCGGCATTTTCTTCAAGCAGTCTGCTTCCGCTTGTAGCGACCATCACCGGGTCCAGAACTATATTTTTTGCCTTATATTTTACAAGACTTGCGGCAATCGCCTCAATTGTATCTACCGATGATGTCATACCGATTTTCACCGCATCCGGAAAAATATCCGTAAAAACAGCCTTCATCTGTGCCTCAATAAAATCCGCCGGCACATTCATCACCGCGTCAACTCCCATGGTGTTTTGTGCCGTGAGTGCTGTGATGACACTCTCGCCAAACACACCGTTTGCAAGCATGGTCTTTAAATCAGCCTGCACACCTGCGCCACCGCTTGAATCGCTTCCCGCAATCGTAAGTGCTGTATGCATATTTACGCTCCTTTCTACTGAATGTTGTGATTTCTCGTAACTGTTCAGTATCTTCAAAATATTGTTTAATTACTGTAGTTATAGCAGTATGTCATACTGTGATTACAGAATTTTGTCGCATATTTCTGCGAGTTCCTTGGCTGCAGCCTTAATATCTGCACTTGCAAATATCGCTCCTACCACTGCGATTCCTGCAATCCCTGTGCCCTTTAGCGTGACCGCATTGTCTGCATTTATGCCTCCGATTGCAACAACCGGTATATCGACAGCCGCCGTGATTTCACGCAAAAGCTCCTTTGTCATAGGCTTTGCATTGAGCTTTGTGGTAGAGCCAAACACGGCTCCGCTTCCCAGATAGTCCGCGCCATCAGCTTCTGCCCTTTTTGCCTGCTCCACGGTCTTTGCCGTGACTCCTATTATCTTGTCAGTTCCAAGAAGCTTCCTGGCCTCCGCCGGATTCATGTCATCCTGTCCCAGATGTACTCCATCGGCAGCTATATCAATTGCAAACTGCACGTTATCGTTGATTATGAGTGGCACCTTGTGCTCATGACAGATTCTCTTTATCTCAAGAGCCTCATTATACTCATCCTTAAGCCCTGCATCAGAATCCGTACTCAGAATATCCTTGTCACGGATCTGAATCATAGTGGCACCGCCCTCTATTGCAAGCTTCACATGCTCAGAAAGCCTCGCTTTGTGCAGCCACTGCCTGTCTGTTATAGCGTAGAGCTTTAAATCAGTTTCGTTCATATATACCTTTCACCTCTTATCCTGTTATTTTCCAAATATAAGACTCATGACCCGCATACCAATTGTCTGTCATACAGCGATATTCACATCAGTTCATAATCACCATCGCATATATGATATACTGCATCAATCAGCCTGTCCCGGTATGCAGCATTTCCGGGCTTAATGAAATAACAGCTGTTTGTCTCTCTGCCGTGCTCTGCCATATCAGAGGCAGCAAGCCCGCCTGCACTCTTCATGCAGCTAAGTGCTGCCGCGACTGCACCGTATTTATCATCGCAATCAGCCGCAACAAACGCACAAATAAGTCCTGAAAGCATACATCCGGTGCCTGTCACCCGCTTCATCATAGAATGGCCGCCTGTGATGCTTCCTACCCTGTAATTATGCGTGTATCCGTCCGCATCCGACGCAACAGCATTCACTACACCAGTATCCATCACACCGGTACCCATCGCATCAGTACTCATCCGACTTCTTTCATTATTGTCATAGCAATCAGCTTCATCACATAATTCTGCCACATAATCGGTCTCACCTGTAATCACACAGATGCAGCCATATCGCAGGGCCGCCCTGCACGCAAGTGCCTTTGCATCAGACTCATCTGCCGTATCGGTCACTTCCACGCCGCCATCACACCTGCCATGCTCCATAACAGCCTTGACCTCAGACAAATTGCCCTTAATCACATCCACATGCACCTCATCAAGCAGGCTCATCACAAAATCCATCCTGAAGCGGCTCACGCCCACACCAACCAGATCAAGCACAATAGGAATATTCTTTTTCGCTGCCATCCTCGCAGCAATGCGCATCGCCTCAAAGCGCTCCTCAGAAGGAGTGCCTATATTCAGGTTCAGCCCATCGCAGATACCCGTGACCTCATCCATCTCCTGCGGTGCCATAGCCATAATAGGCCTAGCCCCACATGCCAGCTCAATATTGGCCACATCATTGATAGTAACCATATTTGTGATGTTGTGAATCAAAGGACTGCGTGACTTAAGCTTTTCTATAAAATTATTCATCGGTATCTCTTTACAACTATTCATAATCACCCACACATTCAAAAAGCGGATATACCGCCAATAAGTATGTCCGCCTAAAAATCGTGCGATATTATCCTACGTTGGCATTATCCAAATCAGGTTATGGGTCAAGACACTACCAGTCTACTCTCAGCCAGCTAAATACCAGCTCCCCTGTTGTGTTTTTATAAATAAATCTAGGAATAATGTAACTATTCAGAACCAAACCACGCACATTCGCAAAAACGCACGATGCTCGTGCTTTCCCGCTGCTACGCAGCTAATTTTGCTCATATGTGTGGGGGTGGCTCTATTCGAGCCACATTGAGAACAAGAAAATCTGCTGCTTACATGCAAGCATGACGCATCAGCTTTTTTGTTCTCAGTGGTTCTGAATAGCCATTTATTATATTCTATCAATTTAACGAGTTGTTAGCAATGGTATTTAAAAACTAATTCTGACAATTTAATATTCTTTTTGCACATTCTATCTGTTCCTTTGTCGGAGGCTCCACTCCATCAAGCTGATACGGTATACCAAGCTCCTTCCACTTAAACACGCCAAGTGTATGGTACGGCAGCACCTCAACCCTGTCCACTGTTTTAAGTGTGTCGATAAACTCTCTAAGCTGCTTTAAATATCTCTCATCCGTGGTGATTCCAGGCACAAGCACATGACGTATCCACATTTTTTTACCGTTTTTTGAGAGATATTGTGCCATATCAAGGATATTCTTATTTGTCTGTCCCGTAAGTTTTTTGTGCTCCTCGTCATCTATATGCTTGATGTCCAGCATGAAGAGATCTGTATATTTCATCAGCTCATTAAATTTGCCGAAAAACGGTTCTTCCACGGTAAATGGATTTCCTGATGTGTCAAGGCATGTGTTTACACCTTTTTCCTTAGCAAGCTTAAATAGCTCTGTGACAAAGTCTATCTGCAAAAGTGCTTCACCTCCGCTTACTGTGATGCCGCCTGTTTGCTTCCAGTACGCTTTATAGCGCATGGCGGTCTTTAGCACCTCCTGCGGTGTCATCAGCTTTGCACCGTCATTTTCGCCGCATTTGGCCCATGTATCCGGGTTGTGGCAGTATTTACAGCGCATATTGCAGCCCTTCAAAAATACTATATATCTCACTCCCGGGCCGTCTGCTGAGCCAAAGCTTTCTACCGAGTGTACTCTTCCTAGTGTTTCTCCCATGTTTTACCTCCTTTAGGTTGTTGTTGCTGCTACTTTTATTTTTATAGTACGGAATTTTCGGCAACCCGCCGACCGGGACTTTTCAATGCTCAGGTTCTTCGGGCTAAGAGGCTGTATGAATTATGATTTAGGTTTTCTATGCTTGACGCGACCGGCTTTTACGCGCCTTCCATGGCGCATAACGCCTTGCCCATGCGTCCATGCATGGGCATCGCTGGCTGTGTTCATAATTCTAACAGCCTCTAAGCCCTGCGAAATTCGCATTTCCAAGTCCCGGTCGGCGGGTTGCCGAAAATTCCTTACGCTGTGGTGTTATTTAGAAAATCAGAATATGCAGGCACTTGGCCTGCACATTCTGGAATGTTGGATATTTTTTTATATTACATTCTCTCGTGACATGTACGTGAGATTACATCGAGCTGCTGCTCTCTTGTGAGGTCGATGAACTTAACTGCGTATCCTGATACTCGGATTGTGAAGTTTGCGTACTCCTCCTTCTCAGGATGCTCCATTGCATCGATGAGCTTCTCTTTACCGAATACGTTTACATTGAGGTGATGTGCACCCTGATCGAAGTATCCGTCCATTACGTTTACAAGGTTGTCGATTCTCTCTCCCTCGTTGTTTCCGAGTGCTCCCGGGTTGATGGTCTGTGTATTTGAGATTCCATCAAGTGCCCACTCATATGGAAGCTTTGTGAGTGAGTTTAAGGATGCGAGAAGTCCGTTCTGCTCTGCGCCGTATGATGGGTTTGCTCCCGGTGAAAGCGGCTCTCCTGCTTTACGTCCGTCAGGCATTGCTCCTGTAGCTTTTCCGTATACTACGTTTGATGTAATTGTAAGGATTGATGTTGTCGGCTCTGAATCACGGTATGTGTGATGCTTCTTTAACTTGTCCATGAATGTCTTAAGAAGCCATACACCGATTTCGTCCGCGCGGTCATCATCGTTTCCGTATTTAGGGAACTCTCCCTCGATTTCGAAATCCTTTGCCAGTCCGCTCTCGTCACGTACTACTTTAACCTTTGCATATTTGATTGCTGAAAGAGAATCGATTACGTGTGAGAATCCTGCGATTCCTGTTGCGAATGTTCTCTTTAAGTCTGTATCCATGAGTGCAAGCTCTGCTGCCTCATAGTAGTATTTGTCATGCATGTACTGGATAAGGTTTAATGTATTTACATAGATGTCTACTAACCAGTCCATCATCTTGTCGTATTTCGCCATTACCTCGTCATAGTCAAGGTACTCTGCTGTGATAGGTGCGTAGTTTGGTCCTACCTGCTCACCTGATTTCTCATCAACACCACCGTTGATAGCGTAGAGGAGACATTTTGCAAGGTTCGCACGTGCTCCGAAGAACTGCATCTCTTTACCTGTCTGTGTTGCAGATACACAGCAGCAGATTGCATAATCATCGCCCCATACAGGCTTCATTGCGTCATCGTTCTCATACTGGATTGAGCTTGTCTCAATTGAGATGCGGGCTGCATAATCCTTGAAGGTCTGAGGAAGCTTTGATGAGTAGAATACTGTGAGGTTTGGCTCCGGTGCAGGTCCCATGTTCTCTAATGTATGGAGGAAACGGAAGTCTGTCTTTGTAACCATTGAACGTCCGTCCACACCTGTTCCTGCCACGTCAAGTGTTGCCCATACAGGATCACCTGAGAATAACTGGTTGTATGAAGGGATACGTGCAAATTTAACCATACGAAGCTTCATTGTAAAATGGTCGATGAGCTCCTGTGCTTCCTGCTCTGTAAGGATGCCCTTGTCCATATCTCTCTTGATGTAGATATCAAGGAATGTAGATACACGTCCTACTGACATTGCTGCACCATTCTGTGTCTTGATTGCTGCAAGGTATCCGAAGTATAACCACTGAACTGCCTCTTTTGCGTTTGTTGCAGGTCTTGAGATATCGTATCCGTAAATCTCTGCAAGCTTCTTCATATCCTCAAGACATTTAATCTGCTCTGCGATTTCCTCTCTTAAACGGATAACATCATCTGTCATCTGTCCACAGCCACAGTTTGCCTTATCCTTCTTTTTCTCCTCGATGAGGTAATCAAGTCCGTATAATGCTACACGACGGTAATCGCCTACGATACGTCCACGGCCGTATGTATCAGGAAGACCTGTAAGGATCTTTGCATGACGGACCTTCATCATCTCAGGTGTGTATGCATCGAATACTGCTGTATTGTGTGTCTTATGATATTTTGTAAAAATTTCCTTGAGCTTGTCGCTTACATTGTAACCATATGTCTCAGCAGCCTGCACCGCCATCTTGATTCCACCGTAAGGCATGAATGCTCTCTTTAACGGCTTATCTGTCTGAAGACCTACAATCTGCTCGAGGTCCTTTAATGACTCATCTATATATCCAGGGCCGTAAGCTGTGATTCCTGTTACAACCTCTGTCTCCATGTCAAGAACTCCGCCCTTGGCACGCTCTTCTTTCTGTAATTTCTGGAGTGCGTCCCACAGCTTGTTTGTAGCATCTGTCGGATCAGCTAAAAAGCTCTCGTCTCCGTCGTATGGAGTGTAGTTGTCCTGAATAAACTGACGGACGTTGATTTCCTCTTTCCAAAGACGTCCTTCAAATCCATCCCACTCTTTCATTTCTATCATTGTAATATCCTCCTTAAAATGTGTGAATGTTACTTCATTTGATTAGTTTTGTTTAACTGTGGTTAGTATATACTTACTACAGTATTTTTGTCAATATCCATGTTGTTTCTTTTGAGATACATTTCCTGGTTATTTATACGACTATGGCTGATTTTATAATCAAAAAGAGCCAACTGTCCGGGTTTATCGCCCAGACGGTCGGCTCTTATTTGTTATATTTCATGTGGTTGTTCCACTTATCCGTCAGTCATATAACACGTTCATAGTAGACTATTTTTCTCAATAAAGCAATAGGTTTTTAGAACTATTTTTATTCTTTTCTATTCCGCACGAACCGCCCAGCGCATCTTCGTGGACCTGGCACGTCCGTTCTGAGCACATTCCTGTGCTGATGGGCGAATCACATCCTTGGAATAGTCGCTGTATATTCCTGCTTTATATCCTGCCTTTAGTGCCTTTTTGACCAGCTTGTCCTCTCCTGAATGAAAGGTAAGGATGGCAGCTCTTCCGCCGGGCTTTAATGCTCCCGGAAGCTTTTCCATAAACTCATATAGCACCTCAAACTCATGGTTTACATCTATGCGGAGCGCCTGGAATGTTCGCTGACAGGTCTTTTTGATTATGTCCTTCTTATCCTTTTCAGGGAGAAAATCGAGTGTCTGCTCTATAATGTGACGAAGCTTTGTGGTCGTATCTATGCGGTTGCCCTTCCTGATCTCGTCTGTGATTGCCTTTGCAAGCTCCTCGCAATACGGCTCATCTGAGTTCTCATAGAGCATACCCGAAAGCTCCTCACGGGATATATTATCAAGCCGCTCTGCCGCACTGATACCGGCATTTGGATTAAGACGCAGATCCAGCGGTCCATCCACCTTAAACGAAAAACCACGCTCAGGATTATCTATCTGCATTGATGAAACTCCCAGATCGGCAAGTATGAAATCAAAGCCTCCTACTTCCTTTGCAATCTCATCTATTGTGCAGAAGTTTTGAAGCTTTATGGTGAGAATATCCTCTCCAAAGCCTGCTTCAGCGAGACGCTTTTTTGTCTTTTCAGACTCGATTGGGTCAACATCTGTAGCAAACATATGTCCCTGTCCTTCAAGCTTTTCAAGCATTGCCCTTGTGTGGCCACCGTATCCGAGTGTAGCATCAAAGCCTGTCTGTCCCGGCTTTATGTCCAGAAAATCTATGATTTCTTTTACCATTATGGATATGTGCATGCCCGCAGGGGTATTTCCCTTGCTGATGACATGCTCAATTGTATCCTTGTATTTCTCCGGGTTTAATTCCTTGTATTTTTCCTCAAATTTTTTGGGATATTTTCCGCTATAGTGCACGCGGCGCTTGTGCTGTTTTTCTTCGCTCATTTTATGCTCCGTTTCATTCTGGGTTAGAACTGTTATGCTGACTTTTGCTACAGTATAACTTTTATTTTACTTTTCCGCAAGATAATGACTTACATTCCTATACCATCTGCACGAGCCACACGTCGCTTTTCACCATGAAGTATCCGATGACTACCTTTATCAGCTCTGTGGCCTGCACAAGGAAGTACACTGCTACTATGCCAAGTGCTGTGTATTTGGCGAGCACAAATGCCACCGGCACCACTATCACCCACGTAAATACGGAGTCAAACAGAAATGTGACCAGTGTCTTGCCTCCTGAGCGGAGTGTGAAATACGACGAATGTGTAAATGCACAAAATGGCATAATTATCGCTGATACCGCTATGAAGCTTGTTGCGAGTGACTTGATTTCATCTGTTGTGTTATATATCTGAGGGAAAAGTCTGCCTACCAGAAGCATGACCGCCGCCATTATAGAACAGCAGAACACACTGAACACTATCATCTTGTTATCCGCATCCTTTGCCTTTTCAAGCTCACCGGCTCCAAGATACTGCCCTACAACTATGCTGATGCATGCACCAAGCTGTATAAACACGATATTGAAAAGGTTTGTTATCGTTGTCGCAATGTTTAAACCTGCGATTACCGAGAGTCCTCGTACTGAATAGCACTGTGTAACCGTTGTCATGCCTGCTGCCCAAAAAAGCTCATTGAGCATGAGTGGCAGTCCCTTGATGAATATAGTCTTAAACTCACCAAACGGCATTCCTATTCCTCTGTAAGCGCCCTCGAGATATCTGTTCTTATCCCTGTTTTTATGTGCCCACAGCACAACTATTATTGTCTCAATATATCGCGACATCACCGTGGCAATAGCTGCTCCCGCCACACCCAGCTTTGGTATCGGTCCTATTCCGAAGATGAGCAGAAAATCAAGCACCGCATTGCTTCCAACTGCTGCAAAGCTTGCAACCATCGGTACAAAAGTCTGCCCTGTTTCCTTTATGTTTGTCGCATAGGCCTGTGTCACCGCAAACGGTATGAGACCTATCATAACAATTTCCAGATATTCCTTTCCATATGCCAGTGCTACCTCCGTGGCACCGTTTCCTGCCGTATCTGTCAGATAAAGTGATATGAAACCTGTTCCGTTCGTGATAAACAGTGTCATAGCTATTGCTGTAACAAACAGCGCTGCATACAGCTTGAATCTGAAGGAATACATATGCCCCTTATGATTTCCCTTGCCAAAATACTGTGCTCCGAATATACTTGCCGCTGACACCGCCCCAAATACAGCCAGATTGTACACAAATATGAGCTGATTTACGATTGCTACTCCCGACATCTGCTCTGTACCAAGCTGTCCTACCATAATGTTGTCCAGAAAGCTTACCAGATTTGTGATTGCATTCTGGATTATCATTGGTATGGCCAGCATGAGATAGCGCTTATAAAATGCCTTGTCTCCTATATATTTTTGTCTGAATTTATGCATGTTTGTCCCCCTTTCGATTTCTCCATGGTTCTTTCGTATAATGTTACTATTCTACTACGTCAGAATTTATTTTTCAAATATTTTATGTGTTTTTCCTTAATTTATTTTAGAGTTGGAAAATTTGTATCAAAGTGGCTATAGGGCGGGGCGCAAGTCACAGAGTCCGGGAGGGCAAGCCACGCTCTCGCTTCCGCTACGCTTCGCAGCTAAGAG
>OLPA01000007.1_pt1 | contig 147633 bp, 132 predicted proteins | sample 1672811 | NCBI WGS metagenome assembly OLPA01 (sample SAMEA3136726, study PRJEB25190) | human gut metagenome | biome: human gut; feature: human-associated habitat; material: faeces | place: Austria | collected 2013
TCGCTGCTTCACCCTCTCCGCTGATCGAGCATGTCCGATGCAAGCTTTGCCGAGAAGGTCCGCACAGATGACAAAGCTATCTGGTCGTTTGTCACCTTGGTAGAGAACAAGGGGCGTGTGCTAGGGGTCGGGTAATTCGACACATTTTTGATGTGTCGAATTACCCGACCCCTAGCACACTCAAGGGATGCCGAAGAATTTGAGACAAGGTGACAAACGCCCGGGTAGTTTGTCATCGCGGTAGCAACACCCAAAAAGGTGTCGAACGACCGGGTAGTTTGTCATCTTTTTACGATCTCGCGGGTGCAGGCGAGTGCGTCGGCGATTGCGTTCACCACGAGCGTCGAACCAAGGCGTGCATCACCCGCAGCGAAGATGGCAGGCTTGTTGTTCGCTGGGTCGGCTTCGCGCAGGCAGTGTGCACCACTGCGCTCGGGCAGCGAAACATCGAAGGCTTCGAATACGGCAGGATTCGCGCCAGTGAAGCCCTTGGCGATCAGTACGAGCTGCGCAGGGATGGTAGCTTCCGTGCCTTCGACCAGATGGCGACCCCCATCGTAAGAAAGATCCTGCACATGCACGTGGGCAACCGAGCCCGCTTCAGCGCCTTCGCCACCACTGAAGGCGATCGTATCGGTCGAGAAGATGCGGGGGTCTTCGCCGAAGCGTTCGCTCGCTTCCCGCTGGCCGTAACCTTGCGAGAAGACTACGCGCTCAGCTGGCCATACCGCTTGAGCATCGCAGGTCTCTGGCGCGCGCTGAGCACGGATCACCTGGGTCACGCTCGCCGCTCCTTGGCGCAGCGCGCAGGCAACGCAGTCGTTTCCGGTATCGCCGCCGCCGATTACGACCACATCCTTGCCTTCAGCGCTGATGGTGTAGTCGCGTTCATCGAGATAGGCGCTCGCTACCTCTGAAAGATACTCGAGAGCGAAATGAATGCCAGAAAGTTCGCGCCCCGGCAGCGCAATATCGCGCGCAACGTTCGCACCCGTTGCGATCACCACTGCATCAGATTCAGCAGCGATCGCGTCCGCGCAGGCACACGCATCAACGCCACAGTTAAATTCGATGCCGCTCTCACGCATCAAGTTCACCCGACGCTCGATGATCCACTTCGGAAGCTTCATGTTGGGAATGCCATACATGAGCAGGCCACCAGGACGATCGACCTGTTCGTAGATGCGCACGCGCCATCCGCGTCGCGCCATCTCCCAGGCGCATGCCAGACCCGCTGGCCCCGAGCCGATCACGCTTGCAAGCGGCGCATCGGCGGCAGGGGCGGGAAGCGGATCGATACCGTTTTCCCAGGCGATATCAGAAAGCGCGCGTTCGTTATCGTTGATCGTGACCGGCGCCTTATGCAGCCCTAAGTTGCAGGCCACTTCGCAAGGGGCCGGACACACGCGCCCGGTGAATTCGGGGAAGGGGTTCGTGAGCGCCACGCGTGCCACCGCGTCCTCGAAACGATGCTGGTAGAGCAGATCGTTCGTCTCAGGGATCAGGTTGTGCAGCGGACACCCCACTGCATGCAGTGAATCGCCTAACGCCACGCCGGTCTGACAGAACGCCACGCCGCAATTCATGCAGCGGCTCGCCTGTTCGCACTGTTCTTCAAGCGTGAGCGGAAGTGCGAACTCCTCGAAATCGTTCAGCGATTCGGAAGCAGGACGCAGGCCATGACCGACGCGTTCCGCATGTAAGAAAGCTCCAACTCGTCCCATGGCTATGCTCCCATCTTCGTGATCTCGAAGGCCAGCTCTTGCGCCTCTTCGTGCGTGTGACCTTGTGCTTCGTATTCGGTGATCAAATCGAGCATCTTGGCGTATTCGATCGGGATCACCTTGGTGAAGTGCGTTTTGATATCGTCGAATTGGTAGAGCATCATCACGCCCAGCGGGCTTGCCGTTGCTTCCACATGCGCTTCGAGCAACTCGCGAATGCGCGCGATATCGGCTTCATTTGGGCTTGCGAGCTCGACCAGTTCCAAGTTGCAGTGGCTCTTCAGCGTCTTCGTCTCGTCGTAGACATACGCGATGCCGCCCGACATGCCTGCGGCGAAGTTGAGCCCCACTTCGCCCAGCACCAGTACCTCGCCACCGGTCATGTATTCGCAGCCGTTTTCGCCTACGCCTTCCACTACCAGCTCGGCTCCTGAATTGCGCGCACCGAAGCGCTGGCCCGCAAGGCCGTTCACGAAGCCCTGGCCTGCAGTTGCGCCGTAGAAAGCAACGTTGCCCACCAGGATGTTCTCTTCGGGGCGATAGGTCGCGTTCGCCGGCGGGGTGAGCGCGAGCGTACCACCGGAAAGCCCCTTGCCGAAGTAGTCGTTGGTGTCTCCCGCTACCTTCAGCGTGATGCCTTGCGGCAGGAAGGCGCCGAAGCTCATGCCGCCCGAACCCGCGCAATCGATCTCGATCGAGCCTGCGGGCAGGCCTTCAGGATGGCGTGCGGTCACCTGCGAGCCGAGCATCGTGCCCACGCAGCGATTCACGTTCGAGATATCGGCGTGGAAGCGGATGGGCTCGAGGTGTTCGCGGGCGCTTTCGGTATAGGGGATGAACAGCGTCGCATCGAGTGTTTCGGGCAGCGTGTTGGGTGCCTGCGCTTCGGTGAGGAAGTGCGGGCAGTGCGCCATCGGGATCGCGCGGCCGAATTCGACCTCAGGCTTCACGAGCAGCGCCGAAAGATCGACCAAGTTGGCCTTCCAGCTGCGCGCATCGTGCGTCTGACGCAGGCATTCCACCTGGCCCACCATCTCGTCGATCGTGGCGAACCCAAGCTCGGCCATGATCTCGCGTGTTTGCTCGGCCACCATCATCATGTAGTTCACCACGTATTCCGGCTTGCCGCAGAAGCACGCCCGCAACTCGCGGTTTTGCGTGGCGATGCCCACTGGGCAGGTATCTTGCTGGCAATCGCGCTGCATCAAGCAGCCCATCGCGATGAGCGGCATGGTGGCGAACCCGAATTCTTCGGCGCCCAAGAGGCAGGCGATCGCCACATCGCGACCATCCATCAACTTGCCATCGGCTTCGAGCACGATGCGGCTGCGCAGACCGTTTTGCAGCAGGGTTTGTTGCGTTTCGGCCAGGCCCATCTCGAGCGGCAGGCCTGCATGATGGATCGAATCGCGCGGGGCTGCACCTGTGCCACCGTTCGAACCGGAGATGAGGATCTTGTTAGCACCGCCCTTGGCAACGCCGGTTGCGATCGTGCCCACGCCCGTTTCGGAAACGAGCTTGACCGATACGCGCGCTCTGGGGTTGGCGTTCTTCAGATCGAAGATGAGCTCGGCCAGGTCCTCGATCGAATAGATGTCGTGATGCGGCGGCGGCGAGATAAGGCCGATGCCCGGTGTGGAGCGACGGGTACGCGCGATCCACGGCCACACCTTACCGCTGGGCAGGTGACCGCCTTCGCCGGGCTTAGCACCTTGCGCGAGCTTGATCTGGAGCTCGTCGGCGCTCATGAGGTAGCGGCTCGTCACGCCGAAGCGCCCTGAAGCGATCTGCTTGATGGCGCTGCGCTTGGAATCTCCATTGGGAAGCGGGGTCTCGCGCGCGGGGTTCTCGCCGCCTTCGCCAGAATTCGAGCGGCCGCCGATGCGGTTCATGGCGATAGCCAAGCATTCGTGCGCTTCTTTCGAGATGGAGCCGTAGCTCATCGCGCCGGTGTTGAAGCGCTTGACGATCTCGCTTGCGGGCTCGACTTCCGAAAGCGGAATGGAGGGGCGGGTGGAGACGAACTCGAGCAAATCGCGCAGCACGATGGCGCGCCCCGGCTGGTGAACCGCTTCGCTGTAGGCAGCGAAGAGTTCGGGGTCGTTTGCGCGCACCGCACGTTGCAAGAGCGTGATGACCTGAGGTGTGATCAGGTGTTCTTCGCCGCGGGGACGCCAGGTGGTAATACCTGATGAAGGAAGCTGATCAGGCGCGGGAGACGTGCGTTGTTCGAGCGCCTGAGCGTAGTGCAGGTCGCATTCATGCTGCAGATCATCGATCGAAAGACCGCCAATGCGGCTGACCGTGCCGGTGAAGTGCGCATCGATGAGTTCGCTCGCAAGACCGACCGCTTCGAAGATCTGTGCGGCGTGGTAGCCCTGCATGGTCGAGATACCCATCTTCGACATGATCGAAACGATGCCAGAGAGGATGGCGGCATTGTAGTTCGCGATGCCTGTTTCGGCATCGAGCGCAAGCACGCTGCGCTCGGCCAGCGAAGCGATCGTATCGTGAGCAAGATAGGGATAGATGCCGGATGCGGAATAGCCCACCAGCGTGGCGAAATCGTGCGCGGTGATCGCGTCGCCGCATTCCACGATCAGGTCCGCCTGCGTGCGCAGGCCGCAACGCAGCAGGTGGTTGTGAACGCTCGAAACGGCTAGCAGCGAAGGCATCGGCACCTCGCCTTCGCCTACTCGATCAGAGATCGCAAGGATGCTCACGCCATCGCGCACCAGCTCTTCGGCCTGTTCGCACAGGCGATTCACGGCATCTGCCAGCGCGTGTTCGTTATCGGTCCGAGCTTCGTAGGACGCATAGATCTTCGCCCCCTTGAAGCCCTTCTCATCCATGGAGGCAAGCGCTTCGAAGGCATCGCGGGTAAGCAGCGGCGTATCGAGTCGCACCAGGCGGCAGTTCGTGCGAGCGTCTTCGAGCAGGTTGCCGTGGTTGCCGAGATAGAGCAGCGTGGAGGTGAGGTGCGATTCGCGCAGCGCGTCGATTGGGGGATTCGTGACCTGCGCGAAGAGTTGGTTGAAGTAATGGAAAAAGCGGCGCGGATGTTCCGATAAACATGCGAGAGGGGTATCCGCGCCCATCGACGCCAACGGCGCCTTTGCCTTTTCCGCCATAGGGATGATCGCTTCCTCGATATCGTCGAAGAAGTAACCATGTATAGCCTGTCGAGTGCTCAAGGCCATGCCTTCATCGAGGGTAGCCTCGAGCGGTTCTGCCGCTTTGGCGATGAGAGAGTCGAGCGTGTGGGTCTCGGCGTTGATCCAGTCGAGATAGGGTGCTTGGTTCGCCAGGTCATCCTTGATCTCGTCATCGAAGATCACGCGCCCTTCGCGCGGGTCGACGATAAGCATCTGACCGGGCCCTAAACTGCCTGCGATCAGGATCTTCGCTGGGTCGACATCAAGCGTACCGGCTTCACTGGAGAGAATGAGCCGATCGTCGGAGGTCACGTAATAGCGCGCGGGGCGCAAGCCATTGCGGTCGAGCACGGCGCCCATGATGATCCCATCGGTGAACGCGATAGCTGCGGGGCCTTCCCAGGCTTCCGTGAGCATGGATTGATATTCGCCCCAGGCGCTGCGCTTCTTTGAGAGCGTGGGGTTCTTGTCCCATGGCTCGGGCAGCAGCATCGAGATGGCACGCGGCAAGCTGCGGCCGTTCATGGTGATGAATTCGAGCATGTTATCGAGCATGGCCGAGTCGGAGCCTTCGCCGTTGAACACGGGCAGCACCTTCTCGAGCGAAGGGCCCATGACCGGCGAATAGAGGTGCGGCTCGCGGGCGAGCGTCCAGTTCACGTTGCAGCGCAGCGTGTTGATCTCGCCGTTGTGCACCATGTAACGATTGGGGTGCGCGCGCTCCCACGAAGGCGTGGTGTTGGTGGAGTAGCGCGAATGCACGAGCGCGATGGCAGTTTCGCAAGAGGCATCATCCAAGTCCTTGAAGAAACCGCGCATCTGCGTGGAGACGAGCATGCCCTTGTACACGATCGTGCGAGCGCTCATCGAGCAGACGTAGAAGGTCTTGTCGTCTAGGCTCTGCGTTTCCTTCGCGCGCTTTTCGATGGTGCGCCTACCTATATATAAGCGACGTTCGAAATCTTCATTCGTTTCGCAATCGGCAGGACGACCGAGGAATGCCTGCTTGATGGTGGGCATTCAATCGAGCGCGGCTTGGCCTAGGTCGTGGGGGTCGATTGGCACATCGCGCCAGAAGAGCAGCGGGATGCCCTCTTCGATGCAGCCATCTTCGAAGATGCGCATAGCTTCGGCTATGCCGTGTTCGTCGGTGGGGAGGAAGAGCATGGCCACGCCATAATCGCCTTCGTCAGGCAGCAGGCTGCCGCACTTTTGTGCTTCCTTACGGAAGAAACGGTGCGGGATCTGCAGCAGGATGCCGGCGCCATCTCCCGTGTTGCGCTCCAGGCCAACGCCGCCACGATGCTCCAAGTTTACGAGTACAGAAAGCGCATCGTCCACCATCTGATGGGAACGCACGCCTTTGATGTTGGCGAGCGCGCCAATGCCGCATGCATCGTGTTCGAACGAGCTGCGATACATGCTGGGCTGTGGCGTTGCTGCTTGAGACAAGTGCGTTTGAGCCTGTTGGGCGGATCGCTGCGCGCTTTGTTCTGCGCAGGTAGGTTCGCAAGGATGCGCGTGTGCGCATGTTGCTTCGCTTCTCATGTAGTACCCCTTTTCGCATGTTTTAAGGTGCTACTACCTTACGGAAGCTCTGTGTCGCCAATATTGCGCGATTGTTTCGCGTGCGTTAAATCGTTATCTTGCTCACTTTTGTGTTCAATCAGCGGAGAGGGCAAGGCAACGATGTGACTCTTTGCCGACTAAATTCGTTAGTAATAAAACCCGAGCAAAGCAGCGACGCACGAAAGAACCTGCAAAAATGCAGGTTCTTGAGCAGGGAAGCGGGGAACCTCGTGTCTCGCGCTCGGCGCTGAGCGAACCAAAAAAAGATGACGAACGACTGGGCAGTTCGTCATCTTTAGAGACGGCGGATGAGGTTCCAGCCCCACATGGTGATGCAATTCGGCACGATCTTGCCGATGATGCGCAGACAAAATGAGGGAATGCTGCAGCAGGCAACGGCAGCATGCATGCGGTTCATGAACAGCGCCCGCGACACTACGGTCGAGGCGTTTTGGGCGAAGAGCAAGTGGTTCACGGCGTGCGCATCTTTACTCTTGCGTGCTTGCGCCTCGAAGCCGGTCTTCACCCAGGTGGGGCAGAGTGCCGTTACGGTGATGCCGCTGCCGTGCAGCTCCCAGCGTAGTGCGCGGGTGTAGCGCAACACGAATGCCTTCGATGCTGCATAGACATTCATATAAGGCAGCGGGTAGAATGCAGCAGCTGAGGCAACTTCGATGATGCGTGAGCCGCGCTCCATGTGTGGCAAGCAGGCGCGCGTGAGCGCCACCACCGCGCGGGCGTCAAGATTGATCATCGCGGTTGCATCGTCGTTGGCGATATCTTTCCACGATCCGAACCTGCCAAAGCCCGCACAATTTACCAGATAGGTAACCACGCCGTTCGCTTCACCCAGATCCGCTTCGATGCGATCGATGTCTTCCTGTTTCGAAAGGTCAGCTGAAACCGCGCGCGCAGGAGTGCGCAGATCAGCGGCAATCGCTTCGAGCTTCGCAGTGTTGCGCGCCACCAGCCAGAATTCATCGATGTGATGCACGCCAACATCGGCGTGGGTCACGCTCGAGCGCACATCGAGCTGGCGCACGAATTCGAGCCCGAGTCCGCTCGAAGCGCCCGTAATGATCGCGATATGTTTCGGCGTTTCACTCATACTGTTCACGCTATGTTCCGTCTTCAAAGCGCCTGAACCCAAGGCCACTTTGGTTGTTTGCAAATCCATTGTAGGGCGCCCGACGAGCTGCCATCCCTCATCGCTCGAAGCTGTGGGTAGTTTGTCATCTTTTAAGTTGAAGGGTTCGTGAACTTTCTTGCATGCGGGCATGAAAGTGGAGTTGAAAGCGGTAGTTCAAAGCGGCTTAGTGTATAATTACGAGCATCTTCATACCTGCACCAAAGCAGTGCGGTTCAGGGGTGAAAAGTAACCGTTGAGCTGCATATATACCATATATTTTCATAAGATAGGGTTCCCATGGAAAGCACAAAACCAAAGAATAAGACGCGCAATCTTATCATCACCGTCTGTGCCGCTGTCGTGGTCGTGGTCGTTGCGCTCGTTGTTTTCATGAACGTGAACACTCAGCGCATCATCGACCAGAATACGCAGTACCTCGAAACCTCCACCAATCAAACGGTGCGTCGCGTGAACGACACGTTCTCCTCTTCACTGCAGAGCGTGCAGACGGCAGCGGTGGTGTATGGAGATGCGATCAGCGACGAGGGCTTCAATCCGCGTACTGCGGCAACCATCCTCGATAATGCCCAGTTCGACCATACTTTCTTCATCGATGCGCAGGGTACGGCATATAACAACGATGGCTCCACTGCCGATGCGACCGACCGTGAATACTATATCGAAGGTGTGCAGGGTAAGAGCGGTATGTGCTATGTCGATAGTACGATCTTCGATGGTCAAAACGCCGTCGTCTTCTATGCACCGGTTGTTTTGGATAATGAAGTGATCGGCATCATGGCTTCGGTGCTCCGCGAAGAATCGCTCACGGAGGTTATGACCACCGAGTTCTACGGACAGTCCACCCCTACCTATCTTTGCGAGCGCGATGGCACGATGGTAGCGATGGCGGGCTCGGTGAAGCCAGATGCGCGCGATATCGATGAGATATTCATCGCGCGCGGGCTTAACGAAGAACAGCTTGCAGTGCTCGATGTTGATATCGCAGAAGGCAACACGGTCAGCTTCACGTATGACACTTCCGAAGGCACGGGCAATACGTTCGTCACGAAACTTCCCGATTTCGATTGGATGCTCGTGCGTTCGTTCCCCGCAAGCATCACCAATGAAATGCTCCTTCGTGCAAACACGTCGGGCTTCATCCTAGTAGGAGGCGTGCTCCTTGCGGCGATCGTGGTGATCGTGGTGCTTACCATGCAAGCTCGTCGTGAGAACCAAGAGCTGCTGCTCGAGCGCCAGGAAGCTACGCGCATCATCGACGCCTCGACCAATCTGTTCGATAGCCTTTTCACGGTCGATCTTGAGAAACACACCTACGAATTCTTGAAGAACGATAGTCAGCAGAAGAGCATTCCGCCGCGGGGCAATGCGTCTGACCTGCGTCAGTTCTTCGACAAGATCATCGATAAGAATTCGCTCTCAACTGATGCTCACGAGAAATTCGACAAGGACAATATCGCCAGCATTCTCACTCCAGGTGTACGCTTCATCCAAGAGGAATGGCGTACGAACGATCGAGAGAATCCGTGCTGGTATCAGGCCTCGATCCTCTGTCTTGCACGCGATGCACAAGGCAAGCCGACCAGTGTGCTCGTAGCCATCCAAGACGTTACGGATGCGAAGGCGGAAGAACTGCGTGCGCATATCGCACTCGAAGATGCATTCAAAGCAGCTGAGCATGCTTCGCAGGCTAAGAGCGACTTCCTCAATTCAATGTCGCATGACATCCGTACCCCTATGAACTCCATCATGGGTCTTACCGCTATCGCAGGTATGCATGTCAATGATCCTGAGCGCGTGCGTGAATGCCTTACGAACATCACGTCGGCTTCGCGCCATCTGCTTGGCTTGATCAACGAAGTGCTCGATATGGCTAAGATCGAATCAGGCTCGATCGATCTGGCAGAAGAGCCCTTCGACCTCTCCGAGTCGATCGAGAACCTCATCACTATGATGAACCCCCAGATCGCAGCCAAGCACCAGGAGCTCAAAGTTGAGCTTGTCGATATCAAGCACGAGCATGTTCTGGGCGATCCCACCCGTTTGCAGCAGGTGTTCGTGAACATCATGGGCAACTCGGTCAAGTTCACGCCAGAAGGGGGCACCATCGGGCTGCGTATCACCGAGCTTCCGAGCTCGATCCAATCCAGTGCGTGCTACGAGTTCGAGTTCAGCGACACCGGATGCGGCATGAGCGAAGAATTCATGAAGCGCCTCTTCGAGCCTTTCTCTCGCGCGAACGATTCGCGTACCACGAAGGTCGAAGGTACGGGCCTTGGCATGGCTATCGTAAAGAGCGTGGTCAGCCTTATGAGCGGCACGATCGATGTCGAATCGAAAGAGGGCGAAGGCACCACCTTCACCGTTATGGTTCACATGAAATTGCGCGATGCCGAGCAGGAAGACCTGAGCGATCTTGAAGGAATCCCTGTCCTGGTCGTCGACGACGATGAAGTTGCCTGCGAAGGTGCCTGCATCCTGCTCGACGATATTGGCATGAAGTCTGAATTCCGCCTCTCGGGTCCGGCAGGCATCGAAGCGGTCAAGAGCAGGCTCGATAACGATCCGTATCGCGTGGTCATCCTTGATTGGCGCATGCCGGGCATGAGCGGTCTTGAAGCTGCCAAGCATATTCGCGAGGCAACGAATGAGGCAGTGCCGATCATCATCCTTTCCGCTTACGATTGGTCGATGATCGAACAAGAAGCACGCCAGGTAGGCGTTGATGCCTTCATCTCCAAGCCGCTGTTCCGTTCTCGTTTGGTGCAAGTGATGAAAGAGCTGCTCGTGGGCGAGATGAAGAGCGTGATCGATGAGAAGGCGATGCTCGAAGAGCTTGCGTTCCAAGGCAAGCGCGTTCTGCTCACCGAAGATAACCCCATGGCAGCCGAGATCGCCCGTGAGCTGGTCGAGATGACGGGCGCGGCCGTCGAGCATGCCGAGAACGGCAAGCTCGCGCTCGATATGTTGCTCGAGCATGAACCGGGCTATTACGACATCGTGCTCATGGATATCCAGATGCCGGTCATGAACGGCCATGAAGCAGCTTCGGCCATTCGCGCTCAAGCTGATAAGCGCCCCGATATGGGTCAGATCCCGATCGTTGCGCTTTCAGCCGATGCCTTCGCTGAAGATGTGCGTCATGCGCGCAGTGCTGGCATGAACGATCATATGTCGAAGCCGCTCGAGATCGAAACGCTCGTTCGTATGCTGAAGAAATGGGTTAGCTAGCCAACGAGCGAATTCTTCGGGCAGGTGAGCGCATTTTCGCGCACAATCGTACTGCGTAATCTTGCGCGTCGGTTTTTCGCGTCAAAGGATGTTCATGGCAATCAAAGAATCTCAAGGCACCGTTCCCTCAAACGGCGGACGTGAGCACTTCGCTTCGCGTCTTGGCTTCATTCTCATCAGCGCAGGGTGTGCGATCGGGCTCGGCAACGTTTGGCGTTTTCCTTATATTGCTGGCGAATATGGTGGCGCAGCTTTTATCCTGCTCTATTTGATCTTCCTTGTGATCCTTGGCCTTCCTGTCATGATCATGGAATTCGCGATCGGCCGTGCGAGCCAGCGCAGTTGCGCGCGTGCCTTCGAACGCTTGCAGCCTTCAGGTAAATGGAACTGGTTCAGTTGGTGGGCGTATATCGGCTGCATGATCCTGATGATGTTCTACACCGTTGTGTGTGGCTGGATGCTCGCTTACATGGCGAAGATGGCCACCGGCGAGTTCGTCGGTCAAAGCGTCGAAGGGGTCGCAGGCGTGTTCTCTGCGATGCTCGGCAGCCCTACCGAAATGCTCGGTTGGATGCTCGCGGTCATCGTGATTGGCTTTCTCGTGTGCAGCCTCGGTCTGCAGAAGGGCGTCGAGCGCATCACGAAGATCATGATGATCTGCCTGTTGTTCGTGATGGTGGCGCTCGTGTTTCGCTCGGTTACGCTGCCAGGGGCAGGGGCAGGCCTCGAATTCTATCTCATTCCCGATTTCGAGAAGATGTTCGGTGGTGGCATCGGGCACTTCGGTGAAGTCGTGTATGCGGCTATGGGCCAGGCGTTCTTCACGCTCTCGCTCGGCATTGGCGCCATGGAAGTGTTCGGTTCGCGCATTGGCAACGATCGCGCGCTCACGGGCGAAGCGCTGCGCATCTGCGGTCTCGATACGTTCGTGGCGATCGTGGCGGGCCTCATCATCTTTCCTGCGTGCTTCGCGTTCGCTGTTGCTCCTGATCAGGGGCCAGCGCTCGTGTTCGTTACCTTGCCAAATGTATTCGAGCAGATGCCCTTCGGTCAGGTTTGGGGAACGCTGTTCTTCGTGTTCATGAGCTTCGCTGCGCTCTCGACCATCATTGCGGTGTTCGAGTGCCTCATCACGTTCACGATGGAGCGCTGGAACGTATCGCGCTCGCAAGCGATCGCCCGCACCGCCTTGCTTGTGACGGTTTTGAGCATTCCGTGTGCGCTTGGCTTCAATGTGTGGTCAGGTGTGGGGATCCCTGGCATCGGCGATATCCAGTCGATCGAAGATTTCATCGTATCCAACAACCTGTTGCCACTGGGTAGTTTGCTCTATGTGATCTTCTGCGTTACGCGCAGTGGATGGGGCTGGGATAATTTCCTCAAAGCTGCCGATGTCGGTGAAGGCATCAAATTCCCGCGCTGGTCTCGCTATTGGCTCACGTTCGGCGTGCCGATCCTGATCGGGATCATCTTCGTGATGGGCTATGCGCCGAAGTTCGCGCTGTGGTTCGGGCTCGGCTAAACGCAGCGCTTCGTCATATCTCGTGTGCTTCATCGTTTGTTGTAGGTGAACGCGCAATGCTTTTTTGGTTTTGTCTGCATCTTGCGTGCAAAACATGGAGAGATTGCGAGTTTTCTTACGGCACTTGTACTCTTTATGTCCGCTCTATAACATGTTCGCCACGTTTTGCGATTCATGCAACGAACGCAAAGCAAAGATAGTACTGTTTGTCACATCATTATTGGTGTGTAAGAGCTCCGAAAGGAGTATGAGATATGATTCGTAAAGCAATAGGAACCTATAAGCATTCGTTCATCGTCGCATCGCTTCTTGCGATCAGCGCCGTCGCTCTTTCGGTCTGCTTTGCTTTTTCAAGCCCGCTCTTGGCTTCGGCGGAAAATACCGAATCCGCGGAAACGCTCGAGGTGATCGAAGAAGTTGCTGCTCAGCGTGACCAAGCGATCGAAGAGGTCGAAGCGATCATCGAAGAGCGCGCTGCGAACGAGCAGCAAGGTGAACAAGACCTCACGGCTACGGGCAATTTGAGCGATGCCAACATTGCAACGCTCGAAAAGGAAAACGAGCAGAATGCACAGGATAACCCCGCAGCTACCACGCCCAGCGATGATTGCACGGTTACCATTCGTTATCTTGAATACATGAACTACGATGACGAGCCAGATGCGGTCATTGACGAAATGGGCCGCCGCGTGCTGGGAACGCGCGTCCTCACGGGCCTGAAAGAGGGCGAGGTGCTCAATGCCTGGAATTATGTTGTCGATATTCCCGGACATTTCTTCTTTGATGGTTGGCCGCTGAACCTTACGGTTACGACTGACCCGAACAAGAACACCTTCGATTTGATCTATATCAAGAAGTGGAACAGCGAATACACGGTCAACTACTATGTGATGACCGGCGCTGATCTTAGTGCTGATACGTGGTCGGAAGCATTGGCACCCGATGATGTTGAATTCATCAAGATGGGTTCAGAGACGTTCGATAATCAGCGTTTCGACAAGCTCGTTGAAGGCGATGCCTACGAATACAAGCTCGATGATATGTATGTGATCGATACCTATCCGGCTGAGATTCGCCTGGGCACTGATCCGGATAACAACGTGATCAACGTGCTCTATACCCCTACTTCATCAACGCTTCCTGACGATCTTGAGGTGCCTGACGATATCATCCCACCAGCAGATGAGGGCGACACAGGTAGCGGAGATACCGGCAGTGGAGATAACGGCACTGATTCAGGAGACAATGGCAGCGGCGATTCTGGCGCCGGCACGCCTGCACCCGATCTGCCTTCCGATGGCACCTTTGACAAGGATGACATCAGTTCCACCTTGCCCGATGGCGTGACCGACGACGATGAATCCAAGGATGATTTCTTGGGCAACGAGGTCGATCGCGGTGAGCTTGATGTTACCGACGAGATGCTTGCGAACCCCGTGAGCAAGGAGCAGGCTAACCAAGCGCTTGCAGACTATCGGGATAGCCTCTATGAGGCAGATAATCTCGCAGAGACAGGTGATGGTGTGCCGATCATCGCTTGGGTCTCAGGAGCTACCGCGCTTGTTGCACTGGTGCTGTTAGGCTTCTACCTCATGCGTTCGCGCAAGCACGATTGATGACAAACTACCGGGCAGTTTGTCGCCTTTAGCAAGATTCTTCGAGCTCCGCGAAATCGTGGGGCTCGTTTGCTTCTGCCATAACGTGTTCGATCAATTCTTCATACCCACGCAGGGCGGCAAAGGGTTTGAATTGACGCGCGCGATCGGGGTGGGGCTTGCCTAAGATGTAGCGTTCTGGATGGGCGCTGTTGCGCGCGCTATAGGGCAGTTCGTTAGGCATTATGTCCTCCTACGAGATGCGTGCGCTCAAGTCCGCGTGCTTTTTCCTTGTACGAAGTACCGCGCATGACCGCGCCCTTGCCGAATCTCTGCTTTATCGCAAGCAGCGCGTCCTGTTGTGCGCGTTCTTCTTCCTCGGCTTCGATGTTGCTGAAGAGCGTGTGCGTGGCGTATTCTTCGGGCTCGAGGTTTCCGCAGCTGATGTTGATGCGCCGAATGGGCAAATCGTGCCGCACGCGCTGGCAGTACAGCTCGTCGAATATGTGCAGGAGTTCTTTGAAGGAATTGGTCGAAAAGCCAAGCTTGTGGCTTACGCTCGTGTGCGATCCGCCACGTATGCCTTCGCTCGCCTCAGTGCGCTCTTTCGAAGTCAGACTGCTGCTTTCTTGGGAGCGCTTCTTTCCATCATCCTTCTTATAGCCAATATAGAGGTGCACGGAACTTGCGACCACCTGCTTGTCTACGAGCTCCAGTGCAGTTTCGTCGACCATCTCGCGCAGCACCATGCGTGCCTCATCGAAGGTGTAGTCGCACGGGAGCACCTGGCCATTGCCGAATGAGGTGCTCTCAGGTTCGTAGGCTTTGATCTCGGCGATCGTGCAGGGTTCAAGTCCCCAGGCGTGGTCGATCAAGTATTCGGCATTCACGCCGAACTCTCGGTAGAGCAGATCGATATCAGCGTGGGCCACCCCTTCAAGATCGCGAATGCCAAAGCGCGCGAGCCGCGTAGCGATACCGCGTCCGATCTGCCAGATATCGGTGATGGGACGGTGATGCCAGATGTGCTGCTTGAAGCTCTCTTCGTCCAGCACGCCGATGCCGTCTTTGCAGTGCTTCGCAGTAATATCGAGCGCCACTTTTGCCAAGAAGAGGTTCGGACCGATGCCGGCAGTGGCCGTGATGCCCGTTTCCTCATAGACCGCAGCGCGCATGCGATCAACGAGGGCTTTCGCGCTGGTCTTGTAGAGGGAAAGATAGGGTGTGAGGTCGATGAAGCATTCGTCGATCGAATAGACATGCAGATCAGCAGCGCTCACGAAGCGCAAGTAGATCGAAACGATCTTTGCCGAAACCTCCATGTAGAGGCGCATGCGCGGCTTCGCCATGAAGTACTCGATGCCTTCAGGGATCTCGAACACGCGACAACGCCCCGGTACTCCGAGCGCTTTCATGGCGGGGGAGACGGCCAGGCAGATGGTCTTTTCGGTGCGTTCAGGATCGGCGACCACGAGGTTTTTCTCGAACGGATCCCACTTGCGGTCAACGCATTCTACGCTGGCGTAGAAGCTCTTCAAATCGATGCAGCAGTATGTTCTTGGTGTTTCGTCCACGCGCCCAGTATAACACACAAACGAACATATGTTCTAGTTTCAAGTAGGCTCATGGGGGCGAGCACGATGGAGGAGCAGCTAGGCGAGCTCGGCTTCGATCACTTCAGCAAGGCGCTTGATGCCTGAGCGGATGGTCTCCTCGTCGGCGTTCGTGAAGTTCAAGCGCAGCGTGGAGCGCTTGCCGCCTTCCGCGTAGAACGGATCGCCAGGAACGAAGGCGACGTTTTGCTCGAGTGCTTTGTCGAACAGATCCATCGCGAAGATCCCTTCAGGAAGCGTTACCCAGAGGAACATGCCGCCTTCCGGGATGGTGAATTCGACCCCATAGGGGAAGAACTCCTTCATGGCATCGACCATGGCACGTGCCTGGCTACGATAGAGTTCGCGGATCTTGGTGAGGTGCTCGTCGAGCTCATTGTGCATGAGGTAGTCATGGATGACGTACTGCGCAAACACGTTGGTGTGCAGGTCAGCTGCCTCTTTTGCTGTTGAGATGTTGCGCAGGAGGTCGTGGTCTTTCGTGAGCAGATATCCCATGCGGAAACCGGGCGTAACGGTCTTGGAGAATGACCCCATGACCACGCCATGCGGGTGGTTCGTCGCACCGATATAAGGCAGAGATTCACCTTCGAAGCGCAATTCGCCATAAGGATCGTCTTCAACTACCACGATGTTGTGCTTCGAGAGGGCCTCGCGCACCTGCTCGCGGTTCTCGGCTGTATAGGTAAGGCCCGTAGGATTCTGGAAGTTCGGGATAAGGTAGATCATCTTCGCACCCGCATCGAGTGCTGCGTTCAGCTCGTCGATGTTGAGCCCTTCGCTCGTGAGCTCGACCCCGCGGAATACCGGTTGCTGAAGCGCGAAAGCCTGGATGGCAGCAAGGTAGGTGGGGTTCTCCACGATCACGCCATCGCCCTTGTCGAGCAGCACCTTGCCGAGCAGGTCAAGGATCTGCTGCGAGCCCGTGGTGATGAGCACGTCATCGAGCACGTAGTCGGTGCCGAAGCGCTTGTTGTAACGATCGGCGACCCATTGGCGGAGCTCATCGATGCCTGCGGTCGAGGAATACTGGAAGGCGTTCGGGCCTTGCTCAGCCACCACGCGCTCCATCGATTTCAAAAGTTCGTCTTCGGGAAACGAAATGGGATTGGGCAATCCACCTGCGAACGAGGTCACGTTCGGGTCGGATGCTGCTTTGAGGATGCTACGAACGAAGGAAGGAGGAGTCGATTTGATCCCGTCGGAAAGCAGTGCTTCGGTGTCGAAAAGGGATGCGGTGTCGTTCATTAGGTTCCTTCCTCGCGCTCTTATGCTCGTTTTATTATCGCGCGCACTTTTGACTTTAGCGCGATAGATGGGTGGAGGTTCTTATTCGGTATTTGAAAGGACGCACGGAGCTCGCGAGCGCTCTTTTCCTGCGAAGCAGGGGAGTGCCTCTATTCGTTCAGTTGTCCGACGAGATTGTCGGTCTCGCGTGCGATACGCACCTCTTCATCGGTGGTGACCACGCAGATCTTGATCGGGCTATCGTCGATCGAGATGATACGGTTCACGCCGATCTGACCAGTAACGTCGTTGCGTTCGTGGTCGAGGATCATGCCCATGTGAGCAAGGCCCGCGAAGATGCGTTCGCGCAGTTCAGCGGAGTTCTCGCCAATGCCTGCGGTCATGACCACCGCATCAGTGCGCGTCATGGCGGCGTAGTAGCCGCCGATGGCCTTCTGAATGCGGTAGACATACATATCGATCGCAAGATCGGCAAGCTCGTTGCCCGCTGCCGCAGCTGCAAGCACATCGCGCATGTCAGCCGATACGCCCGATACACCCAAGATGCCGCTCTCCTTGTTCAGGATCGCATCCATCTCGTCGAAGGATTTGTGCTCGCGGCGCATGAGGTACGTAACGATAGCCGGATCGATGGAACCTGAGCGCGTGCCCATCATCAATCCTTCGAGCGGGGTGAACCCCATGGAGGTGTCGATCGATTTGCCGTGGTTCACTGCTGTGATCGAGCCGCCGTTGCCCAGATGGCAAGTGATAAGGCCCAGGTCGCGCAGGGGTCGTCCAAGCAAGTTCGCGGCTTGCTGTGCGGCATAACGATGGCTCGTTCCGTGCGCGCCATAGCGGCGAATGCGGTACTTCTCGTAGTATTCACGCGGCAGGGGGTACATGTAGGCTTTCGCTGGCATGGTCGCATGGAAAGCGGTGTCGAAGACCGCGACCTGCGGGGTGTTGGGCATCGCTTCGCGCATGAGGTCGATGCAGGCATCGGCGGGAGGGTTGTGGAGCGGTGCGAGCTCTTCGCAGATGGCAAGCTTTTCGCGCACGGCCTCATCGATGATGACCGAACGTGTGAAGTATTCGCCACCGGCCACCACGCGGTTGCCGATCGCATCGATCTGCGAAAGGCTGCTGATGGGAGACTCGGGGTCGTCCACCAGGATATCGAGCAGCTTGGCAAGGCATTCTTGCACGGGCATATCAGCCACGTTATAGGTGGTCTTTTGGAAATCGGGGGCGAACGAAACGTTCATGAATGCGCCTGGCGTGCCAACCTTTTCAGCAAGGCATTTCATCAGCGTTACCTTGCCATCAGTTTCGATCAGTTGGCTTTTGAGCGAAGAGCTTCCTGCATTCACTACGAGCACGCGCATGGGCATCTCCTTTTTTAGGGTTGTGAACAAAATGTCCAAGAAAAGATTGGGGAACATTATAGCAAAGACCTGTCTTGAGCCTGCTTGGGGCCATGCGCGCCGCAGAGCATGCTCCTCTCTAAAATGCGCACTGCAAGCTGCTCCCCTTAAAGCTCCTCATACGAACAGGCAGCCCCTTGGACCGCCTGTTCAAATCATGCTGTATGAAGTTGTGTTTCTGTGCCTCGTCTGCGTCTGCGCAAGGATGCTACTTCTTCGCTTCGTTGATCTTGTCGACAACAGCATCCTTCGCTTCGCTAGCGCGATCTCCGACGGCCGTTGCCGCCTCTTTCGCCTTATCCGCAGTGGCCTGACCAGCCTCTTTGGCGCGATCAGCCGCAGCATGCGCGCCTTCGCCCACTTTATCCTTGAGGGCTTCCGCTGCGCCGCCGATCTTGTCGGCACCCTTCTCCAGACCTTCTTTTACGTCTTCAGCTGCTTCTTTGATCTTCTCTTTGAAATCCATGATGACCTCCTTACTCTAAAGTCCATCCGTTTCTTGCTCGCTTCTGCAAAGGTTGCTTCAGGAAAGGAGCCTTTGCAGATCGCGGGCTTACCGTGCACGCTGTTTCTGTCACCGTGATCGGTGAACACATCATAGAGGGCGCAGAGGGGGCGTGGGGCCATACAGCTCGATCCGATGCCAAGCGTTCGCTGTTCTGTAACGGAACCGACAGAAGGTTAGGAGCGATCAGGCGAAGAATCCTGCATGCGCTGCCAGAAGCGCCGTGCGATCGCTGCGCAGATGCAAGAGAGCACTCCTAATATGCCGCCAACAAGACCGACTTCCCCAAGTCCTGCGTGGGTCACGACAAGACCTCCCACGAGCGTGCCGAAGGCGATGCCGATGTTGAACGAGGTGGGCTCGATGGAGGCAGCAAGTACGAGCGCGCGTGGATGGCGCTTGCGTGCGACGCCCATGAACATCGTGATGCACGAGATCGAGAAGCTATACATGAGCAGCGCAATAAGGAAGATGGGCACGAGCGCAAGTGCGCTATTCGTCTTGCAGAGCCAGAGCGCAAAAAGGGCGAGCGCGAGTGCGAACAGCATCGCAGGAATGGGCTTCATGCCCGCGCGTACATCCACCACGCCCGAGATCAGATCGGACACGATGCAGATGATGCCGAAGACGAGCAGGATAAGGCCTGATTGCGCTGGCGGGAATCCGAGGTAGGTTTCGAGGTAGGGGGCTACGTAGCCATAGAAGGTGTAGACCGCTCCTACGCCGAAGGTGAAGAGGAGCACGCCGAAGATGATGGGCGGTTCCTTGAAGAGAATCACTTGTTCGCGCAAAGAGGCGAGAGCGGAGTGCTTTTGCGCGGAGCCTTCTTTGTGCGGAGATGCTTCGTGTGGCACGAAGATCGTGAGCAGCACGGCGGATACGAGCGCGAAGACGAAGGCGGCATCCATTGCCACCTGCCAGGTGAGGTATTCGACGATGAAGCGTCCCGCGCTCGTTGCGAGCACGAGCGCGATCGAAAAGGCTGCATAGATGATCGAGATGCCGATCGACGAACGATGTGCGCCCAGCAAGTCAGGCACGTAGGTGGTGGCAACGGCAAGCAGCGGACCAGAGACCGCGCCCATCACGATACGCGAGATGAGCAGTACTTCATAGGTGGGTGCGGTGGCGGAAACGAAGTTGCTCACCACGAAGATCGCAAGGTAGACAACCAGAATGGTCGAGCGCCGAAACGATCCAGTGAAGATCGAGAGCAGCGGGGTCGCGATAGCGTAAGCGAGCGCAAAGAGGCTGATCAGCTCCCCAATGCGCGCGATCGAGCAGCGGTAATTCTCGGCGAGCTCAGGTTCGATGCCGATGACCACGAACTCCGAACAACCGAGCGAAAACCCAAGAAGAACGAACAGTACGAAGCAGAGCATGCTCCTTTTCGTGGTCTTCTTCGCAAGCACTGCCGCTTCGGTGCTCCCTTGCGCTTGCATGATGTTCGCGTGGTGGTCTGTTCGAGTCGTTTTTTCCATGCTCGCTATACTAGCTCAATCAGGTTGGTGGGAACGACGAATCGGCGAAGCCTGCGCCTTATGAAGCGAGAGGACGCTCCCTGTTCGCGCCTGTTAGCCGCGGTAGTAGAGCACCGCGATCTGCGTGCGGTTGGAGAGCGCCTTTTTGGAAAGGATCGAACTGATGTGATTGCGCACGGTCCCTTCGGAAAGAAAGAGCGTGCTTGCGATCTCGCGATTGTCCATCCCTTGCGCCACGAGGCGAACAACGCTGAGTTCGCGCTCAGTCAAGTCGGCGAAGCGTTCTGCCTCATGTGCGATCAGCCGCGCGGTCTCATTGTCCTCTTCGGTATTTTGCCCAGCAGCCTGCATGAGCGAAAGATAGCCTTCGCGCAGATCGTCATAAGCGAAACGGTATGCTTCGCGCTCGCTCGTCTCGCGCAAGTTGCGCACCGCAAGAACGACTGCGATCGCGCACAAGAGCACTTCGACGCCCACCACCACTTCAAAAGCGTCCGCTATCCCTGCCGCAGCAAGCCCTTCTGCAATAAGAGACCCCTGCACTTGCAGGCCGATGCCGTACGACCCCGTTACGCCAGAAGCATTCAAGGCCATCACGCCCACAAGCGGTGCGATCCAGATCAGGCGAACGAGCCACGAGCGTTCGTGCAAGGCAAGATAGACCACTGCGGGCAGGTAGAAGAAGACATCGCCGATCACGGCCGCACAGAGACAGAAAAGGATTTGAGCACTTATCCGCACGAGCTTGTTCGCGTAGGCGCAGATGCAGATCAGTACTACGGTGGCGAGCAATCCCACGATGGCGATCTCGCTCTTGCTTGCAAGAAGCGAGAACAAACAACAGAGAAGAGCCAGCACTATTTCATCGACGAAATTTCTCATGCCCTTATTGTAGCGTTTGTGGCGTTCTTCTCAGTTTTGTAAAAAATGCCAGGTCATCTTTGGATTCTTCCTATGGATGACAAATGTCATATTCTCAAGGGCTGCGGCTTGAGAATATGATGAACGTGGCTTTTATACACAAGATGAGCATTCCTTCGCACGTCCCGCGCCCTCGCGCCTTATTCGCGTGAGGAAGGCGCTATCGTTTTTGTAGGAAGAAAGAGGAATCCCGTGGAACCGATCGTATCCGTCAAGGACCTTGTCAAACGTTACGGAAGCGCGGTGGCGCTCGATCACTTCACGCTCGAGATCGCACCGGGCGAGATCTTCGGCTTGCTCGGACCGAACGGCAGTGGAAAGACGACCGCGATCAATTGCATCTTGCAGTTGCTCACCTACGATCGCGGCGAGATCTGCCTGTTCGGCCAGCCTATGACGCAGACGCGCTACGACCTGAAACGGCGCATCGGCATCGTGCCGCAGAATATCGCGGTGTTCGAAGAGCTGAGCGTGCAGCAGAACATCGATTACTTCTGCAGTTTGTATGTTTCAGATGCGGCAGAGCGCAAGCAGTTGGTGAAGCGTGCCATCGAATTCGTCGGGCTTGAAGATTACACCCGCGCGCGTCCTAAGAAGCTTTCCGGGGGTCTTTTGCGGCGCCTCAATATAGCTTGCGGCATCGCGCATCGTCCTGAGCTCATCTTCCTCGATGAACCTACCGTGGCGGTCGATCCGCAGAGCCGCGCGTCGATTCTCGATGGCATCAAACAGATGAATGCCGAGGGGTCGACCATCGTCTACACCAGTCACTACATGGAAGAGGTCGAAGAGATCTGCACGCGCATCATGATCATGGACAAAGGGCACACGCTCGCGTGCGGCACGAACGAGGAGCTCAAAGCGCTCGTTGCAGCAGGCGAGAAGATCATCATCGAAGCAGACGTTTCCGAAGCGGCGCTCATCAAGCTGCGTTCACTTCCGCATGCGCTACGCGTGGAGTATGAAAGCGGCCGACTGGAAGTGGTGTGCGAGAACGCTGAGCACAATGTGGCCGATGTGCTCGATGCCCTTTCGGCAGCACGCATCAAGCCTGGGCGCATTTGGGCTGAACCGCCTACGCTCAACGATGTGTTCTCGGAGATCACCGGTCGCGAGCTACGTGATTGAGGGCGGTTATGTGGGCTAGTTTCAAATACTCATTGCTTCAGCTCGTACGGGTACCCGGCGTGCTCATCTGGACGCTCGTCTTTCCGATCGTGCTCGGTTCACTGTTCGTGATGATGCTCGGCGCACTCGATGAGCGTGCGGAAGCGGTTTCGGTGAATGTGGTCGTGGTCGATGAAGAGCAAGCGAAGGGCGAAGAGCGTAGCGCTCTCTCCTTCGAGAACATTGCGCGAGCAGCGCAAGCAGGCGCTCAGGTTGGAAGCGTCTTCGACGAAGAGGCGTTCGGCGAGCAGGCGTTCGCTACCTTCATGGAAGCGCTCGGCGAAGGCGACGATGCGCTCTTCAATATCACCTACGTGTCTTCGCCTGAAGAAGCCGCCGCGCTCGTGCGCGAGAGCTTGGGAGCCGACGATGAATACGCAGGCTATGTGCAGTATGCCGATGGCGAGGTGCAAACCGTGCTCGCAAAAGCCACCAGCGCTTCTGAAGCGTATGAGGTGGAGCCTTCCATCCTCATGATGATCATGGATCGCTATGTGGCCGAAGAGGCGCTGATCAAGGAGACCTTGCAGAAGAATCCAGCAGCGCTTGCCAACCCTGAGTTCATCGAGACGCTCATGGCCCCTGTTGAAGCCACTGTGCGTGCAAGCGTCACCGACAATGCTCCGCGTGAATCGCTGCGCTACTACTTCGCCCTCTTCGGCATGGCGGCGTTCTTCGGTGCCAGCATCGGGCTCATCGGGTTCCAACAGATCCGCGCGAATGCGTCTGCTCTTGCGGCACGTCGTTCGCTCGGTGCGCTTTCGCATGGCAAGACTGCTTTCGTTACGCTGCTTGCGAGCTGGTTGCTCTCGTTTGCGAGCCTGCTCGTGCTCTTCGCGTTCCTCGTGGTGATCGGTGGCGTTGACTTTGGGGATCGGGTGGGCATCTGCATCCTCATCTGCCTCGTTGCCTCGCTCTGCGCCACAGCGCTCGGATGCGCGCTCGCCGCTATTCCGAAAGTGCCCGATCAGGCGAAGGGCGGCATTGTGACCGGAATCGTGTGCGTGGCCTCTCTCTTTGCGGGGCTCTATGGCACCTTCGCGATGGACTTCGCCGATGCTGTGTCGCAAACTGCTCCTTGGCTGGATGTGATCAACCCGGTCGTGCAAGTATGTCAAGCCTTCTACGCGACCATGTATTACGACACCTATGCTCAAACGTTCGGGCATCTTGCGATCTTGCTCGTGATGGCGCTCATCTTCTTCGCGCTCTCCGCTCGTTCACTGAGGAGGAAACGCTATGCAAGTCTTTAAGTGCGCCCTGCGCATCATGCGCGCATCGTTCGTCTTTCCCCTTATCTACGTAGTGGGCTTGAGCTTCATGAGCGTCGTGTTGGCGTTTTCTGCCGTTCCGCTCGACGATAGGCAAAGCGACGATTTCGAGCGCGCTGAATATGTTTATTCGATCATCGACCGCGACAACAGCACCATTTCGCATTCGCTTGCCGAAGCGCTCGCAGAAGGTGGAGAGGCGATCGAGGTAACGGATGACCGCGTTGCTATTCAAGATGCGATCGCAAAGGGCCACGTGGATTACTTGCTCATCATCCCCGAAGGCTATGAAGAGCGTTTCCTCGCAGCAGAGAATGCCGAAGAGATCCCTGCAATGGAAGCGATAATCAGCTACTCTTCTCTTTCGGGAGCATACGTGGATGAGGTCGTGAACGAATACACTTCGCTGCTTCACACGCTGGCGCTTTCCGAAGGAACGGGGGATGTTGGTGCTCTCACGCAAGACGCGCTTACCTTCGCGTCAAAGCAAGCGCACGGCACCGTGCTTGAGGGCGAACAGTCCACTTCTCCTCTTGACCAGCTCATCTTCTACCTTACGTGGGGTATGTATCCGCTCTTCACTGGCATCACCGTATGCATTGGTGTGCTGCTCTACCGCATGGGCCGCAGCGATGTGCGCAAGCGTAACCTTGCTTCTCCGCTGCCGCTTCGATCGCTCAATGCGCAACTGGTGCTCAGTTGTCTTGCCATTGCGCTCGCTTCGGTTGCATGGGTGCTCGTGCTCGGCGCGCTCTTCTTCCCTGAAGGAGTCGCGCTGCTCGGGGTAGGCGGTATGGCAGCGATTGCGCTCGTGGTGCTTGTCTTTTCGCTCATTCCCGCATCCATCGGATTCATGCTCGGTATGCTCGGCGCCAATACAGCGGTAGCGAATTCGGTAGGGAATATCGTCGGTCTTGCGATATCGTTCTTCGGCGGTGCGTGGTTCTCGATCAGCCTCATGGAGCCGGTGGTGCGCGATATCGCCCATTGGCTACCAGGTCTTTGGTACACGCAGGCATGCCAGGCGGTTGCCGATCTTTGCACGGGTGCGGCAGGCGCACAGCCCAGTGTGCTCTTCATCGCGCTCGGCGTGATGGTGCTCTTCGCCCTTGCCTTCTTCTGCGTGGGACTCGTGGCTGCGAAGAAGCGCACGCAAACCGCTGAAGCAGGGGGTAACCGCGGCGCCGAAGCGGTGCTCTAGCTCGATGTCTTCAATATGATTCAATCAGGAACTTTCGTTCGTTCCTTCTTTGTTTGAATAGATCGACAAGCTCTCTGTGTTTCGAAGGAATTATACTCATTGCGAAGCTCAGGGTGATCTTGTGCGTATTTTTTACGTCTCAGTAAAGATATATTGAAGAATTTGAAAGAACACGCGATCGTATTTCACAAGCGGCTCAAGTAGTGAGATTATCTAAAAGATGACTATGAAGGACCGCCGAACGACAGACCATTCGCAACACGCCCCGCAACCACGCCTGCAAGAAGCTCCGCGACAGCGCAAGGAACCGCGCATGCATAAGCAGAATTTCATCGCGCGCTTGGTGAATCAGTGGTTCGATCGCGTGATGGGAGCGCTCTCCGAAGGCTCGCTTTCCGATCAGAAGGAAGAATACGCCGCGCATCGCACCACGCGAGACTTCATCTGGAACACGGTTGGCGTGGGCGCATGGGGCATGGTCTTCCCTATACTTACCATCATCGCCACGCAGTTGGTCGGTGCCGAACAAGCAGGCATGTTCTCGATGGCCTTCGTTACCGGCACGCTGCTCATGATCCTGGCGAATTTCGGTGTGCGCACCTATCAGGTCTCGGATGTGAACGAGAAGCATACGTTCATGGATTACCAGATCAACCGCTGGATCACCTGCGTGGTCATGGTGGCGGTCGGGGCGATCTATTGCCAGATCCGTGGCTACGATAGCACCATGTTCTATATCTCGATCGGCGTGTATCTCTACCGCATGGTCGACGGGCTAGCAGATGTGTATGAAGGCCGTCTCCAGCAGGTCGATAAGCTCTACTTGGCGGGTGTCTCGCAAGCTCTTCGTTCGGTGGCGGCACTTGTCGTGTTCTCGATACTGCTGCTCATCACGCGCAACATGATCGTCGCTTGTATCGGTATGGCTATCGCTGCGGCGGCAACCTTTGTGGTGGTCACCTTCCCGCTCACGCTCTTGGAGACGCCGAAGGAGCGCTCATGGAGTGCGGCCTCTATCGGGCAGCTCTTCAAGAATTGCGCATCGCTCTTCGTGGCGCTCTTCCTCTATGCGGTCATCGATAACATGCCGAAGTTCGTGATGGAAGGCACGCTCTCCTACGACAATCAGCTCTATTTCAATGCGCTCTATTTCCCTGCGCAGGGCATCCTGCTCACCGTGCAGCTGGTCTACAAGCCGCTTCTTGTGCGCATGGCGAACGTATGGAACGATCCTGCGAAACGCCGCCGCTTCGATCTGATCATCCTGGGCATCTTCGTGCTCATCATCGTGCTCACTGTGGTGAATGTGGGGATCATGGCCTGGATCGGCATCCCTATCATGAGCTTCCTCTATGGCATCGATTTCGAACAGTTCAGGGGGCTGAGCTACATCATGTTGGCAGCTGGTGGCGTAACCGCTGCGATCGATTTTCTCTACCAGACCATCACGATCATGCGTCGTCAGAAAGACGTGACGAAGCTCTACGTCATCACGCTCGGTTTCTCGCTGTTCGTGCCTACGCTGCTCGTCATCTTCACGGGGTTGCCAGGCGCGGTGATCGGGTACTTGATCGTGATGACACTGCTCTTCGTCCTGTTGGTTTGGGAGTACTTGCGCATTCGTTCAAGCTTGAACAGGCAAGATCGCGCTCCACGTCCACGCGATCGTGCATCCGAAGCGCAAGAAGCGCAAGAAGAGCCCTTGCGTGAAGACGCGCTGATGCAAACAGCGCGTGCTCCTAGGAGGGCTTCATAAGAGCGCGCAGTTTTTCGCTTGCGTGCTTGCCCGCTGCATCAACGATGGAAGAGCTTCTGCATCTCGGAGAAGAGCTGCTTGCGCGTGAGCACGAGCAGCAATACCAAGAGCAATCCCGAAACCACGCCACTCGCGATCGAGAGCGCCGGCTGGCTCACCAGTCCTGTTACGAGCAGAACGAGTGGCACCATGCCGAGCACGAAATTGAACAGCAGATACTTTGCGTAACCCTGCACGAATCCATTACGGAATACCGCCATGAGCACGCCGTTGAAGAAAAGCGCCACGAGCGTGAGCGCAGGAACGACATAGGTGGCAAGACGGCTATCGCCCGTTGCGAGCAGCAACAAGAGCGCGAGCGCCATCACCACGAGGAAGTAGCGCTCGATGATACGGAGAAAGCTGGGGGAGTGCACGACCACGTTGCGGATGAAGATGTAGTTCACGATCACTGCAGCAAAGGAAGCGATCCCTGTTACGGCTGATGCATGCGTGCGCACGCAGAGAAACGCCACGAAGGCGAGTGCGGCGAACGTGAGTGCGATCATGGAGCGCTTTGCAAGCTTCTTGGTGCGCGCGAACTCGTTTTCCGGGAATATCATGCCCTCAGGGGTGCCTTCGAGCTTGCTTCCACACAGAGGGCAGCGATCGAGCACGCCCGTGAAATCGATACGGCAGGAGGGGCAGTATCTCATAGCCTTCTCCTTTTGTTTCTTGTGCGCGTGTTCTTCATCGTTTGCTCCCTTGTCTGCGTTCTTCAGCGATGCGGCGGGAAAGCTGTTCGAAGTGAGCTTGGGTGAGTTCGCTATCCACCTGACCAGAGGTCTTGTTCACGCTGATCACCCCTTCGATCCCTAAGTCGGTGAAAACGCGGCAGAAGTTGCGCATCACATCGTGGCGCACGTAGACGCTCGAGACCACGATGCTCAACACATCCTTGAACGTGCAAAAAAGGAAGTTCATTCCGTGGGTCGAAGTTGAGACATTGATATCGGATACGTAAGGCTCGGTCGCAGGATCGAGCGTGATGCGTCCGATGCTCGATACTGTGGTGGTGACCTCTTGCGCTGCCATCCAGTTCGCGAACATGAGTGCACCGTCTTTCAAGAAGAGCGGAGCATGCGAGATGAAGGGGTTCTTCTCGATCTTGAGCATGCGGTTCATGCGGCGCTTCAGCACCTCTGGCTCGGTGCCGGTCTTGAGCTGCGTTTGCACGAGGTGCGCGATGTCTTCGAGCGGAGCATCCGAACTGCCGGGAGTGTAGCTGATGAACGCAAGCCCGAAGAAGTTGCGTAGCGTTTCCGACCCGAAGATCGCGCGCAGATCGACCGGGACATCCATGCGGATCGCACGATCGCGCTTTGCAGGAGGCATCGTGGCGCGGATAGCAACGATGACCGCTGCGATCACGAGCGATGTCACGCTCACGCCCATATTCTTCGCAGCGCTGTGAACCGCGCTTGCTGAAAGATGGTATTCCATGAACGTGGGTTCAGCGGTGTTCTTCCAACCGAACAAGTGATAGACCTTCTCCGATTCGGTCGCGCCTGCTTTCGAGCGCTCGTAGTTGGTTGTGTAGCTGTCTTCGTTGCGCCGCTCAGGCGTGGATGCTGGTTCACTTGGGAGGGCGGGTGTGGCATGGTAGCGCTCTACGACATAGGCATTGAGCAGCGTTTTGAAGAATTCGAGCGTGCCGCGCCCATCTGAGATCATGTGCGAGACTTCCAAGTTGATGCGGTGGCGGAAATAGGTCACGCGCATGAGCACGCTATTGAGATCGGCGTGGAGTCCAGCGCAGATCGGCAAGCGCTCGGGTTCTACCTGTGGGACTTCATCGGCTGGTTCGAGGTAGTGCCAGAACAATCCACTGCGCAGTTTCACGTTGAAACCAGGGAAGAGCGCGATGCTTCGGTCGAGCGCGCGCTGGAGCGCTTCAGGGCTGATGGAATCCACGAAGGTCGCTGCGAAGCGAAAGACCGTCTGGCCTGCACGCCCTGCTTGGGAAGAATAGTATTTCCCCACGTTGTCTAGTCGGTACCAAGGAGTGCGAGCCATGTGGCATCATCTTCTTGCGGAAGGGGCTGGTGGTCGAGGAAGCTCTCGATGATCTTGTAGGCATCGTGCACGAAGCCGAACACGCTCGGATAGAGGAAGTAGCCGTGGATCGCATTGAGCATGCGTACGCATTCGACCTTGTTACCTTCAAGTTCAAGTCGGGCGGCATAGGTCTCGCCTTCATCGCGCAGGGGACAGTATTCGGCGGTTACCACGAGCGTGCGCGGTTGGTGGGAAAGATCCTCTTCTAACAGCGGAGCGAAATAGGGGTTGAAGAAATCTTCTGGCGAGCTCAGATAGAGATCGACATACCCATTGATGTCTTCACGCGTGAGGATGTAGTCTTCGCCGTTTTCGCGCACTGAATCGAACATGCTCGTGAGTGTGTGATCGTTATAGACGAGTGGATAGAGCAGGATCTGCGTTCGTGGGGTGAATTCTCCCAGCTCGCGCGCAAGTAGCGAGACGGAGGCAGCAAGATTGCCTCCAGCAGAATCGCCGAAGAGCACGATATGCTCTGGGTCGACATCATCCAGGAGCTCACGAGCGAAGAGCTGGCGCGCAACTTCATAGCAATCCACGAGTGCAGCAGGGAACTTGTACTCGGGTGAGCGGCGGTAATCGACCGACACCACGCGCCTATTGAGCTTGAGCGCCATCTTCATGCACGTATCGGTGTAGAAATCGATATCGCCATTGGCGAATCCTCCGCCATGGAAGAAGAGGATCGTGCCCTCGAAGTCTTCGTTCACATGCAGTCCGTTGCGCAGGGAAAAGTCGATATCGAGTGGCGTGAACACACGGATGGGGATCTCTGCGCCTTCGGAGGTTATAGCAACTTTATCGTCGATGCGGCAGCGCGGACTTGCGATAGTGAGTCGCGCACTCGCATCTTCAGCAGCACGCTGGCGCAAGTAGCCATCTTGGATGTTCGGTCGTAGTTTTGTGATAGCCTTTACGGCTGCTTGTGCAATAGGGTTCACTAAGAGATAACCTCGTGCAATTCTTGCATGATGCGTTTGGCCTGGCGCACATCAACCTGACCAGGAGCGGAAGCTGCTTTGAGTGCGCAGAAGGTGAGTGAAGAGCCATACATCTCGCCGGTCAAGCGCGAAAGGGAGCCGTCGCGACCCATGGCCATGGTAAGCAGCGGGCCATCATGATGGAGCTTCGACACTTCGTAGGTTGCCTGCAACAGGCGCAGGGTGTCTTCGGGGCAGAGCGCCATGGTGGCGATCTTGGGAATGTCTGCGCCGAGGTTATGCATGCGGCACATGAGGTCGACCATCCATTCGGCCGAAGGGGTGCCCCTGAAGTTATGGTAGGAGATAACAGTGGCTACCTGGTGTTCCTTTGCGAAGGCGACCAGTTCCATGGTGGATTCTTCGCCCAATTCGATATCGATGTCGACCATATCGATCGCACCAGCCTCAATGATCGCTTTGTTTAGCGCTACATATTCATCGACGGGAAGGGTAGCTTGTCCACCAGCTTCTATGGTGCGCATGGTGAAGAGCAGCGGATTGTTCGGCGTGGCAGCAGCGATCAGTTTGCTGTTTGCTGCCATCTGTGCGGGATCGTGCAGGTCGGCTGCGAAATCACCGCGCCATTCAAAGGCATCAACACCTACTTCGATGCCGGTCTTGATCGTCTCGATGGTCTCATCGACCGTGGGATCCATGAGCGAGATGATGGTCTTCGGGAGGCCTTCACCGATCTTCATACCTTTGATCTCGAGCGCTGTCATAATCGTCTCCTCACTACGTGATCCCTGATGCGAACTAGCTCGTACGGGCTGTCATTCGTTGTTCTCTTTCTTTATACCACGTTGTGAGATGACAAACTACCCGGTCGTCGTCATCTTGAGGTTGCTCCAAGCTAGCGGATCAATCGAGCAAGGTATCGAGTACGCCGAAGAGCTTGTCGACTTCGATCGGTTTGGGGAGATGTCCGTTCATGCCCGCTTCGAGCGCGCGTTGACGGTCTTCATCGAAGGCATCGGCGGTAACGGCAAGGATCGGCACTGAAGCAACTTCCTTGTTAGGGAGGGCGCGGATCGCGCGCGCAGCTTCATAGCCGTTCATGATGGGCATTTGGATATCCATGAGCACGAGATCGAAGGTTCCTGGTTCAGATGAAGCTACCTGTTCAAGGGCGTCCTTGCCATCGATCGCGGTCGTTATAGCGAAGCCTGTATCGCTGAGCAGCTCCACTGCGATCTCGCGATTAAGCATGTTGTCATCGACCAAGAGGATGTGATAATTCTGGGCGCGCTCAGCCTGGAAGAGCGCCGATCGCTCATCGCTCTCCGCTGCGGCAGCGTCGCGCGCAGAGACGAGCTTGAAGGTGAAGATGACCGTGAAGGTGGTGCCTACTCCCACTTCACTCTCGACCTGGATCGTGCCACCCATCATGTTGACGAGGTTCTTCACGATGGCCATGCCCAGTCCGCTTCCCTGGATGCCGCTGATCGTTTGCGTGCGTTCGCGCTCGAATGGGTCGTAGATCTGCTCGAGGAATTCGGGTGCCATGCCGATGCCCGTATCGGAGACGATCACGCGATAGCAGCCGCTTTCGATGTCGTTCGCGGGTAGCTCCGTGAGGCTCAGACGCACCATGCCGCCAGCAGGAGTGAACTTCACCGAATTGCTCAAAAGGTTCATGAGTATCTGGTTGAGCTTCACCTTGTCGCAGAGCACTTCACTGTGGGTGAGCTCTGTGCTGACATCGAACTCCAGCTGCTTCGATTCAACTTCAGGAGCAAGGATCTCTTCGAGTGCGGCAAAGACTTCATTCAGATCGCAAGGACCTTCGTCGAGCGAAAGCTTGCCTTGCTCGATACGGCCCATGTCAAGGACGTCGTTGATCAGGTTCAGCAGATGATTGCCCGATGTCTTGATCTTGGAAAGATATTCCTCTACGCGCTCGGGATCGCCAATGTGGCGTGTTGCTAGTTCGGTGAAGCCGACGATCGCATTCATAGGAGTGCGGATGTCGTGGCTCATGTTCGAGAGGAAGGTGCTCTTCGCTTCGTTGGCGCGGTTCGCGTATCCAAGCGCTTCTTCGAGGAGTGTTTTCTGCTCGAGCTCTTCGCGGATCTGCTGATCGATATTGCGTAGGCCCACTACGATGAAGTTCTCCTCGCCGGCGCGTACTCCCGTAACGCTGAGCTGGCGATACTGGACTGCATCATTCACATTAGCGCGATAGATACGATCGAAGCGGTTGTGCGAGGAAAGCTCGCGACGAATGTTCTCGGGGGTGAGCAAGGAGCGGACCATCTCTTGGTCTTCAGCATCAACGCGCTTGTCGATGTAGGCATTCATCGTTTGATCGAGGGCGATATCTCCTGCGAAGATGTCGCTCAGTGCTGCATCGAGGTCTTCCGACACCTGGAGCACCTCGCCCGTATCGGAATCGAGCTGGAATGAGCAGACAACCATGTAATCGCTGCTGAGCGCTTGGATCAAGCTATGGTGTACGAGCTCTTTCTGTGCCTCGAGGTTCTTCTGCTTGGTGATGTCGAGCAAGAAGCGCTGAATGTAGCGCTCGCCATCGTTTTCGATGAGCTTCATATCACCCATCACATGAATGAGCGAGCCATCGCTGTGACGCACGCGATATTGGGTCGAATTGCTGTCGCCCACATTGCGCAGCTGATGGATCTGGTCGATCATGCGGCCACGATCTTCTTCGATCACCGAACGAGCGATCGTGTCGAACCCATCGTCCATCATCTCTTGTTCGGTGGCATACCCTAAGATATCGAGTGCTTTTTGGTTCACACCCAAAATGCGCGTGCCATCGACGCTATGGGTGAGCACGCCGCAGTCGAGCGAACGGAAGATGGTCTCGAGCGCTTGGTTCTTATCGATGAGGCTTTGCTCGTAAGCGCGTTCTTGAGTGATATCGATGCCAACGCCCACCGTTCCCATGACCGTGCCGTCGATGTTGTAGAGCGGCGATTTGTAGGTGGTGAGCAAACGGTCGCCTTCAGAAGTCTGCACGGCTTCTTCAGAAACGCACGTCCTGCCTGATGCCATGACCTCGTTCTCCGATTCAATGCAGGCAGGATCATCGTGTTCCACGTCCCAAATGTAGGCATGACCTTGCCCTTGAACTTGCTCTTTGGTCTTGCGTACGGTGGCGCAGAAGCTGTCGTTGACCTTCTCGTGGATGCCATCGCGCGTTTTGTACCAGATGAGATTCGGGATCGAATCGATGGTGGTGTTGAGGAATTGGTCGGTTTGCCAGAGGTCGGCCTGGAGCTTTCGATCGGCTTGCCATTTCTTGAAATGGAAAGCGAGCAGCGCATCGTCAAGCGGCGCCTCCCAGAAATCAAAGAGGAGGCACGCTGCTTCGTCGAGCTCGGCGAACGTTTCAGCGGGAGCTACCAGGACGATATCGGCGCCGCTTTTACGTTGTGCCGCTATGCTGCTCACAAGCTGCGCCGCCTCAGGGCCGCTCGAACGAAGGAGGATGAGGTCGGCCTCGCTGATAGTGTTGGCATCGATGCTCTCGCTTGCATGAATGCTGTGTTGAAAGCTCGGAAGGGGTTCGATGTTCGAGATGAGCGCAACGCTGTTCTGCGAAAACCCTATGAGATAGATATGAAGCTTTGCAGTATACATACGCCCTCACCCCTTATGCAACTTGTATATTGTAGCGTTCACTTGCGCTGATAGGGAAACAAATCAGTATAAAAAATGAGCTTGAGGCACATTTTCCCTGCACTCCGAGAGGAATCGGACTATTATTTATGATAAAGCGAGACAGGCATCTCATCATATTGACGTATCAGCAGGACAGCGCATGAAAATCCACCGTTCGTACTACAAAGAGTATCTTTTCTTCTTCGGTACCGATGAACAGGCAACTGGAGAAGGAGCGCTCGGGCAGCAGGTCGACGATCTGCTTGCGGCCAATGTAGCGGTCGGTGCGATGTGCGGCTTCTTCGATGAGGCTTATACGCTTTACTTCGCCAGCGAATTCGCACTGAACAATCTCGACTATACGGTCGAAGAGTTCGTAGCGCTTTCTCAAGGCAGCTTCATGAACGTGGTCTTTCCAGAAGATCGCGATGTCGTTCAAAAGGCATTGGACGATAGCTCTTTCGAGCATTTTGAATTCCGCATGATCGCAAAGGACAACACACCCCGCTGGTTCACGGGCAAGTGCACGGTGAATGTGCTCGATGATGGTAGGCGCGTGTGGGTGGCAACCTTCCGCTCGATCCAGGAAGAGCATGCGTTCAAGAAAGAGATGCTCTCGAAGCTTTCGCACGACATGTTCACCCCGCTCAATACCATTCTTGGGACTGCGGATCTTATGGCATCGGGCTGCACCGATGAAAAGACCAAGAATAGCTGCTATCTCATCTACGATGCTGCCACGCGCCTCATGGACATGGTTGGGCGTGCGATGGAACTTCATGGCGATACTGCCGAAATGCTCCAGAACAACCAGCCCTTCAGTTTGCGCGAGCTCGTTTTGGTCACGCGCGATCAAACGGCACGCCGCCTCGACAAACGCCAGCAGAATGTGGAGGTCTCGATCGAGGTCGAGCATCCGAATGTGAAGTCGAATTTCAGCTATCTCAATCGCGCTCTGCGAGCGATCATCGAAAACGCTTCGACCTTTTCGCCCGAAGGAAGTACGATCGTGCTGCGTGCGCGTGAGCTCGATTCTTTCAACCAGGGCTTCGGGTTCTATGAGATCTCGGTGAGCGATAAGGGCATCGGCATAGAAGAGAACGATCTCGCTCGCATCTTCGAGCCGTTCGTGCGTGTGAAGGATACGCGTCTCGATGACGATATCCCGCATATGGGACTCGGTCTTTCCACGGCGAAGCAGCTCATCCAATCGCTCGGTGGGAACATTATCGTTACAAGCGAGCTTGGCGCAGGTTCCACGTTCTCGATCCGTGTTCAGCTCGAGATCGACGAAGGGGAGGGGGAGACATCGGTCACGGATGCGCTCAAGGGCAAGAACGTGCTCGTGGTCGAGGACAACCAGATCAATCGCGAGATACTGTGCGAATATCTCGAGATGGAAGGCGCGAACGTTGTTCCCGCGAAAGATGGTCAGGTTGCTTGTGATGAATTCCTCGAGCGCGCGTCAGGATTCTTCGACATCATCACGATGGATATCCACATGCCCAATATGGATGGCTATGAGGCAACGCGCTGCATTCGTTCCTGCAAGGAAAAAGGCGGCGATTCCGTTAAGATCATCGCGGTAACCTCCGATACGCACAGTGAAGATGTACGCCGTATCCTTTCAAGCGGTATGGATGCTCATGTTGCGAAGCCAGTGGACATCAAAGCGCTGAAGGCTGCGATCCATACGCTCAGCGCTTCCTAGCGGGTAAAAGAGCAGCACGCCGACCACCCGAAAAGACCGTGCACTCTTATGTTTCCTTGCTATTAAGCTTCGTTTGTTCTGGTTAAGCCCCCTGTGGGAGTGGTATTATTTCCACAGCAAAAACAGGGCGTGCGAGGATATCGCCCTCTGTTCTCGGGGGTAGGAAAAAGGAGGCCACATCGTGGCTTGGCATCATATTTTTGGTCGAGGCGAAGACAAGGTTTCGCAGGAAAAGGCAGATCCTGCAACGGATTCTCCGAGCAAGGTATCTTCATCGGGCGCATCGACCATAACCGACATAGAATCGCACTGGGGCTTTCTCGATCGTTTCCCGGGAGGGCTGTTCCGCTATCCTGCTCAAGGAGAAGACACGCTCGACCGCGTGAGCGGCGGACTCATTCGGATGTTTCGCTGCGAGAGCGAAGAGCAATTCCGCGAACTTACCGGCAATACCTTTTCTGGCATGATCTTCGAAGAGGATCGCGAAGAGGCTCTTGCAAGCATCGAGTCGCAGATCCTTTCGAGCAATGATGACCATCTGCGCTATCGCATTCGCTGTGCCGATGGGGAAGTTCGTTGGGTCGAAGATTGGGGCCAACTTGTTGAAGACTCGCAGGGCAAGTTATGGTTCTACGTCACGCTCATGGACATCTCTGGTCAGGTGCACGACGAAAACGAGCTGTACGAAGCGAATGAGAGCTTGCGCCTGGCGAACGAGCGCCTTGAGATCATCACGGCGCTTTCGAACGACGTGCTCTTCGATATTCAGTGCGGAACCGGGGAAGCGAACGTCTATGGCGATTTCGTAGGGCGTTTTGGGCGCGAACCGGTCCAGGAGGATTTCGTTGTCCGTCGCCGCTGCCATAATCCTTGTACCCTCAATATCACTTCGCATGACCTCTCGCCGCTCTTGAGCCAGATCGGCGAGAATTCACTGGTCGATTTTGAAACTTCGACCACCAATGAAGACGGGGAGACCATCTGGTATCGCTATCAGTCGGTGGTGCTCTACGATGAAGAGGGCAAGTCTGTGCGCCATGTAGGGCGTCTGCTCGACACGAATGAGGCAGCTCAGCGTGAAAGCCAATTCCGTCAGAAGGCGGAGCGCGACGCGCTCACGGGGCTCTATAATCGCTCGGCCGCGATCGATCGCATCGAAACCGCGCTGCGCACAGAAACGCGCCCGTGCACGCTCATCGCGGTCGATGTCGACGACTTCAAAGGTGTCAACGACACGTATGGGCATCTTGAGGGCGATGCGGTTTTGAAGGAACTTGCGCGCTTCATGAAGCAGGTCATGCGTAAGGAAGACATCGTTGCGCGTTTTGGCGGCGATGAATTCATCATCTTCGCCCCAGGTCTTGCGCCAGGACCAGCGACCGATCGTGTCCTGAGCCACCTTGCACGCGGCCCCTTCGCTGCTCAACGCTCGACCGATATTGCACCTGAATCGCCCGATGGGCATAAGTTTCGTGCTTCACCTACGCTCAGTATCGGCGCAGTATGCCTCGCTGCTCCTCCTATGCCGTTCGAAGATCTTTATGCCGTTGCTGACAGCACGCTCTATCAGGCGAAGGAAAAGGGCAAAGCGCAGTATTTCCTTACTACGATCGGCTAGTCTTCCAGCAAAAGCGCTTAGTGCAGGAAAGCATACGTTTTTGTAAGAATTCACCAAACCGCTTCACCTCTGCTTGCGACCTCCGTACAATGGTCCCTGACGATACTGGACGTGGATATGCGAGAATTCCATGGCTTATTTGAACAATGCTAACGATGCATCAGGTGCTTCGATCTTCATCGTAGAAGACGATGCCGTGTTGCGCGACGAACTGGCTAACCTGCTCGAGCTCAATGGCTATGAGGTGCATTGCTGCAAAGATTTCGCGCATGTAGCCCAGGAGGTGCTCGCGGGCGATTTCGATTGCGTGATACTCGACCTCACGCTTCCGGGCACCAATGGGCACGCGATCTGTCGCGCCATTCGCGCGAAGAGCGAAGTTTCTATCATCGTGCTCACCTCGGCAACTGATGAATTCCACGAGGTCATGTCGCTCAATCTAGGCGCGAACGATTTCGTGATGAAACCGTATCGTCCAGCTGCGCTGCTCGCGCGATTGGGCGTGCTCGTTGCCCGCGGGGAGCAGTCGCAACAAGCTACCATGCTCGAACACCGCGGTCTCACGCTCGATCTGAACACGTGTGCAGTTACCTATCAGGGCAAGGAAAGCCAGCTCACGCGTAACGAACAGCGCATCCTCACCTTGCTCATGCGAAGCGCCGGCACGATCGTCTCGCGCCAGGAGATCATGTGCGATCTGTGGGAATCCGATGCGTTCATCGACGATAACACGCTCACGGTCAACATCAATCGCTTGCGCAAGAAGCTCGCACAGCTCGATGTGCCCGAAGAGTTTCTTCAGACGCGCCGTTCGCTCGGGTATGTGATCGAGTGAACGAGTTTCGTCGTACGCGCTTTTCGCCGAGCGCCTTCATAAGGGGCAAGGCTCTCTTTCTTGCTGGATCGACACTGTTCATCGTGCTCCTTACGCTCGTTCTGATCGTTTTGGAGGCTTCGACGGGTGGGATCATCCTCATCGATCTGATCGCGGTCATGGGCGTTGCGGGGTATCTTATACTTCAGTACGTGCGCAGGGCATCGTTCTGGCATCAGGTCGAAGAAGCAACGACCAACCTTGAGCAGGGCGCGCACGTTGTCGATCTGGTCGATCCGCCTTCCTTTCTGGAAGGGCGGCTTGCCTATGAAGCTATGCTTGCGATCGTGCAAGCCGATAATCAAGAGATCACCGAGCTGAGATCGAACGCACGTGAAAATGCTGAATATATCGAGCTATGGGTCCACGAGGTGAAGACACCGCTCTCGGCTGCGAAGCTCATCACCAAGCGCATGAGCGGCCCCGATGCGCTTGCCTTGCGGCGCGAGCTCGAGCGCATGGACGATCTGATCTCGCAATCGCTCTTCGCCGCACGCACCGAATCGCTGGTGGCTGACTATCTCATCAGGGAAGTGAATCTCGCGGACATTGCAAAAGAGGTATGCAAATCGCACATGCACTACCTCACTTCGCTCGGGGTAGCGCTCGATTTTCAGATCGATCCCGATACCACGGTGTTCGCCGACAAGATGTGGCTCGAATTCATCATCACGCAGATCGTGGTGAACGCTGCCAAATATGAGGCGCATGCTATTTCATTCATTGCCTTCGAAGCACAGCAGGAATCGTCGACCAGCTCGACCGTGCTCGAGATCAAAGATGATGGATGTGGCATTCCCGCCGAAGACGTTCCCCGTGTTTTCGACCGTGGATTCACTGGCACAGTAGGGCGCGCTCATGGCTCTGCTACGGGCATGGGCCTCTATCTGGTTGCGCGCATGTGCGCCCGTATGGGACTCTCGATCATGCTCGCTTCTGAGGAAGGCGTGGGCACCCGTGTGCAGATAGCCTTCCCGCATGACCGCCGCCGCGCGCTCCTTGAAAAAAGCAACCTTACGAAGGCGTAAGGAGCATGTAAGGCAAATCGATGGCAGCGTTTCGCTTGCGCGTGCAAGATGAAAGTGCGGGATCTCTGGGAAGTATTTCCGAGACATTCGCGGAAGTCGACATTCGCGAAACACCTAACAGCCCCTTCTCGGGGATTCCGCGCAAGAATCTCACGATGAAAGGACGGAAGCAATGTCACCACTGAAGATACTCAAGGGCGCATGCACGGTCGTTGGTGCAGCAGCGCTCAGCGCGACGGTGCTCATGGTCGCGCTCCACACCTTCACCTCTCTTGAATTACCCCACGTAGAAAGGTAACTCTCATGGCAGAAACTATTGCAACCCCACCTGCGACCGTTGTGGGCGCTCACGCGGTATCATCGCTCCTTTCCGTTCAGCACGCTGAAAAGGTCTTTGGAGCTAAGGGGAATCTGACGCACGCGCTTGACGGGGTGAGCCTCAATATCGCTCAGGGTGAATTCGTTGCGATCATGGGGCCTTCTGGCTCTGGCAAGACCACGCTGCTCAACTGCATCTCCACGATCGACCGCCTGACCAACGGGCGTATTCTGATCAAAGGGCGTGACATCACGAAGCTGAGCACGCGTGCGCTTGCGAAATTCCGCCGCGACGAGCTGGGCTTCATCTTCCAGGATTCGAACCTGCTCGACACCCTTACCGCCTATGAGAACATCGCGCTTGCGCTCACGATCAAGGGCGTTCCGTCTTCGCAGATCCCGGCGCGCATCAACGATATTGCACGTAAACTCGGCGTTGATGCCCAGCTGAACAAGTATCCGAATCAGATGTCGGGCGGTCAGTGCCAGCGTGTTGCGGCTGCGCGCGCCATCGTGTGCGATCCGTCGCTCATCTTGGCGGACGAACCTACCGGCGCGCTCGATTCGCATAACGCTACGGTCATGCTCGAAACGCTCGAAGGCATGAACCAGAACTTCGGCGCTACCATCCTCATGGTCACGCATGATGCTTATGCGGCCTCCTTCACTTCGCGTGTGCTCTTCCTTTCCGATGGGCACATCTTCAATGAAGTAGGTCGTGGCGATCTTTCGCGCGAGGACTATTTCGGACGCATCATGGAGGTCGTGACCTTCCTAGGAGGGGAGGCGCGCCATGTTGGGTAAAGTCGCTCTGCGTAATATTCGCCGTTCGGTGAAGGATTACGCGATCTATTTCGTAACACTGCTCATGGCGGTAACGCTCTTCTATGCGTTCAACTCCATTTCGGAGCAGCAGGTCATGACCGAGATCAACGAGTCTTCTCACATGGATTTCTCGCAGTTCGTTGGCGAGATGGTCTCGCTCTTTTCCTACATCATCGCCTTCGTGCTGGCGTTCTTGATCATCTACGCAAATTCGCTCTTGATCAGGCGCCGCAAGCGGGAATTCGGCATGTATTTCATGCTGGGTATGAGACCGATACAGGTTTCGCGCATCATCATCTATGAGACGGTGCTGGTGGGCGTGATATCGCTCGCGCTTGGTTTGGGCTTGGGCGTTCTGGTCTCGCAGCTGCTCTCGTTCGCCACGGCAGCCATCTTCGGCATCGCGCTGCCCGACTACCAATTCAGCTTCTCGATGGATGCTTGCATCATGACACTCGTATGCTTCTGCGTGATCTTCTTCGTGGTTGCGGTGTTCAATGTGTTCTCGATCCGCCGCTGCAAGCTGATCGACCTGATGAACGCTGACGCGAAGAGCGAAAAGGTCGCAGTCCGCAATCCGTGGGTCTGTCCGGTGCTCTTCATCGTCTCGATCGGGCTGTTGGCAGCAGCCTATTGGCAGCTCAAGATCAACGGCATGACCATGCTGATGGACGATAACTTCAAAGCCGCTACGATCCTGATGCTCGTGGGTACGTTCTTGCTCTTCTTCTCGCTCGCTGGATTCATCATCGCGGTGGTCACGCGCGTGCGTGGTTTCTATTTGAAGAAGCTGCGACCGTTCACCACCCGACAGGTTGCTTCCAAGGTGAACACCTCGTTCGTTTCGATGGGCATCGTTTCCGTGCTGCTCTTCCTTGCGATCACCACGTTCGCAACGGGCATGGGATTGGTTCAGATGTTCGTGGGCGATATCGAAGAAGCGAACCCCTATGATGCTTCCGTTGCGGTACGACCGGTTGAGAATAATCCGATGCTTTCGAAGGCTGAAGCTGAGGACATGGTGAACATTCCGATCGAGGATGTTGAGTCCTATCTGCAGAGCCATATTGATGGCTGGGACCAGTTGGTGAGCGAGTCAGGCACTATCATCATTTATGACCTTCCTTCGCTGACCTATAAGGATATCCTCGATTCAACAGGCGTTGAGATTCCGAGCGCTACGGCCGTGAACAGCAATGTGGATGTGATCGGCATCTCCGATTTCAATAGGATGCTCGAGCTTCAAGATAAACCAGGGGTCGATCTTGATGATGGCCATTATCTGGTAACCAATAACGTCGAAGCCACAGACGTGCTTGCCAAGGCAATGGTGGATCAGAGCTATTCGCTCGATACAGGCAGCGAAACTTTGATACCTGATTCAGAAGTGATCGATGTCCAGCCTAACGATATGTCCATGCTCTCGAACGCAGTCTTCCTTGTTGTTCCCGATAGGGTCGCGGATGCGCTCGATCCGAGCACCGGTATCTCAAGCTCATTCGTCAATCTCAACTATCGAGAGGGGTCAAATGCTGAAGAAGTGCTTCCTCAGTTGATCGAAGATGCGAACGTTGCCCAGATCAATAGCACGTACACTCGCGCGGAGATGATCGGTCAGATGCAGGGTATGAAGCTCGCTATCACCTATCTGGCGCTCTATATCGGCTTGGTCATGCTCTTGGCTGTTGCAGCGATACACGCGATCCAGTTGCTCTCGCTCACGATCGACTCGCTCAAGCGCTATCGCATGCTCTCGAAGATCGGTTGCGATACGCGAATGCTTTCACGCTCTCTCTTTGCGCAGATCACGATCTATTTCCTGTTGCCGTTGCTGGTAGGGGTATGTCATAGCGCATGGACGATCAGCATTCTTTCTGAAACGCTCTTCAAAGCATTCGGCGTGAATCTCTTGCCGACTATCCTGATGTCTGCGGGATTGGTCGTGGTCATCTATGGCGGCTACTTGCTCATTACCTATTTCGTTTCCCGTTCGATGGTGGTGCAAGGCGTTCGCGAACGAGCATAGCGCAAGCTGGGAGAGCTGGGTCGCTTGTGGGGGTTTCCCGCGACGAGCTCCCTTGCTCAAGAAAGCTTGGGCGCTCGAGATGCGATCGAAGGGTTTTCCTAGGCTAGCTAACAGCAAACGCCCGCGTCTTGATGGATGCGGGCGTTTCGTTTTGTCTTATCGTTCAGTTGCTTCTTTTGCAGACTATGCTGCACCTTGGCGCAGCGATAAGGTCAGGCGAGTTACTGTTGGCTGTCAGCTATTTTGGCAGCAGGGCTTCTTTGGTGTAGAGCGCTTCGTAGGAGGCGCCTTCGCTTGAGAGCGTGCTCTTGAAAAGGGTCACCCGCCAAGCTCGTGCGGGATCTGGGAATGAGAACGGATGGAGCGCTCCTTTTGGCAACTTGGCGCGTCGCGCTATCGTTGCGTGGGCACGGAAGGGCTTATGGTCGTAGACGATGCCGTAGTCGTAGAGGCTTTCGCGTATGTGGGCAGCAAGCGCGCTGAGTTCGGGGCTCTCCGTAAATCCGAGCCAAAGTGTCGCGTCTTCGCTCCGTCCGAATTTGCCGAGCTGGTCGGGCTTGAGCAAGATGCCATCAAGGTTTTTCGTAGCTTCATCGATGGCGTCGATCGCGAGCGGAATGCTCATCTCAAGTGTTTCTCCGATGAACGCCAAGGTGATGTGGTAGTTCTCTGGAGGAATGAAACGCCCTTGAATACGCTCGCGCAGTTGCCTGGACATGATAGCCATGCCATCTCTTAGTACGGGAGGTATCTCAAGGGCGATGAAGAGTCTCATGAGGGTATTCTACTGCAATTTCATCGCGCTATCGAAATGAGCCAAATGGGGAAAGGAAAACAGAAAGACGAGTATCATGGAAGCAGTGAAATGGTAGCAGATGCCTTGCTCTCGATGAAGGCGGTCGTTATGCAGGTTGCTCTGCTCATTGCATGCTCGGAAGCCACGAAGGAGGATCATGGCGAAGAAGGTGCTGAAGATTGTTGGGGGAGTGCTCGGCGCTCTCGTGCTGGTCGCTGTTATCTACGTTGTCTACGTGATGACGAGCTACTATCGTCTGGACGATTCTCTTTCGCTTGAAACTGCTTCACCCGAAGAAGGCCAGGTCGAAAGCGCGATCGAGTTGGATACTGGCAGCCAAGGGCGAGCTCAAGAATTCACGATCGTGAGTGCGAATCTTGGGTTCGGCGCCTATGGTCCCGATTTCGATTTCTTCATGGATGGCGGTAGTGGTTCGGTGGCACCGAGTGCTCAATACGTGAGCGATAACATCAATGGATCGGCTGATGCGATCGAAGGCCTCGATCCCGATATCGTGCTCTTCCAGGAAGTGGATATCGATGGCACGCGCAGTCATGGTGTGGATGAGTATGCGCTCTTACGCAACGATTTCCCCACGCTGTGTTCGGTCTTCGCACAAAACTACGACTCGCCCTATCTTGCTTGGCCGCTCTATGCGCCGCATGGCAAGAACAAGGCAGGAATGGCCACCTTCTCGCGCTATCAGATCGAAAGCACGCTGCGCCGCAGCCTCCCTATTTCGGAGAGTTTCAGCAAATTCCTCGATCTCGATCGTTGCTATACGATCTCGCGCATTGCGGTCTCAGATGGCAAGGAGCTGGTAGTCTTCAACGTTCACCTGTCTGCATACGGTGCGGATGCGGAGGTGCTCGAGGGCCAGCGATCGATGCTGTTCGCAGATATGCAGCACGAATACGAGGCAGGGAATTACGTGATCGCGGGTGGCGATTTCAATCACGATATGATCGGTGTTTCGAATGAGGTCTATGGCAACGTGACCGATACAGAAGCCAGCTGGGCAAAACCGTTCGATTTCGCAAGCGTGCCCGAGGGGTTTGTGGTTGCAGCGAAGAGCGAGTTTGATGCAGGGACGTTCGATTCAGCAGCCACCTGCCGCGATGCAGGACGGCCGTATGATGGCACGAACGATCGCTGGGTCATGGATGCGTTCATCTATTCCGACAACGTTACCTGCATCGAGCAGCGCACGCTCGATCTGGATTTTGCATTTTCGGACCATAACCCGGTCTATCTGCGTTTTTCACTTGGACAATAATGCTCGTTGCCTTGCAGATCTAATGCATCCTCTGTTTGAATACTTAGGTAGGTAGGTGCTGGGGCATGCTAGCCAAGAGAATCCATCAAGCCTTCAATGACTGCATTCACTTCGGCAGGATTATCGCAGTTGGAATTGTGCCCCGCGTTCTCGATCCAACGAACGGGCGTTCCTTCTTGCGCTTCCCATGCGCGGTTGTAGCGCTTGGCAGAACCTGCACGATCCTCTTCGCCGCAGATCAGCACATAGGGGCAATCAATCTGGTAGGGGCGATCGGCTGACACCGCGTCTGCCAGCACGCGAAACCCATGAGCAGCCAGTTCGCAATACTCGCGTTTCTGATAGTCGAGCATCATCGATTCCATGAGCTTGCTGCCATAGTGTGTTGTAGTATTGCCACTCGACCCTAAGCGAACGAGCGTCTTCCACGGGAACGAGAGATACATGAGCTTCGTGTGGCGTAGTGCAGCAAGCTCCCACCAGGTGTAATAGCGCCGTTGAAGCGAGCATGAATCGATGGAGACGAACCCGGCTGCTTCGCCTGGGAAGAGCTCCATGAAGACTTGCGCCGTGTAGCCACCCATCGATTGACCGACCAGGATCGGACGCGCGATGCCTTCGGTGGCGAATATCTCGTGCAGCCAGCGGGCAAGATCATCCATCGTCCACGTGAGCGCGAACGGGCGCGATTCCCCGTGCGAAGGTGGGTCCCAAACGAACAGGCGAGCCTTGTCGATGAAGTGCTCGACCTGCTTCTCGAAGAGACGATGGTTGGCGGTAAGACCAGGCAGGAAGACGAGCCAGGGCTGGTTGGCTTGCGAAGTATTGCAAGCAGACGCGTCCCCGCGAGCACAGGGATTTCCAGCGCCTTGCGAATCGATACCGGCATGCGGGGTCACCCAATAGGAGATCGATCCTTCGGGGGTGGCGAATTCTTTATGCTCCAACTGGTCGAATATCATGAGTTCAGCCGATCCTGTCGATACTATTTCTGGCAAAACGTATCTGTTTATCTTTCAAGATAGTGCTTGCAATGCCATAGGTACAGTGTAGCTTTCAGAGCCTTGCTATTAGTTCGCCTTTAACCCTTTTCGCGAAGATGCTACAATCGTCTCAATGTTCTGGCGGAGCCTTTGGCAAGCGACGCCCCGAGAAAGGCTAGGTGCATGAAGAACTAACGATGCCGTAAAGGCAACCCACTATTCCGTATCCATCCGGTCGCTCGGGTGCCGCATCGTTATGTGATCCTGCACGTTTTTGATTCTCGTTTACCCCGTTTGCATAGGTCTCTTCTTCGCAGATAGATTCCCTCGATCCCACCCGCGTGACCTCCAAGTTTTGGAGGCTGCCATGCAATTGAATCTTTCAAATGTCTCCTACACCTACGAAGGTGCTGCGTCGCCTGCGCTCGATCGCGTGAGCGTGACGTTTCCGCAGGGTTGGACGGGTATCATCGGCGACAACGGCTGCGGTAAGAGCACGCTCGCTCGCGTTGCAACCGGGCTGATCGTGCCCGATGAGGGGTCGGTCGCACCGACGCTGTTCGCTGCATATTGCCCACAAGACACCTCGATCGTACCCGCTGAGCTTAGCGATCTTGCAACCGGCTGGGGAAGCGAGGCGTTGCAGATCCGCGATACGCTCGGCATCGAAGATGCGTGGTTGTGGGACTATGAGCGCCTTTCGGGCGGTCAGAAGAAGCGTATTCAGATCGCTTGCGCACTCTGGCAGCGTCCCGATGTGCTCGTGCTCGATGAGCCGACGAACGACCTCGATGCGCAAACCCGCGAATGTGTATTGCAAAGCTTGCAGGCGTTCAAAGGAATCGGCCTTCTGATCTCGCACGATCGTGCGCTGTTGGATGCGCTAGTCGATCAGTGTGCCGTGTTCGAGGAAACGCATGTGGTGATGCGGCCAGGCGGATATTCGAAGGTTGCTGAGCAGATGCGCGGAGAGCGAGCGACTCGCGTGCGGCAGCACGAGAACGCGCGCCGCGAAGAACGGCGGTTGAAAGCTGAGGCGCAGCGGCGAAACGAAGAGGCTGCGCGTTCGAGCTCTCGGCTGAGTGCGAGGCACTTGGACAAGCATGATAGCGACGGACGCGAACGTCTGGGGCGGGCGAAGGTCTCGTCCAAGGATTCGGTAGCGGGCAGAGCGGCAGGTGCGATGGCAAGTCGGTCTGAGCGCGCGTCGCAGGCGGCCGCAGAGAGCCGGGTGAGCAAGCGCTATGATGCTTCGATCCAGCTGCCGGGGCATGCCGTGCGCTCGAAATTCGTGCTGCATGTGCCCGAGGGTGGCTTGCGCGCAGGCGATCTTATGCTTCATATGCCCGAGCTTTGGGTGGGGCCGAGCGACCATGTGGGCGTGTCGGGACGAAACGGCGTGGGAAAGACCACGCTCTTGCGCTCTGTGCGGAAGCTCGTTCCTGAACAGGTAGAATATGCATTCATTCCACAAGAAGTTGACGAGCGTTCGCGGCAGGCAGCGCTGGAGCGCCTGCGCGCGCTCGATGATGCGGATAAGGGGCGAGTGCTTTCCTTGGTTGCAGGACTAAATACCGATCCCGATGCCTTGCGCGAAGGATCGAACATCAGCCCAGGGGAGTTGAAGAAACTGCTCATTGCCGAGCAGTTGTTGCATGAGCCGAACTTGCTCATCCTTGATGAGCCGACAAACCATCTTGATGTGGGCTCGATCGAAGCGCTCGAGCGTGCGCTCGCAGCATTTCCTGGCGCGATCATCCTCGTGACGCACGACGAGCAGCTCTTGCATACCGTTTCAACCCTTCGTTGGCACATCGATCGAACCGGAAACGAATCCACCCTCCACGTGCGATAAGAGGTAATGCGCTTTCTTTAATTCATGTCCCATAAAAGGGACAATTTATTTCGGAAAGCTTTGTACAATCAAAGCAGAAGTAAGCGAAAAAGAGGGCGTGAGGACTTCCTTGGCTGAATAGGAGGGATGATGATGGTTGAAGTGAATGCAAGCGAACGAGAACTGGTCATGCGAGAGTTCGAGCAGATCAAGTTCGATGTGCAGGATTGGGCGCACTTGGAGAAGTGCGCCCATTTCGAGCTCATCCAGGAAAAGGGCGATCGGATCAGCATCCATGTTTACAATGCTTCGCGGCATATCAACGTGGTAAAGACGCTCACGTCGCAACAATCTGCGTGCTTACGTCAGTGCTTCCTTGCAGCCGAGACCGATTCTTGGACGGATCCATTCCTGCATGAGCATCTTCTGCTTGATAGGTATTCGTGGACGTTGGGCGTTTACGCAGGCGAACGCTACTATATGTGCTTCGGCTGCAACACCATACCTTCCTTGCTCAAGGAACTTCTGACCAAAATCGAAGAGTTCGGCCTGCCATCATTGCTCGACGATGATGGATCCCCTTATTTCTGTCTAGATAAATGCGTCTGAGTGCAAGCAGCTATTGAATGTTTGCATCGCTTGTCTTTAGGGTAGTTGAATAGCTGGCTTTGATGCCATCGTTCGTGTCGCTGAGCCACGAAGCCTGATAGAAGAATACAAAGAATGCTTTTTTACATTGTGTTGTAGCTTTTATTAGTCGGATGTTGGCTACCTGCTTTCAACCAAGAATTGCTGGTAGTGTATATTCAGTAACTCGTCTGAAGGTGAAAGACGTCTATCGCATGGATCTGCGATTTGAATACCGTTATATATTTTGTAATCAGAAGCTTTAAGTTGATCACTAAGAACAACTTTATGGTTTTCAGGATGAATTGTAAAAAGATGAGCATCAAAAAGTAAATGCAGATCTGACCTCAAAAGTAGTCCATTATTCACTATCTGAGTTTTTGGTCCGCGATAAGAATAAATGTGTGCAGCCTGCAAGACTTCAGGAATAGCAACGCTGGAGATTACGCAAGTATCTTCATAGGCATCCCGCAAAGCTTTTCGAAATCTTTCCTGGCCTTGACGACGGATTTGATTGACTTTAACTTGAACACGCTCATCTTCAGCGTCCCATTCTTTCAAGAATTGAATTTCGCTGTCTGATAAGTGTTCTGCTTCAACAATAGAAAAGAATCCAGCAGCTTCTGTAGAAGGGTTCACAGGACCGTGGATGATGAAACTTTCGGTTGCGGCATTATATTCTTCGATAAAACCAAGGCCGCAAACCATATATCCTTCACTGGATTGCTTAATCATTACTGCAATAGGAATACCATCACGTAAATTGTTCATCATCACGCTATTAAAATCTGTTGTTGCCTTTCGTCCCCTTTCGGGTTTTTGTGAACAATAATCAAGAATCCAAGTTCCATCTTCTAGATAAATGAGATCTTTGTCATTGTAGCGAGATCCGCCAGCGTGAATTGAAAGAACATACTTATTTTTGTCTGCGCCCCTAGACCTCAGTTTTTTATAATCAGGACTATGAATTCCTGCATCTCTTGTTAAGGATATTGGAGCGTCGTTTAGCGTTGGGTCACGATGGGGAAGAACGCGCATCGTAGTTCCAGCTCTCTGTTGGAACCAATTCCATCCTTCAATAAATTCTGGGGGAACTAGCTTTTTGGCGCGCTCAATAGACAAAAAACAAATGGCACATGTTTCAATGTATGAGTCATTTTCCATTTCGACCTCTTTATATGTAATGGTAAACGCTATTTAATTATAAGCTCCGCTTTTAAAAATGTTATGGATGTGACTTGAGATTGCGTTTTTATATGCAAAGACAGCGCTTCATTTTATAAAAGTGTTAGCTTACATTTATTGATTAAGTGTTGCGTTGACTAATTCGTCCAGCTCGTAATCATTGCGAAGCCGCAATATCTCTCCTTCAGTGAGATCAAGCCATTGTCCATATGCAATTACGTCCCCATACCATTTGTCTTGGTCAGGGACGTATGCTAATGAGTACTCTTTCGTGCATCTGAGCACGCCGCCTATGTTGGTATCCACGATTTCAAAGGACACCAGGATTGCGTCGTGTGTTTCGTGATCCCCAATAAAGCCCTTTGAAAGATTGATACTAGGGTTCATACTTTCGGTCCTTTCTGTACTAAAGCTGGGCTTAGGTTTTATATCTAGGTTTATTAATTTGCGCATGTAGATAAAAAGCTACATTTTTAGATCGTTGCTCAGCTTAAGAAAAGAGACGAGCATCGCATGTACTGTATTTGTCCCATCGCTAAATAGCACAGCTAGAGAAGAAGAGCGATACATATATTAGCAACAGTATGTCTTTTATATTACAATGAATGCAATGAGGGTGCTGGTGCGGTCAGTGTTTGATCGGATGGTTCGTGTGAAATGCGCGAATCTCAAGCCTTCGAATTGCCTAAGATCACAAACAGACACGAGTTGCCTTCAGCAGATTTTGCTATTCCGAGGAGATAGACATGCTCACGAATGATTTCTTAGGTGACAACATTGCACGGTTGGGATTCGGGGCCATGCGCCTTCCCATCATAGACGGCGATGCCCCCAACGTCGATCAGGCAACGCTCGATGCTATGGTCGATACGGCCATCAAGGCAGGCGTCAATTATTTCGATACGGCCTATCCCTATCATGGTGGCATGTCCGAGATCGCGCTTGGCCGTTCGCTTGCGCGTTATCCGCGCGATAGCTACTTCTTCGCCACCAAGTATCCGGGCCACCAGATCGCCGACACCTATGATCCCGCCGCGATCTTCGAAGAACAGCTGGCCAAATGCGGTACCGAATACTTCGACTTCTACCTGCTCCACAACATCTATGAGGCATCCATCGAAGTCTATCTGGACGAGCAGTGGGGCATCGCGGATTACTTCGTCGAACAAAAGAAGAACGGCCGCATTCGTCATCTGGGCTTTTCGTGTCATGGTCGCCCTGAAACGCTCAAGCGTTTCCTTGACTATGGCGCGCGCAAGTACGCTGAGCTCGAGCAGCGCGATCCCGAAACTGCAGCCCTGTTCGCGGGCAATAACATCATGGAGTTCTGCCAGATCCAGCTGAACTATCTCGACTGGACTTTGCAGGATGCTGCCGCGAAAACGGCGCTGCTTGAGAGCATGAACATCCCGATCGTGGTCATGGAACCGCTGCGCGGAGGCAAGCTCGCTCACCTGAATGATGCTCAGATGCAGCAGCTGAATGCGAGTGTACTTGGCGGCGCAAATCCTCCTGCGCGTTCGGCGGTGGAGTGGTCGTTTCGCTGGTTGCTCGGCATCCCGAACGTTAAAACGATCCTGAGTGGCATGTCGGATCTTGCTCAGGTGGAGGAGAATTGCCGCATCTTCCAGGAGTCGGTTCCGCTTTCGGAAGTTGAAGAAGGCGTGCTGATGGATGTGGCTGAATCGCTCAAGGGTGGTGTTCCGTGCACTGCATGCCGCTATTGCGTTGATTCCTGCCCGCAAGAGATCGACATCCCTATGATGATGAACGCCTACAACGATCTCCAATTCGACACCAGCTTCACGGTATCGATGCAGATGGATGCTGTGCCTGAAGGTCAGCGTGCTCAAGATTGCATTCAGTGTGAATCGTGCGTGCAGATGTGTCCGCAGGGAATCGATATCCCAACGGTGCTCGAAGACCTGGCAGCTACGCTCGATAAGATGCCGAAGTGGGCCGATTTGTGCCGCGAGCGCGAAGAGGCGGCAGCGAAATTGGCTGCGCAATCACAAGAACAGTTTCTGCAGTTTGCTACCTGCGCAATCCCGCCGGGCAAAACGGCGCCACGGTGGAGACACGCGCGTTGAGGCTGCTATCCAGGACCATGACCTAGCTTGCAAAGCAGCTGATTACGTCAAAGAGCCACCAAAGAAACAACTTGTTTAAGGTTGATGGGCAAATGGGCGAGATAGGCCGGTCATGCGCTAGGGTAGTGCATTATGAGCGATTCTGCGACAACCCCTCATCTGCCAACTGGCTCAACTCGCACGATCATGATCGTGGTGTTACTCGTCTGCAATGTGCTCGCTTGCTTTCTTGAGATGCTTATGAACATCGCACTCGATCATATTGCGACGCAGTACGACATTCGCCTTTCGCTCGCGAACTGGGTGGTGCTTGGCTTTGCCATCGTGAACGCAACTGCCATTACCACAGCGGCTTCGCTTCTGCGTCGCTTCGGCATTCGCAAGATCATGTTAACTGGATGCCTGTTTGCGCTTGCAGGGTCGTTGCTCGGCTTCTTCGCAACTTCGTTCCCGCTGATCGTGGTGGCTCGTTTGATCCAGGCAGTAACCACGGGCCTTTTCTTCCCTGTGGTCAATGAAGCGCTCTTCACGCTTTCGCCAAAGGGCAAAGCGGGCATCCTGCTTTCTGCCAACTCTGCAGTTTGCGGTTTTGCTTTCGCACTCACGCCGCCTATTGCTGGTCTCGTGTTAACGTATGGAGGTTTGAAGGCGCTGTTCTTGGTGCCTGCTGCCTGTGCGCTCGTTCTGGGCGTCGTCTGCTATTTCACCTTGCACAATATCTACGCGCGAGTGAAGCGGAAGATCGATATCCCGAGCCTTGTTCTCAGCTTTGTGGGGCTGGGAGCATTCATGTGTGGTCTGAACGAGGTCGCTCACGATCCGTTGCCTTCGATCGTGCTCATGCTCTTCGGCGCGGTAATGATCGCCGTGTTCGTAAGACGCCAGCTGCGTATCCCTACGCCCCTGCTCGATCTGAGGCCGTTCAAATATCAGGTTTTCTCGCTCGGAGAAACTCTTATCATGATCGCCTATATGGGGTCGCTCTTCGTAAGCTTGGTGGTGCCGTTGTATCTAGAAGGCGTACAGGGCGAAACGCCTTTCATCGCTGGTTGTTTGCTCTCGATTCCGATCTGCACCTATGCGGCGCTCTGTATCGTAAGCGGCAAAGTGCTCAGCAAGCGGGGCATTTGGCCTTTGGTTTCGTGCGGATTCGGCCTTGCGGTGCTCGGCTTCATCTTGGTGTATGGCGGTGTTTCCTTGGGGAACATAGTGCTCGTGCTGGTTTTCACCGCCCTGGCATATGGAGGGATCGGCCTGGCTTACCCTTCAGTCAAGAGCGTGGATTTCGAAGCGGTACCGCAAGCGCTGTCCTCACATGCCTCCTCGATCCACTCAACGCTCGTTCAGATCGCAGGCTCGATCGGTACGGCACTTTTTGTGGGAATCATGTCGGGGCAGATGGAGCATCTTACCGCCGCAGGAGCAACAAGGGCGGCCGCCTATGCATCTGGTTTCGAGATCACGCTTGGCATCATCATCGGTATCATTGCGGTAGGGTTCGTGCTCTCTTTCTGGTATTCGCGCATCGTCAGGAAGAAGAAGCACTAGCGCACGTGCTATTCGGAAGAGCTCGTAATCCAGTCTATAGCTTACGGATCGGATGACGAATGACCGTCTTGAGGTTTTCGGGCTTGGTGCGACGCGGGTCCGAAAGATAGATCTCGTGATGATGCCGACCTTCGGGGGTGCTCGACATATCGAGCGCATAGCCTTCGCTGGTAACAAAATCGTCGAGCAGCGCGATCGTGGCGGGTTCTTCGTCGTAACTTCCGAGGTGCATGATCTGCGCGCAAAGCCCCTCGTCTATGGTCACCAGTTCGGCGCTTGAGGTGTCGAGACCTTTCTTATGCGCAGCTTCGCTTTGTGCCCAGGCGAATACTTCAGGTGTGACGAAATCGGGAAGGCGAATAGCTGATATCCATTCAAACGTTTCCTTGTTCGAAAAATCAACGCCATCAAGACCTTGCTGCCACCAAAAGCCCTCAAGGGGAGGGACGACGAAATCGAAATACCCGTCAATGCGGGTATCGCCCATCTTCGACATCTTGATGGTGTAAGCGATGGCGTAAAGGATGCCGATCGCGTTCTTGTATGCGCCGTCCTCTTCATTCGGATCACCCTTGCCTCGAACGGCAACATAGTTCATAGGGGGAACTTCAATGATCTCGGGCTTGCGTTTGGGCAGGTAGAATTCCTTGTATTCCTTTTTGAAATCGAATGCCATGAATCTTCCTTATCCGCGGTCGAAGAAGGGGCTTTTCGAACTGATGCTCACGGGAATGGCGAGAACCTGCTGAACACCTTCACCAAGTAAGCCAAGGTGTTCAGCGGCAGTGCCAGCGGAGAACATGATGCGCGTATCGACTCCGTAGGCTTGCGCACGCGATACGGCAGAACCGAGTGCAATGCCCACATCGATCACATTGATCGCACAAGGTGCTTCGGCGGGCTTTTCGCCGCAGGTCGGGAACCCGCAATAACCGCAGTTCAAAGATTGAACCTTAGGTCTGGTTCCAACGAGCACTACGCATTGGCACGCGCGAACGCATCCTGCATCGCGAAGGAAGAACGCATGCCCGCGCTCTTTGCCGATGGTTTCCATGGCGACCGCGAGAGCTTCCTTCTCATCGCCGTTCACAACAGCGCATTCGAGCACATCGATGCCCTTTCCTTTCGGAGCAGTGCGTGCTGCAACGAGCATCTTTTGGGCGATATCGAGTGCTTGGGCTTCGCGCAGATCGCGTTCGTTATATATCATGGGAACTCCTTGTTTGAGATGGGCAGGCTCTTGTGCGTCACTGTTCGCTGGTGACAGGATAGCATCAATGCGTACGCGCACCTATACGACTCTGATAGAGAAACATATTGTTGCTTTTAGGGCAGCATCAATGCGGGTGAGCAACATAGATGACCCAATAGCGTTCCCAGACCCCTGCAAGGAGACAGAGCACTCCAGCGGCAGCCGCACCGAGCGGCCCGAAGAAGCAGGCAGCGATGGCGCAGATGCCTGCGATGCCATAGACAACGATCGCATTGCCCGCGAGAACCGCCTTAGAGTACATCTTGGAGGCTCGTTCGTGGATATTCATCCACACCAGTGCGTAGGTGAAGCAGCGGAAAACGATCAGCGCGATGAACGGGATGATGAGCGCTTCGACGGCAGCGATCTGGCCGAAAACGAGCGAGAGCACGATCAGAAGCCCCATTCCCATCGTAAGAGCATCGCTCGCTACCCAACAGGTGAGCCAACGTGCTTTCTTGAGGCCGGGCTGCGATGTGCAGCTGAACACCACGCCTTTGTAGCAGATCACCACGCACGCTGCGATGAGCGCTAAGACCGCGAAGAGACGGAAGAGCACATCGAGCACCACAACAACTTCGGGAGGCAGCCCAATGGTTGCGAGCAATGCGACCGTAACCCAGTAGATGGCGAGCGCGATGAACAGCATGATCGAATAGAAGATCAGGCCCACCACGCCGACCGATAGGGGAGAGGTGGGATGCAGGACTCTCATAGCATGCAAGAATCGAACGTGATCGCCCAGGTCGGCAACGAGCAAGAGCAGATCGAAAAGGACGATGAAGAAGGCGAGCGTGAGCGCGATCGGCATGACGGGGCCAAAGAGCGTTGGAGCGGTGAGCCACGTGATCATCGTCACGAACATGAAGCCCGCAGTGAGATTGTTGAAGAAAAGATCCCACACGATGATGTTCTTCCAGTCAGGAAAATGAACGGTATCGTGCTGTTGGTATGCAGAAGGTTGACCTTCAATCCATGTTCTATCCATGATCATCTTCCTTCCTACAGCAGACAAACAACGATTGTGATGGCTGCGATCGCGAGCATTCCTATAGCTTTGGCGTAATCGCCGATCATGAAGCTTACGGGCAATTTTGGTTGCGCTGGCAAGCCATAGACAGCAGGCTCGTCCATCAACAGGTAGAACGAATTGAGCGGTTTGTAATCCTGAAAGGGATCAACGCCATACAAGTTGGCTTTCTCAAAACCTTGCTCATGAAGAACCGCCAACCGTGCACGTGCACGCTCGACCATCTCTTCGCGCGGACCGAACTGAATCGCGCCGGTGGTACATGCCGTGGCGCAGGCGGGCTCCAACCCGTCGCGCAAGCGGTCGTAGCATTCAGCGCACTTCATGGAATGGCCGGTCTCTTTGCTTACTTCGGGGACACCGAAGGGGCAGGCAGCCACACACATACGACAGCCCATGCAGATATCGGTCTGGTAATAGATGCCTCCGAATTCATTGCGAATGATGGCGCCGGTAGGGCAGGCTTCATGACAGGGTGACTCCTGGCAATGCTTGCAGTGGTCGGCCATGAAGAGCCATTGCCCTTGTTTCGGTTCATGAAGCAAGTCGTCCATCGAGGTAGGGGCTGTTCGGTCCGTTTCATTGACCTCTGAGAAGCGCTCGATGAACTTGACGTGCCGCCAGTTCTCTGAAGAAAGATCGCGGGTATTGTCGTAGCTGTTCCCCGACCATTGGATATCCGTGGTCTTGAGCATGTTCCACTGCTTGCACGCGATCTCACATGACTTGCATCCTGAGCAGATGGAGGTATCGGTGAAGAAGGCCATCTCCGTTTGCGCAGGAAGCGGATCACGGCGCTTGAACAAGGAGTAGACAACATCGAGTCTGCGATTCTTGTGCGGCTCTTTTGCGTCGTAGCGCTTATCGGAAAGCTTGAGTATGTTTCGCGGGTTCGGCTTCATGGTTAGTTCCTCCCTTCCGGTTGAGCCGGCCAGGGGGTATCAGGGATCGGCTCATCGAATAAGGGGTCGTATTCGAGCGGATATGGATCGAGCTTCTGCAGGTCGTTCGGGTCTGCCTTGGTGATCCGTACCGCAAATCCCTTAGATGCGGGAATCAGACCATCGGAAGCCATGATGGCGGGGCTGAGGTCGTTGGTAATGTCGCTGACCATCAAGCCCTTGTATCCTGATGCGACGAACGCGCCAACGACGGTCGCCTTCTGTCCGTAGACCTCTCCGATGCGCAAGCGGGGCGTTACGAGGGCGCGGATCTGCAGCTTAGCGCGTTCGCTTTCGACGGTGACATAATCTCCTGTCTCCACGCCGATGCTCGCTGCTTGCTCGGGAGAGAGCTCCAAGAAGCGTTCTGGCTGCAATCCGACGAGCCACGGCATCGTGCGCGTTTGCGCACCGGAGAGCCAGTGCTCGGTCACATGGTAGGTGGTCATGATCGTGGGATAATCGTGCTCGCCCACAGGTGCGATGGGGTTCTCAACATCGTCGACGATGACCAATCCAGGATCGCGCGTCTGTTCCCAAAGCCTGTTCTCATAGGGTGATTCGGTGGTTTCGTAGTAGACCGGCATGGGGCCCTCTTTGATGCTGTAGGGCACGAAGAGCCATCCCTTGCCGTCCGAATGAGCGCCGAAGGGGCAATCGCCCGCAAGCGCCGCATCGCCTGTTGCGCCCGGTTCTGGTTGGTAAGTTGGCGGCTTCTTCGAATTGCACTGCGGCTTGTCGTAACCTACCCATTGTTCGAGCTGCTCATCCCACCAGATGAGTTTCTTGCGCTCTGACCAAGGCTTGCCTTCTGGATCGGCGGAGCAGCGGTTGTAGAGGATGCGAGAGTTCTCGGGCCAGCTCACGCGATAGTCCGAGAAGATCGATCCGTTGTGGACATCTCCTGTCTCCGTGCGATTCATCAGGTTCTCGCCTTCGGGGCCGAGGATACCCGAGAGCAGGCGGCATCCGCATACCGTCGAGCCATCGTCTTTGAGCGTGCCAGACCCTTGGCAGACCGAGCCATCATCGATGTTGAATCCGTTCATCTCTCTGACGACCTTCATCATGTCCAAGTCGCCTTCGATAGGGGTGAGCTCGAATTCTCGCTCGCTTCTGGTAGGACCGTTCGAATCGTAATCCCAATAGAGCGCACGCATGCCCGCATCGCGTTCATCGGTCGTTGCATTCGCTTTCGCCTGAAGTCTCTTACCTAATTGGTAGATGTACCACGAATCCGCATGAGCTGCTCCGGGTGCTTCTTGGATGCGCTCGTGCCATTGCAGTACGCGTTCGGTGTTCGTGACGGAACCCTCTTTTTCCAAGCAGGTGCAGACTGGCAAATAGAAGACTTCGGTTTGGCATTCATCGGGCGAAGGTCCTTTGGGATCGGCATACCAGACTGAAGCGCTCTCATTCTCGAAGAGATCCATCACCACGAGCCATTCGAGGTTTCGCATCGCATCGCGGCTCCAGCCCGTGTTGGGGTTGGTCACGGCGATGTTCTGGCCGATCACCACCATGCCATCCATACCGCCACGAAGGGCTTTTTCCATGGAGACGGTGAGCGATTCGTTGTCACTGAGCTTCGGGAGCCATTGATAGCCATATTCGTTGTCTTTGGTGGCGTTTTCGCCATAGTAAGCTTTGAGCAAGCTGACCATGTAATTCGGCAGTGATGCCCACGAACCACGTTCGGTCTCCAGCTTCCACATGCCATCGCTCGTCTTGTCGAGCGCGCCGCTGAAACCGTGACCATTAGCGAGGTAATCAGCCAAGGTGGCGTTGCCAGGATGCGCTTCTGGTTGGGGAATGTAGTTCGGCAAGACATTGAACAGCGTGGGAACATCGGTAGCGCCTTGCACGTTGGAATGTCCGCGGAGCGCTAAGATGCCGCCGCCAGGGCGACCGATGTTGCCGAGCAATAGCTGCAAGATAGCGGCGGTACGGATGATCTGGGAGCCGCTGGAATGCTGCGTGAAGCCGGTCGCATAGCAGAAAGCTGTGGTGCGATCGCGTCCGGAGTTCCTGCCGATGAGCTCGCCGACCTTCACGATGTCTGCTGGGCGACACCCGCAGATATCGGCTACCACTTCAGGTGTATAGTAGCTGAACTGCTTCTTGATCAGCTGGAACACGCAGTGAGGGTCTTGAAGGGTACGATCTTGCTTGGGTTGTCCATAGCTGCCATCGGGATTCATCTCGTATTGATAATCCCAAGTGGTTCCTGCCTGAGAATATGAATTGGTCTCAGGATCCCATCCATTGAAGAAGCCGCGCACATCATCGAACTCAAAACCGGGATCGATGAGCGTAGCGGCATTCGTATAGTTGATCACGTACTCCTTGAACCAATAATCATGCTCGAGGACGTAATTGATGAGGCCTCCGATGAAAGCGATATCCGCGCCAGGACGCGTGTGAACGTAGTGGTCGCATGCCGCAGAGGTACGCGTGAAACGAGGATCGACATGAATGGTGATCGCGCCTTTGCGCTTCGCTTCCATCGGCCAATGGAACGCCACGGGATGAGCCTCTCCCATATTCGATCCCATGATCAGGATGCAGTCACTATTGATAAGGTCGCGCGGGGGATTGGTGCAGGCACCGAATCCGAAGGTTGGCGAAAGCGCTGCAACGGTGGTGGAATGGCAATACCGTGCGGAGTTCTCGGTGGGCAAGATGCCCAGACCTCCCGTGAAGAGCTTTCGGATGAGATAGCACTCTTCATTATCGAGAGCCGATCCGCCGATGAACCCGATGTTCGTCGCCGCGTTTATCGTGAGGCCGTTCTCGTCTTTTTCGACGAACCCCTTATTGCGAGTCTCCCAGATGCGATCGGCTATGGCATCGAGCATCCAATCGATGCTCTTCTCCTCCCATTCGCTCGCACCTGGTGCGCGGTAGAGCGCGCGCGTCTCTCGATAGGGGTTGCGGTTCAGCATGAACGTCGACATGCCCTTGGGACATTGACGCCCCGCATTGATAGGGGAGCGCGGATCGCCTTCAACTTCGATGAGCTCTTTGTCCTTATAGAAGGCCAGCTGCGAACAGCCTACTGCGCAGAATTGGCATACGGTAGTGCCGCACTTCGCTTCGCGTAGCCTCGTGCACTTATGAACCGTACGATCGCTCAGAACGTCATTCACGTGAGCCATGGTCAAGTCCTTTCCTTCCTTAAACGTTGGCCTGCTTGAGCGTTCATGCTAAGCAGTCCACCAGCAAACCGCAGCAAATCACCGAAGCGATTCTTGCGGGATCATTCCAGCTCTCGTTCTCCAGCGCGCACCGGGCGATCGACGGGCCGATCGCTTCCCATGGGAGCACCGTTCATGCGCATCTTCTGCATGCTCCTCATGAGATAGATCGGCGATGCGTATCCGCTCCAGATATGTATCAGCCTGGTGAACGGAACGATGAGGAAGACGCAAAGTCCGATGAAGATATGGATCTTCTGCGGGGTGGCTGCATCGATCAGGTGCGTGTAGGCATCAGGCTGGAGCGTGACCAAGGCGATGGCCCAGTTCACGAAATCCAAGAGACCTTCGCCTGATTTGTCGTAGAGTGCTGCGTTGACAACACTCGTTGCACCCATGATGAGCACTGCGCCAACCACCACCAAAACGAGCCAGTCACTCGGACGCGAGGTCTTGCGAATGCGCGGGTTGGTGATGCGTCGGTGGATCATCAACGTGATGCCGATGAGGCAGAGCACTGCGCAGGCACCGCCTGCGATGATCTCGAGCACTTGGGTCATTTGCGGCGTGATGCCAATATCCAGAAGGAATTGCTTGGGTACGAACAGTCCGAATAGGTGTCCGAAGAGCAGCCCGATAACGCCGACGTGGAAGAATCGTGCGCCCCAGTTGATCTCTTTCTTGCCGCCCAGAAGCTCCGAGCTTTGGCTCTTCACCGTGTAGGGGTGCGTGAGGAAGCGGATGAAGCTCCCCACCAGCCAAACCGTGATGACCACATAGGGAAATACCTGATAAACAATGAAATAGAGAAGGTGTGTAAGATCCGTATCCATAGTCATCACTTCTGCTTCCTTGGCTTGGCAGCTACTTCATAATCCTTGAACGTAGGTGCGATCTTCCTATCCATCGGGCCTCCGAAGATCTTCGATGCGCGATACCGCTGATCACGGCCGCCGCCCATGTTCATGCCTTGTTCACCTTGCTTGAGCACGCTCGCCTCGTGGTCGCGGTTAGCGGTGGGTATCACGAAGCGATCCTCGTAGTTCGCGATGGCAAGCAGCGAATGCATTTCGCAAACATCTTCAGGCGTAAGGCCGAGCGCGCGAAGCTCGTCGATCTCGGGAGCTTCTTTGATGGCATCGAGCGGCAATTCGCTCTTCAGGTACTGATCGAGCCCTGCTGAATCGCTGTAGTGCCTTACGACGGAACGCATGAGCAGCAAGCGCGATAGGGCATCTTGGACGACCTGGGTGTTTCCACCAGCAAGGAGGTTGGCGAGATACTGGATCGGTATCCTCAAGTCCTCTGCTTTCGGCAACATACCGTCCATCGAGAGCTTGCCTGCATCGATAGCATGAGCGATCGGCGAAAGGGGAGGAACGTACCAGACCATCGGAAGTGTGCGGTATTCGGGATGCATCGGGAAGGCGAGTCCCCATTCGATGAGCTTACGCACGGGCGACTTCTGCGCCGCCGTGATCCACTCATCCGATATGCCTTCAGCGCGTGCCTCTTCGATAACATCGAGGTTGAACGGATCGAGGAAAACGCTGCGCTGCGCTTCGTAGAGATCCGCATCGTTCTCGGTGCTTGCAAGCTCTTTTATCTTGTCGGCATCGTAGAGGACGACCCCTACATAGCGAATGCGGCCCGTGCATGATTCAGAGCATACGGTTGGGCATCCGCTCTCGATACGGGGATAGCAGAAGATGCATTTCTCTGCCTTTCCGCTCGACCAGTTGTAGTAGACCTTCTTGTACGGGCAACCGGTCATGCACATGCGCCAGCCACGACATTTATCCTGATCGACCAAGACGATGCCGTCCTCTTCGCGCTTGTATATGGAGCCCGATGGGCAGCTTGCTACGCATCCGGGATTCAGGCAATGGTTGCAAAGGCGCGGGAGGTAGAACATGAACGTATTCGCATATTGCGCGTAGATCTCGCGCGAAACGCCCTTGAGGTTGATATCCTCTACCGCTTCAACATCTACGCCACCAAGATCGTCTTCCCAGGCAGCGCTCCCTTCGATCTTGTCCATGACTTCGCCCGTTATGTAGCTGACTGGCTGGGCGGTAGGTGCCGTTTTCATGAGAGGCGCCTTTTGCAGCTTCTGGTAATCGAAGGTATAGGGTTCGTAGTATTCGTCGATGGTCGGCAGCAGTCCATTGCTGAAGATGCCAGCCAAGAGCCACGAGCGAGGCCCGCGTTTCAGCTGCAGCTTTCCGTTCTTGACCTGCCAGCCACCCCTTCCATCTGTCTTGATCTTCCCATTGCTTCGGGTAGCCGGTGCTCGGCTTCGTCTCGACATTGTTGAACCAGACATATTCCATGCCCGGTCGATTCGTCCATACATTCTTGCAGGTGACCGAACAGGTATGGCACCCGATGCACTTATCGAGGTTCAAGACCATCGTAACTTGAGCGCGTATCTTCATAATAGCGTCTTCCTCCTTGTACCTCGGGCTAGCAGTCTTTCGCGACGACACGTTTGGTCAGAATGTCGGCTTCTGTCTCGGCTTCTTCATCGAGCCACTCAACAGAATCGAGCTTATGGAGCCAGATGAAATCGTCGCGATTCGGGCAAATGGTCCCGTAGTAGTTCAGGTGGAACGAGAGCTGCGCATAGCCGCCGATCATGTGTGTTGGATTGATCACGACGCGTGTCGGAGAATTATGGTCGCCACCGCGAATGCCCGTGACATTCGAAGCTGGCGTGTTCATGATCTTCTCGGTCGCATGCTGCAGGATCGAGAGGCCTTCTGGCATGCGTGAGGTGAGGATGGCGCGCGCCACCATCGCACCGTTGGCATTCCAGAATTCGACCCAATCGTTGTCTTCGATGCCAGCAGCTTTCGCGTCCTTGTCGTTGAGCCAGATAGTGGGGCCCCCTCGCGAGAGCGAGAGCATGCGTTCGTTGTCGTAATAGGTCGAATGGATGCCCCATTTCTGGTGGACCGTCGTGAAGTTGAGCATGATGGTGGGATGCCCGTTATCGGCAGCATGCTGATAGCCAGCCAATGCTCGCTGGTCTGCGGGCGGTCGGTATTGGGGGAATTCCTGGCCGAACGCGCGCATCCATTCGTGATCTTGGTAGAAATGCTGCCTGCCGGTGAGCGTTCGCCACGGAAGGTTCAGGTTGGTGTTCTGCCAGAACGCGATGTAGGGGATCTCATCGTTTTCGGTGCCAGACCAATCGGGCGCCGTGAAGGTCTTGCGCGATTGGATCTGAAGGTCGAAGAAGGTGAGCTTATCGCCCCGATGCTCTTCAGAGAGCTGCTTGCAGGGAACGCCGCTTTGCTTCTCGACGAAATCCCAGCTGTTGTAGGCAAGGCTGCCGTTGGTCTCGGGCGAGACGCGCATGATCATATTGGCTGCCGCGATATCAGAATCCATCTTCGGACGACCTTGGGCAACGCCTTCCTTCATCGTGCCGTTGAGCTCGGCCAGCTCTTCGATCTCCTGATCGAGACCCCATTTGATGCCACGATTGCCGCCGCCGTTCTCTGAGAGGCGTGGGCCTACCGAACAGTACATATCGTGGATGTTGGCGTAATTGCGCTCCACTTCAACGATATGCGGGGCGGTCTTGCCAGGCACGAAATCGCATTCTCCTTCGTACCAGCGCTTCACTTCGAGCGGTTGTCCCAGTTCGGATGCCGTATCATGACCAAGCGGCGTGAGCAGCACATCCTTCACGGAGCCGAAACGCTCAGGATAGGCACCGCCGAGTTGCGAGATGCGCTTGGCAAGCAGCTCGAAGATCTCCCAGTCGCTTTTGGCTTCCCAAGGGCATGAAACAGCCTTCACGAACGGATGGATGAAGCTATGCATATCCGTTGTGTTGATGTCGTTCTTCTCATAGAACGATGCTGCGGGAAGAACGATATCGGAATAGAGACTCGTGGTGGACATGCGGAAATCAAGGTTGACCAAAAGGTCGAGCTTGCCAGTGGGAGCCTCTCTCCATTTGATGAGCTCGGGCATGAGGTCCTCTTCTTCGGCGGAAAGCTCTTCGCCAACGATGCCGTCTTGAGCGCCCATGAGATGCTTAAGGAAGTATTCCTGTCCTTTGCCCGAGGAGCCCAAGATGTTCGAGCGCCAGACGAAGAGGTTGCGCGGCCAATTGAAGGGCTCATCGAGGTCTTCGAGGCTGAAGTGGATATCGCCGTTCTTGAGCGCATCAACAAGATAGTCTTGCGTTGTTTGGCCACTTGCCTTTGCCTTTTCAGCGATGTTGATAGGGTTGACATCGAGCTGTGGAGCGGTGGGGAGCCATCCCATCTTCACGCTCTGGAGGTTGCAATCTATATAGGTGCCGCTATAGCGCTTCGCATCGGCAAGAGGGGAGCGCATATAGGAAAGCGGCATGCGTTCATAGCGCCACTGATCAGCATGCTCGTAGAAGTAGCTTGTTGCGTTCATCTGGCGTGAGGCAGGGATCCAGTCCTGTGCGAATGAGAATTCTGCCCATCCGGCTTCGGGGCGGATCTTCTCCTGCCCGACGTAATGGCACCAACCGCCTCCAGGAACACCTACCGTTCCGCAAAGCATGAGGATGTTCATGATGCCACGATAGGCATTGTCGGTCTGATACCACTGATTGAGTCCAGCGCCCATGAGCACGCATGCTCTTCCCTTGGTGGTAGAGGCTGCAGTTGCGAATTCTCGCGAGAGACGTATCACGTCTTCAGCGCGTACGCCGGTTATGTCTTGCTGCCAACGAGGCGTGAACGGAACGTTATCCATCTCGCCCTTGGCCACCTGACCGCCAATACCGCGGTCAATGCCCAAGAACGCGCCAAAGAGATCGAAGACCGTTGTGACAAGGGCTTCTCCTTCGGCTGTCTTGATACGCTTCACGGGCACTGCGCGCTCGAGCACGGGGCCATCGTCGGTGTTGCCAGGGAACAGCGGGATGCTCTCATCGCCAAAATAGGGGACGTTCAGCGCAACCACTTCGTCTGAGGAATCGATGAAGCTCAAGCGAGGATGGATGTCCTTGCCGGTCTCTCCATCGATCTCGAGGGTGTTCCATTTGCCCTCATCGCCGTTCGCTTCCTGCTCCCATCGGTAGCCGATCGAGCCTTGCGGCACGGCAGGGGCATCGCTCGTCTCATCCCATACGACCGTCTTCCACTGGCTATTGCCCGCCTTGGCGTAGGCTTCAAGATCGCTCGCGCGCAGCGTGCGCCCTGCCACATAGGCATCTTTGCCCGCGCGCTTATCGAGGCAGACCAGCATGGGAAGGTCGGTGAACTTCCGTACGTAATCAGTGAAGTAAGGATCGGGGTTGTCCAGGTGGAATTCCTTGAAGATAACGAAGTTCATCGCGAGAGCCAGAGCAGCATCGGTGCCTTGCTTGGGATGCAGCCACCAGTCTGCGTCTTTCGTGCTCTCGCAGTAATCGGGACAGATATTGACGAGCTTCGTGCCGTTATAGCGCGCCTCGATCATGAAGTGCGCATCGGGCGTTCGTGTCATGGAGATGTTCGTGCCCCAGCAGAGGATGTAGTTGGAGTAGTACCATGCTTCCGACTCGGGCACGTCCGTTTGCTCTCCGAAGGTTTGAGGTGACGAAGGTGGAAGGTCGCAATACCAGTCGTAGAACGAAAGGGGCGTTGCGCCGATGAGCGACAGATAGCGAACGCCAGCGCCATAGGAGACCATGGAGTAGCCGGGGATCGGCGAGAAGCCCGCGATGCGATCGGGGCCATATTTCTCGATCGTGTAGAGGTTGGCGGCCGCTATGATCTCGGTGGCTTCATCCCAGCTCGTGCGAACGAGATCGCCAAGGCCACGTACTTTCACGTAGCTTTCACGGGTTTCGGGATCTTCGACGATGCGCTTCCAGGCTTCGAGGGGCTCATGATGAGCGCGCTCGCGACGCCATGCATCGCGAAGTTGAGCGCGGATGAGCGGATGCTTGACGCGTGCTGCGCTGTAGAGATACCACGAATACCCTGCACCACGAGGGCATCCACGCGGTTCGTGATTCGGAACGCCGCAAGGGGTAGGAGGGTAGTCGGTTTGTTGGGTTTCCCACGTGACGATACCGTCCTTCACGTAGATCTTCCAGCTGCATGATCCTGTACAGTTGACACCGTGGGTGGAGCGCACGATCTTGTCGTGCGCCCAACGATCACGATAGGCATCTTCCCAGTTGCGGTTCTCGTCGGTGACTTCGCCCCAACCGTCGGCGTAGCTCCCAACGCGTTTCTTGAAGAACAGCGAACCTTCGGTGAATTTCGACATATGAACCCCTATTCATCATGGCCCGAGCGGTGAATGTTGTTCGGGCGCGTGGATGTTGTTCTTGGCATGAAGCCCTGACGTTGAACTGCCTTTCCTAGCAGCGGTTCGGCGCATTCTTCCTATCGTAGAAGAAGATGTTGATGACCAAGATGGCGGCAAAGATGACCGCGGATACTGCGAACATCACTAGCGGGCTCGTGGATGCGAGCAGAACGCCGATGGTGAATGGTCCGTATGCTCCGATAGCGGAGGTCCAGCCAACTACCGCACCACCTTGAACGGGCGGGAAGAGCACGGCCATCTGCTGGGTGGTAGAGGCGTTGCCGCATCCAGTCCAGAAGAACACCCACCACATCGCGATCATCCAGACCCAGCAACCCATAACAGAGTCGGGCTTGTAGACGCATAGGAAGATGAGACCGATGATCACCGCTGCAGCCATGATCGTGGTCACGCGTCCGCCACGGATCTTGTCCGAGACCTTGCCTGCTCCCACACGGGCAAGAGCGCCGATAGCAGGTCCGACCCACGCGAAGGCGATGGCCGAAGGCGCGCCCTCGATATGGTTGAAGACGCCATCTCCCATCAGCGCGAAATGCGCGCCCAAACCTGCGAAGGTGGCGAACGTTCCGTAGTAGAACAAGGTCATGAACCAGGTGTGCTTGCTCTTGAAGATGGAGAACTGCGTTTTGAAGTTCGCGGTAACAGGGACCGAGCGCAGCAAGACGATAGCCAGGATGGAGAGGATCACTACGAGCGGAACCCATATCCAGCCAGCGTTCTGGAGCCAGATATCTTTGACTTGACCCGCCACTACTTCATGCTGCGGAGAGCCTAAGATCCCGAATACGGAAAACGTGATGACGATCGGCGTTACGAATTGGACGAGAGAGGTGCCGAAGTCTGACAAGCCGCCTTGTACACCAAGTGCAAAGCCACGCTTCGACTTCGGGAAGTAGTAATTGGTGGACGCCATGAGTCCCGAGAAGGTGCCGCCGCCGATACCAGCAAGGAAGGCGAACAGCATCAGCACTTCGAAAGGAAGCCCCGGGTTCGTTACCGCATATATCCAGCAACCAAGCGGAACGAGCAACAAGATGGTTGACATGAAGACCAGCTTGCGCGTACCCATTATGGGCGGTAGGAAGGTCCATAAGATACGCAGGGTGCCTGCTGAGAGGCCTACCATCGCCACGAGCCAATAGAGCTGGCTTGCATCAAGGTGGAAACCGACGGCGTTGAGATGCGGTGCCAGTGAGGGCACGAGGTACCAAGCGCAAAAGCCGAAGGTCAACGAGAAGGTGGAGATCCAGACCGTGGTCCAAGCCAATCGCTTGTCCCATTTCTTCGGGTCTTCGGGATCCCATTCTTTAATATCTGCTTTCATGGCGATCACTTCCATTCTTGGTGAATGCAACGGCCGCAAGAAGAGCGGTTGAAATGCCGTCTGCATAAATCCTCCATGAGCATACCGAATCTTGTTTATTCAACAGTGCGTGTTGGATTGTTCTAATCTTTTTGTAGGTCTTTTGTTAGTCACTTGTTACCTATGCTGTTAGCCTGCATTTTCAGGGGGGATCTTATGCTCTATTGGCTTGGGTGCGTGCTCGTCCCTTGGTTGATGTTGCCTATAATGAATCGAACGCTGTTTTTGTCGATACCGAGCGCCTGTTCGTGTTTGAAAGGACTCTACGATGATCTGGGAATTGAAAGCTCTTGCCTGTCTTTTGCTCTATCCGGATGATGACCTTCTGGAAAGCCTTCCCGAGATCGATGTGGTGTTGCAGAAGAGCGAAGAGTTGGAAGCTGGCTCGAAGAAGCGCCTGGATGAGTTTGTCGCATGGGTCAAAGGGACGGACCTCACCTCGCTCCAGTCCGCTTATGTATCGACCTTCGATATCGGCAAGCATGCGAGCCTGAACCTCTTCGAGCATACACAGGGCGATTCGCGCGATAGAGGGCACGTGATGGTAGAGCTGAACAGGCTCTACAAAGAGCACGGGCTCGATCTGACCACTACCGAATTGCCGGATCATCTGCCTGTTTTCCTTGAGTTCATCGCAGGGCTCGAGCGTGAAGATGCCATGCTCTGGCTCGAGAGCACGATCGAACCCATTCGCAAGATCGATCGAGAGCTCCAGCTTGATGAGAGCCCTTGGGAGGCTGTGAGCGCAGCGCTGATCGATTTCGCGGGGGCAGAGCGCGAAGCACCCTCGGAACGCTCGACTGCTGAGATGATCCCGACGCTCGATGCGGAGTACTTCGAAGCTCCGGTCACCTTTGGTGGTTCCGTCAACCCTGTTTCATCCTCAGCAGCGCTCTGAGCTCCCCTGCGAGTATAAATGCAGCATCAATAACAGAAGTAAATGCCCTCCGTTTTTTTGATTCCCTTCTTTCTTTTTTTGCAAGGATTTGCAGTGCTGAATCGTGTTAAGGGAAGAGAAGAAGTATAAGAGGAAGGTTACCTCATGAAGAAGCACATGAAGAAGCGGTCTTTTGCTTTGTTAGCAGTGGCGGTATGCGCTGTTCTAGCGATCCCTGCGCTCGCATTCGGTTCGGCGGCCATGTTCTCAACCGAAAACGCAGTGCAAGCTGAGAGCGCGTTCGGTATTGAGAGGCAGGTCGATCAGTTTGACACGACCGTTCCAGCCGCGAACGAGCAACCTGAGTCCGCTCAACCGAACGCGGATGATCGGTCTGCTGCGGTTACGAACAAGGCATCTCGTCCAGCTGCAAATAGCCAAAGATTCATCGACGAGAATAGTAATGGTGTTTGCGATCACTATGAACAGGGAACCTGTGATTCTTCTTGGTGTGCTGGTGAAGGCTTAGGACAGGGGAGGGCAGGGAAAGGCCCCAATTCCTCTGCAGGACCTTCATCAGGGAATAGACATGAACCAGCTTGTGGGCAAGGATATGTTGATGCAGATGGTGATGGAGTATGTGACAATCGAGGGACTGCTAATTGCGGAGCAGCCAATCGTGGCCACCATGGCAGACATTCTTGATAACGAGTATTAGCGAAAAGGCATGATGTGCGCAAGAGTGACGACATTGAGAGAGCGATAGATACCTTTGGGTCAACGGTGTGGCGTGTATGCGTTACCTTCTTCCGGCATAACCACGACGCGCAAGATGCTTTTCAGGAGACATTCTTGAAGTATGCGCTTGCCGAGGAAACGGATTTCCAGGATGATGAGCATCGCAAGGCGTGGCTCATCAAGGTGTCGTCCAATGTATGTCGTGACATGCTGCGGGCGGCGCATCGAAAAGACCATTCGTTCGATCAGGAAACCGAGAGTCCATGCTGCGAGTTTTCTGTGGATGAAGACCCAAAAGAATCACGACATTTAGAGATAGTGGAGGCATTCCGTTCGTTGGATGATCCGCCGCGCCTTCCTCTTTTTCTATCGCTTTATGAAGGCTATACCGCGCCAGAGATCGCAGAGATAGTAGATGCTCCTGTAAACACGGTCTATTCCTGGATTGCGCGTGGAAAGAAGATGTTGAAGGAGGCGCTGTCATGAGAGATCATGAGCTGGAAGAACAGGTTAAAGCTGCCTTTGATAGCATCGAGCTGCCTCAAACGGTAAAGCAGCAGACGCTTGATCGCGTTCTTGACCGCTCGTCTGCTGATGCGCATGCGGATCGGTCAGCTTTATCGAGTGCAAATGAAAAAGCCTCTGTCATCGAGCCTTCTTTTAAGAGGACGAGGCGTCGAAAGACCATGACGATCTTGAGCGGAGCACTAGCTGCATGCCTTATCGTGGCGGCTGCTCTCTTCGCTATTCCTCAGCATGAAACAACGGTAGAAGAAATCCTTGAACCTACGGCGTTCGTAGACATAGACATCAATCCCTCGATCCAGCTAAAACTGGACCAGTCGGGAACAGTAGTAGATTCAGAAGGTATCAATGACGATGGAGTAGAGGCTCTTTCAAAGGTTGCTCTTGAAGGTATGAGCTATGAACAAGCGCTGAAAACACTGGCTGAAAGCGATGCTCTCGCTCCGTATTTTGAAGAAGATGCATTCGTTGCGGTGAGCGTATCTTCTCAGGATCAGGCTCAGGAACAGGCTTTGATCGATGCGAGTGAAGCATGGCTTGCGAGTGTTCCTTGCAGGAGTTCATGCAGTGTTGCAAGCCAGCAATTCTATGAAGAGGCTCATAGCCATGGCATGGGTTGCGGCCGGTATGCTGCAGCTGTCGAACTGATCGAATTGGACCCCGATACTACGCTTGAGGAGTGTTCTCGCCTATCCATGCGCGAGTTGCATGATCGCATTGCTTCCTGTGCGTCGGATGATGCAACAGGGTCAAATCAGGGGCAGAATGCAAACAATGGAGCGCATAGGGACTTTGATAACGGTCGGGGCCATGGCGCAGGTAGAGGCCATGGTGCCGACCATGGGTCGTATCATGGCCAGAGATGAACCAATGTTCTATAAAAGAGTCTGCTCATAAAACAATTGCATGAAGACTGCTTTCACCACGGCCTTCTTGATCATTGCATCCTGTTCGTTGTTCGGGTGGTAATGCAATGCATTTTGCGCTGAACTTCCCGCTGAACTGCCTAATCAATGATCTCTACTCAATAAGTAGTGAGGGTATCGTTTTACGGTATCTGAACAATACGTAGCCTTATGTGATGCCCCTGCGTCCCGCGACCTATACTATGAAAATCGTGCTTGGCAAGCTTTGCGTGAACATGTTCAGCGGGCGGTCAAGCAGGAGGGGGAACCTTTACTACAAGGAGGAATAACATGGCAGATTACTACGGAACAGATACGGTCGTTTCAGACCTTCGTGACGATGGCCTTTTGATCATGCGCATCAATCGACCAGATGTTGCTAACGCTTTGAATGGCGAAACGTCTCGCGCGATGGAGAACATCATGAACAATGCCGAGACGGATCCGGCGGTCCGCGCGATCATCGTTACGGGTACGGGCAAGGTCTTTTGCGCTGGCGAGGATCTTTCGGAGCTTTCTGAAGGTGGCGAGTGTCAGACGGTCACCGAGCATGGTTTCGGTGGTTTGACCGCACGCGTTTGCTCGAAGCCGATCATCGCGGCTGTGAATGGTAGTGCTGCAGGTGGCGGTATGGAGATCGCGATCTCCTGCGACATCGTGGTCGCCAATGAGAATGCGAAATTCGGTTGCACGGAAGTTGGCCTTGGCATCATCGCTTCAACGGGTGGCATCGTGCGTCTTGCTCGCGACATCAACCGCAAGGATTGCATGGAGTTGCTGTTGACTGGCAAGAAGATCAAAGCACCTGAGGCTAAGGAGCTTGGCTTGATCAACTATGCTGTTCCTGCGGATGAGGTCATGGATAAGGCGATCGAGATCGCTGAGACGATCTTGCAGAATGCGCCGCTCGCGCTCAAATGGACCAAGTATCTTGTCCATGCTTGCGACCAGATGAGCGAAGAGGATGCTATGCGCTATTGCGATGCTGCCTATCGCTTCCTTGAGAAGACGGAAGACGGCATCGAGGGCCCGCTGGCCTTCACCGAAAAGCGCGAGCCGAAGTGGGTCGGCCGCTAGTCCTTGGACGGACGCTGTCTTACAAGACAACAGCTTGAACATACCCTCCTAAAGATAAGGAAAAGGCACGCGCTCGGAGGTGCCTTTTCCTCGTTTATAGGCCAGATCGCATGCTCAATCCATGCGGTCTGGCCTTTTGTTCGTGAAGGGTTTGCTAGAAACCGCTCGCAGCTTTGAGGCGGTAGATCCCGTCGTCTGTGAGCACCATGCGCTGAACGATGCCCTGCGCCACGAGCGTTTGGATCATGACGAACGTTTCAAGCAGCAGGTAGTAGCGCGCAACCGCGGGAAGCTTGTACCACTGCTCAGGCTCAGGGCGCTTCGAACAGAGGCGGGCCACCGTCTCTCCCATGCAATAGGGGTGTGCGGCGATAGCACGCAGCACCTCACGACGGCGCTCAGCTTTGCGATCGATGATCTCGTTGATGCGGTCCGAGAAGCCCTCCTTGATCGGACTGCCATGGCCAGGGAGTACCAGGCGGGGCTCCAGCTTCTGCACCTTCTTCAGGCTCTCGAAATAGCGCTCGTAACCGTCTTCGCCGGTGAAGAACGAATCGATAGCGGGCGTGGTGATGGTAAGAACATGATCACCACTGAACAGGATGCCCGCATCGGCATCGAAGAGCACGAGAGAGTCGGGAGAATGCCCCGGTACCTCGAAGACCTGGAGCGTGCGATTCCCGACCGTGATAGTGTCGCCTTCCTTAACAGGGCGAATATCAAAGAGCTCCTCGTCGATGAAGATCGTTTCGCGGTTGCAGGCTTCGTAGGCCTGCGCATCAGCAGGACTTGCACCCATCGCCAGCATGCGGCGGAAGAAGAGCTCATCGATCTCGGAAGCGGTCGGCTCATGCCTGCTCTCGAACCCGATCCGTGATCCGTAAATGGGCGTACCTGGCGCCAAGATGTTGTTCACCTGACCAGAATGGTCGAAGTGTTGATGCGTCAAGAAGAGCTTGAGCTTGCCGAGATCGACCCCGATCGCTTCGAGCGCCTCGCGCATGATGTGATAGGACTGTTCGCCAGGCGCACCAGCATCCACCATCAGCCACTCTCCACCGTCGTAGACCAGATAGCTATTGGAAACGCCATCACCGAGATTCTTGAAGCGCACATGGGCTGAATAGACGAGCGGATCTTCGCAGACCAGCTCCCAATGGCATTCGGGCTGCGGCTCGTCTGAGTGCTCGTGCGTGAGCAAGGAGTGCTGTTGAGGCTGATGTTCGAACATAGATGCCAGCTTACCAGACGAAACTGCCCAAACGGATCTTGAGCGCCATTACGAAACTTGAACGTTGCGCAAGGCGCCGTCGATCGCTAGTTCAACATGCTTGATTCCTGGAGCGATTGTCCACGTGTTTCCGGTGCCATCATGACCGAAAGCACCAATCCCAAAATGACGAGCCCTGCAGCTACCAGCATGGTCGGTCCAACGCCGAAGTTCTCGAGGAAGATCGGCGTGCCGTAGGTTGAGATGATGGTGCCGATACGCGAGATCGAGATGGAGATACCTACCGCTGATGCGCGCACATGGGTAGGGAAGAGCTCGTTAGGGTAGAGCCACTGCAAGATGCCCGGGCCACCGCTGAAGAATGCGTAAAGCCCGAATGCGATGATCACGACCCAGATCGGCGCATCAGGGAAGATGCCCAAGATCACGAGACCGACAGCCATGAAGAACAGCGATCCGATCAGAAGCGGACGTCTGCCCAAGGAATTGAGCCAGAACATGGCCGGGATCGTGCCGATCAGGAAGAAGAGGCTCACCGCGCTCTCACCCAGAATAGACATGCGTCCTTCCGAAAGACCGAACGCGCTCATGATGTCGGGGCCGAACGTGTAGATCGCGTACATGGGAACGACCTGGCAAAGCGTTAAGATGCCCAGGTAGATGATGCGCTTGAAGTAACCCGCCTTGAACAGGAATCCGAGCGAAGTCTTCGTGGGCTGCTCGTCCTCATGGATCTCGATATCCTCACCGAACACGCGGTCCATGACTGCACGCGCTTCGGCGAACTTTCCCTTGCTCTGCAGCCAGAGCGGGGACTCGGGGATATCGTGTCTGCCGATCAAGAGGATGATGCAGGGAACGACCGCGCTGCCGAGCATCCATTTCCAGCCATCTTCGATCCCTACCAGCGCAAACCCGACGAAAGCTGCGGCTGTTGCGCCCAAATACCACGCAGCCGAGACCGCACCCATCGAGATGGACCGGTGCGCCTTTGGGGTGAATTCGGCTATGAGCGAGGTGGCAATGGGGTAGTCTGCGCCTACGAAGAGACCTATCGCGAAGCGTGCCAAGACCAGCTGGAGCGGGTCGGCGGCGAAGACCGAGAGTACTGAGAACACTCCGATGGCCACTACGTCGATGATGAACATGGCGCGCCGGCCTACCAGGTCGGTCAGCCAGCCGCCTAGGATCGTGCCGAAGAAGATGCCCAAGAACACCGAAGCGCCAACCGCGGCGCTCCACATGGTATCGAGGGCGAAGAGGGGGGTGATCTGGGTGAGTGCTACGCCGATGATGGCAAGGACGTAGCCATCCAGGAAGGATCCGCCGCTCGAGAAGAAGGTGATCTTGCGCAAGAAGGGCGTCATCTTGACATCATCGATGGTCTTGTTGACAGCCTTCTTGACCTTAGTTGCTACTTCATCGACGGTGGCATTGGTCGCGCGTTCGCTTGCACCTCCTGAAGCAGGAGCAGACGCAGTTCCCGAAACAGCTGCTACCGCGCTACACGCAGCTACCGATGTAGTGGATGTAGGCGCCGAAGCAGCCGCACCTGCCGATGCGGCAACAGGTGCTGCTTGTGGTGGACTTACTGCTTGCGTGATCTTCTTAATCGCTCGTCTCATGACTGCTCACCTTATTCCAACGTTAGTTCCATTCTACTATTCCGTAATTCAGATGCGGTTTTGCTCCGGTCATATTGGCATCGGCATCAACCAACTGAAAGCGCCCTTCGTTCTCACCGACGCGCCACATGCGTGTCGTGAGCGTTTGACCTGGTATGACCGGGGAAGTGATGCGCGTTTTGAAGCGCGTCATGCGTTCAGGTTGGCCCGGGAACCAGGTTGAGATGAGGTGGCGCATAGCGAACCCACCCAGGCTCACTCCGTGAACGATCGGACGCGCAAGGCCTGTTTGTTCGGTGTAGGCCCAATCGATGTGCTGCTGATGCCAATCGCCCATCAGCCGATAGATGAGCGGCATGTTGAAGGGGACCGTCTCGGTCACTTCGGCATCTGGCAAGCGATCGGGGATCTCCACCACATCGTGCGGAGGCTTCGGACCGCCCCAGCCGCCATCGTTGATGCAGACGTCCCAGGTCTTGACCGTGCAAAGATGAGTGCCGTCGTTGCTGTAGCTCCTGCCTGTTTGCAAAGAAAGGCATCCACAACCCTCGCCGCGATCGTAGAGTGCGTCTTGCGTGACGAAGGTCTCGACACGATCGGACATCTTGAAGGGGGCATGGAGCTCGATCTCGAATCCGTAGTGCAGCGACCCTGAATAGTCGTATCCATAATCGAGCGTGCGCGTCATCTCTTCGTTCACCGTGAGCGGTACGCCGAAGATGGGCAAGACCGCCAGATGGGGGTCGTTCGCATCGCCTTCGTTGAGGTATTCAAGATCGGTGATGCCGTCGTAGCCCGCATTGCAGCCGAGCGCACAGATCTCCAAGTCCCTGAAATCGTACGAGCGTACGAAGGGGCCGAACTCTTTTCCAACGATTTCGGTACTGATCGCCATGGCGTTCATCAACCTCTCTCATCATTTGCGCGCAGGAGCGTATGATCGCCTGCGCAGTGCGGAGCGAAACTGGGTGCAAGTTCTCGCTTTCCGCGTGGTCAGCTTAAGAGCTTCTTCTCGATCTTCATGCTGCAAGTACGCGGGAAATCTTCAACGACCTCGTAGAAGGTGGGGACCTTGAACGATGCCATGTGGTCCTTGCAGTACTGCTCGACTTCCGCAAGCGTCATGCTCTCGCCTGGTGCGAAGCGAACGAACGCCTTGATGGCTTGATCGCGGATCGGATCAGGAACGCCGATCACCGCAGCCTCAGCGATGGCAGGATGCTGTTCGAGGATCTCCTCGAGTTCGGTAGTGGAGATGTTCTCTCCTGACCTCTTAACCATGTTAACCTTGCGGTCGACGAAGTAGAACCAACCGTTATCATCTTGATAACCTTGATCTCCTGTTTTGAGCCAACCGTCGGCGCTGAAGGTATTGTCGGTCGCTTCGGGGTTGTTGTAGTACTCGAGCATCACCGAACGGCCACGCTCGCCTTTTATCTGGATCTCGCCAACTTCGCCAGGGGGCAGTTCGTTGTCCTCCATGTCGCAGATACGTGCCTTGTAGCCGAGTCCTGCGCGTCCCACTGAAGGCCAATTACGTGCGCCAACGGGCGGGTCGGTGATAGCCCAGCCGATCGATTCGGTCGAGCCGTAGGTGTTCATGATCCTCATGTTGAAGCGCTGCTCGAATTCTTCCTTCTCCGCATCGGTGATGGGGATGAAGTAAAGCACCTCACGCACGCAGTGGTTCTTCTCTTCCGGGTCGACCGGTTGGAGAAGCAGCGTACGTAGCATCATGGCAACGCATTGGATGACAGTGGCCTTGTAATGGCGGATCTGCTTCATGAAGCGGGTCGCCGAATACTTCTCGACGATGATGAGGGAAGCACCTGCAGTGATCACGGGCATCAGGGCGGCCAGCTGGAAATTCGAGTGGCACGCGGGCATTGAGGTCAGCACACGATCGCTGCCGCGCAGCGAGACTTCCCAATCTCCGTACAGCCCCGAAAACACCATGTTCGCGTGCGTGAGCACCACGCCTTTCGGGCGGGAGGTGGTGCCTGAGGTGTAGATGATCTGCACGGGATCGTCGGAGGCAAGCTCGCAGGAATCGCGCAGGATCGCGCTCTGTTCGCAGCGCATCATCCAGAAATCGTAGATGCCCTGCTGACCTTCTTCGACCGTGCCGAGCGGTGTGTAGATGCTCGAGAAATCGATATTGCTCTTGGGAGATTCAGTGCCCGCGCGCGCTACTACCACGCCTTTGGGGAAGTAATGGCCGCGTGCGAGCAGCTCTTGGTACGTCTCGTAGAAGAGCGGCTCGACCACGACGCAGATCGCGTCCGAATTCTCCAGGATGTATTCAGCTTCATCGGCGAGATATTGCTCGTTGATGGGCACTGCCACCGCGCCGATCTTCGCAAGGCCGAACAGGCACATCAAGAATTCCGGTGAGCTGTGGAGGTGAAGGGCCACGTGATCGCCCTTCTCGATGCCGAGATCGAGAAACACATTAGCAATACGGTTGACGTCCTCGTCGAATGCGGCATAGGTGTATTCGAACACATCGCCTACGCGGTTCTGGAACGTGAGGAAGTGTCGCCTTCCCTTGCGCTCGACCACGCTTTGCCACAGGTCACGGAGCGTTTCGTTTCCTACGATGTCGGCCATTTTCGTCCCCTCCTACGAAAAGATGCTGGTAGATTTTCATTTCCCCTTCTCATAACGAACGCACGCATGGCAGTGCTATCTGGCGTTCATGGTCGGGACCGAGCCCGTGTGTCCTGAAAGCTCATGGTGAACGCTTGCGCCTGACCCTTCGAGCGCTCGTTCGTGATGAGAAGAAGACCTGCCTAAGGATTCCCCCCCAGATCCCCTCCGGGGCAGGTGACCGGAGGGGATCGTTTGGAAAGATCGGGAGCGCTGCAGCTCGCGGCGGCGCGCGCAACCCGTGAAGCTTGGCACTGTTGCCAGGCGGTGAGCTAGCCCGCTTTGACCACGTTGGCCGCGATCAGCTCGTCGATCTGCTCGGGCGTGTAGCCAAGCTTGGTAAGCACATCGATGGTGTCGCCACCTTGTTCAGGCATCGGGCGCCACACTTGGCCAGGCGTCTGCTCGAAGCGCGGCATGGGGGAGAGGCCTTTGAAGGTGTCGCCATCTTTGGTCTCCCATTCGATGAAGTTGCCACGCATCTTCATATGCTCGTCTGCCACCATGTCCTCGAACTCGTAGACACTCTGAGCAGCGATGCCCTGTTCAGCCAGAACATCCTCGAGCTCGAGCTTGGTGCGCTCAGAGAGCCACTTCTCAAGACGCTTCTCGAACTCGGGTGCGATCGGCATGGAGAGCCACAGCGATGCCGTATCATCCGGCACCTCAGGAGATCCCCATACGTCTCCCATGCCCAAGGTCTCGAGCATCCACTTGTTCTGGCGGATGCCGAAGAGGTTCAGTGCGATGAAGCCATCAGCGCATTTGTAGACGCCGATGCCGCAGAGGTTCTGGTTACGAGCACCAGCACGCGGCCACTTTACGCCGTCGTTGAGGTAATCGACCAAGTAGTACTGGCTCATGTACATGATGCCTTCGTACATCGCCCAGTCAATGCTCTCGCCCTGGCCAGTGCGCTCGACCTTGTGGAGCGCTGCGAGCGTTGCTGCGATCAACAGGTAGCTGTTGATGTAGTCGCCGGAGTAGGGCATCGTGATCATAGGCTGCTCAGGCGTGCCGTTCTGGCAGGTGAAGCCTGCATACGGGCCGACCGTGCCATCGTAGGCGGCGCGCTTCACGCGATCCGGGTCGCCATAGGCACCGAATCCAGAGCAGTGCACGATGACGAGCTTGGGGTTCGCGGCCCACAGATCCTCGTCCGTGATGCCCTTGCGCTGCCAGGTGCCGCCCTTGGAAGACTCGAAGAAGATATCGGTATCTGCGAGCATCTTCAAGAGCACTTCTTTGCCTTCGGGGGTGAACTGGTTGAGCGCGACCGAGCGGCAGTTGCGGCGTTCAGCCTGAGCTGCGTTCTTCGCGTCGCGGACCGTATCGCCGTAGCCCGTGTTCTCGAGCCAGGTCACATCTGCGCCCCAGTCAGCCATGATGTTGCAGGCACGCGGCACTGCTTCTTCCATGGCGGCGAAGACGACCTTCACATCATCCAAGACACCGAAGCTTGGTTTTTCAGTTGGGATTGCCATGAGGTTCCTCCTTGTGGTTTCTCTTAGGTTCGAAGCTAAGGCCTAGCGATACTTCTTCAGGGCGTTCTTTGCAGTGGTGAGGATCATCATCTCGTCGGTACCGCCGGAGATGCGGTCGACACGCAGGTCACGCCAGAAGCGGTTGATGCGATGCTCGCTCGCGACCGAGATGCCGCCCATGATCTGCATGCCATCGTCGACTACCTTGAAGGCGGCGTTGGCGCAGTAGTACTTGCACATCGCTGCTTCGCCGGCGTCGAATTCACCATTGTTGTTATCGGCGTTCCATGCTGCTTCATAGAGCATGTTCTTCATGGCGTTCAGGCGAATGGTCATCTCGGTGATCTTGAGCTGGTTGAGCTGGAAGCGACCGATGGTCTTGCCGAATGCCTCGCGCTGATTGGCGTGACGCAGCGCATCCTCATACGCGCAGATGGCGTTGCCATAGTCGCAGGCACCTACCAGCCAGCGCTCGAAGTTGAAGTCGGAGACGCCGCGGTTGAAGCCGTTGCCTTCCGTGCCGAAGATATCCGACTCATCGAGCTCCACATCGTTGAAGTAGACCTCGCAGCAGCTATCCATGCGAAGACCGAGCTTGTCCAGCGGGCCCAGTTCGATGCCCGGTTTGCTCATGTCCACCATGAACTCGGTGAAGATGCTGGGATCATCGGCGTTCTTCGCCATGACGACGAGCCATTTCACGCCCTTGGAGGAGGTGATGAAGGTCTTGGTGCCGTTCAGGTAGATGTGACCGTCGCGACGCTTGTAGTTGGTGGTGAGAGCGGAGACATCGGAGCCTGCGCCTGGTTCGGTGCAAGCGGAGTTCCAGATCTGCTCGCCGGTGCCCAGATATGCCATGACCGCATCGATCTGCTCAGGCGTGCCTTCGCGGATGATGGTCTCGAAGCCAGGCAGCTGATAGAGCACGTAGGTGGGGCCGCCGTACTGACCGAGCACCTCATAGACTGCCATGAGGGTGACCAGCGGCTGCTCAAGGCCGAGTCCGCCACGGTCTTCGGGGAGCATGATCTGATCGAAACCGAGATCGCAGAGTCCCTTCACCCAGCGAAGCGGGTACTCATGCTTTTCGTCGCACTCCTGGAAGTACTGATCCCAGGGCTCGCTTTCCATGTACTCACGATAAGCCTGGACGATGAGTTCCTGGTCGACGCTTAGTTTGAAATCCATTGTTTTCCTCCTTTTGGGGTGCTACTGCGCACTTCGCGGTAGCAAACTTCTTCCTTATTGTCTTGGTGGAGTTCACTGTTTGCCCCCGTGAACCACCTCAAGACGATCGCCAGCTTGCATTCATAGCAAGCGTGTCGCTAATGGGGTAGGGCGGCCGTGCTAGGCAAGACCGGGTTCTGCGATGCCAACCTGCTCCTTGAAGAAGGTGGCACCGTGCTCGAGCGCATCGTTAGCTGCGTCGAGCGCTTTGGTGTAATGCAAGAATGCATGGATCACGCCTTCGAACATCTCGAACTGATACGGGATCGCATACTGATCGCAGATGGCTGCGAGCGTGCTCGAGTCATCGCGCAGCGGGTCATACTCTGCTGCTGCGATATAGCAGGCAGGCATGTCGTGCGTCATATCGTTCAAGAAGAGATTCGCGTAAGGCGAGGTCTTCAGCTCTTCGATGTCGTTCGCATAGAGCTGCTGATAGAACATCCAGTCCTCTTCGGCAAGGCCATCCCACGGGCCACCCAAAAGACGCATGGATGAAGAATCGGTAAGGCCGAACCAGCCGTAGTAGAGCAGCAGGCATTTGATATGAGCGATCGAATCCGTGGTGTCGCGCAGATAGAAGGTTGCGGCCAGGTTCAGGTGTGCTCCACCTGAATCACCTGCGAATCCCATGCGCTCGGTATCGATGCCATAGGCTGCTCCTTCTTCGTGCAAGAACTGCGCAACGAAGGCGACCTCCTCCACGGCTGAAGGGAATTTCGCTTCAGGGGAGAGGCGGTAATCGACTGCTACCACGATCGCGCCCGTATTGCGGGCGAGGATGCGGCAGATGCGATCATGAGTGTCAAGGTTGCCGAGAACGAAGCCGCCTCCGTGCACGTAGACGATAACCGGAGTGGTTGGGCTTTGAGCTTCCTTGCCAGCAAGCGCTTCGTCGGTCGGATAGTAGAAGCGTACTGCCATGGGACCATGAGGGCCGGTGAGCTCTTCATCGAAGGAGAGCTTCATGACCGGGCCACCTTCCACCCAGAACTCACGGCCGAGCACGTAGTTCTCACGCATGATATCGAATCCGACCGAGGTGTCATTCGCATCGCCAGCGAGGGTTGCCTCTTTTGCGAGGATCGCCTTCATCTGAGGATTGATGCGAGCCAGTACATCAAGCTTGTTCACGAGTTTCTCCTTCTTTGGGTGGGGTGCCTTCGGTGGGAAGGCACCCCTTTGGACGGTAGATTGAGCAGAGACAGTGGGGAGTTTGTTCGGTGATCGTGTCTCAAGATCACCTGATCGAGTGTGCGAACCTTACGCTTCTTGCGCTTGCACGTCCGCTTCGATCTCTGATTCGACTTCTTCTTCGATGATGTCGTTGCGGTGCTTCTTGATGGAGCGGAGCAACATGACCAGGCAGAAGATGCCGACCACTGCCAGACCGATCTCGATACCGAAGATGCCGTTGAAGGCTGCGGTACCCTGAGCGTCGATCATGGAGCCGTACCAGGTGTGGATGAAGACGTCGGGCAGGAAGCCGATCACGGAGAGCAGACCAGCTGCCGTACCGAAGATCTGCATCGGGATCTTCACCTCTGAGAGTGGGGACGAACCGATCGAGAACGCGCCGTAGGTTGCGAAGCCGAACAGTACGACCATGATGGATACGATGATGGCTGCATTAGGATCATGCGGGTAGAAGATGAATCCTATCAGTACTGCGATCGCGAGTACGAATCCACCGATGATGGCCTTCGAAGGACTCTTGATCTTCGTCGCTATGAAGCCGACGATCGGGCCAGCCAACAGACCAATACCATAGGTACGGATGAGGCCGATCACGTTAACGAGGTTGCCATCTGCATTGAAGCACTGGGTCAGATATGGCGTGGTATAGGTAGCGCCCTGATAGACCGCGTAAACGCAGAAGTAAGCGACGCATGCCCAGATAACACCGGGGTGCTTGAAAGCTTGCACTGCCTCAGCGAGGCTGAAGAGCTTTGCATCCTTGTTGATCTCACCCTTGAAGTCGGGGATCAAGAAGAAAGCGATGATGCCCAGTACAGCGATGATCACTGCCAAGAAGACTAGCATGACCTGAACACCGGTAGCAGCATTCGCGATGGAAGCGATGATGCCCGCGTTGATGAGGCCGAGCACGAGGCCGGTAACGCCATAGATAGAGTAGGAGATACCGATCTTGGACGCGTACTCATCTTCTTCGCAGCAGAGCCTGACGACCTTGAAGCGCGTGCCCCACCAGATGAGGATGGAGGTGACGCCCATGGCGACGAAGAGCGCGAAGCAAACTTGGACCGAAGGAAGCGTGGCGTAGATCGCTACCAAGACCGCCGTGGTCAAGAAGCCGACCGTTGCCAGGGTACGCATGCGGAACTTGTCAGCTACGATGCCTGAAGGTAGATAACAGATCATCGCCGCGATGCCGTAGGCGGATACCATGAGACCGAGGTCTGCATTGGAACAGCCGAGTGCTTGCATCAGAGGATCATAGAATACATTCTTCAAATACATTGGCGCGTAGATGATCGATGATCCCATCGAGATCAAGATCACGAGCGCCCACTTGTGGAGCGTTGAGATGTCGCGGTACGTCACCTCACCTTTGCTCTTTGCTAGGAGTGACATTAGCGTCCCCTTTCCTTTTTCCTTGGCTACTCTTCAGAGTGCCGCCTTCTGTTTCCCCTCTGCTTACTTCGTTTTACGTTCGTTCGTTATCTCATAGTGCCCAGTTTTGCGATCTGTTGTCCTTTTTCGCTTTACTGTGAGTCGTTCGCGAACTGGATCTTATGAACCAACGAAAAAGACGTAAGCTGCCAGCTTTTACCGACGTGCTCATCTTGCTTGAACACGTTCATGAGCGCATCACATGATGCGTGGGATTATGAGGTTGCGACCAAAGTGGGGAGTGGACTTTTTTTGGTGAGCGAGCGACATACTAAAAAACTAGTGATGCTTCTGACCTTATGTTCTGTATGCTGATACTATACAAAGAATGAAAAATCCAGCGAAGAAGCAGCGCGCGTTCGTTTTGAAGAAAGGCAGCGAAAAAGGTAGATCACTATGCAAGATACTCGATCAGCTCTTGACGAAGTGGAAGAGCATGAGCCGATTCAGAGTGTTGATGAGAACACTTTGGGCGCATCACCAAAAAATACTACGAAACAACCCGTTGTTGACCGGTTGATCACTGTTCATCCAGCGCTCAAGTACCTTGGTTTCTCGCTCTTGATGGCCTATCACTATCTGATGTGGTTCTGCCCGTCGAGCTTCTTCAAGACCGACCTTTTGGCTGCCAGCGTCACGGTAGCATGGCTCTGGAATCTGGTCGGTACGGCATTCTTCATGATCGTGACGGTGTGCTTCCTAGGCCGCACGCGTCACCTTTCTGATTATCCGTGGGTCATGAGGGTCGTTACGGTCCTTTTGATCGTTGCGACTGCTCTGCTGCTCTATGGGGCACCTATTACTAGTTCTACGTACGTGATCTATATATTCAGCTTCGTTGCTGGCGGTCTTGAGGGCTTGATGTGGATCTTGTGGGGCGAATCGCTCACGCGCTTTCGGGCGAACTTTTCGGTGGTGCATATTGGCACCACGTTCGGCGCGACCGTGTTGGTGGTTATGATCGTAAGCCTGTTCATTCCCGCGGATCTCTCGCCGCTCTTCGTCGTGCTGCTCGTGGCGTTCTCTGGTGTGTTCCTTTATGCGCATAAGAAGGTTCCCGCAACCTATCCCGTGCTCTTGCCGCACGATACGGTCAAACCGGCGTATTCGAGCGTGCTAGCGGTCTGCAGTGTTGGCTGTTTTACGGGCGTTGCCTGCTATTATCTGGTGGCCATCGTTCCGTGGGAATGGTTCTCGATCGGCGAATACATCTTCGAGATCGGCGTGGTGACCGGTGCAGCGTTGATCTTGCTTGTCTCGGGGCTTTCGGTGCTCTTCAAAGCGAAAGCTTCGATGTTCAGGCTCTTTCCGTACTACTTGGTCTTCGCTATTGTGGGGCTGACCTTGTTCCAGAGCCACGAATCGCTCTATCCGGTTGCCTTCGTGGTTGGGCTGAGCGTCTCGTCGCTTTTGGAGATATCGCTCATCATGTACTTTGGCACGTTGATGCGTAGGGGGTTCTTCGCGCCTGCGCTGGCGGTCACGTTCTCGCTCGCTTCGATCCGTATTGGTATCGCGCTGGGGAATTGCCTTGGGCTCTTCTACGAACGTCACGTTGAGATCGCCCAGCTTGCGGTCACTCCTACCACGCTCATCTTCATCTGCGTCCTGGCATTCGTGTTGGTGCCGGTTGGAAAGCTTGAGCCGCGCTTCGTTGCGCTCACCACAGCCCCCGTTGCACCGTCCGAGATCGATACGATCTGTTCCCATATCATCGCAGAGTTCAAGCTCTCAGAGCGCGAGGGTCAGATTTTGAAGTTGATCGCGCGGGGCAACACTGTGAACAGTATCGCGAACAAGCTCTATATATCGCCGCACACGGTGAACACGCATATTCGGCATATCTATGACAAGGTGGGTATCCATAAACGAGGAGAGTTGCTCGAATATATCAATATGAAGAAAGAAGAGCAGGTCTAGCGCGCGTTCAGGTAAGCGGGCGCTTGGGCCACGATGCTCTGTGTCTCGCAGTAAGTACCAGACGGAAATGGCGCGCGTTGTTCCTTGGGTGCTGTTTCAGTATCGAGTAGAGACGCAACGTATAGGCTTAAAAAGTACGCGTAGAAAGAAGGTAGGGCATGAAAGTGGTCATTGTTGGTGGAGTAGCAGGTGGTGCAACGGCAGCGGCGCGTCTTCGTCGGTTGGACGAGCACGCGCAGATCATCGTGTTCGAGCGATCGGGTTATGTTTCCTATGCCAACTGCGGACTACCTTATTACATTGGTGGCACCATCGCTGATCCTGAGGCGCTCACGCTTCAAACGCCCGAGAGTTTCCGCGCGCGTTTCGACGTGGATATGCGCGTGAACCATGAGGTGACCGCACTCGATGTTCAGGCGAAGAAGGTTACTGTGAAGAACCTGGTAACAGGCGAAGTGTTCGAGGAATCGTACGACAAGCTCATCCTCTCCCCGGGTGCGAAGCCCACGCAGCCACGTCTTCCGGGGGTAGGGCTTGAGCACGTGTTCACGCTGCGCACCGTGGAAGATACGTTCCGCATGAAGGATTTCATCGATGCGCACCATCCGCGCACGGCAGTGATCGCGGGCGGCGGTTTCATCGGGCTTGAGCTGGCCGAGAACATGCGCGAGATCGGCATGGAGGTCACTATCGTGCAGCGTCCGCAGCAGCTCATGAAGCCCTTCGACCCCGACATGGCGGCATTCATCCACGCCGAGGCGCGCAAGCATGGCATCAAGCTGGCGCTCGGTCATACCGTGGAAGGCTTTCGCGAAACGGACGATGGCGTGGAGATGCTTCTCGCAGATACCGACTCGATCCCGGCTGACATGGTGGTGCTGGCCATTGGCGTCACGCCCGACACGCACCTTGCGCAAGAGGCGGGTTTGGCAATGGGCGTGCGCGGCAGCATCTTGGTGAACGACCACATGGAAACCTCCGCGCCCGATGTCTATGCGGTGGGCGATGCCGTGCAGGTGAAGCACCTGGTAACGGGCGAAGAGACGCTCATTTCGCTAGCGGGTCCCGCGAACAAGCAGGGGCGCATCGCGGCTGACAACATTTGCGGCATTCCGAGCACCTATCGCGGGTCGCAGGGCAGCAGCGTCATCAAGGTCTTCGATATCACGGCGGCTTCCACAGGTGTCAATGAAACGGTGGCGAAAGCATCGGGGCTGGAGGCTGATCACGTGATCCTCTCGCCCATGAGCCATGCGGGCTACTATCCGGGCGGCAAGCTTATGACCATGAAAGTGGTGTTCGAGAAGGAGACCTATCGCCTGTTAGGTGCCCAGATCGTAGGGTATGAGGGTGTGGACAAGCGCATTGACGTGTTGGCAACGGCCATCTTCGCAGGCTTGCGCGCGACCGAGCTCAAAGACCTCGACCTGGCTTATGCACCACCGTATTCTTCGGCGAAAGACCCAGTGAATATGGCGGGCTTCATGATCGAGAACATCGAAGAAGGCATCGTGAAGCAATGGTACTTAGGTCAGCTGGAAGAACTGCAAGAGAAGGGAGAGCGCGGGCAGGTAACGCTGCTCGATGTGCGCACGCCTGCCGAGATCGCGTTCGGGCGTATTCCTGGGTTCATGAACATCCCGCTCGATTCCTTGCGCGATCATCTTGATGAGCTGGACCCTGCGAAACCAATCTATGTGATCTGCCAGAGTGGCCTGCGTAGCTACGTGGCGTGTCGTATTCTGGCAGGTTATGGCTTCGATGCGTTCAACTTCGCAGGCGGATACCGCTATTTCCAGACCGTGGTGAACGACCGCGCGCTTATCGAAGCAGCCTTTCCGTGCGGCGCCGATCAGTAGTGGAAGATTGTTCGTTATGGGACAAGAGGTACGAGCGGTCAACCTTGCGCGCGCTGAAACGCGAGCTTGCATTACGAAAGCTCTCGTAAAGCTTACACAGGAAAAGGCGCTCTCTTCCATCAGCGTAACGGAGCTCTGCCAGGCTGCGGGCGTTTCGCGCATGGCGTTCTATCGCAACTACGATTCCAAAGAAGAGGTCTTCACTGCTCGGCTTGAAGAGGTCATTGCAGATTATGCGCGCGTCACCGAGCCGCTCCTGAAAGCCGGAACGCTTTGGTATGATGTCGGCCATTTGAGCACGTGCTTCGAATTCTTCAAGAACAATGCAGCGCTCATGAATTGCCTTTTTCGCTGTGGGTTCACGGGGTTGCTCGTGAAATCGATCTCCGATTTCCTGATCGGCCGCTATGGGAATGGCACCCCTGAGGGCAATTACATCCTAACGGCTTTTGCAGGCTCGCTCTGTGCGTGCTATCCGCTTTGGGCCAAACGCGGTTTCAAGGAGTCGCCGCGGCAGATGGCCGAGCTGCTCGGGCGATTCTATACTGCCATCCCTTCTGCCAGTAACTAGAGGCTCTGTTGTAAGTCGCAGCAGTTCGGAGCCTTCGCAGTTTCGCGAATCTTGTGGTTTTCGCAAGGTGTCTCACGAACAGCTCGAGCTGGCTATACGACCGGCCTCGCTGATCGCGTTTCAATCACTCGGCTTACGCTCTTCCTTACCTTTCGTGCTGAACAATTTGCGCCTTTCTGTAACACTCTGCATCGCGGAGCAGAAGACCGCTCTGTCAAACGTTACAATTTGTAACAGATGAAGTCAGGAGGCAGCATGCGCACAGCGGTGATAACGGATACGAATAGCGGGATATCGACCGAGGAAGCGGCGGAGATGGGCATTCGCTCCATCTCGATGCCCGTGCTGATAGATGGGGAGATCTATCTTGAAGGGGTCGATCTTGGAAGCGAGAGTTTCTTCACGAGCCTGACCGAGGGCAAAGCGGTAACGACCTCGCAGCCTTCCCCAGGGGTCGTGTGCTCTGCATGGGAAGAGGCTTTGAACGAGGGGTTCGATAACGTGGTCTACTTGCCGATGTCTTCGGGACTCAGCCATTCCTGCGAATCCGCCCAGCTTGCTGCCGCCAACTATTCAGGGCGTGTTGCGGTGGTGGACAACGGACGCGTTTCGGTGACCTTGCGAGCAGCCGTCGAAGATGCGCTTGCGATGGCGAATCAGGGAATGCCAGCGGCTCATATCAAGTCGGAGCTTGAGCGAAGGGCGAAGCTTTCGAGCATCTATCTCGCTGTCGATGATCTGGGCTATCTGGTGCGCGGTGGAAGGGTCACGCCTGCTGCTGCGGCGCTTGCTTCTGTGCTGAAAGTAAGGCCTGTTCTGTCGATCCGAACGGGTCAGATCGAGCCGTTCTCTAAGGAGCGAGGCATGAAGAAGGCGGTGGCGAAGATGTTCTCAGCAGCCAAACACGATGCCAAGAAAGAGTTCGATCTCAAAGAGGACGAGCTGGTGGTGGGGGTTGCGAGCGCGGGGATAGACCCTGAGCGCGAGTTGGAGTATCTCGAGCGAGCAAAAGCGGAGTTCCCTGATGCAAAGGTGTTCTTCAACAGGCTTCCCTTCTCTGTTGCGGTGCACACGGGACCCGGCGCGCTCGGCATTGGCATCCATGCGCGTCCGAAACAGTTGGCAAATCTGGATTCGTCGAGCGCTGAGCAGCAGGGCAGCGCTCAGGCCGAAGCGAATGCGCAATGAATAGCCTGAAACGAATTGACCGATCTAAAACTTCTTTTGAAGGAGCTTAGCCTATGATTCGCATCATCACTGATTCCACTTCATCACTTCCGAAAGATCTGCGTGAGAAACTCGGCATCCATCTGCTCAACCTTGTGGTCAACCGTGGTGGAGTTAGTCACGTGGAAGGCGAGATGGACCTCGATGCGTTCTATGCTGATATCTACGAGATGGCCGATGATATTCCCACATCAAGCCAGCCTTCAGCGTTGAGCATAGAGGCTGCGCTTGAGGAGGCAGCCGCAGCAGGCGATGAAGTGCTTGGAATCTTCATCAGTGGCAGGATGTCAGGCACGTTCGAGGGAGTTGCGCGCGCGGCGAGAGAAACTACCAAGCGTCATCCCGATTTCAAGTATGCGCTCATCGACAGCATGACCAATTGCATGGAGCTAGGCTGGGCAGTCGTTGCAGCATGTGAGGCGCGTGATGCGGGCGGAAGTCTTGAGGAGTGTGTCGAAGCGGCCACACGTGCGATGTCTTCGACGCGTTTCATCTTCGCGCCTGAGTCGCTCAAATTCCTGGAGAAGGGCGGCAGGATAGGGAAGGCTTCTGCTCTGTTGGGCAACATGTTGAACATCTCACCTATCCTTACGGTGAAGAATGGAGAAGCTGCAACATTTTCCAAGGTGAGAACCCAAAAGAAAGCGCTTGCCAAGATGGTCGACGTGTTCAAGCGCGATGTGGAGAATCATGGGCTGCGCAATGTTGCCGTTCACTATATCGGCTCGTGCGTTCCTGCGTTCGAGTGGGCACGCGATGTGATCGATCCCTTGGTGGGGAAGACCGTGATGGTGCTTCCTGCAAGCCCCGTGATCGGCGTGCATGTGGGTCCTGCTATGGGGCTTGCCTACGAATGCGCTGCGCCGATCGAAGGCAAGTTCGTAACTTTGCCCGAGATCATTGCTTCGTAGTTGCTCTTACTCCCGTACCGCAAGACAGCTTTGGCGCGAACCTGTGTGTTCGCTCGCTCAGCGCATTCCGAGGCGATTGTTGCCTTCTTACAATCCCGTCATAAACCGCACAGCATGCCTTCTGGGCGCTAGACTGCATCGTGTAGTTAGGTGTCTTGGATGATTCGTTGCCTTCAGCGAATTCCAGGAAAGCGCATGGCGAAAGGCGGTGGAGTAGATGGGCGCTTTAGGCTCTTTTCTCTCGAGCTTCTCTGAGAGCTTCACGGCTGCGGTGATCATGTGGCCCTTCCTATCCTTCCTTCTTACGATGCCCATCTTGGCTTTCCTTTACCATCGTGATGGAAGGCTGCGCTTCGCATCAGCAGCGGCCGCTTATTGCAGTGTGCTCTATCTGGCGGGATTGGCTTGTTTCACGCTCTATCCGCTTCCAACAGGCGATGCGGGACCAGGTATCACCTATGGCATCCCGCCCCAGTTCAATCCGCTCAATTTCATCTTCGATATCGTGAAGGATGGGTGGAAAGCAGTATTCCAGACGCTCTTCAACGTGGTGCTCTTCTTACCGTTAGGCTTCATCGCAGGGCGGTTCTTGCAGATGAAGCTGCCTGCTGCGACCATCTTGGCGCTTGTCGTGAGCAGCTTGATCGAGACCGCGCAACTCACGGGACTTTTTGGTATCTACCCTTACGCTTATCGTACCTTTGAAGTGGACGATATCATCTTCAATACCTTAGGAGGCGTGTTGGGGTGGTTCTGCGCAAAGCTCTTCGCGCGAGCACTGCCACAAGCACCGGTCGGTTCGCCCGAGATCACGCATGATCCAGGGCTGATCCGACGGGTCGTTGCACTTTGGATCGACCTCATCCTGATCGCGCTGGTAACGTTTGGCCCGTGGATGTTTTTCGACCTTGCCAGCGAAGTGCTCTTTGACAAGGCGTTTTCTCTTTTCGGGATGAATGCTGTTCAGACGGAGAGCGTATTGGCTATGGTGTGCTTCGTGATCGCTTTCGGCGGAGTCGAATTCATCTTCCCCTGGATCAAGAGCGGCAGCACGCCAGGCGGTCTTATCGTGCGGATGAGCTTTGAGACGCGAGAGCGTTCGGGAGGAAAGCGGGTGCTGTTCTACCTGGCGCGCGGGGCGTTCTTGATCGTGCTCTTCGCACTTCCTCAGATCGTGGTCTCGTTCACGCTGGTCTTCTATCTCATCACCCGCAAGATGCCCTACGACTATCTGCCCGGATGATGTACAGCTCGTTTGCCACAGACTTCGTTGCTCTCTCACCAAATCCCATGGACCCATCCAAAGATCTAACTTAGCAAGCCCGAAAGGAAGATCATGTTCGGAATCTATCTCAAGATCGCTCGACGAAACGTCGTACGTCAATTCAGGGACTATTCGGTCTATTTCCTGACCCTCGCATTAGCCTCTTGTCTACTCTATTCCTTCACCGCATCAGGCGACTATTTGCTCGCCCTCGACCTGACCGAACAACAGCGTGGTATTTACGGTGCAACCTCTTCGGTCATGCAGGCGTTCTCCGTCTTTTCTGTGCTCGTCTTCTTGTTCCTGGTGGTCTACGCTAACCGTTTCATCTTAAGAAGGCGCTCGCGAGAATTCGCGCTGTACGGTTTGCTGGGGTTGAGCTCGAGTCGTACTATGCGCATCCTCATCTACGAAAGCTGCATGGTAGGGCTTGTGGCGCTGGTCGTGGGTGTCGGAGCGGGCGTGCTCCTGTCGCCCGTGTTCGGTGGAGTAGCTGCTTTCGTCTTTGCAGTGCCTTGGAGCTTCGTTATAACCTGTTCTGCTGATGCGGCTCTTTGGACCGCAGGCTGTTTCATCGTTATTATGGCTGGCGCGCTCTTGCTGGGCGCACGCGACCTACGCAAGCGAACGCTTCTGCAGCTCATGACTGCAGAAAGCACCCCAGAAAAACCGCGTGGAGCAAGCGCGCTTACGCTCAGCCTTCAGGGAATCTTGGCTTGTATCCTGCTCGTTCTTGTTTGGGGAATGTGCATTGTGCAGCCGATCACCTTCGTTGTGTACATTCTTCCACTAGGTATTGCCGCTGTGTTCGCCACGGGGATGCTCTTTCGTATCTGGGTCGTCACTCGATCACGCCGCGCAGCACGCAATCCGAAGCGATACCTGCGTGGACTTCGCTGCTTTGTCATTCGTCAAGTTGAATCGAAAGTGTCGATGAGTGCGAACGCGATGGGTTGTGTTTGTGTCCTGCTTGCGGTGGCGATCTGCATGATCGTTGCAGGATTTGCTTTCAGTGTAGGGATGCGCGGCGGGGAAGTGAAGATCGAATCGGCTTTTGCGCTCGCGCCGATCGGCTACACCGGTATCTTCTATGGCATCACGTTCCTGGTGGCAGCGGCTGCGGTGCTTGCGCTTCAGCAGATGGCGGAAGGAGCTGACAGTATTCCTCGTTACCGCATCCTTTCAAAGCTTGGCTGTGAACCGGCGCTTATGCGACGCGCGGTTTGGCAGCAAACGGGCCTTTATTTCGGTGCGCCTCTGGTATTCGCGCTCGTGCATTGTATCTTCGGCTTGGCCTTGATCGGATTTCTGGCTTTCGTGCTGGGAAGCTCGTCGTTCGTGCTCATTTGCACGGCAACCATTTCGGGAACGATCGTGCTCTTGGCGCTCTACTACGTGATCACTTCACGCGTCTGCGAGAAGATGCTGCTTCCCCAAGTTGATCGAAGCGATCTGCAAAAGGAGCTCGTTCCAGCCGAGTGACTTCATGCACACAAGCGTGTAAGCGCTGTATAAGGAGCGAACGATGCTGAAGGCTCGCTCCTGGCGGTAGGGGCAAACTGCACAGCTGTCTTTATTCGGTGGTAGTCCGATCGTTCATCCTCTATAATGGTCTCATCAAACGACACTATGTCACTTAGAGGAGTGTTCGCATGAATTATCGGAAGCTTGGCAAGACAGGACTTATGGTCAGCGAGATCGGGTTTGGTCCTGAGTGGATGACGGGAACGCCGGAAGAAACGCGCGCCATCGCTGAGGTGCTGCGTGAAGCAGGCGTGAACTATCTGGACTGCTGGATGCCCGATCCTCATATTCGTGCGAACCTCGGCTATGCCATGAAGGGACACACGGATGAATGGATCGTCCAGGGGCACATTGGTGCCTGCTGGGTGGATGGTCAGTATCTCCGCAGCCGTGATGTGGCATTGGCGCAACCCGCCTTCGAAGATGAGCTTACGCTGCTCGGCGTCGATCATTTCGAGGTAGGCATGATGCACTATATCGATAGTGTGGATGAATTCCGCGCCTGCCTAGATGGTCCCTATTATGAGTATGTACAAGAGCTGTTGCGTGCGGGAACCATCCGCCATGTTGGTCTTTCGACTCACAACCCCGAAGTTGCCCTTGAAGCAGCGCGGAGGGAAGTGGTGGAGGTCATCATGTTCTCGATCAACCCTGCCTTCGATCTGATGCCTGCTTCTGAAGACGTGAACGATCTGTTCGGGGATTTCGAAGAAGCGGGCGAGCAAATGGAGCCTTTGCGTGCCGAACTCTATAGCTTGTGCGAAGAGAAAGAGATTGCGCTTACGGTGATGAAGCCGTATGCCGGTGGGCGTTTGCTCATGGATGAACAGTCACCGTTTGGTAGGGCGCTCACTCCTGTTCAGTGCATCCATTATTGTCTGACGCGTCCTGCGGTCGCTTCTGTTTTGGCGGGATACCAGAGCATTGAGGAGGCGCAAGCCGCACTCGCTTATGAGCAGGCAAGCGAAGAGGAGCGCGACTTTGCCCAGGTGATCGCTGATGCCCCTGCGCGCAAAGCATACTTCGGGCAGTGCACGTATTGCGGCCACTGCCAGCCTTGCGCGGTGGGCATCGATATCGCTACCGTGAACAAATTCGCTGATTTGGCTTCGATCCAGGATGCGGTACCGCAAAGCATTCGCGCGCACTATCTTGAGCTGGACAAGAATGCTTCCGATTGCCTTGCCTGCGGGAATTGCGAACCTAATTGCCCCTTCGGCGTGAAGATCGTCGAGCGCATGGAAGGGACCGAGCGCCTGTTCGCGCAAGGTTAGCTCACAGAACCGCGTACTTAACTGCTACGAGGTAATGCTCGGGTCGTATTCCTTTAAAAGTTTCAGAAGCTCTTCTGCGTGGGAATGACGCTTTTTGGTAGCTGTTCCCACGATGGCGATGGAATCGTAGCTGCCATATTTCTTGAAGAAATCGGGGATCGCGTTATCTGCCTTAAGTTCTGCAGCGTATTTCTTGAAGTATTCTTCGTAGGGCATGCCCGCATCTAAATAAGCATCCAGCAGCGACTTCGTGGGGGAGTATTCGACATCGTGCACGTAATCGGCACGAGCGATCACGTGGGTGAAGTATTCGAGATCTTCTTGTTTGGTGAAGCCTGAAAGCTGATTCGTGTTCTTGAGGCGGATGTCGAGCACGAGCGTCGCTTTCCATCCGAGTATCTTGTTGAAGAATTCTTCTGCGGTTGTTTGATATGCGCTCAGTACGTTGATCTTCATTGTTACCCCTCCAGCCGTGCGTTACCAGTTTCGCTCTTGCAAGTCCAACACGTTTCAAGTCTAAGACACGAGCAAGCTCTAGTTCGACGACGGTAGGTTTGCGTTACGGTCTTGATGATTGCGTGTTACGGAACGCTTCGTAAGAAAGAATCTGGAGAGCGTTTCATTTTTGTGGCGCGGCAAGACGTTCTGCAGCGCGATGAAAAGAGCGAGCTGCCATCAGGGTTTCCTTATGTTCACAAATCATCGACCGATTGGTTGCGGCGTCTGAGCTGGTTATTGCTTGTTCTAGAATCAAGGCTGTTCAAGACATTCGGCAATCTAAGGCATCCAACAGCCTGCACAGATGGGTCTAGCATGAGACAAATCGGAAGAACAAAGGAAAAGTCGACGCTCGGAAAAGACTCGATCGTGGTCGGGTTCTCGCTCTTCGCGATGTTCTTCGGTGCGGGCAATTTGATATTTCCCCCAACCTTAGGGCAGTTGAGCGGTGACCTTTGGGCGTGGGGATTGGTCGGATTTCTGCTCGTTGATGCTGTTCTCTCGTGCCTCGGCGTGTTCGTGGTAAGCCGCTTGGGCGGTCCGCGTGGAGCCTTCGACGGGACGCTCGGAAAGATCGGCGGCACGATCCTAACAACGGTGGCTATCTTGTGCCTTTGCGTTGTCTTCGCCATGCCACGTACGGCTGCTACCACCTTCGAGCTGTCGGTCGCGCCCTATCTTGGCGAAGACGCGAATTCCTTTTTGGTCCCGTTCTCTATCTTGTTCTTCGTGATCGTGTATCTGCTCACCTGCAGGAAGTCGCGGGTAGTTGATATCATCGGCAAGTTCTTCACGCCGACGTTGCTAGTCGGTGTGCTCGTGCTGATCGTGGCTGGGGTCGTTGCTCCTATAGGAGAGATTCAGCCACCTCAAACGGATTATGTATTTCAGGAGGGCATTCGCTCGGGCTATCAGACCATGGATGTTCTCGGGGTTGCAGCGTTTTCCATCATCATCCTGGATTCTGCCGTTGTGAAGAGTTATACCGATCCTGGTAGGAGTTCGGCGCTTCTTGCTCGCGCGAGCATCGGGGCGGTAGTGATGCTCGGGCTGGTCTATGGCGGATTGACCTACCTCGGCGCGACATCGGTATCGCTGGGGACAGGCATGTCGCAGGTTGGGCTGCTCGTTGCTATCGTTGAGAGCGTTTTGGGGGATGCAGGCAAGATCCTGTTGAGTGCGATCGTGGCGCTTGCGTGCGTGACCACGGCTGTTGCGCTGGTAAGTTCGGCTGCGGATTTCTTCAGTCGGCTGTTCAAGAACAAGATCTCCTACCAGGCGCTTTTGATCATAGACTGCGTGATAGGTGCGCTGATCTGTGATATCGGCCTCGATAACATCATTCGCTTTGCCGATCCGGTGCTGGGCGTGGTGTACCCACCCTTCATCACCGTGGTGGTGCTTCTGATCTTCAGGAAGCAGATCAAGCTGCGCGAAGTTTACCAAGGGGCTGCCATAGGTGCGCTTGTGGGCGGGATCGTGGTTGAGCTGGCTGTGACTGATGTGGCTACTATCGTTCCGCTCGAACTGCTCCCGCTTTCTTCGATGGGCTTTGGCTGGATCGTGTTCGCTCTTATGGGCGCCTTGGTCGGAATGGTGGTGGGCCTTACCAGGCGCAAAGCGTGAATTGGCTTACAATGAGGTCAGTCAAGAATTCACTCCGCAAGGATCAACATGACGAACAATACGCCACCCGAACCGCCAAAACAACCTAAGCCTTCAGTTGTTGTATCGTCCTCGAAGGCCGAGCGGATCTTCCTGATCATTTCGTGCATCTGCATTATTGGTGGGGCTGTGCTCTTCATCTACGGCGAACAAGCCGTAGGAATCGGACAGGAAGGCGTGGTGAACAAATTCCTGGGGAGCCTTGGAATGGCAGTGGCAAGCATCGGCATGTTCATTGTAGGTTGCTTTTTCGTGAAACGCATCGTGCTCGGCCTCAAGTCTATGAGCGCAAGTGAGCGCTCAAAAACACGAAAGGCCTTCGTAAGGCAGCTTTCGATCGCAGCCCTTAACGTTCTTGTGTATGGCGAGCTGTTCATCCTGCTCTTGGGAAGCCTTACTGCGTTAGATGGCGCAAGCGTGGGAACGTACTTCGTTGTATTCGCGGTGTGGGCTGCTTGCATAGCGTCATTCGTTCTTTACCGGCGGCATCGAAAGAAGCATAAGATTTCCTATGAACTCCTTAAGCAACCTGCGATAACGGTATTTCTCTTTTTGTTTGCAGCTGTGATCCTCGCTGTATTCATCAGGTCTGACGCTCCTGATTCCTTTCAGGATCTGATCGAGGGTCCTGAAACAGCCGAGGTGCTTTTGGTCGAAGCTGATATCGATCATCCATCTGCTCGTTATAGTGCGATCATGCAAGATCAGCATGTACTTACATTCTGTACTGCTGACGAAGAGCGCATTGTGCTCGTTGTGCCAGAAAAAGATATTGCAGCGGCTAAAGTGATCAACGACTATGGGAACTTTGTGCACCTTACTTATTATCCGCGCACCCAAGTGTTCTGCGAAGCAACGCCTTGGGAAACTGGGGTGCAGGATATGGGCCCTGATCTGCTTGAGAAGTTGGTTGAAGAATACGATTTCGACCTGTAAGAGGATTTGAACAGGAATAGCCAATGGACGAACAGCACAAACGAGAACTGAAGGAAGCGTATCGCAACAGCCGACCTCCTATAGGTGTGCTGGCGTTTCGCTGTGAGCCTACGGGGGAAAGCTTTCTCTTGGCATCGCGCAACATCTCGGCCGACATCAACAGCGTGACGTTCAAGCTGAACTCAGGCTATCATCCTAATCGACATCTCCTGGAGCTGTGGGAGCGTTACGGCGAAGAGGGCTTTGCAGTTGAGGTGCTGGAGACGCTCGACTATCGCGAAGAATCGGATGATCCTGCCGACTACAAGGATGAGCTCGATCAGTTGCGCGACCTCTGTCTTGAGCGCGATCCGAACGCCTCGCTCTTGTGGAAGTAGCAAGACGTTCGGGTTGGCAGAAGACGCATCTTACTGAAAGCGGCGGTGGCGGGGGAGCGCAAGCAACACGCTCAGAATCGCAACAATGATCACGCTCGTGCCAGCAGCGCACACTGCTTTCAGGTGAATCGCAGGAATACCCATCAAGATACCGATGATGTAGGGGATGAGCCAGGCAAGCCAGACCACTGTGCTGAAGGTATGGAAGCGCTTCTGCGCCTGCTCGCTGCCGCGCAAATAGGTCCACGTTGCCCACGTTGCGTGAATGAGCATCAAAACGATAGCTACTACACCCGTGATGCCATGGACACCCATGCTGCCAGCAGTTTGCGCAGCCATGGAGCTCATCATCAGCGTGCCCGTTGTGTCGCAGGCAAGTCCGATCCAAAAGAGCGTTACGTATTTCCGTGTGAGCGTGCCGCTGCGGCGCTCTCCGAAAACACCCCAGGTATAGAACACGAGCGCGGCGCTGATCGCGATCGTTGAGAGAATAAGAAGCGGTGACATGATGACCTCATTTCTTTTTTTGGACCGTCTCTTCGATAGAGTTCGGTCTTCTGGTTGGTGTTCGTAAAATGAACATGATTCATTTATTGAACAGTGTTCATTTTAGAATCATTTTGTGCGCTGTCAAGATATTTGAACGAAGTTCACGATGTCGTTATACTGGTGTCATATTCCCGATCTAAGGACGCTTGAAATGGGCAAACGATCAGTTATCACCAGCGAAGAAATACTCGAGCAGGCCTATCAGCTTGCCTGCGAACAGGGGCTTCGGTCGCTCAGTATTCGTTCGATCGCTGCTGCCTGCGATGTTTCGGTGGGGACGGTCTACAACTCGTATGCGAGCAAGACCGAGCTGATCAACGATGTGGTAGGTATGTTCTGGCAGCGAGCCTTCGCGGAAACCATGAAGACGCTTGCTGCGCATGATGGCAATGATTTCATTGCTTTTTGCGAGGCGCTTTCGCAGAGCCTTAAGAGCGCGCTCAAAGAATTCAGAAAAGAGTTCCTTTCCGATCTTTCTGCACTCAGCGAAAGCGATCGCCTTTCGACGCAGAAGCGCGAGCAGCAAAGCTTCATCCATGCGCGCGCAGGAATAAAGCAGGCGCTGCTCAGCGATCCAAAAGTCAAGCAGGACCAGCTAACAGGTGCGCTTGCCCCCGATGCTCTTGTGGCTCTTGTCTGGGAGACCCTAATAGATTCTGCGCGCGATGATATGGGTTATGACAAGACCCTCTTCGAACTCCTTCGAGCTACCTTGTATTGAGTTGCTAACACTCTAAGCTCTTGCAAGAGATCAAGCAGGTCGTGCTTCTAGCCGAATCTCAGATCGGTCAGTAAGTTGCTGATAATCTGGGCCGAACCAAAGCGGCAGTTCTTCCTGGTGGACAATGAGTGGCATACGGTGATGGATGGGCGCCATGTCTGCGTTCGCATCGGTCGTTACCATGGAAAAGGTGCTTCCACGCCAGGTGCAACCGATGAAGATGATGTCCTGCCCAGGAACACGGAATTCGTATTGGCGTTTGATGGGTTTTCCGGTTTTGGGTGAGGGGTAGGTTTCTTCGCGATGTGTTTCGAAGAAAGCGGGGACGGGAAGAATGCAGCGCCGATGTAGCATGGATTCTTGCCAGGTTGGCTTTGCGGCGCTTTCGATGCGTGTGTTGAATACAACGCCTGGTTTCCAGGATTCCTCGAATCCCCACGAAAGCTCTCGTACTCCCAGTGATCCTGGTGCGAAGGCTGGTGCAGACGCAGCAGTATCAAACTTCGGCACGATGAGGGGAGCTACCGACTTCGGATAAGCTTCCGTCGTTCGAACCGGCCAGTCTGGGTTGAAGTTCAGCGGAGCTCCAACCTCGATTTTCATTACGATGTCGAGCGCTTCGTCGTAGGTGAATATGATGCATCTTTTACACATGATTCAATAGTATCAGCGAATGTTCGTAAGTTGCACGTATAAGATATAGTTGATGTTCGCTAATGATTCATTGATATACATAAAGCGTCTCGATTTCTTTTGCGGTTTTGCCTTCGATCTTCTGCAAACGGGGCGAACGTAAAAAATATGACAGAGCGATTGGAAGGGGATTACGTGAAGGGCTTTAGCCTTGATATACTGGATCGCTCTCATGCCGATCAGCAGAGCGAAGAGATTCCAAAGCAACTTCAAACGCCTGCGCCATCGGATGCTTTTAGTGTCTATTTGCTCTTCAATCTTGAAGCCGCTTATGATTTCGGCCACGTGATATTGGCTCTGGGTCCGATGGATGGCGCGCTTGAAACATATTCGTTCTATCGGCAGGGTACTGCTATCAAAGCACCAGCGCTCATGGCGTGTCTTGAGCATCCTCTCACCTTCGCACAGATTGAGGCTTCATCGGGTTGGATCGTGCATGGTCAGCCTGGCAATTACTGGAACGAGCATGTGAATGCAGCTCTTGCGCTCTGGTGTACGAAGGAAGCCTTCGATCAGATACGAGCATTTGCCGAAGCAAAGCGCGCAGATCCTGGTGTTTATGACCTCTTTTCATATAACTGTCTCACGTTCGTGATCGAAGCGCTTGCGCAGGGTGGTGTCTCTTTGGAAGTTGGTAGCGGCAAACGGTTGCGAACGTTTATTCCGCGCGGTGCGTTTCGCCGTGTGAGCCAAGTGGCGGGTGCACATAAGCTGGGAGCATGGAAATACTGGTTCCCCCTTGCTCAGCCGCCAGAAAACGGACTTCGAACAATCTCCGACACGCCTGGCAAGGATCGCCCGCTGAAATAGCTTATCGAAAGAGCGATAACGGTAGAGCTTTGATGTTTGTCGTTCGGTAAAGGTGCCACCTGTATGTCATTTGCGACAAGGATCAATGAGCTTGTTAACGAAAATCAAGCCTATGCGGTATTTTCTTTTATCGTAGTTCTTTTGAGTCTTGTTCCGCTCACTATGAAAGAGGCAACGTCTTTTCTTCTCGCGATAGAGTATGCAACTACAGTTGTGTTCATCTTCGAATACTTAGCAAGATGGTTATCGGCTGAGATAGCACTAAAAAAGGAAAGCTCTCATTCCTAATCTATTCCTTTACGTCGATGGCCATCATTGATTTATTGACGATCCTGCCAACTTTCATTCTCATCAATCAAGGGTTTAAAGTGCTCAGGATAATTCGTCTTGTCTTGATACTTCGTTTATTCAGGTTCGTGAAGAGGTCGAAGAGCTTTTCTGTCATCACTGAAGTGATCTGCAAGGAGCGAAGCGTTCTTGGTGTTGTGTGCTTGATAGCTATTGGCTATATATTCTTGACGGCGTTGATTGTTTTCAATGTCGAACCTGATACCTTCGATAGCTTCTTTGATGCGATTTATTGGGCATGCGTCTCGCTCACAACAGTTGGATACGGTGATTTGTATCCAGTATCAACCTTGGGAAGAGTGATTGCGATGCTCTCTTCTTTGGTCGGTATCGCTATCATCGCTTTGCCTGCCGGCATCATCACGGGAGGCTATATTGATGTCATGCGGGAAGAAGCAAAAGACGCGATTTAGCCGTAGCCTAGCTACATTCCTAATTCATCATTGCTGTAGTGAGGTTCATTATCGAGAAGCTTTTGCCGTCTTACTCTATTAACCTGAATAAGCTCGCTTAACTTCCATACGTCATTTATTCCTAAATTGCCCTGCTTGTGAACAAACGGACCTATCTCATCAGTGTATTCTTTAATCCAAGCTTTTAGTTCTTTTAACAATGTAACATCGTTAGCATCTTCTGTGTCGGTTACTGCCGCTTCAATGGAGGCCATGAACGCGCGACATCTTTTTGCCTCAGTATGGTTATCGGCAAGCTTCAACAAGGTCGATCTGTATTCTTCTTCGGTTTTATTTGTCTCAGCCATCTGTCTTTTCCAAGAACTGATCTCGTATTGTCGATGAGCTTGCTGTTTTTTTAGTTCATACTTGCTTCTATCTCTGTCAGCAATAATGCATAGCTCGAAGAGTGCTTCTCCAAGCTGCTCTTCGACTTTTCTATCTTTGCAATCTTTGCAAATGAAAAGAGATTGACCTCCTCGCTCCTTTAAGAAGGAGAGGGAGTGCTTTTCTTCGTCATCGTCTTGTATGGATAGGTTAAATCTTCCTGAAGGAACCTCGTGGATCAAACTCCACTTTGATCTGCCGTTTCCATACCAGTTTCCCCCTCGTCACTGATTTCTCCTTCGATCTCATAGGGTTGTTTATCAAGTGAGTCCAGTATTCGCAAGATGCGCTTTTCTAGCCTTTTTGAAACATCAAAGGGAGCGGTTCTTTCTTTTCACGGGGTGTACCAAATGCTGTATCGATGTCTTTCGAGGTTCTCTCGTTCTTCCTCTCGTCTTTCGTCGATTCGATCAATGAGGTTTTGAATCCACGGAGTTGGCTTTTTTAATTGATTCTCTACGGAGAAGTTCTCGCAAAAATCTTTGATGACCTGTTTGGATTCCTCGGTAATAAGCAGAAGAGGACTACTGCTTGCAAGCCGTTCGTCTGAGAGATTATCTACATCAACACGCTTGATCGCGTAGCCAAAAGCTCGTTCAGAAAGGGTACGAGTAACTTCTGGCAATGGAGGAATAGGAATTTTTTGGTGTTATTCTTCGTTCTTTGCCCAATATCCACGAGGTGGCAAGGGAATATCGAGTTTCGTGAGCCTTTTTCTCAGGGCAACGTCGGAAATGCCTTCTACTTTGGCAAGCTGTCTGATAGGCGTCTTCCATGCCTTGCTGTACAGTTCTTTTCTCTTGTTATTTGATATTCTGCCGTAGATCATACGAATTCATGCTCCTATTGCGAGGTGCTAGAATGCACGGAGAATGGTTTACATCACTGGCGACATACACGTCGACCCGCGGGATCTGATTCGCTTTAGCGAAGCTAATTCTCTCACGCCTGAGGATACCATCATCATACTAGGCGACGCAGGTTTCAACTTCTACCTGCATAGGCGCGATCGCAAGGCAAAAAGCTGGCGTCGCGCATTCCCGCGACCCTGCTATGCATCCATGGTAATCGTGAGGCGCGCCCGCAGTTGCTTCCTGAGCTTTATCACGAAGAAGAGCCTTGGCTGCATATATTTCTCATCCAACAAAATAGATTCGGGCTTGGTCTTGCTTATTGATGTGCGAAACTCTAGCTAAAGATTGGCAGGTTATGCCTTGGTGGTTATTGTTTTGGAATTATGTTTTGTTGGGGCTTCTTTTGGAGGGATGTTATGTTAAGTGCCTCTCAATAATTAATCTAGCTGGTTAAAAAGTTCTCCTTTTGCAAGTGGCGATGCTGATATTATTAAATTAGGCAGCGTTGATACTGTGGTGGTATCGGATGTTGATTTTTTTATTGACATCATTAGTTAGTATTGGCTATAGCTATAGCTCATTGGACTCCAGATAAAAGAGCTGGGGTATTGTTCAGTTTATTTGACGCTGCCTATGTTTTGAGGAGATAAAAGTGATTGAAATCGAGACGAAGCGCGAATATCTTCCTGGTCTTCTTGACAAGACTAGGAAATCGAGGATTGAGGCTGAAAGGCGGCTACTTAAATTAGATGCACTCGCTAAGCATGCTTGTGTCTATTATGCTTGCGCGACAACTTTGTTGTCGCTTTCTACTCTATTTTTTGATTACAAAGGTCTGCCTTTTCTGTCGATTTCTGCTGCTATTGTGGTTACTGTTTGCACGGTCTATGCTTCTGCACAAAATTATGGTGTAAGAGCTGAGCAGATGAAAGAGTGCTATTTAGAATTACAGGAGCTGCATCTGTCTCTGGATGGCGGCTGTCTGTCTGATGATCGGGAAGCTGAGGATTTGGTAAACAGAATAGGCGAAAGATATGTTGCAATTATTCGCCAGACAGAAAATCACTTATCTCGCGATTATGAAATAGCGTTTGGACAGACAAGTGCCCTAAAAGAAGGAATTCGTTGGTTTGGATTGAGATGTGTGGTCTATGTATTGCCTGCTGTAATAGCAATTTGTTTTTCATTAAGTGTTTGGCCCCTGTAATGCAAGCTTCGAAATCTTTTTTGAGACGTTTTAGTCCTGAGGCGTTGAGTATGACGTTCATTATGGATATAGGGATTGATTCATCTATAGGAATTGATAAGATAACCGGACAACGATTCAAGGCCAATCTACCTGAAGAGACACGCATTATCTCATCCAAAGTTTTAGCTGGAACATATAAGTTTACTAATTATCGTCAGAAACTTATCTCAAAGGGTTCAAAAGAGCCTCCTAGGGAGCTATGCATTCCAACCGTGCGGGACAAAGTGGCATTAAAGGCGCTGACTAAAGTTTTAGAAGACGTGTTCGAAGACAGATGCAAGACACCACCACCTCAGCCTATTATTCAATCCATTTTGCAAAATATGCAAGACGGAAAATTCGATAGCTTCATCAAACTTGATATAAAACGATTCTATGGTTCAGTTAAACACGATAAACTTCTACGAGTTTTAAGGCGGAAAATCCGAAAACACGAAATTCTGTCGCTTATAGAAAAAGCGATTTCTACACCATCAGTTGCTATGGGGATAAAAGCTCGTAGTAAAAGAGAGATAGGCTTACCTGAGGGCTTATCCATATCAAATAGACTGGCGAATATCTATGTGCAAGATATTGACCAGCTGTTTGAGTCAAATGGTAATATTGCATATTATCGTTATGTCGATGACGTCTTAATTCTTTGCCAAGCTGCAGATGCTAAACAAATTGAACAGCAAGCGTATCAGGCTGTGGAAAAACTTTCATTAAAGCTTCATCCTGACAATTCCGGTAAGACAAAATTAGGAAAAGTTGGCTTTGATTCATTTGAGTATCTTGGTTATGTATTTAGTGATAAAGGAATAGCTCCGCGAAAACAATCAGTTCTTAACCTAGAAAGATGGATTGATTCTCATATGCGGGAGTGGCATAAGGCAAATAATTTGGATTATTGGAAATGGAAGCTGAGCTTAAGGATTACAGGATGCCGCACAACTGAAGACGGGATTTCATTCAACCGTTTTGGCTGGCTATTTTATTTCTCTCAATCGACTAACGCAGCAATTCCACATAAGTTAGATGCCTTGCTTTGCAAGCTTGCCAAAAGATACAATGTTGAACTTCCAAAAGATTTACCAACGTTTAGTAAAAGCTACTATGAAATACATTATAGAAATGGTGAAGGTTCTTATATTCAGTTAATTGATTTTTCATTGTCCGTTGAAAAGAAAAGAGAAATTTTAACACGGTTATACGACAATAAATTTGCTCCTGGACTTAAAGATGAGGACGTTGATTGCGTATTCAGGCGTAGGATGTTGCAAGAAGCAAAAAGGCTGGAAAGAGATATTGGCTCCGTGTCTTAGTTGGTATATTTTGAGATGAAAAACAAACACAATACGATGAATTAGATGATTTTAAAGCAGTCGGCAATTATTTTGCGAATTATCTTACGTATATTTTCTGTTGACAATCGGTTTGGCAAAAAGTAGATACGGATTACTTTTTTGGTGGTTTTGGTTGAGATGGCAATGATGCGGGACTGCCTTTAACATATCTGCCCGGTTTAGATGGAGCTGGTTTGGGGGCTGTTGGTGTTGGTGGTGTTTTTGCCGGCTGAGGCTCTCTTTTTCCGTATCCCATTTCATTTCCTTAACCTATTGCAGAGCAACTTGTCATAAACATATATACAACAATCAATGTTACACCAACAATCGTTAAAAACAGAGCTCCTATATTAACGTATGTTAACCGTCGCTCTTGTTCATCGTATTTCTCTATGCTTTCTTTAATCTGCTGGTCGGTATAAATGCTTTTTTGAATTGATTTTTCCTTGTACCATCCAGCCAATTCGTTACTTATTTTTGAAGAAGCAATTAAACCTCCGAGAAGCAAAACAATACTCAGCAAAAGCGAAGTGTATCCAATTATCAAAATAAGATCAGTATGTAAGGTGTCCGTTGTTTGAAAATAGCCGAGCGATAATGCCGCAACCCCGCCCGTAAACCAAAATAACCTATTGTCAAATTTATTAGCTTCTGACTTTGCTATTTCTTTATAGAAAGAAAATTGTTCAGTTTCGCTTGTTTCGTTTCTATTCATACGGGCTTGTTATCCTATCACTTTATGTGACTGCTACTATCTCTTAAGAAAATACAGGGCGTATGATCTTCAGCAATGAATCATTTTAGTCTTTTGCACTGTTCAATTACGTTGTAAAAATCGGAAAGCACAATTTATGCGGTCTGAACTATCTGCAAGATAGCTAAAACAATACCTGTATCTGTATGTCTCCAGTTCCTTTAGAAGCATTGACTTCTCGCCAGACATCAAGTTTCGCATTATCAGCAAGCTAGTCAGATTTGCAAGCTTTGGTAAATGTATCTGTGCCTTTTGGCTGTCCCAGAAGAGTGTTTCGCAATTTTCTATTCTTTGCATGGCCTTTAGAGTGTCGGATAATCTATGTATTGTATTTTTTACCGAGGTGATTAAATTTCTCAGTTGTACGTTCTGTATTAATGAGTTCAAAGGCGTAAATCCCTTTACGTTGTAAATCCTTATTTAATTATATTATTCCAGATAGGAAGACTATTATTCCCACTCTACCGTAGTTTTAGCCGCTTGACGTACAATGCATGCCAAATCGTGTTATGATGTTCAGTACGTATCATGACATTCATCTGATTAAGTAAATTAATAGTACCGTTTTGTACTCACCTGAAATCGCGTTTTTGCGCACTTTAGAAAGGGAATAAATACGGCGTTGCAATAAAACACCTGTGAACAGGTGTTTTTCCTATTTCGACAATGCTGAGTACAAAAATGCTGAGATTCCGATTGCTTGCTCCGCGAATTTATTACCAGGAATATCCCAGGAATAAATCTGACATAGGGGTGTAAAAGCCTAAACAGGGAATATGCGAAATCCTGAGTACAAAGTGAGTTCCAAGTGAGTACAACGCTCCATGGCCTTCTTAATGTCCGATCTAGCGGAAGAAAACAGTACGAACACTCAACTGTGACAAATTGTCACAGTTGAGTTGAACTGGCTATTCTTCTCTGAAATTGACAAAGTGTAGACTACAGTATACAATCTGTCCATGGTTGAAGTTTTGCAGACAGACGAATTTGCGAAGTGGCTCAAGCGGCTCAAAGATGCTGCTGCGCGTGCGCGGATTCTCGTGAGGATCCAGCGCTTGTCGCTTACGGAAAACTTTGGAGATGCGAAGTCGGTTGGCGATGGAGTATTCGAGATGCGCATCGATTACGGCCCAGGTTATCGTCTCTATTATGCACTAAGAGGAAGCGAATTGATCTTGCTTCTCATTGGAGGGGATAAGTCCTCGCAACAGAGAGACATTGCAAAGGCGAAAAGGTTGAATCAGGAATACGAATGATGGGAAAGAAGATGAAGAAAGCAACAAAATGGGACGCATCCGAGTACCTTGAGTCAGAGGCTGATATTGCCGCATACCTCAACACGGCCTTAGAAGATGGTGATACATCCGTGATTGCAACCGCTCTTGGTGACATAGCTCGCGCAAAGGGAATGACTCAGCTCGCAAAAGAAACTGGCATCACCCGCGATGGTCTGTATAAGGCACTTTCTCCTACGGGTAATCCATCGTTTGACACAGTGCGAAAGGTGATAAAGGCTTTTGGGCTAAAGCTGGATGTTGAAACTGAAGTTCAAATGGTGTGATAGTGCTAATTTCGCCATCATAATTTCATTAGATAAAGCTCCTATTCGATAAGTTGCTTGCAAGCTGATACGGACAAGATAGGTAAACATGATCTCAACTGAGCAGATAGTCAAAAAACCCGTAAAGATAGACTTTCATATTCATTCTGCGGCATCTGCCCATAAAGATGGGACGAAAGTGAAAGATGGTACGCTTGAGAATATCGATACTCTCTTCGATAAGCTTGAAGCAAACAAAGTTAATATGGCTGCGATAACAGATCATGATGCCTTTGATTATGAGCTCTATGATGCTTTACGCAACAAAACCGAAGATGCAAAGTTTCTGCAGCGGGTTCTTCCTGGTGTCGAGTTTACGGTTAGTTTTAAAACAAGCACAGGTAGTAAGGCTGTCCATGTTGTTACACTGTTCGACGATGGCGATCAAGAAGTCGTAAAACGCATAAACAGCGCTATACCATGCAAAGATGGAAAGCCTGATTATGATGAGGGAGAAGCCTTTTCTGAGGACAAATACTGGAACATCATTCGCGCTATCGGCTTAGACATCGTAACAATTGCACACCAGAAAGCATCACCTGGATCAGCCCAAACTAGAAAGAACGATGCAAATAGCGTAGGCGAAAAGTTATACAACGAATTCCTGTTCGTGGACTACTTCGAAGCATACGAGTACAAGAACCGTAGAAACGAACTTTTTAATAAGAACTATACTTATTCCAACGACCAGCAGGAAAGGTTACGTTTCATTACTGGATCCGATTGTCACGTATGGAGTGCCTACCCGAATTACGATACCCAGTCCAATCCATCTGATTGTAATTTTTCCTACACATATCTTAAATGCCTGCCAACTTTCAAAGGACTGGCGATGGCTGTTACTGACGTGTCTCGCATCAAAACGGTTCCTAGCTTTTTTAGCGGCTCAACTGCAATTCTCGACGCGATTGAGTTGACATTAGCAGGTAAGGACATCACCATTCCGTTATCGCATGGAATCAATGCGATCATCGGAGACAATTCAATCGGAAAATCCTCTCTGCTCAATGCACTCAATAACTATGCTAACGTTAACGCACAAGCCAGGAAAGGTCAGGAGAAGTATTTGTCATCTATGGGCTTGTCGCTTAAGACGACAATGCCTGAAGGCTATCTTCTGTCATTTGATGGACAAGAAGCAATCAGAAAAAGCTTCGAGGGTTTAAGTGTTGGTAAAGCGAAGAGGCAGCTCGACAAGCACTTTCCAACTCCCTTAGATGCTGCTCCGTTTAAAGCTTTTGCAATGGGGCAGTTCGATAAGTTTATCCAAGCTTTGCGAAAGTCATGCGATCACAAGGAAGCCCTTGCGGCTCTGAGTGATTATCTCATACCGAATGAGCGACCGTTAAAAGCACCGGAAAGCATTACTTTTGATGCAGAAATCAAGTTAGACGACGTTACTCCGCATAGCGGACTTCTCAGCGATATAGCAACTTCTCGTGTTCAGTTGTCAAACATCACCGAGCTTCACAAGGATATTCTTACCGCGAACGACAAGAAGGATCTAAGCTTAGCGATTACTGCACTCGACCGCATAAAGGAGCGGCATCAAGAAATTGTTAACAGGATTCACCTTGAAGGGCGAGTCGCCAATAAAGTCAAAGAAGCAGTTGCAGAACGAGAGAGTATCCAAAATCAGGTGGTTACAGATGCACAGAAAGCTCTAACAAGATACCAACACGATATTGACCGCATTGGTACAGCAATTGCTAAGACAGTTCAATGCGAACGACAGCTGAAGTATTATGAATTCAATTTTGAGACTATGAGTATCAAACCGAATACGAATCCTGTAGGAAATCTTGAATTCGTATGTAAGCTAAACATCGGAGAAATCACGCCCGTTCTTCTTTCTCAGCTAATCGAAGGACTTATCGGAAAACAAAAGACAATCGATACCGTCACATCAAGCCGTGAAAGCATCAAAGATGCCATAAAAAGCTATCCCGACGACGAGGAAGACCCGATTGAGGTACTTGCATCTCGATTTGAGGCTGCCCTCGACAAAAAGCTCGAACCTAAAAAATCAATAATACGCGAAGAGGATGATGTGTATGACGAGCTTTCACAAGGCTACAATGCTCAGATGTACTTTGCCCTTATGGCAGATAGAAACGTCGGAGAAGGCATCTACATTGTCGATCAGCCTGAAGATCAGATATCTCAAAAAGCCATCAAAGAGTCTGTGCTGGGAGAGTTCCGCGATATCGCTAATTCAAGGCAAGTGATACTCATTACGCACAATCCTCAATTCGTCGTAAACCTTGACGTAGACAATGTGATTTTCATCGGCAAGACGGACGATGCGCTATTCATTAGGAGCGGTGCTCTCGAATACGAATGTGATGAGTATAGCATGCTCGAAACTGTTGCAGAGAACATCGAAGGCGGACTTGAAACTATCCAGAAAAGGATGAAACGATATGAAAAAGCAAATTAACTTCTCGGACGAGTCAACAGCCTATCGTTTTACGCTTGAGGCCAAAAATACGGTATTCGAAATTTGCAAGGATACATTGGTTTTCAGTTCGGAGAACTTTTACAAAATCTTCTTTCAGGGATTAGAGGAAAAGCCTGAATATGAGCTGGTGAACTCTGGTGAGGAACTGAAGGGCCAGGCAAAACATGTCTTTGATACAGTTGCCGCGATCCTCAAAAAGGCATGCGAATCCATCGATGCAAGCTGGTTTGAAGAATCTGACAAGAAGTCTAACATCAGCAGTAACGATCCATGCAATTAACTAAAAAGCTCGACTAGACACAATTCAAAAGCACGAATATAAAGTGCGTCTCTAGTGTGTGTAACACCCTGTCACTTCCATAACGTCTGTTTCAATGGAAACAAGTAGCACCTTCGTTCACTGCTACAATTTGTCTCAGTGGCTCTAAAATTGCGTTATGTGAATAATGTTAGCCCCTGTGAAACCTCAATCTTGCAGCAATAGATAGCTTTGCTAGCACGAAATCGTGACTCCCTATAATCCTGGTTTAGTATTTCGTCTTTCGCGAGATAGACTGAATTCAGGCTCATCAAGCGAAAGGAGAAATCAATGAACGTTTACAAAGACAAATCTGGAGATTGCTGGTGGGTATCCTGCAGGCTCAAGGATATCAACGACACATCCAAGTGAACGACCAAGCGAGGATTCAAGACGAAGGAGGAGGCCGAGGAATGGGAGCGGAAGCTCAAAGCCAACTCGGGTCTCAGAACACTAACTCTCTCGGAGTTCTTCCGCGTATACGAACGAGGCATTAGGCCGACGGTCGCTGCGAGCACCTGGGAAGGAAAAGTTGCGGTCTTTCGGGGCAAGATCGAGCCCTGCCTCGGAGGCGAATCTATTGAGGAACTCTCAATTCCCGACGTGCTTCTGTGGCAGGATCTTATGAGGTATTGGAGGCAGGTTAAATCGGCCACACCTAAGTAGGAGATAGATTGCCTGCTTGTTTCAGATTATCAGAACTCTACAAATTCGTTATACCGGACTGGAGGCTGCCAAGGAGCGCGCATATCCACTATGCGCTCCAAGAGCTCCTCTTCAGCGCCAAGTCTTACCATGGCTCTCCAGACAGCGGAGCGAGATCCATGAAGAAGCAAAAGACGCAAATGTTCGTAAAACGCACCAAGTGAAACATGTGAAAACAGGCAATCGCTCTCATCGAAGGTGATATAGGGGAAATTACGAGGAATCCAGGCATTGCTTAGGTCACAACAGTTGTCTCGTTGAGTTGACCTGGTAATTCTAGGAAAACGTTGATAACAATTACCTAGTTTAAAGAATTCGCCATATGCACCTAGAACACTATCCAACTCTTCATAGGTTAGTCCGAAAGCCTGTCTTGTAGCGATGCTATTTTCCTTATGAGTCTCGAAGGCGCATATCCCAAAATAGCTAGATGCAGCTACTGGCAAATCGACATATTCGTTACTCTCGATAACTTCAAATGGGAAAAGAGTGTCATTATCTAGAAATGAGTCTTGGAATATTACTCCGTTTTCAAGACGATAAAATCCTCGGATTGCTTTATTGACTGCTTCGTCTGTGGAGTGTTTCCCCTCCAACCAAAAAGGGCAACCACCTATGAACATTTCTCTACTTTCTTTTGAGATAGCTCCTAAATATATAATGATGTCTCCGCTTTTCCTTTCATAAACTTTAGGAAAGTGACGCGGTATGACTGTTTCTGTTGAAGGGTAAAAGTGAGAATCGTTTTCCATTTGGACTCCTAATTCATACGAAAAGCAAGAATCGCTAAGTATTCTAATCTTTCTATTCCCACTCAATAGTCGCAGGTGGCTTAGATGTGATGTCGTAGGCGACGCGGTTGATGCCGGGGACCTCGGCAACGATGCGACTTGAGATGCGCGCGAGTACATCGTAGGGGAGCTTCGCCCAGTCGGCGGTCATCGCATCGCTCGATTCAACAGCACGCAGAATGATCGGATGCTGATAGGTGCGTTCATCACCCATAACACCCACGCTGCGCACATCGGGCAACACCGCAAAATACTGCCAAACGCTGCGCTCGACTTCGGGTCCGCCTGCGCTCTCGCGTGCAATTTCTCCATTGCGCTCGCCGCTTCGCTCGAACAGCTGCTCGTTATAGGCATCCAGCTCCTCGCGCACGATCGCATCGGCATTCTTCAGGATCTCGAGCTTCTCGGGCGTCACTTCACCAATGATACGGATCGCAAGCCCGGGCCCCGGGAATGGCTGGCGATGCACGATGTGATCGGGCAGCCCCAGCGCCGACCCCAATGCACGCACCTCGTCCTTGAAGAAGTGATCGAGCGGCTCGATCAGGTCGAAATGCACCCCATCGGGGAAGGGGATCAGGTTGTGGTGGCTCTTGATGGTGCTTGCCTTGCCGCCGGTCTTGCGTGCACCACTCTCGATGATGTCGGGATAGATGGTGCCCTGCGCGAGGAACTTCACGGGTTCGCCATCGCCTGCAACTTCCTCGGCCACAGCGAAGAATTCCTTCCAGAACTGCTCGCCAATGATGCGACGCTTCGCCTCCGGATCGGTCACGCCCGCCAACAGCTGGGCGTAGCGATCCTCGGCATGCACGTGGATGAAATCCACGTCGAACTGCTTGGTGAATACCTTTTCGACCTCTTCAGGCTCGTTCTTGCGCAAAAGCCCATGGTTCACGAACACGCACACCAGCTGCTTGCCGATCGCCTTCGCGCACAGCGCCGCAACCACGCTCGAATCCACGCCACCCGAAAGCCCAAGGATCACGCGGTCGCTGCCCACTTGCTCGCGAATGGTCGCCACGGAATCATCGATGATCGAGTCCATGGTCCAGTTCGGCTCCAGTCCTGCAATTCCAAACAGGAAGTTCGCCAGCATCTCTTGGCCATACGGCGTGTGGCGAACCTCAGGGTGGAACTGCGTGGCGTAAAGCTTGCGCTCGGGGCATTCCATGGAAGCCACGGGGCACACGTCGGTCACAGCGGTTACCGTGAAGCCCTCGGGCACCTCGCTCACCGCATCGCGATGGCTCATCCACACGGTCTGCTCGTGCGGCGTCTCGCCATACAGCGCCGACGTGCCGCTACAACCCGCACAATCCACGCCGTCAACGCGGGTGAGGGGAGCGGGCCCGTATTCGCCCTTCTCGGTGTGGCTCACGGTGCCGCCGAGTGTCTTCGCCATGATTTGCTGACCGTAGCAAAAGCCGAGCACGGGGATGCCTAGCTCGAAGATCTCGGGGTCGACCGAAGGCGCATCTTCGGCATACACGCTTGCCGGACCGCCCGACAAGATGATGGCCCCGGGGTTCTTCTCGCGCACCTCATCAGCGGAGATGTCGCACGGAACAATCTCGGAATACACGTTCAGGTCGCGCACGCGACGCGCAATGAGCTGGCCATATTGCGCGCCGAAATCGAGAACCAATACGGTTGAGAGCGGGGTGGAAGTGGCCATGCGTGTCTCCTTCTGGGGTTGCGGATGAGCTTTGCGGGATGGCGCCTGCGAGCTACCAGTTTTGCTGGCAGAGTTTCGCTCGCGCGATCCGCGGTCGTTTCAAAAACTAGGCTTTCATCTTACCCGAAACACTCTCGTCTGTCGCATGTCTTCGCGGAAAATCGAGCGCCGAGCGCAGTGTAGTGGGATAGCGCTGAAGCTGGGTGCGTAAGCCGTCTGAATGAAACGTAGGAGTAGCGTGCGTAAGCCTCGAAAAAGCACCAAGAAGAGTTTGGCAGTGCGTTTGCGCGCACATCAACCTGTGCCGCGGGGATAGCATGCAAACCGATGAAGGAGAGCGGTGAAAAGGCTCAGGAGAGAACTCGTGCGGTTGGGTATCGCACCACACCGCACCACGCACCTAAGTGTAGTCGTTCGTGAACGCGGCCCGTAAAGCGCACGCGCTACTTCAGTTTGCCATACTCCTCGTCGGAGACAGGCTCGAGCCATTCGTTCGAGCAATTCTCGCCTGGTACGGTGAACGCCAGGTGCGCAAACCAGCTGTCGGGCGCCGCGCCATGCCAATGCTTCACGCCGGTGGGGATGTTCACGACATCGCCCGGCAGCATCTCTTGCGCCGGCTGACCCCATTCTTGATAGTAGCCGCGGCCACCCACGCAGATCAGCATCTGTCCGCCACCCTTATCGGCGTTGTGCACGTGCCAGTTGTTGCGACACCCTGGCTCGAAGGTTACGTTCGCGGTCGGAACCTGCTCGGCTGTAAGGGGTGCAAGCCAGCTCTTGCCACTGAAATACTGCGCGTAGGCATCGTTCGGCTCGCCCACGGGGAACATCAGTGTGGCGGCGAAGGCTGCCAGGTCGGAATCGTCCCCGGGCTCTTCATCACCCCACACCTCTTTGGCCAGACGGAATGCCGCCCAGGCCTTTGGCCAGCCTGCATAGAAGGCTGCGTGGGTCAGGATCTCGGCGATCTTGCTGCGCGTGATGCCGTTCGCCTTCGCGCTCTGCAGATGAAACGCGAACGAAGAATCGGTGAGTCCTTGCGCCATGAGTGCCACCACGGTCACCAAGCTGCGATCGCGCAGTGAGAGTTCTGCCGTGCGGCTCCATACTTCGCCGAAGAGCACATCATCGTTGAGTTCTGCGAACTTGGGTGCGAAATTGCCCAGGGCATCGCGCCCCGCTGTTTGTTTGACCATGGTTTCCTCCTGCTGTGTTGTGTTTCTCGTATGGATGCAGTTCCTTATGCTGCTCGGAATTCGCAGCCGATGGAACCCTTTCTTACTATGACCATTGTTTTACTTGAACTATGGTTTAAGTCAAGGTTCTTACTTTTCTTGGGCAAATTCGCTTTACAAAAGTTTTACGCCTCGCTCGTCTGAAAGCCCTCAGCGGCCTACAGGCTTTCTCGTAGAATAGTAAAGGTTCGTTCGCGAAGGTTGCGCACGCAGGGTGCAAAGCTGGCATCCGCGCCAGGGTGTATGTTCTGCACTGCGCCACGCGCCATCAGCCCGCGAATGCCTTACCTATATAAGCAAGCAAACGCACAAGGAAAACAGCATGATCATCGAAGCACTCAAAGCTCTCTTCATCGGCATCGTTGAAGGCATCACCGAATGGCTCCCCATCTCTTCGACGGGCCATATGATCCTGGTCGATGAATTCGTGAAGCTCGACGTGAGCGATCAATTCCTCGCGCTCTTCCTCGTGGTCATCCAGCTGGGCGCTATCATGGCGGTCATCCTGCTCTATTTCCACAAGCTTAATCCCTTCTCGCCGAAGAAAACGCACGCTGAAAAGCGCGGCACGTGGCGCCTGTGGGGCATGGTCGCGATCGGCTGTATCCCGGCGGCTATCGTTGGCTTGCTCCTCGATGACTGGGTGAACGAACACTTCTACAACGCCTACACGGTAGCCATCATGCTCATACTTTACGGCGTTGTCTTCATCGTTATGGAACGCCGCAACCGCAAGAAGGCCTTGCGCCTTATGGAGGTTGGTGCAACACCTGCGGGGCGCGAGATGCTCGAAGCTCCCGTGCGCGGTCGTCATGCCCGTGTTGAGCGCGAGCACACAGAGGTCAGCGCCGAAGAAGCGCTCTTCAAGATCCGCAATGTGGACGATATCGATTGGAAGACGGCGCTCAAGATCGGCTGCTTCCAGGTGCTCGCTATCATCCCGGGTACGAGCCGTTCAGGCGCTACGATCATCGGCGGCATGCTCTGCGGCTGTTCGCGTACCGCTGCTGCTGAATACACGTTTTTCCTGGCTATTCCTATCATGTTCGGCTGGGGCGTGGTGAAGGCGGCGAAGTTCATGATGGAAGGCCTGGTCATGACCCAGACCGAGATCATGGTGCTGGTGGTGGGTATCATCAGCGCGTTCATCATGTCGGTCGTCGCGATCCGCTTCCTCATGGGATACATCAAGAAGAACGACTTCACCGCGTTCGGTGTCTACCGCATCATCGTCGGCATCATCGTGGTCGCGTTCTTCACCATACAGGGCACCGGCTTCATCATGCAGTAAGCGCTGACCCAAACCGCGCATAAGCACGCACCGTTTCTTACATTGCAACATCCACGCGTATAAACAAGCTATAATCAAACCATGAGTCCAAACGAGCACAAACCCATCTCCGAAGCTGAGAAGATAGAGATGCGCGATCGCGTGAATGCGCGCATCGCTCATTGGTGCAGTTTTGCGGCGCTCGTTATCATCCTCATCGATTTCGCAGCGTTCGTCATCGGGCAAGACGATTGGTTCTGGACGGTCGCTGGCATCATGCTCTCGATCGCGCTTCTCGCTATCGCCATGCTCAATAATCCCATCGGATCCAATTCAAAAAAATAGCTACCGCGAACCATCTTTCAGACGAGTTTGAACAGGCTAACCTTGCGGCGTTTGTTATGATGAATCAATCATGTCATTCATGGGCCGCTGCTCCGCGCTTCCTGCGTTGCGCGTGACCGTCCTCGCGCTCCGCGTACACCTCGCGCATTCCGATCAGCGTCCATTCGGGAAGGGTAAACGATGTCACAACAAGATTCTTTTGCTCAGATCGAGCAACACCGCGAAGCGATCGATGCGATCGACAAGCAGCTCGTGGCTCTTTTGAACGAACGTGCTGGTCATTCGCTTGATATTCGCGCACTGAAACCTGAGGCCAAGATGGGTCTTTTCGACCCCAAGCGCGAAGAGGAGATCTTCACCAAGGTCTGCTCGTATAACGAAGGTCCGCTCTATAACGAGAATCTGCGCGAGATCTACACTGCCATCCTGAAGGTCATGAAAGAGGTTCCTAACCGTGATTAAGCCACTCACCAATCTTCCCAATTACGGTACTAAAACAGACGAGATCACTATCTATGCAGGTCCCTGCTCCGTGGAGTCCGAAGAACAGTTCTTCGAGGTCGCGGAATGCATCGCCGATCTGGGTCTTTCGTGGATCCGTGGTGGCGCATTCAAGCCGCGCACCAACCCTCACTCCTTCCAGGGCTTGGGCGAAGAAGGTCTCAAGATCATGAAGGCTGGTGGCGACAAGTACGGCCTCAAAACGCTCACGGAAGTCATGGACTCCGCTCACACTGAACTGGTGCATTCCTATGTCGATGGCTTGCAGGTGGGCGCGCGCAACATGCAGAATTTCTCGCTGCTGAAGAAGATCGGCGAAGTCACGAAAGACTCGCACAAGATGGTCCTCTTGAAGCGCGGCTTGGCAGGCACCATCTCCGAGTGGCTCTCCGCTACCGAATATATCACCATGAACGGCAACGATAATGTAGTGCTCTGCGAACGCGGTTTGCGCACGTTCGAGACCACCACACGCTTCACGCTCGACATCTCGGCGGTGCCGGTCATCCACAAGCAGTCGCTCTTCCCGATCTGCATCGATGTTTCGCATCCCGCAGGCGTGCGCGACCTCGTGCCATCGCTCTCCTATGCTGCAGTGGCGGCAGGTGCCGACTCGATCATGATCGAGGTGCATCCGAATCCGTCCGAGGCGCTCTCCGACGGCCCTCAGCAGCTCACGCCGGCTCAATTCCGCGAACTGGTCGAGCAGCTGCGCGAGATCGCTGCGGTCTTCGGCAAGAAGATCGTTTAGAGATTTCGATCTGCCGATCGAAATCGTACTCGACACTGCGAAAGCTTGGAGCATCCATCCTGCTTTCAGGATTTCGATCTGTCGATCGAAATCGTACTCGACACTGCGAAAGCCTGGAGCATCCATCCTGGCCCCTTGTTTCGAATACGGCGCGCACCGAAGTGCGCTTGATTCGAAGGCGGGGCCATTATGGACACCCCAAGCTTTCTCGCTGACTTACTACGCCAACCTGTAAGTATCTTGGAGTGTTGTGATATTTTGACCTTCTGTTTCAAACGTGGTGCATATCGAGCATACACTTGATTCGAAGACAAGATTATTAATAGCGCTTCAGGTTTTCTTTGAACTCATTACATCAACCGTAGCTATCTTGGAGAGACTATATGCCTATCGATCTTGAAACCTTGAACGAACCTCAGCGCGAAGCCGTGCTGTGCACGGAGGGGCCTCTTCTGGTGCTCGCGGGTGCCGGCAGCGGCAAGACCCGCGTGCTCACGCATCGCATCGCGCATCTGGTGGTCGATCTCGGCGTTGCTCCTTGGCAGATCATGGCGATCACCTTCACGAACAAGGCAGCCGCGGAAATGCGCGAGCGCTTGGGCCAGCTCATGGGCGGGTACGTGCGCGGCATGTGGGTCTCCACTTTTCATAGCATGTGCGTGCGCATCTTGCGTTCCGATTGCGAGCGCCTAGGCTTCGCACCAGGATTCACCATCTACGACGACTCCGACTCGAAGAGCCTCGTGAAGCGCATCATGGCCGAACTCAACATCGATCCAAAGCGCTACCCCGAGAGCATGGTGCGCAATCGTATCTCGAAGGCGAAGAACGAACTCGTAACGCCCGAGGTGTTCGAAGACCGCTACAAAGATCCTACGGCGCAGGTGGTCGGGCGTATCTACAAAGTGCTGCAAGAACGCTTGCGCGCCCTCAATGCGTTCGATTTTGACGACCTGCTCCTTTATACGTACCTCCTGCTCAAGAACCATAAAGAGGTGCTCGAGGTCTATCAAGATCGTTTCCGCTACCTGTTGGTGGACGAGTATCAGGACACCAACCATGCTCAGTATGCGCTCACGCAGCTGCTCGCGGCGAAGCATCGCAATATCATGGTCGTAGGCGACGATGACCAGTCCATCTATTCTTGGCGTGGTGCCGATCTGTCGAACATCCTCGATTTCGAGAAGGATTATCCCGAAGCGCACGTGGTCAAGCTCGAGGAGAACTATCGCTCAACAGGCAACATCCTCGCGGCGGCGAACGCGGTCATCGAGAACAACTTGATGCGCAAGCGCAAGACCCTCTTCACCTCACAAGGGGAGGGCGAGAAGATCATGGTGTTCACCGCCTCCGACGAACGCGACGAAGGCCGGTGGATCGCTGCCGAGATCGAGCATCAGCACGGCAATGGCACCTCATACAATCAGATGGCGGTCTTCTACCGCACGAATGCGCAGAGCCGTATGCTCGAAGATATGCTGCTGCGTGCGGGTGTGCCGTATCGTCTGGTAGGGGGCACGCGCTTCTTCGACCGCGCCGAGATCCGCGACGTGATGGCGTATTTGAACCTGGTCGTGAATCCTGCGAACGATGTTGCCGCACAGCGCGTCATCAACGTGCCGAAACGCGGCATCGGCAACACCACTATCGAGCACATCCGTACGGTAGCTGCGGGGAATCGCTGCACGTTCTTGCAGGCTGCTGAGCTCTGCATGCTCGATGAGGGCATCCGCCCGAACACGCGCAAGGCTATCGCTGAATTCGTGGGCATCATCCATGAGGCGCAGCAATACAGTGGCGATCTGCGTAAGGTCATCGAGATGATCGTCAACAAGGCAGGCATCATCGAGTTCTATCGCAACAATCCCAGCGAAGATTCGCAGAGTCGCATCGAGAACATTCAAGAATTCTTCGGTGTGGTCGATGAATACCGCGAGACCCATGAAGACGCCGACGCGCCTTTCGAGGCCCCGAAGGTGGGCGAGGACCAAAGCGCCGAAACGCCTCCCGTGTGCGTTTTCGAAGCCGATTCGCTTTCTGATTTCGTCGAATGGGTCACGCTCCGTACCGACATGGACACCATGGCCGAAGACGGCGCGGCAGTCACGCTCATGACCATCCATTCTGCCAAGGGCCTCGAATTCGATTGCGTGTTCGTGGCGGGCTTGGAGGAATCGATCTTCCCGCACAGCAATTCATCGTTCGACCCGCAAGGGCTCGAAGAAGAACGCCGTTTGGCCTATGTCGCCATCACCCGCGCGCGCAAGCGCCTCTACCTCACGGCAGCGCTCACGCGTCGCATCTTCGGTCAGACGAACGCCAACCCGGTTTCTCGTTTCATCGGCGAAATACCCAACGAGCTGCGTAAATCGATCGGTGTCGGCTCTTCAGGCTTCTCAGGATCGGGCTGGGAGAAGCGTGGTAGTAGGCGCGGTATTGCGGGATCGGGTACCGAAGCGGGCGGCGGACGCGTGTTCGGTCAATCGAGCGCATCGAATGCCAAGCGTGATGCACGCAGCGCTTCTGTGGGCAAGAAACCCGCTGCAGCCATGAGCTTTGCGGTCAACGACACGGTCGATCACAAGGTGTTCGGTCGCGGCAAGGTCGTGAAGGTCGATGGCGATACGCTCCACGTGAAGTTCGCGCGCAACAATCAAACGAAGAAGCTGCTCAAGGACTATGCGCCGATCGTCAAGATCTCCTAGGCTTCTCTGCCTGGTTCTCCGGCATATCTTCGCCTCCGTTTCTTCACGGCTTTCTACGCACCTTTCTTCATGCGTTCGCCCGCCTGCGCGCTTCAGCGAATCGTTGCGGTTTCTATGCATGCGCGTAAGCGAAACGCGCTACAATAGCAACGCGAAATGAAGTTCGTCTCTTCTGCAGTGAAGCAGACCTGAACGATCTCGTTTCTGGCATCAATCACTCGATCGATAAAGGAGCACCATGGCAATCCCGGTACTCATCGTAGGGCATAAGAATCCCGATAACGATTCCATCTCAGCTGCTGTTGGCTATGCCTACTTGAAGAACGAGCTCATGAAGCGCACGCTCGAGCAGAACCCTGAAGCAGAGGAATACGAATACATTCCTGCGCGTCTCGGTCCGCTGCCGCAGGAGAGCGAAGCGATCCTGAACGAGTATTCAGTCGCTGCGCCCGAGCTCATCAACCATGTTCACGCGCGCATCCAAGATGTCATGACCACCGATCCCATCGGCCTCTCGCTCGATTCCACGTTGCTCGACGCAGGCCGCTTGCTGCGTCGCCACAACAAGCGTGCAGTCATCGTCACCGACGAGGAGGGCAAGTACAAGGGACTCGTTTCCTTGCGCATGGTGGCGAATCGCTACGTTTCCGCTATGGATCATTGCGATGGTGATGATTGCGCCAAAGACCTTGAGAACGCCGCGAACGATCTTGCGGCTTCGCTCTCGCAGCCTGTCTCCGAGCTCATCGAAGAGGATGTCGTCTTCCTGAACAAGGATGACCTTTTGAAGGACTCCGCGCCATCCATTCTCATGAGCGAGTTGCGTGAAGGCATCGTGCTCGACGATGAAGGTCACTGCATCGGCATCGTCACGCGTACTGACGTGGCAAAGCGCCCGAAGCGCAAGATCATCCTTGTCGACCATAACGAACGCAGCCAGGCTGCTAACGGCATCGACGAAGCCGAGGTCATCGAGATCATCGACCATCATCGTATCGGCGACGTTTCCACGGCGAACCCCATCCGTTTCATGAATATGCCGGTCGGTTCTTCTGCCACCATCGTCGCGCTGCAGTTTATGGAGAACGCCGTCGAGATCCCGCGGAGCATCGCTGCGGTTCTGCTCTCTGCCATCATGACCGATACGGTCATCTTGAAATCGCCCACAGCAACTCAGATCGACGAAGAGGTCGCCGAAAAGCTCGCTGCTATCGTGGGCTCTCCGGTGAAGGACTTCGGCATGAAGGTACTTTCTTACCGCGAGGGAGACGCCGATCTTCCGATCGAGAAGCTCGTTACGGCAGACTCGAAGGAATTCGTGGTGGGCGACGACACCATCCTCATCGCGCAACACGAAACGGTCACGCTCGATGTGGTCATGCAGCGTGAGGACGAGATCCGCAAGTTCCTTTCCGATCTGCGCGAGAAGAACGATTATGCCTATGTGCTGCTGCTCGTTACCGACATCTTCGAAGAGGGCAGCATGTTCATCGTCGAAGGCCTTCACGGGCACGTCGATCGCGTGTTTGGCATCGACTCATCAAAGAGCGTGTGGGTGCCTGGCATCCTTTCGCGCAAGAAGCAGGTTGCTGCTCCGCTGCTCGAGCTCTAAGCCTCAAGCGCTATCCTTGCAAAAGAAAAGGCCAGCTCATCTGCTGGCCTTTTTTGTTTGATTGAATTCGGAAGGAACGGTGCGCGTGCTCGTTCGCAACTTCAAACGCTAGTTCATATCCTCGAGCTTGCCGTGCTTCTCATAGCGGGTAAGACGCGAGATCTTGTTATCGTCGTCCACGAACACGACATGCGGAGCATTGGCGGGATCTTTGAACTCTTCTGGCGTCATCTGACAATAGTTCATGATGATCACCTTATCGCCCACATTCACCAAGTGTGCTGCTGCACCATTCAAGCAGATGACTCCACTGCCTGGCTCTCCTGCGATCACATAGGTTTCAAGGCGATTGCCGTTATTGCAATCGGAGATGGTAACGAGCTCGTATTCCATGATGCCTGCGGCTTCCATGAGAGCGGAGTCGATGGTGATCGATCCGACGTAATCGAGCTCAGCCTGAGTTACGGTTGCGCGATGGATCTTGCCCTTCAATACATTGAGCAACATGCTGGTGATACCTTTCTTTCAATTCCTATTCGAAATCGTAGAGGTAATTATCAATAAGGCGCGTCGAGCCGATGTACACTGCGATCGCGACCAAGCCGCGCTCAGGTAATGTCTCGACGGGCTGCATATTACCAAGATTAACCACTTCTACATAGTCAATTCTGGCAAGCGGCTCTTCTTCGATCGTCTCGGTAACTGCTTGGGCGACACGAGCGGAATTTCGTTCACCGCCCTCGATCATCTCCTTCGCTTTGAAGATGGCGCGTGAAAGGCAAAGTGCTGCTGCGCGCTCCTCGGCGGAAAGGTAGGTGTTACGGCTGCTCTTCGCCAGACCGTCTTCTTCACGCACGATCGGGCAGCCGACCACTTCGAGGTTCATGTTCAGATCGGAGACCATGCGCATGATGATGGCGAGCTGCTGGGCATCCTTCTGGCCGAAGAACGCCTTATCGGGTTGCACGATGTTGAAGAGCTTGTTCACAACGGTGCATACGCCGCGGAAATGCCCCGGACGACTTGCACCACAGAGCGTGTCGGTGAGCGTCTCCATGACCACGTAGGTGTTGTAGTTCTCTGGATACATCTCTTCAACGCTGGGGTGGAAGACCACATCCACGCCCTTCGATTCGGCGATGCCCGCATCGCGTTCAAGATCGCGCGGGTAGTTGTCGTAGTCTTCATCGGGACCGAATTGAAGCGGGTTCACGAACACGCTCGTGACCACGCGGTCGCAAGCGCTGCGGGCAGCTTCCATGAGCGACATATGGCCTTCGTGAAGCGCGCCCATGGTAGGGGTGAGGCCAATCGTGAGGCCTTCAGCTTTCCATGCTGCAACACGTGCTTTCATCTCGGCAACAGTGGTGATGATTTCCATGGTTTTCCTGTCTTTCAGAACTTGGATGAATCTAATAGAACGGATCGAATAACGAACCTATTAATACAGTTTATCGAGCACTTCTTCGCCCACATCTTTGAAGCAATGCTCAGAGGCGGGGAAGGTGTTCGCCTTCACTTCGGCATCATAATCTTTGAACGCTTGGGTCATCTGCTCACCGATGTTGGCGAAGTTCTTCACGAACTTGGGCTTGAAATCGGAGAACAGCGCGAGCATATCTTGATAGACCAGAACTTGGCCATCGCAGCCAGGTCCTGCACCGATGCCGATGGTGGGGATGGAGATGGTCTCGGAGATCTTGCGCGCCAAGTCGGCCGGGATGCATTCGAGCACCACCGCGAACGCGCCAGCCTCTTCGATACGCTTGGCATCTTCTAAGATCTCGCGAGCCGCTTCGGCTGATTTGCCTTGCACCTTGTGGCCGCCAAATGCGTTGATCGACTGCGGCGTAAGGCCCAGATGCGCGCAGACCGGGATGCCCGCATCCACGATGGCGCGGATCTGCTCGCAGACTGCAGCGCCGCCTTCGAGCTTCACGGCATTCGCGCGACCCTCCTTCATAAGGCGCCCCGCGTTCGTTACTGCATCATAGACGGAAGCCTGATAGGACATGAAGGGCATGTCCGCGATCACGAGCGCATTCTTCGCGCCACGCGCCACGGGAGCCGTATGGTGGATCATGTCCTCCATGGTCACCGAAAGCGTATCTTCATAGCCCAAGATGACGTTTCCGAGCGAATCGCCGATGAGCAGCGAGTTTACCCCTGCCTCATCCATGAGCTTTGCCGTTGAATAGTCGTAACAGGTGAGCATCGAGATCTTCTCGCCCTTTTGTTTCATCTCCTGAAACGTTGCGACCGTGTTCTTCATACCGACCGTTCCCCTTCGAACGAACCTTGACCTGCCTGCTATAAAAAAATGCACGTATGTTCGGGTGGATACTACGTGCATTTACAGCCTCTTTTATCCTCAGTAGAGGAATTGCGCCCATTGTAACAGGGTTTGCCCCCTTAAAGGCGATGTTTTTTGCATAATAGGGCGAAAAACGTATAGGAAGTAACTACCGATAGAAGCGCTCGTGCATGAGGGGCAGGTCGCCCGTGGTTTCCTTGCTGCCGTCCACCACCGCAAAACGACCGCTAAGGTATGGATACGCCCGGATGCGTGGCGTTTGACACCCCTATAGCGCAGTGATAGAGTTCATCTTCGCGTCTCGTATGAGTCGCTTTGTTTTTGCGTGCGTAACTGCAGAACGCACACAAAACGAACGTTGGCATGAAGAGTAACGAAAAGGAGTTGAGTCTTGCCTACTATCAATCAGTTGGTCCGCAAGGGCCGCCAGAAGTCGGTGGAAAAGAAGAAGACCCCGGCACTCAAAGGTAACCCCCAAAAGCGTGGCGTTTGCACCCGTGTTTACACCACCACCCCTAAGAAGCCGAATTCAGCACTGCGTAAGGTCTGCCGTGTGCGCCTCGTGAATGGCATGGAAGTCACCGCATACATTCCGGGCATCGGTCACAACCTCCAGGAGCACTCCATGGTGCTCATCCGTGGCGGTCGTGTTAGGGACCTTCCTGGTGTTCGTTATAAGGTTATTCGCGCTGCGCTCGACTGCGCTGCGGTCGATAATCGCGCTCAGGCTCGTAGCCGCTATGGCGCTAAGAAGCCTAAGAAATAAGCTTATCTTTATTTGTTCACCCAACCTTCATTAAGGTTATTCACTGAAAGGAAGTTATATGCCGCGTCGTGCAGCAGCAGTCCGCCGCGAAGTGCAGCCGGATGCAAAATATAACAACCGTTTGGTCACTCAGCTGATCAATAAGGTTCTCTTGGACGGCAAGAAGTCCGTCGCTGAAGGCATCGTCTATGGTGCTTTCGATATCGTTGCCGAGAAGACCGGTCAAGATCCGATCGCTGTCTTCAAGAAGGCAATGGAAAACATTCGCCCCACGCTCGAGACCAAGTCCAAGCGTGTCGGTGGTGCTAACTATCAGGTGCCGATCGAGGTCAACTCTCGTCGTTCTACCACGCTCGCTATCCGTTGGCTCGTGGATTTCTCGCGCAAGCGCAAGGAGAACACCATGGCTCAGCGTCTCGCGAACGAGATCATCGATGCTTCCGAGAACACCGGCGCAGCCGTGAAGAAGCGCGAAGATACCTACAAGATGGCAGAAGCAAACCGTGCATTCGCACACTATCGTTGGTAGGAGGGAGCGAACATGGCTAATTCAAGTCTCGAAAACACTCGTAACATCGGCATCATGGCCCACATCGATGCTGGTAAGACCACCACTACCGAACGTATCCTCTACTACACCGGCAAGACCCACAAGATCGGTGAGGTCCATGACGGTGCTGCCACCATGGACTGGATGGTTCAGGAGCAGGAGCGCGGCGTAACCATCACCGCTGCAGCTACCACGTGCTTCTGGGAGAAGGACGGCCAGGAATACCGCTTCCAGATCATCGACACCCCGGGCCACGTAGACTTCACCGCAGAAGTCGAGCGCTCGCTGCGCGTTCTTGACGGTGCGGTTGCGGTCTTCGATGCGGTTGCTGGCGTTCAGCCTCAGTCCGAGACCGTATGGCGTCAGGCTTCCCGCTATGGCGTTCCACGCATCGCTTACATCAACAAGTACGATCGTGTTGGCGCCGATTTCTTCCATGCTATCGACACCATGCATGATCGTCTTCATGCACCTGCTGTTGCTGCTCAGATCCCGATGGGCGCTGAGGACAACTTCTGGGGCGTCGTCGACCTCGTTACCATGACCGCATGGGACTTCAAGGCAGACGATAAGGGCATGACCTATCCTGAGCCGATGGATGCCATTCCCGATGAATTCATCCCGGTTGCTGAAGAGCGCCGCCAGATGCTGCTCGAAGCAGCGGCTGATTGCGACGACGACCTGATGGAAAAGGTCCTCATGGAAGAGGAAGTTTCTGTCGAGGAGCTCAAGGCAGCTATCCGCAAGGGTACCATCGAGTGCAAGATCCACCCGGTCTTCGTTGGTTCTTCCTACAAGAACAAGGGTGTTCAGGAATTGCTCGACGCGGTTGTCGACTACATGCCTTCTCCGCTCGATGTTCCGCCGATCAAGGGCATCAACCCTGAGACCGACGAAGAAGAAGAGCGCCCCGCAGATCCTAAGGGCCCCTTCGCATCGCTCGCATTCAAGATCATGACCGACCCGTTCGTTGGTAAGCTCACCTATCTGCGTGTTTATTCCGGCTCGCTCGATTCTGGCTCCTATGTGCTCAACGCCTGCAAGGACAAGAAAGAGCGTATCGGCCGTCTGCTCCAGATGCACTCCAACAACCGTGTTGACATCGATTCCTGTACTGCAGGCGATATCGTTGCTGTTGTCGGCCTAAAGGACACCTCCACGGGCGACACGCTGTGCGACGAGAACGCACCGATCATCCTCGAGTCCATGGAATTCGCTGATCCGGTCATCGACATCGCGGTCGAGCCGAAGACCAAGGCTGAGCAGGACAAGATGTCCATCGCACTCCAGAAGCTCGCTGAAGAAGACCCGACGTTCCGTGTTTCCACGAATCACGAGACCGGTCAGACCATCATCGCGGGCATGGGCGAGTTGCACCTCGAGATCATCGTCGACCGTCTGCTGCGCGAATTCAAGGTCGAAGCTAACGTTGGTAAGCCCCAGGTTGCTTATCGCGAGCGTCCGGGCAAGGAAGTCATGGGCGCTGAAGGCAAGTTCGTCCGCCAGTCTGGTGGTCGCGGTCAGTATGGTCATGCGGTCATCAACATGTATCCGCAGGAGCCGGGCAAGGGCTATGAATTCGAGAACAAGATCGTTGGCGGTGTTGTTCCCAAGGAATACATCCCTTCAGTCGATAAGGGCATCCAGGAGGCACTCAACTCTGGCGTTCTCGCGGGCTACCCGGTCGAAGATGTCCGCGTTGAACTCGTCGACGGTTCTTACCACGAGGTCGACTCCTCTGAAGCTGCCTTCAAGGTCGCTGGTTCTATGGCTATCAAAGACGCGCTCAAGAAGTCCAATCCGGTCATTCTCGAGCCCGTTATGAACGTTGAAGTCGAAACTCCTGAAGAGTACACCGGCTTCGTCATGGGCGATATCCCGTCCCGCCGTGGTCTCATCCAAGGTCAGGAGCAGCGTGGCGATGCGATCGTCATCACTGCGAAAGTTCCGCTGGGCAACATGTTCGGCTACGCAACCGACCTTCGTTCCGGTACTCAGGGTCGCGCGGTCTACACCATGCAGTTCGACTCATATGAGCCGGTTCCCAAGAACGTTCAAGATGAAATTATCAGCAAAGCAGGTGGCAATGCGTAAGCCTTCTGGCTTACGTACGCACCCCATAATGGAGGTAAGTTAAGTGGCTAAAGAAAGTATTCGCATCCGCTTGAAGGGTTACGATCATGAGATCGTGGATCAGTCCACGCGTCTCATCGTCGATACCGCACAGAAGACGGGTGCCAAGGTTTCCGGTCCTATTCCGCTGCCGACCGAACGCAATCTCTATTGCGTCATCAAAGGCCCGCACGTCAACAAGGACTCTCGTGAACAGTTCGAGATGCGCACGCATAAGCGCCTGATCGATATCCTCGATCCGACCCCTTCCACGGTCGATTCTCTCATGCGTCTCGATCTTCCTGCCGGCGTCGATATCGAGATCAAGCTGTAGGGAGTGATATTTGATGATTAATGCTATCTACGGAACCAAAGTCGGTATGACCCAGCTCTTCGACGAAGACGGCACGGTCATTCCTGTTACGGTCATCGAAGCAGCACCGAACACGGTCTGCCAGATCAAGACCACCGAAACCGATGGTTATGAAGCAGTTCAGCTTGGCTTCGGCACCATCAAGGAGAACAAGGTGAACAAGCCCATGGGCGGTCACTTCGCTAAACATGGCGTTTCTCCTATGCGCCATCTGCGTGAGGTTCGCGTTGACTCTGCTTCCGAGCACGAGCTCGGCGAGAAGGTCACCGTTGCGAACTTCGCAGAGGTGAAGAAGGTCGACGTGACCGGTACTTCCAAGGGTAAAGGCTTCGCTGGTGTTATGCGTCGCTACAACTTTGGTGGCGGTCCTGGTGGACATGGTGCTCACTTCCATCGTGCTCCCGGTTCGATCGGTCAGTGCGCAAGCCCCTCGCGTGTGTTCAAAGGCGTTCGCCTTCCGGGCCACATGGGTTGCGATACCATCACCACCAAGAATCTTGAAGTTGTTCGTGTTGACGAAGATATGAACCTCATTTTGCTGAAGGGTTCCGTGCCCGGTGGCAAAAATGGTGTAGTTCGCATTCGTATGGCTTAAATACACTGCGAAGGAGTTTTTAGATTATGACTACTATTGATGTAAAAAACACGAGCGGCAAAAAAGCGGGTAGCGCTGAACTTGCTGCGAGCGTTTTTGAGATCGAACCGAACATGCATGCTATGCATGAGGTCGTTCGTTCACAGCGCGCAGCGCGCCGTGCAGGCACGCACAACACGCTCACGCGCGGCCAGGTTCGCGGTGGCGGTAAGAAGCCATGGCGCCAGAAGGGCACCGGTCGTGCTCGTCAGGGTACCATCCGTGCTCCTCAATGGGCAGGCGGTGGCACTGTCTTCGGTCCGCACCCTCGTTCCTATGCGTTCAAGGTGCCTTCGAAGGTCATCAAGCTGGCTATGCGCTCTGCGCTCTCTGCTAAGCTCGCTGACAATGAGTTTGTCGTGGTTGATTCCATCACGTTCGACAAGCCTTCTACGAAAGAAGCAGCTGCGATCCTCGCTAAGCTCGGCTTGGACGGTAAGCGCATCACGCTCATCCTTGAGGATGACAACGTCAACGGATATCTTTCTTTCCGTAATATCCCTGGTGTTCGCGTGCTTGCAGCATCCGAGCTCAACACCTACGATTTCATCGACAATAAGGCCCTCGTAGTAACGAGCGCTGTGCTTGATCGCATCGAGGAGGTGCTTGCATAATGAAGGATCCACGCGAAGTCATCATCCGCCCCATCATTACGGAACACTCCTACGACATGATGGACGAGAACGTCTATACGTTCGAGGTCGCAAAAGATGCCAACAAGGTCGAGATCAGTCAGGCTATCGAAGAGATCTTCAACGTAACGGTCGTTAAGGTGAACACGCTTAACGTCAAGCCGAAGCCCAAGCGCGTGCGCTATCACGTTGGCCCGACCCGCACCTGGAAGAAGGCCATGGTCACGCTCGCTGAAGGCGACACGATCGAGATCTTCGCTCAGTAGAGCAGGATTATCGGACATACCTTGTCCTTATGGGAGCTGGTTTCCGCCAGCTCCTTTTTTATGACGAAGGTGACAAACTACCCGGTCGTTCGACATCTTTTTTGCTTCGATCAGCGGAGAGAGTGAGGCAACGAGGTGACTCTTTGCCGACTAAATTCATTCTTAATAAAACCCGAGCAAAGCAGCGACGCACGAAAGAACCTGCAGGATGCAGGTTCTTGAGCAGGGAAGCGGGGAACCTCGTGTCTCGCGCTCGGTGCTGATCGAATTGATGATGAATGAAAAAAGGTGACGAACGAGGGTAATTCAAGGACCTCATGGACGCTGTTGCTTACAGGTATATAATGGGCGGAAGATTGGCAGCTTCAAGGAGAGAGACATGCTACACGACATCGCGCCCGCAGCCTATAACAATGATATTTCCTTCAGAGCACCGGTGCTCGAAGATAAGATCATCATCTATCGCGGGAAGCAGGTGCTGGCCTTCGTTGAAGGAGACACGATGCGCGCACCGCTCTTCGCTGATCTCTTCGATGAGAGCGAACTTGAGAAGATACGTGCGATCTATTTGTTCGCGGTGGGCGAGGATGTCTATTTCATGGCGGAAGTTCCCGATGAAACGATCGATGCCGTGCTCGCACGTCAACCGTATGATGCCTCTTCTGAAATGGACGGATGGGCCTTCCTCCCTTTGCAGAAGCTTATCGAGTACCATCCGAAACGGGAGCGCTTTGCGCTCATGGTGGGGCATGAGTACTGGAACTGGTACGAATCATCGCAGTACTGTGGACGCTGTGGTGCTAAGACCGAGCATGACCGCGTAGAGCGCATGATGCGCTGCCCTGCGTGCGGTCTTATGATCTTTCCGAAGGTGTTCCCAGCGGTCATCGTTGCGATCACGCGCCCCGATGGCAAGGTGCTCGCAACGCGCTATAAAGGGCGCCCGTATGCGAACTATGCGCTTGTTGCGGGCTATTGCGAGATGGGGGAGACCGTCGAGCAAACGGTCCATCGCGAAGTGATGGAAGAAGTGGGTTTGCGCGTGAAGAACTTGCGCTATTACAAAAGTCAGCCCTGGCCCGATTCAAGCTCACTCCTCTTCGGCTTCTTCTGCGAACTCGAGGGCGATCCTGAGATTCGTCTCGATGAACACGAGCTTTCGTTCGCAGAGTGGCTCGACCGCGAAGAGCTTCTTACCGATAACGATCACTCTCTCACACGCGAGATGATGGGCGTGCTGCGCGAACATCGCGAGACCGATTTCTGCATCGTCGAGGCAACCGCGCAAGCTTAACCAAGAACGAATGCGCATCGAAGGGTTGGCAGCATTGAAACGAATAGGCTGCTAGAAGAACTTTCTCGCACGGGGAACGAACGTATCCTCGAGCGCGTCTTCGCCGCCTACGATCTCGTTCAGCTCGGTGGTGATGGCATCTTGGCGCATGTGGTTGTAGAGCAAATGCAGCTCGGAGAGAATGTCATCAGCGTTGTCGGTCGCGCTGCGCATGGCGATCTGGCGTGCGACCTGTTCACCTGCCGCTGAATTGATGAGCATGTAATAGAGATAGCCTGCCAGGTATTCAGGCAGAAGGCGCTCGAGCACATAGGCGCGATTCGGTTCGTAGTTGATGCGACCCATCAAGTTCTTCAGTCGCGGATCCTTCTCGCTGATGCCGCCGCTGAAACGCACATGGTGCGGATCGAACGCGGCCATATCGATCGGCATCAAGCGCCATTCCACAGGAGTCTGCGAAAGAATCCCGTGATGGTGGTTGTAGAGCGCGAAAGCTTCGTCAAGTTCGTTCGCAAGGTAGTATTCGACCAGGTAATCCGCTATTGCATCGGCTTGTTCGATGGTGGGCGAGGCCGACTGATCGATGAACGACTGGATCGGCGTATAGCCTTTATGCTTGAAGAAGTTCACCGCAACCTTGCCGCAGAGGATCAAGCTCACCTGCTTGCCTTCTTGCTCGCAGGTTCGCACGCGTTTTTCAGCAAGGCGCAATACGTCGTTGTTGAAATGTCCGCACAGCCCACGATCGGAAGTGATGACGATGATGGCGCTATGTCGTATATCGTCGTGAGGCGTGGCAAGCGGAACAGGATCGGCATACTCTTCAGCCATGTTCGTGAGCATCTCGCGCATGACGCGTGCATAGGGTTCAGCACGCGAGACGCGTCGTTGGGAACGATAGATCTTCGTTTTCGCGACCATCTCCATGGTGGAGGTGATCTTGCGTGTCGAGGCGACCGAAGAGATTCGACGAGATATGTCGTGCAGGTTTCCCATGCGCCCTTTCTGTGTTCCGTTGCTCCTTGCCTTAGCGTAGCAAAAAACGAGCGCATTTTGCCTTCGTTGGATAAGTTGTAATTTGCCACCTGGTTTTGTTGTAGAGTAAATACGACAAACCCATACTTTATGGTGGAATTCTTTGAGCGCAAAGACAGGAGGAAGCGTATGAACATCACTTGGGATGAGGAGAGCTACGAGAACAATTTCTCGTTTGTGCATCACTATGGACAAGAAGTCCTCGAACTTCTCGATGTTCCTTCTCCGGCACGCGTCCTCGATCTCGGGTGCGGCAATGGTGCGCTCGCGCAGGCTCTTCACGAGCGTGGCTACGAAGTTGTCGGTCTTGACGATTCGGCGGAGATGCTCGTTGCGGCTAAGGAGGCTTTTCCTCATCTTTCCTTCGTGCAGGGAAATGCCCTTGATCTTGCTTTTGAAGAGCCTTTTGATGCGGTTTTTTCGAATGCAGTACTGCATTGGATCGATGAAGAGGATCAGCCTCAGCTTATTCGCTCGGTCGCACGCTCGATCAAGTCTGGTGGTCAGTTCGTGTTCGAATGCGGAGGATACGGCAACGCGCGTCTCATCCATGGTGCGCTGGCTAAATCCTTTGCAGTGCGTGGGTTCAACTATCAGGTCCCTCAGTATTTTCCGACGATCGGCCAGTATGCATCGTTGCTCGAGATGTCAGGCTTCAAGGTCGTGTTCGCGAGGCTCTTCGACCGCTTCACGCCGTTACGAGGCGACGACGGCGTTGCCGACTGGATTCGAACGTTCCAGCAGAAAGCCTTCGAAGGCATGAGCGAGGCTGAGTGTGAAGAGATCATCCGCGAAGTGGCTGACGTGACAAAGCCCGAGCTTTACGTTGATGGAACCTGGTATGCTGATTATGTTCGTCTGCGTATGAAAGCGATCAAGGTCGATGAATAAGGGCGAGAACAGCATTGAAGACGCGAAGGGCGACCTGAATGCTTCATCTTCTCAGGCTGCTTATACCTTGAAACCACGCTCAACGCCGCTTTCTTCTCAAGCAAAAACAGAGGCAGCCAAGAAGGGAAGCGAACAGCCTATCACGCCGCAGTTTCGCGACATCACTGAAGATGACGATGGTTATCACCCTTATGCTGATGTTCCCGATACGCGTCCGCTCTTCGAACCCAACCCCTGGGATTAGATGACGAACGGCCAGGCAGTTTGTCATCTTTTTCGTGCCGTTCATCGTGCCGCTTACCCGTTTATAACGAACTGCGAAAATTATTCTTGAAACCACGCGGACACACCCGTATACTTTTCATTTGCGTCTGACTCTGTATGGATGCACCCGGACGCGTGGAAACTCGGAATCGTCGGTTTCTTTCTCCCAAAAGAAGCCTTGGCGGTGATGGAGTCCACACAAGAGAAGAGGGTTGAGCAATTCGGTTCATGCCCGTAGAAAGGAAAAAAATGGGAGTCAAACAGTACAAGCCCACAAGCCCCGGCAGGCGCTTCCAGACTGTTTCCGATTTTGCTGACATCACCAGCACTACTCCGGAAAAGTCTCTTCTGCGTCCTCTGCCCAAGAAGGCTGGTCGTAACAACAACGGCCGTATCACCACCCGCCATCAGGGCGGCGGCGTGAAGCGCCGTTATCGTGTGATCGACTTCAAGCGCAACAAGGACGGTATCCCCGCTAAAGTTGCCACCATCGAATACGATCCGAATCGTTCTGCGCGCATCGCACTGCTTCACTATGCAGACGGCGAAAAGCGCTACATCCTTCATCCGCGTGGCCTGAATGTCGGCGAGACCATCATCTCCGGCACCGATGCGGATATCAAACCTGGCAACGCACTGCCGCTTTCCGCTATTCCCGTTGGTACGCTCGTCCATGCAGTTGAGCTCCAGCCGGGTCGCGGTGCTGCACTTGCTCGCAGCGCTGGCACCAGCATCCAGCTCATGGGTAAGGAAGGCGATTACGCTATCCTGCGCATGCCTTCTTCCGAAATGCGCCGCGTGCTCGTTACGTGCCGCGCAACCGTCGGTGAAGTTGGCAACGCTGAGCACAGCAACATCAAGATCGGTAAAGCTGGTCGTAATCGCTGGAAGGGCATCCGCCCGAGCGTTCGCGGTACGGTCATGAACCCGGTCGACCATCCGCATGGTGGTGGCGAAGGCAAGAACAAATCCTCCGGTCGTCATCCGGTCACCCCGTGGGGCGTTCCCACCAAGGGCCATCGTACCCGCAATCCCAAGAAGGCTTCGAGCCGCTTGATTATCCGTCGTCGCAAGAAGTAGCGCTTTAGGTTTGAGGAGAAACATTGAGTAGAAGTTTGAAAAAAGGCCCCTTTGTTGAGCCGCGCCTGCTCGAACGCATCATTGCGATGAACGAATCAGGCGATAAGCATGTCATCAAGACTTGGTCTCGCTCATCGACCATCTTCCCAGAAATGGTCGGTCACACCATCGCTGTTCATGATGGTCGCAAGCATGTGCCGGTCTACATTTCAGAATCTATGGTTGGTCATAAACTTGGAGAATTCGCTCCAACCCGCACCTTCCGCGGTCACGACAAATAAGAAAGGGTGAAACATGGAAGCTAGAGCAATAACTCGCTATGTGCGCGTTTCACCTCGTAAAGCACGCATCGTGCTCGATCAGATTCGCGGCAAGAACGTAGTGAAAGCACAGGAGACCCTGCGCTTCACCAATCGCGCGGTTGCAGAGATCATCGAGAAAACGCTTAACTCTGCTGTTGCTAATGCAGCGCAGAAGGGTCTCACTAACCCCGATCGTCTCGTGGTGAGTGCCTGCTACGCCGACGAAGGCCCCACCATGAAGCGCATTCGTCCGCGTGCTAAGGGTTCGGCATCCCGTATCCGCAAGCGCACCAGCCACATCACCATCATCGTATCTAACGGAGAGGAGGCATAGTATGGGTCAGAAAGTTAGCCCTACCGGCTTCCGTCTCGGTATTACGGAAGACTGGCGTAGCCGCTGGTATTCAGATAAAGACTATGCGAAAAACCTTGAGAACGACCTGGCTATCCGCAAGTTCCTGAACAAGCAGCTTGCCCATGCCGCCGTCTCACGCGTCGAGATCGAGCGTGCAGGCGATAAGATCAAGGTCATCATCACCACGTCACGTCCCGGTGTGGTGATCGGTAAGAAGGGCGCTGAAGTCGACGCTCTTCGCAAGAAGCTCAACGAGATCGCAAACGGCACCGTTTCGGTCGAGGTCGTTGAAGTGAAACGTCCCGAACTTGATGCTGTGCTCATCGCTCAGTCTGTCGCAGAGCAGCTCGAGAATCGTGTCGCATTCCGTCGCGCAATGCGCAAGGCTGTCCAGTCCGCTATGAAGAGCGGCGCTAAGGGCATTCGTATCCAGTGTTCTGGTCGTCTCGGCGGTGCTGAGATGAGCCGTCGTGAGTGGTACCGTGAAGGCCGCGTGCCTCTGCATACCCTCCGCGCGAAGATCGACTATGGTTTCGCTACGGCTGCAACCACCATGGGTTCGATCGGCATCCAGGTTTGGGTCTACCACGGCGAAGTGCTCCCGGGTCAGAAGGCTCCGCAGCCCGCACTCGAAGGTTCCTCGCGTCCTAATCGCGGCCGTCGTCGCAACAACGACAGGGGTGATAAATAATGTTAGTACCAAAGCGTGTTAAGCACCGTAAGGTGCAGCGTGGTTCGATGAAGGGCAACGCCAAAGGTGGCACCAAGCTCAACTTCGGATCCTGGGGCATTCAGGCACTCGATCGTCATTGGATCACCAACCGTCAGATCGAAGCTGCTCGTATCGCAATGACCCGTCGCATGAATCGTACGGGTAATGTTTGGATCACGATCTTCCCCGACAAGCCCATTACCAAGAAGCCTGCTGAAACCCGCATGGGTAAGGGCAAGGGTAACCCCGAAGGTTGGGTAGCTGTTGTGAAGCCCGGTCGTATTATGTTCGAGATCGACGGCGTTGATGATGAAACCGCACGTGATGCACTCCGCCTTGCAATCAACAAATTGCCCATCAAGTGCAAGATCGTCAAGCGTGAAGAAGGGCAGGAATAAATGAAAGCAGTAGAGATCCGCGCACTTTCGGCTGACGATCTTCAGTCGAAGCTCAAAGAAGCGCGCGCAGAGCTTTTCAATCTGCGTTTCCAGATGGCAACCGGTCAGCTCGATAACACTGCCCGTGTCAAGGAAGTTAAGAAGGACATCGCTCGCATCCAAACCGAGATGCGCGCCCGTGAGATGAGCGCATAGCTCACGCGAACTGTTAGAAAGGTAGAGAATAATGGCTGAAGAACGCAATTCTCGTAAAGTTCGCCAGGGCGTGGTTGTAAGCGCATCTGGTGATAAGACCTGTGTTGTTGAAATCATGGAACGTAAGCCTCATCCGGTCTACGGCAAGATGGTGAACAGCACCAAGAAGCTCCACACGCATGACGAGAACAACGAAGCAGGCGTGGGAGACGTTGTGACCGTTATGGAGACCCGTCCTCTGTCGAAGCTGAAGCGTTGGCGTCTCCTCGAGATCGTAGAGAAGGCTAAGTAGTAACGCTTGTTACCACTTAGCTATCATCGAAAGGGATAAGCACATGATTCAAATGCAGAGCATGCTTTCCGTTGCCGATAACTCCGGCGCACGTAAAGTGCAGTGCATCAAGGTCCTCGGTGGCTCTAAACGCCGTTACGCTGGTCTTGGTGATGTTATCGTTTGCAGCGTTAAAGAAGCAATGCCGAATGGCAACATCAAAAAAGGCGAAGTCGTCCGCTGTGTGGTCGTTCGCGTGAAGAAAGAAGTTCGTCGCAGCGACGGCAGCTATATCAAGTTCGACCAGAACGCTGCGGTGCTCATCGACGCCAATGGCGCACCGAGGGGCACGCGTATCTTCGGTCCGGTCGCACGTGAGCTTCGCGATAAGAAGTACATGAAGATCGTGTCTTTGGCACCGGAAACGCTGTAAGGGGGTTAAGGACATGAAGATGAACGTCAAAAAGGGCGATCGCGTACGCGTTCTCACTGGTAAAGATGCTGGTGCAGAAGGTGTCGTTCTGGAGGCCTACCCGCAGAAGCAGCGCGTCAAGGTCGAGAAGGTCAACGTGGTCAAGAAGCATCTCCGCCCCACGCAGGCTAATCCTTCAGGTGGCATTTCTGAGATGGAAGCACCGATCCACGTTTCCAACGTCGCGGTCATTTGCCCGGATTGCAAGAAGCCCACGCGCATCAATAACCGTCGTGAGAACGGCAAGAAGATTCGCGTTTGCAATAAGTGTGGCAAAGACATCGACTAGAAGTTCTGGATGCGCTCCTTCTGAACGCTTTCTTCGAACACATCGCTGAACGAAGTCAGCTCGGTTCGAAGACGCGCCCATAAGGAACACCCCAAAACTTCTAAAGCGAGGGTGGCTTCGAAGATACGCCTATAAAAAGCACTTCGGAGCTTTTGTCCTCAAATCTTTAGGCTTTCGTTGCTGAGCATATCAACAACACTGCTCTTCCTGGATCTGCTGAAAAGGGAAGGGTTATGACCCTCAGGTAAACTTGAGGGACGCAGGGTCGGAAATCCTGCGTTTAATTCATCGAAGAAAGGTAAGCAAACTATGGCTACTCCTCGTTTGAAGGAAAAGTACAACAACGAAGTGCGCGACAAGCTCTACAAAGAGCTCGAGCTCACTAACGTCAATCAGGTTCCCCGTCTCGAGAAGATCGTCGTCAACATGGGTGTCGGCCGCGCGGCTGGCGATTCCAAGTTGCTCGATGGTGCTATCGCGGACCTGCGTGTCATCACCGGTCAGCAGCCGATGGTCACTCGTGCAAAGAAGTCCATCGCAGGTTTCCATCTGCGTGAAGGTCAGGCAATCGGTGCGAAGGTTACCCTTCGTGGCGATCGCATGTGGGAGTTCTTCGACCGTCTCATGTCCACCGCGCTTCCTCGCGTGCGTGACTTCCGCGGTTTGAACCCCAAGAGCTTCGATGGCCGTGGAAATTACACCATGGGTCTTAATGAGCAGCTGATCTTCCCGGAAATCGAGTACGATAAGGTCGATCATACGCGCGGTATGGATATCACGTTCGTTACCACGTCGGAGAACAACGAGGGTGCTAAAGCGCTTCTGGATGCGCTGGGCTTCCCTTTTAAGAAGAATGCCTAAACTCAAAACAAGAGTTGGTAATAAGAAAGAAGGATTTGAATGGCTAAGAAATCGATGATCGCCAAATCAAAGCGAGTACCGAAGTATTCGACTCGGCATCACAACCGCTGCAGCCGCTGTGGGCGTCCCCATGGCTACTATCGCAAGTTCGGTCTGTGCCGTATCTGTCTTCGCGAACTTGCTAACCGAGGCGAACTTCCCGGCGTGACCAAAGCTTCCTGGTAAGCATCAGTCAAGTTCGATCACGTGCTGAGTGTCGAGAGTCAAGGCGTGGTCACTAAGGGTGCCCGCGAACCGGCTTTTCGTCTCATCAAGAACAAAGGAGAAACAAAACAATGAGCATGAACGATCCTATTGCAGATATGCTTACGCGCGTGCGTAATGCGAACTCTGCAGGCAAGCTTACGGTTTCCATGCCGTCGAGCAAAAAGCTTGTCGAAATTGCCCGCATCATGCAAGAAGAGGGCTACATCACTGGCTACGAAGTGGAAAGCGCAAACCCGCGCGACATCCTTGAGATCACCCTCAAGTATGGCGAGAAGAAGGCGCGTACCATTCGTGGTATCAAGCGCATTTCCAAACCAGGTCTTCGAATCTACGCTGGCAAAGATGAATTGCCGCGTGTTCTGGGTGGTTTGGGTACTGCGATCATTTCAACGAGCAAGGGCGTAATGGCCGACCGCGATGCACGCAAGAACGGCATCGGTGGCGAAGTCATCGCTTATATCTGGTAGGAAGGGAGGAATACTGTGTCACGTATCGGTAAAATGCCCGTCACTATTCCTGCCGGAGTAGAAGTTAAGGTCGATGGCCAGACTGTTACGGTCAAAGGCCCCAAGGGCGAACTCACCCGTACCTTCAACGACATGATGGATATCAAGGTCGAAGGTAATGAAGTAATCGTCGAGCGTCCGGACGATAGCCGCGAAGCAAAGAGCTTCCACGGTCTTACGCGTACGCTCATCAACAATATGGTTCAGGGCGTTTCTGAAGGTTATTCCAAGAAGCTCGAGCTGGTAGGCGTTGGCTATCGTGCAGCGCTCAAAGGCAAGGACCTTGAGATCCAGCTTGGTTTCTCGCATCCGGTCGTTGTCGAGGCTCCCGAGAACATCACCTTCGAAGTTCCCAGCCAGACCGAGATCATCGTTAATGGCATCAGCAAAGAGCAGGTTGGCCAGGTTGCTGCAGACATTCGCAAATGGCGTAAGCCCGAACCTTACAAGGGCAAGGGTATTCGCTATGAAGGCGAATATGTACGTCGCAAGCTTGGTAAAGCTGCTAAGTCTGAGTAAAGACGCACAAGCTAGGAAAGAAGGAATTTAAGCATGAAAAAGCTTCAAAAGAAACAAGCCGGCTTGCGTCGCCGCCACACCCGTGTCCGCGGCAAGATCTCCGGCACGGCAGAGCGTCCTCGTCTTTGCATCACCCGCTCTAACGCGAATATGTACGCTCAGGTTATCGACGATGTCACCGGCAAGACCATCTGCGCTCTTTCAACACTCGGTCCCGATTTCAAGAAGACGGGAAAGACGGGCGCAACGGTCGAAGGTGCCGCAGAGCTCGGTAAGCTGATCGGTAAGAAAGCACAGAAGAAAGGCGTCACCGAAGTGGTCTTCGATCGCGGTGGCAACCTCTATCATGGTCGCATCCAGGCTGTTGCCGACGGTGCCCGTGAAGCAGGCCTGAAGTTCTAAGAGAGGGTAGAGGTAAATGGCTCGTAAACAAGAAAACAAGGCAGACGTTCCTGAGCTCGAAGAACGTGTTGTCTATATCAATCGTGTATCCAAGGTAGTCAAGGGCGGTCGTCGCTTCGCTCTTACTGCACTGGTCGTCGTCGGCGATGGTAACGGTCGCGTTGGTGTTGGCATGGGCAAGTCCCAAGAAGTGCCTATCGCGATCCGCAAGGGCATCGACGATGCGAAGAAGAATATGTTCACTGTTCCGCTTACGCCGGAAAAGACGCTTCCGCACGAGATCCTCGGCATCTATGGCGCTGGTAAGGTGCTCCTGAAGCCGGCTGCTCCTGGTACTGGCGTTATCGCTGGTGGCCCGGTTCGTGCAGTCCTCGAGCTTGCGGGTGTCACCGATGTCCTTACCAAGTCCCTTGGTACCGACAACGCTATGAACATCGTCAAGGCGGTCGCCGCTGGTCTTCAGGAAATGCAAGATCCTGAAGAGGTTGCCAAGCGTCGTGGCATGTCCGTTGCAGATCTCTATGGTTGGAAGGAGAAGAACTAATGGCTAACGCTAAAAAGACTCTCCGCATCACGCAGGTCAAATCTGCGATCGGCAAGAAGTACGATCAGGAGAGAACGCTCAAGGCGCTCGGTCTCGGTAAGATCGGTCGCAGCGTCGATCAGGTCGACAATCCGTGCGTACGCGGCATGATCTTCAAGGTCAAGCATCTCGTCGAAGTCGAAGAGATCAAAGCAAAATAACAACTGATGGTCGGTGTGCAAAAGCGCTCCGACCTTTCAGCATTTTTAAGTCTGCCGACTAGCGAGCTGTCGGCCTCTGTGAGAACAGAGATAGCGAAACAAAAAGGAGAAACAAACACATGGAACTCAAAGATCTGAAGCCAGCTGAAGGCTCAAAGCGCAATCGCAAGCGCGTCGGTCGTGGCCCTGCATCCGGTAATGGTAAGACCGCTGGTCGCGGTATGAATGGCCAGAAGTCTCGTGCTGGTGGCGGCAAAGGTGCCGGCTTCGAAGGTGGTCAGACTCCTCTTGCACGTCGTCTTCCGAAACTTCCCGGTTTCCGCAACTTCAATCGCGTTGAATATGTTCCGGTGAACGTTTCCCGTCTTGATGCGAAGTTCAACGCTGGCGATCTTGTCGATGCTGATACGCTCTATGCTGCAGGTATCATCAAGAACACTACCGATCCCATCAAGGTTCTGGGCGATGGTGAGATCACGAAGGCACTTACTGTTCGTGTTGATAAGGTTTCTGCTTCTGCAAGAGCAAAGATCGAAGCAGTCGGAGGAAAGGTTGAGGCACCTTGCTAAATTCGCTGGTACAAGCGTTCAAGGTTCCCGAGCTGAGGAATAAGATCCTCTTCACGCTCGGTATTCTTGCGCTCTATCGACTTGGCGCCTATATTCCTGTTCCTGGCATTCCCTTCCATGCGTTTGCTGATGCCTTCTCTGAGCAGGGAGTCGGTATGGCGATGCTCGACCTCTTCACGGGCGGTGCATTGTCTAACTTCTCCGTGTTCGCGCTCGGCATCATGCCCTACATCACCGCATCGATCATCATGCAGCTGATGCAGGGTGTTATCCCCGCAGTTGGGCGCTGGGCGCGTGAAGGCGAAACGGGAAGGCGTCGTATCACCCAGGTCACGCGTTATCTCACGCTTGGTCTTGGTCTTGTCAATGCGGTCGGCTACCTGCTGCTGTTCAAGTCGGCATCGTACGGCATCGTATTCAGTCCCGAGGTGCCTGGCTTCTTGAGCGATTTCTTGGTCGTCTTCACGTTGGTTGTCGGCACGGCGATCATCATGTGGATGGGCGAGCTCATCACGCAGCGTGGTGTTGGTAATGGCATGTCGCTCATCATCTTCACCTCGATCGTCGTTTCGGTTCCTTCTGCGATCTTCTCGTCGATCAACCTTCAGTCCGATCTGGGCATGGGTATCGCGACCACCGTGTTCATCCTGCTCATCGTGCTCGTCAGCATCCCGGCGATCATCTTCGTCGAGCGTGCACAGCGCCGCATCCCGGTCAGCTATGCTAAGCGCGTTCAGGGACGCAGGATGATGGGCGGTCAGAGCTCATATCTTCCGCTGAAGATCAATGCTGCCGGCGTTATCCCGATCATCTTCGCAAGTTGTTTGATCTATTTCCCGGCGCAGATCGCAGCATTGTTCAACATCGACTGGCTCAACGTGGTCGCTAATGCTATCTCGGCAGGTCCAGTCAACTGGATCATGACCGCGCTGCTGATCGTGTTCTTTGCATACTTCTACACGTCTATCGTGTTCAATCCGAATGACACGGCAGAGAACCTCCAGAAGCAAGGCGGATTCATCCCCGGTATTCGCCCAGGTGCTAATACGGTGCAGTACATCAAGAATGTCTTGCGTCGCGTTACGCTGCCAGGCGCGATCTTTATCGCGATCATCGCAGTTGTGCCTTCGATCTTCTTCTATTTCACCAACAACACGCTCATTCAGGCGTTTGGTGGTACTTCGATCCTCATCATGATCGGCGTTGCGCTCGATACCATGAGCAAGATCGAATCGCAGTTGAAGATGTACAACTACGATGGCTTCTTCAAATAAACTGGCGTGATCTCCTAAGAGAGTTCATCACAGGTACAAACCCTTCTTCAGTCATTCTATGAAGCGCTGGAGAAGGGTGCTTTTATAAAGGGTTTGGGGATAAAACGATTGAAAGGATTAGATAATGAATATCGTTTTGTTAGGCGCTCCTGGTGCTGGTAAAGGTACGCAGGCCGCCAAGCTCGTGGAAAAGTATGGTTTTGCTCACATTTCCACCGGCGACATCCTCCGCGCAGCGGTGAAGAACCAAACGCCGCTCGGAATCGAAGCTAAGAAATACATGGACGCAGGCGACCTTGTTCCTGATGAGCTCGTGATCGGCCTCGTGAAAGAGCGCTTGAAGGATGATGACACCAAAGCTGGCTTCATTCTCGATGGCTTCCCGCGCACCTCTGCTCAGGCAGTTGCACTTTCAACTGAGCTTGCTGAACTCGAGCGTCCGCTCGATGCAGCGTTGCTCGTCGATGTTGATAAAGAAGTTATCATCGGTCGTTTGACCTCACGTCGCGTTTGCCGCGACTGTGGCTACATCGGCACGGAAGCTGATAAGGTCTGCCCGAAGTGCGGCGGCGAAATGTATCAGCGCGACGATGATAATGAAGCTACCGTACGCAATCGTCTTGATGTTTATGAGAGCTCCACGGCCCCACTTATCGATTATTATCGCGGTTGTGGCTTGCTCATCGAGATCAATGGCGATCAAGATCCTGAAGTTGTCTTTGCTGATGTCCAGAAGGCGCTCGATCTGTAAGCCTACGGTAAAGATATAAGGGTACGTCCCTAAAAGTAAAAGAGCCTTCGAAGCAGCGACTCATTCCGCACTCATGAGATCGGAGTGACCTTTCACCTGCTTCGAGGGCTTGTATTGTTATGAAGCATTTTCTCTCTCAACATAACCAAATCGAAGATCGCTTGCAAACGCTGCGCAGTGTGCTGACGTTTTGCTTCGGCATCGGCTATATCGCCAATGTCTTTCTTGCGCAGCCTCTCCTTGCGCTGATCAATACCATCATGCTCGTTCTCGCGGTGATCTTGAGCTTCATCGCCACGAAGGGATCGACGCGCATGATCGCTGCGGTCCTCCTCTTCGTTGGTGCGTTCCTGCTCATTTACGCGCAAGCTCCGCTCAATGTTTGGGAAAAAGCGCTCTTGGAGAATGGCTACCTGCTGGCAATGTTCATCATGGTTCCGCTCATCAGCTTACCGGTGCGCTACGGCGGCTACAACGAATCGCTTGAGGCTCTATTCGAGCGCTTTGGGAATAGCGAGAGCCGCTTCTATGGTCTTGTGAGCGTGATGACCGCGTTTCTCGGGGTGCTCGTGAGCATTGCTTCTGTGCCGCTCACCTGCGAAGTTGCTCGTTCGAGCCGCTTCGCTGGTAATACTCGCGTGCTTGCGACCGCGCTCAGCCGCGGGTTCATCACGTGTCTTTTCTGGGCGCCCACCACCGCCACCATCGCGCTCTCGCTGCAGCTTACGGGCGCCGACTGGCTCTCAGTGCTGCCATTTGGCCTACTCTTCGCGATCGTGGCTGGCTTCATCGGCTGGGTCATGACAACCCTTCGCGAGCGTTTCATCATCGGGCGCTCCCGCGCGCAGGATTCTTCAAATGAGCGCAAAGGTGCTTCCATCGATACCGATCTCGAAACTGGCTCCTCTCGTTCGTCAGATAAGGGGAAGGGTGCTGGATTATCTCGGCCAGGCGCAGGCGCGCTCGATCACAAGAAGATCGCCGAGTTGATCCTCTTCTCCGTGCTCTACATCGTTGCAGTCATGCTGGTCGGGCAGTGCCTCGGTATCTCGATCATCGTTGCGGTCGCCTTGATGTCGATCCTCATTCCGATCATCTGGATGGCGGCTATCAAGCGCACGGTGCTGTTCAAGCAAAAGGTGAAAGAGGAGTACGTTGCGGTCAAACTGCCCAATGTGAAAGGTCAGATGATCCTCTTCACAGCAGCTGGTGTACTGGCTTCGGGAATCAGCTATTCGGGTGTCGGAGAGATGGCGGTGACGGCTCTGCTGCAGGTTACGAACGAAGGGGTGCTTGCGGTGACCATCCTCGTCATGGCGCTCGCGTTGGTCTGCTCAGCTTTTGGCGTACACCCGCTTGTCTACACTACGGTTATCGGCGGTTCCCTGAGCGCTGCTCAGCTAGGGGTTAGCCCCGTGTACTTGGCGCTGCTCCTTGCTATGGGCTGGGCGCTCGGCAATGCGGTGTGCCCAACTTCGGCGAACACCATTGCCGTATCGCAACTGGTCGAACGTTCGCCCTTCAAATTAGCCTTGAACTGGAATGTGTCCTACGTGTTAGCGAGCACGGTGATCCTGATTGCGTTGCTGTGGCTGGGGCATTGTCTTGCGCTATGCTGATCTCTGAAGCGGCTCTTTCTTGTATTGATCACATCCATTGGTCAGGTGGTTGCGAAAAAAATCAGGCCAAATGAAGGCCAGCGCACCGAGTGCACCTATCAAAGTGCTCGCGCTTTTGTTTCTGCAGGGGTTCTTTTACAATGAATCTCAATGGATTTTGAATACCACATAAACCGTCATCGCGAGCAGGTCAGCAAAGGCCTGAAGCTTGCGCGCAATGTGCTCGTTATCGTGCTGATCGCGCTGTTTCTTGAAGTATTCCTCTTCAACATCAATCATTATCGCTCAAGCGGATACGAGACGATCTCGCTCGACGATGAGCTCACCTTCACCGAGACAAAGGGCGAATCGTATCGCATAACGGCTGCGAACCATCTTTTCGAGATCCACGATCTCAATAAAGAGGTCAAGAACATCCACATCGAATTCGACCAAGCGCAACCCGCTCAAGTGGTTCCGATACAGATCAACTTCACGGATTCGGCGCATGAGTCGTATTTCTACGACACTGAATTCACGGCGGGCATCCCGCTCGTAGACGTGAGCACGAATAACTGGCAAAGTCAGTACATCTATCTTGAGACAACCGGCTACGTCGATGACCTGCGCATCGATTTCGGCGACAGCGAAACGCTCTATCCGCTGGTGCTCAAGTCACTCACGATCAACGCTCCTGAGCCGTTCTTCTTCAATAACCTGCGCTTCATGCTGGTGCTCGGCGTCCTCCTCCTTATCTATTGCTTCCGCCCGAAGTCTGCCATCTATCGCATCTTCATCGTCAAACACGAGCGCAAGGCGAAGGCGGGCATCATCGCTACGATGCTCGTGGAGATCGCGCTCGTTTCGAGCTTCATCCTCATGGGCTCGAACTTGGTGGGCGTGGCAACCTCAAGCTACAACTCAGGATCGTGGGACGGCAAATCGCCTGTCACATTCTTCGAGGTGGGTGGCGATAACGCGCAGCAATACGCAGAGCTTGCGAAATCCATGACGCGGGGCGAGCTCTACTTGGAAGAAGAGCCGCCCGAATGGCTCGTCAAGATGGACAACCCCTACGACAAGAGCGCGCGCGATGAATTCCAGAAGGCTACCGGCGAAGAACCGCTCTTCGACGTGGCCTATTACGACGGCCACTACTACGTCTACTTCGGCGTGCTGCCCGTGCTCATCTTCTACCTGCCGTTCTACCTGGTAACGGGTGCGAACTTCCCGACCGCGATCGGGGTGCTCATATGCTGCATCCTCTTTATCGCCGGCTGCACGGCGCTGCTCCATCGCTTCGCGCGCTTCCACTTCAAACGAGTGAGCCTTGGCCTGTTCCTGCTCTTGCAGATCCCGCTCATCTTCTGTTCGGGCACGCTCTATCTCGCGAAGTTCCCCACGTTCTATTCGCTGCCCATCATCATGGCGCTAGCGCTCGTGGTGTGGGGCCTTTACTTCTGGATGCGCGGAAGAACGAGCAAGCGGGCAGGGAAGTGGTATTTGGTAGGCTCGCTGTGCATGGCGCTCGTGGTCGCGTGCCGCCCGCAGTTCCTTGTCTTCTCGCTTCTGGCCTTCCCGCTGTTCTGGCGCAAGTTCATCACTTCGCGCTATATCACCACACGAAAGGGCATGCGCGAGTTCGCTTGCCTGGTCTTGCCTTACATGATCGTTGCGCTCGGCGTCATGGCGTACAACTACGCACGCTTCGGCTCTCCTACGAATTTCGGCGCGAACTACAATCTCACGCTCAACGATATGACGCAGCGCGGCACGGTGTTCGGGCGCTTCTTCCCGGCGCTCTTCGCCTACTTCCTGCAAACTCCCTCTACCGATGCCACCTTCCCCTGGCTGCTGCCTACGCCCTTCGATACCACCTATATCGGCCAGACGGTGAAAGAGGTCACGTTCGGCGGCATCTTTATGTGCTTGCCGGTCCTGTGGGTGCTCTTCTTCTCGAAGCGCCTGTTGAGCTTCCGCATTCGCCAGCACGAGACGCGAACCGTTGCGGGTGTGATCTTGCTCATGATCGTTGCTGGGTTCGTGGTCGCCTTGCTCGATGCGCAGATGGCGGGCATCCTGCAGCGCTACTATGCTGATTTCACGTTCCTGTTCCTGGCGGCAGTGGTGCTGCTCTGCTTCATAGCGAACGAGGCGATCGACCATCGTTCTGTCACCTATAAGGTTTGCCAGCACGTGCTCATGGTACTGGTAGCGATCAGCCTCTTCTACTCCATGCTCATGTGCTTCGTCCCTGAAACCGGGTGGCTTTCTGAGGCCTACCCGTGGGCCTACCAGAACCTCGTTGAGATGGTCGTCTTTTGGAGCTAGTCCACACGCGCCGCTCCGCCGCTGAAGTGCGAACGCGCAGCAGGAAAGACCTTCCGCTCCCATCCGTTCTTTTTGTTCGTTTAGTGTCTGTTCAATGGATAGACCGTCAATTCATTTGCCTTGCACGCGCACTCACCCCTTTTACCGAATTGATGCGGTTGTGCCAAGAACGAACCCTTCGGTCTGGGGGTTCGTTGCTACAATGAAAAAGCGCATTTTTAGCGCAGCCTAAGTTGAGAGGAGAGGTATGTCACAGCTGACCGAAATTCGCTGGCATGCACGCGCTGGTCAAGGCGCGGTAACGGCAGCGAAGCTCGTTGCAGATACGGCAATGTTGCAGGGCAACTTCATCCAGGCAATGCCTGAGTATGGTCCTGAGCGTACGGGTGCACCCCTGAAGGCTTACACCCGCGTGTCGAGCGAGCCCATTGAAGTCCACAACAACATCTTGAACCCGGACATCGTCATCGTCTTGGACGATACGTTGCTCGCTTCGACCAATGTAACGGAAGGTATGCCCGAAGACGGCATCATCATCTTCAACACCACCATGACCCCCGCAGAAGCGCGCGCTGCAGTGAACGCTCCTGCTTCCATGCGTGTTGCTACCGTCGATGCAACCGGCATCGCACTGGCAACCATCAAGAAGGACATGCCGAACACTCCTATCGTTGGCGCGCTCGCTAAGGTTGCTGGCTTGTTCCCGATCGACCTCGTGAAAGAGCGTCTCGTCATCACGTTCGGCAAGAAATTCAGCCAAGAGATGATCGACGCGAACCTCGAGTCCGCCGATCGCGCATATGAGGAGGTGCAGGAATAATGGCAGAGCAGATCTCTTACAGCGGCACCGCTGGATTCGACTACGATGGCTTCGATAACTGGAAGCTCTCTGATTATCCCGAAGGCTATGTCTGCCCGAACCCTGGCACTTCGGTCAACTGCTACACCGGTGGCTGGCGCTCCATGCGTCCAATCTGGGATAGCGAGGCTTGCACCAACTGCATGCTCTGCTGGGTCTACTGCCCAGATTCATCCATCGAAGTCAAAGATGGCGAAATGACCGGCATCGACCTGTTCCACTGCAAGGGCTGCGGCGTTTGCGTGAACGAATGCAAGTTCGATGCGCTCACGCTCATCTCTGAGGCAGAAGCTCAGGCTCAAGAGAAGGAAGGGGAGTAAACCATGGCTGAAAAGAAACCATTCTCCGCTACCGGCAATCAGATGGTCGCTGAGGCTATCCGCCAGGCAAAGCCAGATGTTATGGCAGCCTATCCTATTACTCCTCAGACCACCATCGTCGAAACGTACGATAAATTCGTAGCAGATGGCCGCGTTCACACTGAATATGTTCCGGTCGAATCTGAGCATTCAGCACTTTCTGCTTGCATCGGCGCTTCTGCTGCAGGTGCACGTGTTGCAACCGCAACCAGCTCTCAGGGTCTGGCCTACATGTGGGAGGAACTCCACATCGCTTCCGGTATGCGTTGCCCTATCGTCATGGCTAACGCGAACCGCGCCATCTCTGCTCCTATCAACATCCATGGCGATCATTCCGACGTTATGGGTGCTCGCGATGCAGGCTGGATCATGTTCTTCGCTGAGACCGCTCAGGAAGCATACGACAACACGGTAATCGCATTCCGCGTTGCTGAAGATCCTAACGTGCTGCTCCCGGTCATCACCTCGCTCGATGGCTTCGTTACCACCCACGCCATGGACGTGTGCGTGATGGAGGACGACGAAACGGTCGAGAAGTTCGTGGGTGAATACAAGCCGCTCTATCCGCTGCTCGACACCGAGCATCCGGTTGGCCACGGCATGTTCGCTACGCTCGGTCCTGATTACATGAAGATGAAGCGCATCGAACGCAATGTCATCACCAATTCGATCGACATCATCGAAAAGCATGGCAAGGAGTGGGCAGAGATCACGGGTCGTCCGTTCGATCTCGTTGATGCTTGGGGCTGCGAAGATGCAGACTACATCGTGGTTTGCTTGGGCTCCAATGCAGGTAACGTCCGCTTCGAGGCACGCAAGCTTCGCGAAGAGGGCAAGAAGGTCGGCGTTGTTCGTCCGCGCGTCTTCCGTCCGTTCCCCGAGAAGCAGATCGCAGAGGCATGCAAGAACGCAAAGGGCATCGCGGTCATCGACCGTAGCGATTCCTTCGGTTCGCCGTCTGCACCGCTGGCACTTGAGGTGCGCAACGCACTCTATCGTGCAGGCTTGAACATTCCGGTCTCTGATTACATCGCAGGTCTTGGCGGTGCTGATATCACGCTCGACCAGATCAAGCAGGTTTATACCGAGCTTGAGCAGGGCGGCAACAGCTCGCTTACCTACCTGGGTGTCGAAGAATAAGAAAGGGGCACAAAATGGCTAATATCAAAGAATTATCTGCTCGCCCCGATGAGTTGGCTCCAGGTCATCGTCTTTGCGGCGGTTGCGGCGCATCCATGGCGGTTCGCCAGGTGCTCATGGGCTCTAACGATTACGACGTAGTATGCGCAAGCGCTACGGGTTGCTTGGAAGTTTCCACCACCATCTTCCCTGATAACGCATGGAACGTTCCGTTCATTCACAATGCGTTCGCGAATGCTGGCGCTACCATCTCTGGTGTCGAGGCTGCTTACAAGGGCCTCCAGCGTGCGGGCAAGATCCCGGCTGATCGCAAGATCAAGTTCGTTGCGTTCGGTGGCGACGGCGGTACGTACGACATCGGTCTTCAGTCTTTGTCTGGCGCGATGGAGCGCGGCCAGGATGTTGTGTATGTCTGCTACGACAATGGCGCGTACATGAACACCGGCATCCAGCGTTCGTCTGCTACGCCGAAGGGCGCATGGGCAACCACCTCTGAGGTCGGCAAGGTCGAGCAGGGTAAGACTCAGGTTCGCAAGGACCTCACCTCTATCATCGCTGCTCACGGTGTGCCTTACGTTGCTCAGGCAACGGTTGGTAATTGGCGTGACCTGGTCAACAAGGCTGAGAAGGCTATTGCGGTTGACGGTCCGGCATTCCTGAACATCCTCGCTCCCTGCCCACGCGGTTGGCGTATCGGCTCGGGCGACACGGCTGAGATCTGCCGTTTGGCAGTGAACTCCAAGTTCTGGCCGCTGTTCGAGGTCGAGAATGGCGTCTGGAAGCTCACCCCGGTTCGCGAGAAGAACCTCATTCCGGTCACGGACTTCCTGAAGCCCCAGGGTCGCTTCAAGCACCTCTTCAAGCCCGGCAACGAGCACATCCTCGAAGAGATCCAGAACGATGTTGATAATTACTGGAAGTATCTCGAGGGTCGTGTTGAGGGCTCGAAGGACCTTACCAGCCCGATCGAGTAAGACTGGTACCAGTCAGTTCAACATACTGAATCATATAGAACGGCCCGCATCTTGCGGGCCGTTCTATATGTGTGTGTTAGGGTGCTAGGGGTCGGGTAATTTGACACACTTCAGTGTGTC